>Ga0187778_10000469_pt1 | contig 28748 bp, 20 predicted proteins | sample 1015_Q2_SP5_20_M_FD_132418 | JGI IMG/M metagenome (GOLD analysis project Ga0187778, IMG submission 132418) | Tropical peat soil microbial communities from peatlands in Department of Meta, Colombia - 1015_Q2_SP5_20_MG | ecosystem: Environmental > Terrestrial > Soil > Wetlands > Peat | place... | reverse complement strand
GTACGGCATCGTCGCTCTCACCGGTGAAGCCATCGGTCCCGCCGAGGGCGAAGGGCTCACCTACACGCAGATCGACGCCATCCTCGAGCTGCAGTTGCACCGCCTCACGCAGCTCTCTGTCGACGAAATCCTCAAGGAGCTGGCGCAGATTCGCGAGCGTATCGCCGAGCTGCAGGAAATTCTCGCGAGCGAGAAAAAACTGAAATCCGTGATCATCGCTGAACTCCGCGAGGTGCAGAAGGACCACGGCGACGACCGCCGCACGCAAATTGTCGACCGCGTCGAGGAGATCAAGCTCGAAGATCTGATCAAAGACGAGGAGATGGCGATCACCGTCAGCCACGCCGGCTACGTGAAGCGCACCTCCGTTGATACGTACCGCCATCAGTCGCGGGGCGGCAAAGGCCGCATCGGCGCCAAGACGCGCGAGGACGATTTCGTCGAGCACTTCTTCACCGCCTCGGCGCACAGCTACATCCTGCTGTTCACCTCGAAAGGCCGCATCTACTGGCTGAAGGTTTACGAAATTCCCGAAGCGGCCGCGGCCACGCGCGGAAAAGCGATCAACAACCTCGTGCGCTTCCAGGAAGGCGAGACGCTCAAGGCTATCGTGCCGGCGCGCAATTTGGAAGAAGCTGGCAAGTACGTCTTCTTCGCCACGAAAAACGGAACGGTGAAGAAGACGGAGCTCACCGAATTTTCCAATCCGCGTCCGTCGGGCATCATCGCCATCAATCTCGATGCTAATGACGAGGTGGTCGGCGCGAAGCTCACTGACGGCAAGCAGATGATTTTCCTCGCGAGCCACGACGGCCAGGCCATCCTCTTCCGCGAGACCGAAGTCCGTTCGATGGGCCGCAACGCCGGCGGCGTGAATGGTATGGATCTCGCCAAGGGTGACTACGTCGTCTCCATGGACGCCGTGCAGGTCGATTTCGGCATCATCGCCAAGGAGTACAAAAAGACTTCTCAGAATCTCGACGATCTCGAAAGCGACGAAATTCGCGAATCGCTCACGTCGCTGATGCTCACCGTCGCCGAAAAGGGCTACGGCAAGCGCACGCCGCTCGCCGAATATCGCGTCACGTCCCGCGGCGGCAAAGGCGTCATCAACCTGAAATCGACCGAACGCAACGGCCCGGTCGTCGCGGCGCTGCAAGTGCGCGAGGATTCCGACGTGATGATTATCACCGGCCACGGCAAAGTGATCCGCGTCCACGCGGCCGAAATTCGCGAAGCGGGCCGCTCGACGCAGGGCGTTCGCCTGCTGCGCCTCGATGAAGGCGACCGCATCGCCGCTGCCGCCGGAATCTCCGAAGAGGAATCCGAAGGCCCCGAACCCGAGAAGAAGTAGAATCTCTTCTTTGTATGGACGATGCCGAAGAAATACAGCTACTTCTGAGGGTCATCCTGAAGCTGTGCAAAAGAGAACTTGAAGACACGAGGCAGTTCGTGTCATGCGGTGCTGGCCTTGGCTCGAACCGCAACATCGAACTGCTTCGTCCGAGCCGGACGACGGCAACCGAGGTCAGGAAATACAGGGAGTATTGGGAACGACAGCTCCGTGACCTCGCCTCTCGGCAGGCATGCCGTGTCCTGGCTTGGTGGATGAACTCGATGGTGATCACCGACGCCAGCAGCGAATCCACGGTCTTCATTCACATCGAGCATGCCGAGGGCAAGACCTCGGAAATTTACGTCCCCTATTCTGGGGTTTCGTCCGCTGAAGTAACGTACGGCAAAACGTTCGAAGGGCACGCCCCAGAAAGGTATCTCTTCACGTAGCGCGATGATCCATCGAGAAAAGCTCGCCAACCTGCTGCGGGCGAAATCGATCAAGCGCGGCGACTTCACTCTCGCCTCCGGCAAGAAAAGCGACTACTACCTCGATTGCCGCCTGACCACGCTCGAGCCGGAAGGCGCGCTCCACACCGGCTACTGCATTCTCGAAATGCTCGACGAAATGGGCGTAAAGCCCGACGCGATCGGAGGGCTCAGCATGGGCGCGGATCCCGTTGTGTCCGCGGCGATCGTCGTGAGCGCGATCGAAAAGCGGCCGCTGCAAGGATTCCTCGTGCGCAAAGAGGCCAAAGGCCATGGCCGCAAAAAGCAGATCGAAGGATTGGAAGAAACGCAAGGCAAGCGCGTCGTGATCGTCGACGACGTCTGCACCACCGGCGGCTCGACGCAGGAAGCCATCGACGCCGCCGAGCGTGAGGGCTGCGAAGTGATCGCCGTGATCAGCCTGGTCGATCGCGAAGAGGGAGGCTCGGACATGCTCCGCGCGAAACACAATTACCGCTCGATCTTCACCGCTCGCGAGCTTCTCGCCGAAGACTCAAAGCCTGCCCGCAGCGCATCGTAATTCATTCACGTTTCGAACAGGTCGTACTACAACGCTACCAAAACTGTCCTTTGGTACGAATCGCTAAAGATTCGCAGCTGCTAGCGTAAATGTGGCTCTCGACGCGAGAGCTGGAAAGGACGTTGTGCGCACGTGCGTCAGCGAAGCAACAGGCTGTTCGGCGATCAAGCTAGCTCTGTGCCGCGCCGCACGGCTCGCACCGTCGCAGTAGTCGCGCGGATCGGCTTTCGCAGTGATTTTCGCCATCCGCACAAGTGTCAACCAAAACCAGATGTTTTTGCGCGCATCTCGTTGAAAACAATCGTTCGGCACGCCCAACAAGTGACAATTTTTTTGAATGTTGCGAAATTCGCGGTTCGCGATTTCTACTCGAAAGTGAAAATAAGTAGATTTGGCCGCAACTCACTCAAAACAGAGAATCGGCGCTCCGGCTACTCGAAAATGAATCGGGGGGTGCTGCATGGCGGATTCGCGCATCGGCGCACGAACTCCGAGCGCGCCGGCGCAGCGCTCACGTTAGAATGGTGCTTTGCATTTTGTTCGAGGGGGAATGATGAAGCGTTCCGGCCACCTGCCGATGCCCGACCTGGCGTACCAGGATCCCGTGTTCATGGAGAGCAAGCCCGCCAGGCCGCTGCGCATTCTGGCCGAGTACCTCGATCCACTCAACCGGCTGCGGCGCGCCGGCGTGGCCGACACGATCGTGATGTTCGGTTCCGCGCGCGTTTTTCCGCGCGACGTGGCACTCTCGAATTTGCGCAAGACGAAACGAGGGGCGCGCGGGCGCCACACCCACGAATGGCGCACGAAGCTTATCGCCGCGAGATCGATGGTGAATATGTCGCGCTATTACGAGGAGGCGCGCGAGCTTTCGCGACGCATCACCGCGTGGGCCATGACGCTGGGCACGCAGCCGCGGCGCTTCGTCGTCTGCTCGGGCGGCGGGCCTGGAATCATGGAAGCCGCAAACCGCGGCGCTGCCGAAGCCGGAGGATCGTCGATTGGACTGAGCATCCAGCTTCCTCACGAGCAGCGGCCCAATCCCTACATCAGTCCCGAACTGAATTTCTGCTTCCACTACTTTTTCATGCGCAAGCTGTGGTTCGCGCAGATGGCCAAGGCGCTGATCGTTTTCCCGGGCGGATTTGGCACCATGGACGAGCTGTGGGAAATGCTCACGCTGCTGCAAACCGGAAAACTCGCCTCGAAACATTTGATCCTGATCTACGGCCGCGAATACTGGGACAAAGTTTTGAACTGGCGGCACATGGTCCACACCGGCACGATGAGCGAGGCGGACTACAGACTTCTGAAGTTTGCCGACACCGTGGACGACGCGTTCGCGCAAGTCCGCCACCAGATGGAGAAGCACCACCTCGGTCTCGAAGACGAGTGGGTCCGCCGCTAGCTATCTCGCCTCGATTCATCCGCGTGCGGACCCAAGCAACCTGTCCGGCGCTCCAACCATCCCCTTTTTGTAAGCAGCCATGCAGGCGTAGCCACCCAGCAGGCTTCGGGGCTGCAGCGGAGGTTGATCATGTTGAGCTACGTCAAATCATTCGCAATTATTTTGGGAGTGTTAGCGATGTTCGGTGCGGCAGGAACGGCAAGCGCAGCCGATTGGTGCGCGAGGCACATCCGGCATGAGCAGCACGAGCTGGATAAGGCCATTGCGCATCACGGCTACTACAGTCCGCAAGCCGATCACGAACGCCGCGAACTCGATCGCATTCGCAGCGAATGCCGTTACCGCTAAATCGGCGGGATCAAGCAGCGAGGGCAATCAGGCGAGGGGGCAAAAACTCCCTCGCCTTTTTTTCTCCGGCAGTCAGTTTTTCGAGACGTCGAGATCCGCTTCAAACACGGCGTGGAAGCGCTGCTGTTCTTGTCGATCGTGCACGAGCACAATCGGTGAAACGCGCACCGACCCCTTGCAGTTGCGGCAGGTGCCGCTTTCACCTTCCACGTCCTGCACGAACCCGTCGGTGAAGTGATACGCCGAACGAGGTCGGCGGGCAGTCTTCGTCGAATGCGCACCGCAATGCGGACAGGTGAATTCGACCTGATCTTCGAGCGGATCGCGGTTCAGCGCGGCCCAGCCCGTGTAACGAACGCCTACTGTTTCTAAAGTATTCCGGTTCATGATGGCCACCTCAATGACCCCAATGAATGGTACCTACAACCGGTTAGACGCAAGACAGCCGCAATCCGATGCACCGGCAGCGAGAATTGTGCAATCCCTTGATATGGCAAGGGCTGCGTCCTTGGCGCCCTGAGCAAATGGCGAAGGGAACCTGGACACGCAGTCGGTGTCTATGTTTGAAGAGCTCGCGCGAGCTCCGAGGTCAGCAACGGCGCCGATTGTTTCCAGCTGAGTTCCAAGCGCCGGGCATTTCCCATTGTGTGCCATGAACCGAGGAGGTGTGTCGATGAGCGATTTCGGAAGGCTTTCGCAGTGCGTCGTGGAGAGTGATTCACACGAAGTCCGGCGCGCGCGCTGGCTGCGCGGCCGTGCGCTCTTCGCGTCAACTTGTTTGGAAGCCGCGGGCCTCGCCGTCCTGTTGCTTTGGCCACTGATTAATCCGTCGGTGCTGCCATCGCAACCCGTTCTAGCACCGGTGCCGATTTTCCATTCAACGCCACCGACTAATCCCGAACCGCCGCCTGTGGTCGAACAGCACCGCCCAGTGCGACCAATTCCCGGAGTTACGATGCTCCGCCAGCCGCCCCGGATTCCGGAACGTATCGCGACGGGTGACCGTGGCACTCCGCCGCCGGACGACTTTCTCGCATCAAACCTGCCGCCAGGCCCTGGCGATGGATTCGGCCTAAATACGACCAGCGAAATCGCACGGCCAGCGTCCGGCCCGCATCTGAATCGGCCCGTCAAGATGAGCGGCGGAGTGATGGAGGCGCTGCTGATCCATCGCGTCGAGCCTGAATACCCGCGCATCGCGATCCTGATGCACATCACGGGCACGGTGGAACTGCGCGCGATTATTGGCACTGATGGCACGATCCAGAATCTTCAAGTCGTGAGCGGCAACGCACTACTTGTGAACGCAGCGGTCGCGGCGGTAAGGCAGTGGCGTTACCAACCGACGCGATTGAGCGGTCAGCCTGTCGAAGTCGAAACGCTGATTACCGTGCAGTTTTCGATACACGAGTAGACAGCTCGAGAAGCGGTTGGACTACATCGGGCACAACCGCTTCTCGAAGTGTTAAGAGCGCGCCATCAATTAGAAGTGAATGACGATTCCGGTCGAGATGCGTCCGCTGTTTTCGTGAACGCCAAACAGGTGGCTTGGAATGTAGTCGCCTTCAAAGATGCGCCAGTAAACGTGCGGCACGAGTCGAGCGTCGACTCCGCCTCCGATCGCTGCCGCGAACGAGTTGTCGGTGAACGGTCCCGTGTCACCATGCGCGACACCGATCAGCACATGCCCGAAAGGCGACACACGAGCGGGCCACGAAACCTGCGGCCCGAACAGTACCGTGTGGAGGGCGTTCGGCGAATTGTAGTTGCCGTCGAGATCGATCACTCCGCCGATCCAATCCATGAATTTGTACTCGCCCGCGAGCTCCCATCCGTTCGTGCTGAACGACGGGCTGTTGCTGACGTGGATGTAGGAATACCCTCCATATAGTTCGAGCTTGTCTCCCAAGCCCTGCGCATGAGCCGAGAATGAACACAGGATCAGTAAACCGGCTAAACATGCCAACCTTCGAGCCATAAATGATCCTCCAGAAGACAACTTTATGGTTTTGAGCAGAACGTCGGCACCTCACAGCAATAACGGGGGACACAGGTCCGCAACTGCGAGCCGAAGTTCGGGAGGGCTGAGACAGAGTTAGATGCTGTGGCGCGATGGCTGGCTGTCTGCGACGGAAATCTCTGTTCTCGTATCGGCACGGCTCATGTTCGGGTTCCGATGACACTAAGTACTAAAATAAGTACTAAAACTCGACTATTTTGAGGAAAAGTCAACGATGCGCCAGGAGAGCTAACGCGCCTCTGACAAAAATTTGATTCCAATTTGCGTATACGTCAATACGGAGCCCTAACCGCTCTCCATATTTCGCCCGCGACGATCACTATGAAAAATAGGCATTTAGTGTCGATTCCCGTTGGAGCGAGACTTGCCATAATGCTTTACAGGCGTGTCTCTCGTTTGCGCGGGCAATTTTGGGGCGTGTCAATTCCACTGGCCTAGCTGGGCGCCATTCTCCTTAGGAGGCGATATGAACCGCAAACTATTGGTGGCTATTTCACTTTTGGCGGCTGTTCTCTTCGCGTACAGACCGGCTTGGTCTCAAGCCGAGACCGGCTCTGTCAACGGTACCGTCACTGACTCAACGGGCGCTGTAATTCCGGGAGCGACCGTGACCGCCAAGAGTGTGGCTACGGGGGCGGAGAGGACGACAACCAGTGGAGCCTCGGGTGGGTATCTCATCCAAGAGCTGCTGCCGGGGCTCTATGACGTCACCGTGACCAGCGGCAACTTTTCGCCATTTACGGCCCGCGTGGAGGTGACGGTTGGCGGCAAAGCTACGGTCGACGCGCAGCTTTCGGTGGCGGGTAAGACCACGACTGTCGAAGTCGTGGGTGCCGGCGGCGTGATCGTCAATACCCAATCGCAGGAACTGTCGCAGCTGGTCGACTCGACGCAGTTGGCCCAACTCCCCAGCCTCAACCGAGATCCGTACGATTTCGTCGCCCTCTCGGGCAATGTCAGTAGCGCTGACACTACCAGCAACTCCGGCGCCCCCAATCCGCTGATAACCATCGGTGAGAATTCGACCTCGCGCGGAGTGGGATTTTCGATCAATGGCCAGCGTGAAACTGGCACCGAAATCCTGCTCGACGGCGTCGAAAATGTTGGAGTTTTCTCGCTGAACACCGGGCAGCCGGTACCGTCTGATTCCATCCAGGAGTTCAGCATAATCACGAATAACTTTGGCGTCGAATATGGGCGCGCTTCGGGTGGCGTGGTAAACGTCGATTCGAAATCAGGATCGAACGATATCCACGGCTCGGCATTTGAATTTAATCGCCTGTCGGCTTACACCGCAAACACGTTTGGCGATGAGATTAACGACGTTCCCAAAGGATCCTACGTACGCAACGACTTTGGCTACAATGTCGGCGGGCCATTTATTAAGAACAAGCTGTTCGGTTACTTTTCGGAAGAATTTGTTCGTGTGCGCAGCGACTCGGAACAGTTAAACGATATCTTCGCGCCTCAATTTATCGCTTTGTTGCCGTCGAACGTGCAGAACTATTTTGCGAAGTACGGAACGGGTGCGTTGGCTTCGGCCGGGTGCCCCAGCTCTTGCGTCACGTGGGGTCAGCTCGAGCCGCAATTTACCGCCGCAGCCATTCCGATACCTCTTGTAGATGGCAAGACGGCCATTCCCGCGTCCACACCGGTGTTCGATACGGTCGCCTTTAGAGCGCCATTTGATGCAGGCGGCGGCGTGCCGCAGAACACCTACGATCTCCTGGGTCGCGTTGATTACAACCTGAACAACAACACGCAGATGTTTTTCCGGTTCGCGCGTTACAACGAGACCGATTTTCCCGGCTCAGTTAATTACACGGCATACCCTCAGTACGACACCGGTGGAGCGAACCACGCCGACAGCGCCCTCTACTCAATAAACCATACCTTTTCCAGTAACTTGCTCAGTACCAGTAAGGTCAGTTTCACGCGCTATGACGTGATCAGCAGTTTCGATACAGCATTAACCAGCACTCCTAATCTCTACGTGAGTTCGAATCCCTACGCTCAACAGACCGATCCCCTGACCCAGAACGTAATCCAGCTGCCGGGACTGGAAAACACTGCAGACGGTTCGGGCGGCTTGCCCTTTGGCGGGCCTCAAAACACGCTACAAGCGCTCGAAGACATCGCTTGGACCAAGGGCAAGCACTCGATGCGCTTTGGCGGCGAACTCACCTACATTCAGCTCAACGTCGCCTACGGCGCCTATCAACAGGCGAATGAAGTACTTGGCTCAGGCCTTCTCCCGTCACTTGCCAATATGATGGATGAGGGCGAACTGATGTCAGGTGGAGCGTATGCGGCTCCCATCCTCTCGTTTTCTGCGAGAGTAAACGCAGAGGGTACCCTGCCTTGCCCAACTAATATTTACGGCCAGTCGCCCAGTCCATCGCCTGCATTCTGCACGGTCACCCCTCCCCTTCCGGCAGCCGATCCGGCTCGAAGCTACCGCTATCACGACTGGGACCTGTATGCGTCGGATAGCTTCAAGGTTACGCGCAAGCTGACGATCAACTATGGGTTGCGCTACGAACACTTCGGCGTCCAGCACAACAATCATCAAGACCTCGACTCAAACTTTTATGACGGTCCCGGGGCTTATCCGGAAGATGTTCGCACCGGCGGGGTCTTCCTCACGACCAAGAGCCCGGTCGGTCAGTTCTGGGCTCCGGTGTGGGGCACTCCGGCACCGCGCGTCGGCTTTGCTTACGATGTCTTTGGAGACGGGAAGACAGCGCTGCGAGGGGGGTTCGGAATCAGCTACGAACGCAACTTCGGCAACGTGACCTACAACGCGAGCTTCAATCCTCCAGCGAGCGCGGTACTAAGCGACGTATGCACCGGAGGAGCCACCGGCGTTATCGGTTCGGGCTGCAACTACTTTGTCACCAACAACGACCTCGGTCCGTTGGGTCTGCCGGGACCTTCGTCGGCGCTAACGCCGGTCGAGCTGCGAGACGACGACGCTCACGTCAACGTAGCGCAAACGCAATTCTGGAGCCTGGCTCTCGAGCGCGAGCTCGCCCCCGGCACGCTGCTCAGCATCTCCTACAGCGGAGCTCACAGCGTACATATGTATGATATCGCCAACATCAACTTGCTTGGCGCGGGACAGTACTACCTCGGCGATCCGCTTGTCACGCAGTTCATCGACCCAACGGTCACTCCTCCGTCGCCAGAGTGCCCGTACACAGACCCGGGCGCCACGGCCGCGCTTACTCAAGCTCAGCTAAAGAACGGCGACAGTGTCGCCGCGTGCTACACCAGGCCGAATTCGCAGTATTCGAACATCAATCAGCGGGGCAGCGGTGGCACGAGCGCCTATGACGGCCTCAACATAAAGTTCCAAACCAACGACGTGCACCATACGGGCCTTAGCTTGGTGACCAACTATACCTACTCCCATACTCTGGACGACCTGAGCACAACCTTCTCTGAGAGTTTGCAGCAAGGTTCGTTCGGCTATACCCTCTATACCGACCCAAAACTCGACTGGGGCAGCTCTGACTTCGACCTCAGGCACCGTATCGTGATCTCGCCGATTTGGAATACACCCTGGTTTAGGGATGGACGAGGAGTGACACGGCAAGTTTTAGGGGGATGGACGATTTCGTCGGTATTTACCGCGCGAAGCGGGATACCCTTCTCCTTTTACGACACCAGCTACATCATCAACTCTGGCTACGTCGCACCGCGGCTGACGCCGGCCGGACCTATAACGCAATTCCACACCCAAACGCCCGAGTTGGTGGCTGGCGCGGGGAATACATTCGACGCCTTGTACATTCCGCCGCCGGCCGCGCTCGGACCCGATAATCCAACCCTCGGCTTCTCCGACTTCGGGCCGTTCCCAGCAGGAATGCTTCGAAGGAACGCATTTCGCGGGCCGGGGGCTTGGAACGACGATCTTGCGGTCCAGAAGAGTTTCAAGCTCACCGAGAGGTTCAACCTCAACTTCCGCGCGGAAGGCTTTAACGTATTCAACCACCACAATTTCTACGTGAACGCGGGTGATAACTACTACACCGCGCCAACCGATGTGGGAACCCAAATCGTCGAAGAGAAAGGCGGCCTCGGCAGCGGGGCGCTCGGTGGCAACCGCGATGAGCGGCGGTTCGGGCAGTTCTCCCTGAAGCTGGAGTTCTGACGAAGGCCGCAACTCGGTAGTAACAGTTCCAAATGGGGAGTCTTGCGGCTCCCCATTTGCTTTTTGCGCCCTTCCACTGGCCTAAAGCATTCCGGCTCATTTGCTTATGATCCCCATCAGAATCGCGGCTGTTTGCAACTTTGCGCGCCCCAGCACGTATAATCAGGTGGCACTTACCCATGGCAGCGAAAACCTCGATGACGTTCGGTGAAGCGGTGCGCATCGCACTCTCGAGCCTGCACGCGCACAAGATGCGCAGCATGCTGACGCTGCTCGGCGTCGTGATCGGCGTGATGTCGGTGATCGCCGTCGTCAGTCTGGTGAACGGATTGAACGATTACGTCTCGCGGGCCATCTCCTCGAATCTCAGCGCCGACGTCTTCATGATCAACCGGGCTCCGTCGAACATCCATAGCGTGGACGAATGGGAGGCGAGTCAGAAGCGCCGGAAATTCCATTACGACGATTACGTGGCCCTTCGCGACGGCTGCCGGAGCTGCGTGGCCGTAGCCGGGAACCTCAACAAGATCGGACAAGTGAAGTACGGCACCAATTATCTCTCCGACGCCGCCATCATCGGATTTACGCACGAGATGCCCGAAGTCTACAGTCGTGACCTCGAGCAGGGGCGCTATTTCACGCGGCTAGACGAAGCCCGCGGTTCGCAAGTGTGCGATGTGGGATTCGATATCGTGGATAAGCTGCTTCCCGACCAGGATCCGCTCGGCAAGATGATCCGCGTCGATACCGGCGAATGCGAAATCATCGGCGTCGCCAAGAAGCGAGGCTCCGTGATGGGCCAGTCGCAGGACGACTGGGTCATTATGCCCCTCACCACATACGAGACAATGTACGCCAGAGACGATTCCGTGCGGCTGTGGGTGAAAACCGCGGGCAGGGACTCCATGGAGTCGACCATCGATGAAGTGAGGCTCCTGCTGCGAGGCCGCCGGCATGTGGCTTACCAGGATCCCGACGACTTCGCGGTCGAGACAAACGAATCGTTCCTTCAGCTCTGGGGAAGCATCAGCGGCACATTCTTCGGCGTGATGATCGGGATCGCTTCGATCGCTCTCGTTGTGGGCGGAATCGTGATCATGAATATCATGCTCGTGTCGGTGACTGAGCGGACGCGCGAGATCGGTCTGCGGAAATCGCTCGGAGCGCGGCAAAGCGACATCCGTATGCAGTTCTTGATTGAGTCGTCGACGCTTGCGGCGATTGGTGGAGGGTTCGGCGTACTCCTGGGCATTGTGCTTGCGAAGGTCGTGACGCTCACGACGGCCCTGCCAAGTTCGGTGCAACTCTGGTCCGTCATCGTGGGATTGATTGTGGCGACGAGCGTGGGGCTATTTTTCGGCGTGTATCCCGCAGCGAAGGCGGCGCGGCTCGATCCGGTCGTAGCGCTGAGGTCGGAGTAGAGATTTCAGGGGATGATGATGCGAGTGGCGAGAAGATTCGACGAAATCAAGGAATCGATCGTGCTGGCGCTCGATGTGCTGCGCCGCAATCCACTGCGCTCGTTTCTGACGGTCCTGGGAATCATGATCGGCGTCAGCACCATCATGATCATCGGCGCGGTTGTGAACGGCTTAAATTCCAACGTGCTCGGCCAGATCTCGACGCTCGGATCGAGCACCATCATCGTTTCGCGATTGTCGTGGGCTACGTTCGGTCGCCCGTCGATGGAGCTGCTGCAGCGCAGATGGCTCCAGGCGGACTGGGCCGACAACATGGCGAAGTTGCCCCATATCGTTGGAGCCACTCCCGTGGGGCAGATTGCGAACTATGCGGTTGGCGCCGGGGCCAGCGAAGTGAGGCGCGGAAACCTTCGAGCAAAGAACGTGATTATGGAGGGTGACGGGCCCGACGCCGCCGAGATCAGCGATTTCGACATGGAGCGCGGCCGATTCATCGACCCAATCGACAACGAACACCATTCCCCGGTCGTAGTCCTGGGCCATACGGCTGCGAAGACGCTCTTTCCTTCCGGCGAGGATCCGATCGGGCAGGAGGTGCTGCTCGAAGGCCGTGTCTTCACCGTCATTGGTGTCTTGCAGGAGCAAAAGCAGGCGCTCGGCACCGGCGACAACCCGCAGGACAACAGAGCCTGTGTTCCGTTTGAAATGTTGATGAAGATGCATCCGGAATTCAAAGACGTGATATTGCTGGCGAAAGCGGACAGCACGGATGATCTACCTCTGGCGATCGACGAAGTGCGCGAATATATGCGCCGGATGCGAAAGCTTCCCTCGGACAAGAAAGACGATTTTGAAATCATGACCACCGACACCTTCGTTCAGGTCTGGAACGAAATTTCAAACGGAATTTTCATCGTGATGCTCGCGGTCGGATCGGTGGCGCTGCTGGTAGGCGGTATCGGCGTGATGAACATCATGCTGGTGAGCGTGACCGAGCGCACGCGAGAGATTGGGGTTCGCAAAGCGATCGGCGCGCGTCGTGCCAACATCCTTTGGCAATTTCTGCTGGAAGCTGTAACGCTCGCCGGAGTCGGTGGCGCGATTGGAGTAATCTTCGGAGCGTCCGTCGTGCTGGCCGTGCGCCTGATCTTCCCGTCTTTTCCAGCCTCTGTATCTATGTTTCTGGCGCTGCTCGGAGTTTCCGTCGCGGGCATGATCGGTGTGTTCTTTGGGGTCTATCCTGCATGGAAGGCGTCGCTGCTGAATCCCGTCGAAGCTTTGCGCTACGAGTGAGCCGCTAGCTCGCGCAGCGAAGTTTCGTAGGGGGGCCTCGCGACTCCGCGCTCGGTAATAATGGCGGCGATGAATCGCGCGGGCGTCACATCGAATGCGGGATGCGCCGCGCGAACCTCCGGCGAAATGCGCACACCTGCAAGATGCGTGACTTCTTCCTCGGCGCGTTCTTCGATTGGGATTTGTTCGCCTGAAGGAATCGAAAGATCGAGCGTCGAAATCGGCGCGGCGACGTAGAAGGGAATGTTGTGTTCCCGCGCGAGTACGGCGATACCGTATGTGCCGATTTTGTTCGCCGTGTCACCGTTGCGCGCGATGCGGTCCGCGCCGACAACGACCGCTCCCACACCTCCGGTCTTCAGGAAATGCCCCACCATGTTGTCGGTGATCAGCGTGAGAGGAATGTGATCGTGGAGGAGTTCCCAGGCCGTGAGCCGCGCGCCTTGCAGGTAGGGACGCGTCTCCGGAACAAGTACATCGATGTGATGGCCCGTCTCAACGGCCATGCGAATCACGCCTAGCGCGGTGCCGATGCCGCCCGTGGCCAGCGCGCCTGCGTTGCACTGCGTCATCACGCGACCCCTTTGCGGCATCAGCTCTGCGCCGAAGCGGCCGATGCGCTCATCGGCGTCACGGCGCTCTTGGTGCACCCGTTTGGCTTCTTCAATCAGCGCAGATTTGATACTGGCGATTCCACCGGCGCCATTTTTCTCGGCAGCCAGCGCGAGTTCGGCGAACCGGCGCTTGAACCGCTCGATCGCCCAGAAAAGGTCGACCGCGGTGGGGCGCGTCCGCGCAAGCGTGTCGCAGATTACGTCGAATTCTGCGCGCAGTTCGTTAAGAGTTTCCGCCTTTGAATGCTGGACGCCGGTGGCAACGCCCATCGCCGCCGCCACGCCGATCGCCGGAGCGCCGCGGATGACCATGTCTTTGATCGCCTTGGCCACTTCGCGGTAGTCCGTGTAGGTGTGGTAGATCACCTCGCGCGGGAGGCGCCGCTGGTCGAGCATGACCACGCCTTCAGGCGTCCACTGAATTGGTTCAACCGTGTGCAATGAAGCTATCTCCGCGTGTTCGGCGCGCGTGTCGGTCCATTGCCCCGCGCGCAACTAGCCATTCTAGCCGATTCTGCGACAGCGCGAGCGAGAGAGCGTCAGGAGCCAGGCGGAATCATCTTCAGGCCGTGCGAGGCGATCACAAACGCGAGCGAAACAAAGAAATTGTAGCTAAGATGCAACAAGTAGCTCGCGACTACGGTCCCTTTCACCGCGCGCGCGTACGTCAGCACGATTCCGACGAAGACCAGCAACGCGATCTGCGTCCAGCCGCCCCAAAGCTGCGATGCGTGCAGCAAGCCGAAAAGCGTCCCTGTGGCGACGATCCCTACCCCACGGCCGAAAGTTCGCGCGACGACGGGATAGATGAAGCCGCGAAAGATTGTTTCTTCAACCAGCGGTGCCAATAGCACCGACATCAGCAAGATCAGCAGCGCCGTCAGCCGGTTTTCGAACAATCGCTCGATCGGGAGTTTCGCTTTGGTGCCGGCAGCAACCGAGACGATCTGCACGACCGTAGCGAGAAAAAATCCTCCCACGACGTATCCGAAATAAGCCAGCGCCCGAGGAACATGTTCCACCTCCAGCCGCCGCCAGCCGATCGTGCTCCAAAAGGGAGCGCGAAAACGCGCTCGAATCAGCGCCGCCAGATAGCCTATCAACACGAAGAAAAGCACTACCTGGTTGATGACTGCAAAAAGCCCCTCTTTGCTTACCGAGGCGCGCAATTGCGAGACCTTCACGCCGAAAGCCATGAAGCCCAGCAGCACGATGATGGCTACGATGATCGTTGCCGCAAACGCCACGAGCACGAACAACAGCAGGTCGAGCCAGCCCCACGGGATTCGAAGGTCGGCGGGAACAAGGGAAGACAATTGCGGCGGGGGTTCGGACGAAAAAGACGCTGGAGCATCCAGACGCGACGACTCGCCGATTTCAGGCTGAGCGCCGTCGGACTCGGGGACGTTCGCCGGAGGGCGATTCTCGTCGAAGGTCAATTGGTCCTCAGCTCGCGCGATTTCCATTCGCGCCGTGGAGCGCGCGAGAAAGAATTTGGCCTGTATAGGACTTCTTCGCACGCGCGACTTGTTCGGGCGTACCCTGCGCGACCACGCGTCCGCCCGCCTCGCCGCCTTCGGGGCCGAGGTCGATAATCCAATCGGCTTGCTTGATCACGTCGAGATTGTGCTCGATGATCAGCACGGTATTGCCGAGCGAAACGAGGCGATTGAGCACGTCGAGCAGTTTCTTCACGTCGTCGAAGTGCAAACCCGTGGTCGGCTCATCGAGAATATAGAGCGTGCGGCCCGTTTGCCGGCGAGAAAGCTCTTTCGAGAGTTTCGTGCGCTGGGCTTCGCCGCCCGAAAGTGTGGTCGCCGACTGCCCAAGCTGCACGTAGCCAAGCCCCACATCGACGAGCGTCTGCAGTTTTTGCTGTATTGCAGGAATGTTTTCAAGCGCTTTGAGCGCATCTTCGATCGGCAGATCGAGGACGTCTGAAATCGAGAGGCCTTTGTAACGCACCGCGAGCGTTTCGGCGTTGTAGCGTTTGCCCCGGCACACCTCGCAGGTGACGTACACGTCCGGCAAGAAATTCATCTCGATGCGCCGCTGGCCATCGCCCTGGCACGCCTCACAGCGCCCGCCCTTCACGTTGAAGCTGAATCGCCCGGGCTTATACCCTCGCTCGCGTGATTCCGGGAGCATCGCGAAAAGCTCTCGAATTGGCGCGAAAACGCCGGTGTAGGTGGCGGGATTCGAGCGCGGCGTGCGCCCGATCGGCGCCTGGTCGATTTGAATCACTTTGTCGAGATGCTCGATGCCGAGTACGGCGCGATGCTCGCCGGGTTTCTCGCGGGAGCGATAGAGCTTGGCGGCAAGCGCGCGATAAAGTATGTCGTTCACGAGGGTCGATTTTCCCGATCCCGAAACTCCGGTGACGACCGTGAGAAGCCCCAGCGGGAACGCGACGTCGATATTTTTCAGGTTGTTTCCGCGCGCGCCCAAAATCGAAAGCACTTTGCCGTTGGCGCTGCGGCGCTTTTCAGGCACGGCGATGTGCCTCTTGCCCGAGAGGTATTGCCCAGTTAGCGACGCCGGATTCGCAGCGATGTCTTCGGGTGCGCCGGATGCGACAAGATTCCCGCCCGCCTTTCCTGCACCCGGGCCGAGATCGACTACGTAGTTTGCGCGGCGAATCGTTTCCTCGTCGTGCTCGACCACGAGCACGGTATTGCCCAAATCGCGCAGCGTCTCAAGTGTCGAAAGCAGACGGCCATTGTCCCGTGCGTGCAAGCCGATGGACGGCTCGTCGAGCACGTAGAGCACGCCGCGCAGCCGCGAGCCGATCTGAGTGGCGAGGCGAATCCGCTGGGCCTCGCCGCCGGAAAGCGTCGCCGCGGAACGCGCAAGGGTGAGATAGCCCAAGCCGACCGCGAGCAGGAAGTCGATGCGCTCGGCAATCTCGCTGAGCGGGCGCCCCGCTATTTTTCGCTGCCGGAGATTGATCTTCGCGCGGATTTTATCGACCGCCGCACGGGCATCGGCGAGCGAAAGTGCCGTGAAGTTCGTGATCGAAAGACCCGCAATTTTCACCGCCAGGCTTTCCGGGCGCAGCCGCCGCTCGTTGCACGCGGTGCAGGGAGCCGGAGACATATACTGCGTCAGCCACTCGCGATACGTGTCGGAGGTCGATTCCTCGAGATTCTTCTCGAGGAACGGGAGGACTCCCAAAAAGTTCAACCCTTTACTCGATCCGCCGTTCGACGGGTTTCCGTAGAGAATCAAATTTTGCGTTTTGCGCGGCAAATTTTCGAACGGAGTGCCGAGGTCGAAATGGTACGCGGCAGACGCAATTTGGAGCGTTCTCTGCAGCGCAGCCGTACCGGAGCCCGGTCCGAGACCGCCTTCGAACAGAGGCTTGGTCCAGTCCACGATCACCTTCGCAGGATCGAATTCATATTTCGATCCGAGGCCGTGGCATTCCGTGCAGGCGCCATACGGGGAGTTAAAACTGAACGAGCGCGGTTCGAGTTGTGGGACTGAGATACCGCAGTCGGGACACGCCAGTTTTTCTGAGTAAACGTGTTCTTCGCCGTTGACGACTGCGATCGTAACCAAGCCGCCGGTCAGCTTCAGCGCCGTTTCAACAGACTGCTCGAGCCGCTGGGCGATGCCATTTTTCAACAGCAGGCGATCTACAACGATTTCGATTGTGTGATTCTTTCGGCGGTCGAGCGCAATCGGTTCGTCGAGGCTGACGAGCGTGCCGTCCACGCGCGCGCGGACGTAGCCCTCCTTAGCAAACTTTTCGAGCTCCTTTTTGTATTCGCCCTTGCGCCCGCGAACGACCGGCGCGAGAACCATGATGCGGTCGTCGGGCTTGAGCGACAGGACCGCCTGAACGATCTGCTCGGTCGATTGGCGAGCGATGGGCTTGCCGCAGTTGGGGCAGTGTGGCGTGCCGATGGCGCTGTAAACGACACGCAGGTAGTCGTAAATCTCCGTGATCGTGCCGACGGTCGAGCGCGGTGAACGTGTGGTCGTCTTTTGCTCGATCGCAATCGAGGGAGAAAGACCTTCGACGGAATCCACTTCCGGCCGCTCCATCTGGTCGAGGAACTGCCGCGCGTAGGCCGAGAGCGACTCGACATAGCGCCGCTGGCCCTCGGCGTATAGCGTGTCGAACGCCAGCGACGATTTACCGGAGCCGGAGAGACCTGTGATGACGGTCAGCGTATTGCGGGGGATTTCCAGGCTGATGTTCTTGAGGTTGTGCTGCCGCGCGCCGCGAATGACAATCTTCTTGAGACCCATGGGTGGAGCGCCCTGCTACAGAAGAGCCCCTCGCTCACTGGCTAGAATGAGCCCAGCGTAATCTATCAACATAGCAGGAGGCGTTTGCGAGGGTCAAGGCGAGGCCGGCGGCGCCGAAAACTACATTTTCGTCTCACGGCGCAACCGGTACAAAACATGGCGTCGTAGCGGATGGCCAACCGGCAGGCTAGGATGATCGAAATCGTCGGCTGGCTTGTGAGTCATGCCGATTTTTTCCATCACACGCCGCGACCGGACGTTTGCGGGAACCGTGAAAGAGACTAGCGCACTCAGGCCAAGGTCGTCGAAGGCATGGCGCACGACAGCCTTGGCTGCCTCGGCCGCCAGGCCTCGGTTCCAATAATCAGGGAAGAGCCTCCAGCCGATCTCGACGCACGGCGTAAAGTGAGCTTCGAACGTTGGCACGGCGAGCCCGACGTAGCCGACGAACGTGCCCGAATCGCGCAACTCAGCTGCGTAGGGGCCGAAGCCGTGCACTTGAAAATGTCGTTCGATTCGGTCGACCAGCACGTCGCTCTCCGCGCGAGAAAGTGTAGCCGGCATGAACTCCATCACGCGCATGTCGGAGTTCAGCCGCGCGAACGGTTCGCGATCGCGGTTCTCCCAGTGCCTTAGCCGAAGACGCTCAGTTTCGATCAAGCCGCGATTTTCCTCTCAGCTTTTTGCCAACGTACCGGAACGCTTTATTCGCTTTTCTTTTTCGGGCGAAGGCCGTCTGCAAGGGAAAGTTTCTGCCACTTCCCTCGCGGGCTCCGCAATCGCCGGAATTTTTACTGGCGGTGGGGACTTTTTACGCGAGTCGCACCAATCAAGCCCGTTTAGTTTCAGCAGCTTAGGTTTGGTTTTTCGCGTGCGACAAGCCTGAGGGTCAGGGGGAGGAAAGCCGAGGATCCCTTTAGGGGATTGAGGGCTGGGCCGGCTTCCTTCCCCCGGCCACTTCTTGCCGAGCCGTTACTCCCACTCACCCTTCTCGAATGCACGGCGGAAGTGCTTTCATCCCCTGATTCCCGCAAAACCCAAAGGCTTTCGATCGAGATTCGCTCGGCGAATAAAAAGTTCGTTCCGGGATTCGCCCGAACTTGGCTAAAATGGTTGTAATCGGTTGGGGCGTGGTCCAATCGGTAGGACACCTCACTGTTAATGAGGATGGTGTTGGTTCGAGTCCAACCGCCCCAGCCACTCTTCTTCGATGATCAGCCCCGCGCGACTCCCAGCGGCCCGCGAATTACCTTTTCAAGCGCACCTGGCGGCAGCGATGCTTTCAGTTCTTGCGAAAACGCGCCGTCGATCAAAACGAACGCCATCCGCGCGAGTTTATCGGAGCGATTTTCCCACGCGTGATCGGTGCCTCGCTGGACCACGACATCGCCGGCCTTTAGGTGCAACTCGGAGTCGTCGAGTATCAGAAACATCTCTCCCTCGAGCACGATTCCGTAGTCGATCGTCTCCGTGCGGTGCATGAACGGCGGATTGCCGGATGCCTTTTGGGAAAAGCCGGGCAGGAAATCGAGAATGCGAATCACGGTACCGCGCGGCTTTGGCGCAAGCTCGACTGGACGATTCGTGGGCTCGGCTTCAGTGGCAGTGATTGGCGCCGGACCGTCGTCGGTGTTCCAGATTTCGTAAAACGCTACGCCGCGATCAGGGATCTTCAGCCCGTTCGGCGGCGGCCCCTCAGACACTGCGATCGATTTCCCCCTTTTGTCGTGGCCCGTGACGATTCTGCGCGGCGTGCCTGTGGCCATTGCGAATTCCTCCTTTGGAAGGAGCCGTAGCGGTGTGTACCCGCCGCTTAATCCGGCAAACTAATCCTTGACGGTGGGGAAGCCCGATTCGGTCCAGCCGCGCCAGCCGCCGTCCATCGAAATCACATTGCGATAGCCCATCTTCTGCAAATTGTCCGCGGCGAGCGCCGAGCGATATCCGCCGCCGCAATAGAGCACGATCTGTGTATTCTTGTCGGGAACCGCTTTTTCGACGTCGCGCTCGATGACACCGCGACCAAGATGGATTGCGCCCGGAATGTGGCCGCTCGTCCATTCGGAATCCTCGCGCGTATCGACAAGGACGAATTTCTCGCCGGCGTCGAGCCGCCGTTTCGTCTCGCGATAATCTTCTTCTTTAACCCGCGTCTTCGCATCGTTCACCAGCTTCAGGAATGCCTCGGAGTGATTAGGCGCCATATTTTCACCTCGTATTTTTGTGTACTACAAAGCTGCCCAAAATTTTTGAACCTCCCATCTCACTTCATGTCGCGCCAGTTCGGACCGACCTTCGTATCGACCAAGAGCGGCACGCGCAGCTTATGTGCTCCCTCCATCGCTTCCTTCACGACTTTCGTCAGCTGAGGAATTTCTTCTTCCGGTGCTTCGAACAGGAGCTCGTCGTGAACCTGCAAGATCATACGCGACTTGAAATCGTCGGCGAGGCGGCGATCGAGATCGATCATGGCGAGCTTGATCAGATCAGCCGCCGTGCCTTGCATCGGCGTGTTCATGGCAGTGCGTTCGGCGAAGCTGCGGAGTGCAGGCTGCGGCGAATTGATTTCGGGAATCGGGCGCGTGCGCTCGAAAAGTGTTCGCGTGAATCCCGTTTTGCGAACTTCGGCGATTTGAGCATCGAGATACTTTTTCACGCCGCTATAGCGCTCGAAATACGCGCCGATGAACTTTGCGGCTTCCTTCGTATCGATTCCCAATTGTTGGGCGAGGCCGAACGCGGAGAGTCCGTAGATCACGCCGAAGTTGATCACCTTGGCGACGCGCCGATGTTCAGGCGTTTGCGCGAAGGGCGCGACGCCGAAAACTTCCTGCGCCGTGCGCGAATGGATGTCTTCGCCGCGGCGAAATGCTTCGACGAGAACCGGATCCTCCGAGAGATGCGCAAGAATACGCAGTTCAATCTGCGAATAATCGGCGGAAAGAAGCAGATGGCCCGGAGATGCAATGAACGCCGCGCGAATCTCGCGTCCGAGTTCCGTTCGCACGGGAATGTTCTGCAGATTCGGATTCGATGAGCTCAGCCGCCCCGTTGCGGCGCCGGTCTGGCTGAAATGGGTGTGGATTCGGCCGCTCGAAGGATGGACGAGCCGCGGCAGGGCATCGGCGTACGTGGATTTCAGCTTGGCGAGCTCGCGATATTCGAGCACTTTTTTCGGCAGTTCGTGCACGAGCGCCAATTCTTCGAGCACATCGGCTGCGGTCGAGCGGATTTTCATCCGGCTCTTGCGCGGCGGCTGGAGATTCAGCTTGTCGAAGAGAACTTCGGCCAGCTGCTGCGGCGAACCGATTTTGAATTCAAAGCCTGCCAGCTCGTAAATCTCCTTTTCGAGCCGGGCGATTTCCTGTTGCGCCTTGGCCGAGATGTTTTCGAGCCGCTGCGGGTCGACGCGGACGCCGCTCGCCTCCATTTGCGCAAGCACGGGTGCGAGCGGCAGATCGATCCTCTCGTATACTTCGAGCAGTGCGTGCTTTTCGACTTCCGCGCGAAGCACCGGCGCGAGGCGCAAAAGAAAATCCGCGCGTTCGCCAGGCGCGCCCGATAGCGTGCGATTCAGGTACCGCAGCAGGACTTCGGCGAATGCGTGATTCGCCGTCGTCGGCCTGAGCAGGTAGGAATAGAGCATCGTCGCGTCGCGAATTCCCGCCACGGCCTTGCCGCCATCCGATGAATCCGTAGACGTAAGCAGATTGAACAGTTTTGGGTCGTGAACGATCTTGGGGCGCTTCGGATCGGCGAGCCATTTGCTCAAAGCTGCAAGCACGCTGTTCTCGGCGTCGTTCGGAGCAAATCGAGCCGTATCCAGTTTCGTCGAAACTTCGATCCCGAGAACGCGGGTGCCGAAGCCTTCGTCCTCCGGCTCCTCGGAATCGAGCGACAACCAGATCGATGCGACTTGGCCGGGCGCAACCGAGTCGACAAATTTTCTCATCGCATCCGCCGAGTCCAAGGCGGCGTAATCCGTGGTTCGCTCCTCTGAAATGGGCGCGAGGTCCTTTAGCAGCGACGTGAATCCGAGTTCGGCATAGAGCGCGCGCAGCGCTGCCGCGTCAGGCTCTTTCAACTGCAGCGCCTCAAGATCAAGCGGCACAGGAGCGTCGACGTGAATCTTCGCGAGCTGCTTGCTCAGCTTCACGAACTCGCCGCATTTTTCGAGCGCTTCGCGGTAGCTCGCTCGCTTCACTTCACGCGCGCGTGCCACGGCCTCCTCGGCGCTGCCGAACTGCTGAATCAGCTGGCGCGCGCCCACTTCACCAATGCCGGCTTTGCGTCGTTCGCCCGGGGCAGGCTTCTCGTTGGGATCGCGCGCACCGGGAATATTGTCGATGGAGTCGCCCATCAGCGCCATCACGTCGGCGACTTTGTCCGGCGGCACGCCCATGATCTCTTCGACTTTTTTCTCATCGATGAGGAGATCGTTTTTTGCCGGATTGAGCGCGCGGACGCGCCCGCCGACGAGTTGCATCAAGTCCTTGTCGCTCGTCACGATCACTACGTCGAGATTCTTCTTCGCCGCCTGACGCGCAAGCGTGCCGATTACGTCGTCCGCTTCGTAACCGGGATACTCAAGGATGGGCATGCGCATGGCCTCGCAATATCGCCGAACGAACGGAATCTGTACAAACAGATCCTCCGGCATCGGCGGGCGATGCGCTTTGTACGATTCAAAGAGCTGGTCCCGAAATGTGGGAGCCGCGGCGTCGAAAACGACCGCCACGTAGTCGGGGCGCAACTCCTTATTTTGGAGCAGCCTACGCATCATCGTGGCGAAGAGATAAGGGACTTTCGTGGGAACTCCGGACGAGGACTGTAGCCGCTCCATCGGCGCATAGAAGGCGCGGAAGATGTACCCCATCGCGTCGACCAGGAAGATTCGCTTTGGATTCTTGGCAGGCATCGGCGGTGCGCAGGGACGCGAGTATAGCAGACGCACGCCTGCGACTGGCGTTTGCTGGGGCCCAAGGGATGGCCTGCCCATGGAGTCTTGTTTCGGAGACAAGTGCGCTGGTTTGTGATAGTTGTGAAATATCTCGGAGCGCCGCTGCGTATTAATCCATGGACAGACGGAAGACGACCGGGGCGATGAGCGAAGCCGATCTGGCGCAGGTGCTGTCCCAGGTCCGGGCGGGCGATGCGGACGCCTGGGGCGAGCTCTATCGGCAATACGCCCCGGCGATTTTTCGCTTTTGCAGGCGCTTGCTCCCGGCGCGTGAGGATGCGGAAGACGCGACCACGGAAATTTTCATGAAGGTGCGGCAAAAACTCGGGACCTACGATTCCTCGCGACCGTTCACGGCGTGGCTTTACAAGGTCGCGAGCAATCACTGCTGGGACACGCTGCGCCGGCGGCGCATCCGGCAGGATCTCGAGACCGGCGATGTAGACGCGCTGCCGCTCGAGCATCCTGATCCGGGCCAGCTCGAGCGGCTTCAAAACGAGCACACGAGCAAGGAAGTTCGCGCAGGTCTCGCCAAGCTGCCGGACCGCGCGCGAATGGCGCTCGTGCTGCGGTATTACGCGGATATGAGCTACGACGAAATTGCCGACACGCTGGCTGTGCGACGGGCGTTTGTCGGCGTGCTGCTGTTGCGCGCGCGGCATCAACTGCGCGACGCGCTCGGGCAGCCCGACGCAACCATCGCAGTGAAGGCAGGGGGTGGAAGAAAAACATGAGCACTTCTGACCAATCGCTGGCCAATCACTTCGACGAAGTGACCGGCCTGCTCTATCTCGAAGGCCAGCTCGACGAGGACCGCGCGAAAGCTGTGGCCGCGCACGTCGCATCTTGCGCGCCGTGCAGGCAATTGCTCCACGCTCTGGAGAGTGAAAGCGTGTGGCTCCGTGAATCGCTCACGACGGACGACGAGCCGATACCGGCGCATCTGGTTTCTGTTCCAGAGCGCAACTCGACGCATTGGGGCTGGATCGCGGCCTTCGGACTCTGCGCGGGCGGCCTGTACACGCTCTGGAACGGAATCGTGGAGCCCTGGCTTGCGAGCATCTCGCAGGCCGGTCTTTCGCAGCAGGGCATTTTGACCTGGTTTATCTTTCAGGGCGCTTTCTGGAAAGGATGGGACGCGATGCGAACCCTAACCGATTTCATGGCAGTGGCGACACTGGGAAGCCTGGCGATTTGGCTCTTCCGCAAACAATGGAAGCGCTTCACGCCGATCGCGTTCGTGATGGGAGCATTGGCTTGCGCCCTGGCGCTGCCGCCGGCGGCAGCTGCGGCTGACATCGAACGTGGAGATCCAAGCTACACACTGCCCGGCGGTCAGGAAGTAAAGAATGATCTCGTAGTTGCCGCGGATCGCACACGCATCGACGGAGACGTGGATGGCGATCTGATCGTCTTCTCGTACAGCGTCACTGTAAACGGCCACGTGAAGGGAGACGTCCTCGGCCTCGCGAACAAGCTCACGATCAACGGCATGGTCGACGGCAACGTCCGAGTTGCCGCAGACTCGATAGCGATCAACGGGAGCGTCGGCAAAAACATCACGGCCTGGCAGGATCAGTTCGACCTCGACGAAAAGGCCAAAATCGGCGGATCGCTAAGCTTGCTCGCCGGTAACGCGGACCTCGATGGCCAGATCGGCGGCGATCTGACGGTTCTCGCGCGTGTCGTCGACCTCAACGGCCTGCTGGCGGGCAGCGCGTTGATACGATCGCAGCGGTTGGTGGTAGGCCCGCAGGCCGAAATTCAAGGCAAGGCGAAATTCTCAGGCTGGCATCCGCCGGAAATCGCGCAAGGCGCGAAGCTAAGCAGCCCCATCGACGTTTCGATCAAAGGTCCCGGGCCCGATTACGCGTCCGGCCGCTACTACTGGCACCAAACGCTGTCTTGGGGAGCGAGTTTTATCTTCGGCCTGGTTCTGCTCCTCGTCGCGCCGCATTTCTTTTTCGACGTCGTGCAGTCCAGCAAGCGGATCGGCCCCGCGCTCGGATTGGGCACTCTCTTCCTGCTGGCAACACCAATTGCAGCCGTCATCGTGTGTGCAACGATAGTCGGAGCAGCGGTCGGCGTGATCGCTGTGCTTCTCTGGCTCATTGGCGTCTATTCAGCGCAGATCTTTACGGCATCGTGGCTCGGCGAAAAACTGTTAGGCGGAGCGGCAGGCGCAAGCCACGCGATTGGACGCATGGCGCTCGGACTCGCCATCATCCGCGCGTTGACGATGTTGCCTTACGCCGGACCCATCGTGGGCTTCTGCGTGACGATTTGGGGTCTCGGCGCCATCGTGCTGACGGTGCATCGCAGGATGCAGGTTCAGGCCCCTGCTGCGGTGTAAGACTCCGTGCTCCCATCGGTGGAGTTGTAGCGCGCCACGAAGTTTCGTGTGACGCGGACCTATAGACAATCAGTAGCCAAAATAGGCACGCGAATACCATCCTCTTCCGCTACAATCGCGCCCTGCCGCTCACTAACCTGATCGCCCGAGGCGGCAAGAGGTGACTCCCTTTTGGCGCTGGCGCAGCGTATCGAGGAAATCCGCTCCGGATTCGAGCGCCCTTTTTGGGTTGCCAACTTCACCGAGATCTTCGAGCGCGTCGCCTACTACGGTACGACGGCTGTTCTCGCCATCTATCTTACCGAGCAGCTTCACTTTCCCGCCGAACGTGCGACCTCGATCCTCGGCATCGCTGGCTTTGTGGTTTATGCGGTTTCGATTCTGGCCGGAACGCTCGCCGACCGATACGGTTTTCGCCCCACGCTGCTCTGCGCATTTCTGTTGCTGACCGTCGGCTATTTTCTTCTCGGTTCTCTCGAAACTTCCTGGATGGCGCCGCTTCGCAGGGCAATCGGCGATACGTGGCTCGTCTCAGTAGTCCTGCTGATTCCGTCGCTCGGCCCGGGACTCGTGAAGCCGTGCGTTGTCGGAACTACAGCCCGCGCGTCGACGGAAAATGTGCGATCGCTCGGCTACTCGATCTACTACACGCTTGTGAACATCGGCGGGGCGGCGGGTCCGTTCGTAGCGTGGCTGGTGCGGAGAAAGCTGGGGCTGGGAATCGAGAACGTTTTTCGAGTAGCTGCACTGAGCGTGTTCCTGATGTTCTGGGTGACGCTGTTTCTCTATCGCGAACCCAGAAGATCCGGTGACGCCAACGTCGAAAGCGTTGCGACGGCGCTCAAGAACATGTTCATCGTTCTCGGCAACCTTCGCTACGTCGCGTTCCTTTTGATCTCATCGGGCTTCTATATCGTCTACTGGCAGATTTTTCTTTCGATGCCGATCTTCACCCGAAGGTACGTGAATCCGAATGCGGATGTCGACCGGATCCTTTCACTCGAAGGTCTCACGGTCATCTGCTTCCAAATCCTTGTCGCCTATCTGACGCGTAGGATTCCGTCAGTGCAGACGATCTCCCTCGGCTTTCTGCTTTCTGCGTTTTCTTGGATTTTGTTGGCTGTGCATCCGAGCGTGTTCATGGTGGGCGTGATGCTCGTAGTCTTGGCGCTCGGCGAGCTCACGCAGGCGTCGCGCTACTACGAGTATTGCTCGCGTCTCGCGCCGCCCGAACAGCAAGGCCTTTACATGGGCTACGCATTTCTTCCCATCGCCATCGGATACGCCGTAGGAGGGAAACTCGGCGGCCGTTTGCTGCATGTATTCGGCGAAGTCCTCCACCGGCCCGCGGAGATGTGGTGGGTCGTCTGTGCGATTGGAGTGCTGACTGCCGCGCTGATGTGGCTGTACGACAGAATTGTGAGACCGGTTGCTCCCGGAATATCCAACTGATTCAAGCCAAGCTTTTGGTAGGACGATCAGCGAGTGGCGGCCGCGTGCAACTCCTTTAACGCCTCGTCGGTGGTGATCAGTCGCGCGCCTGCGGCCTGCAATTCGTCGAGTGCTCGTCGTCCGTCTTCAGACTTGAGCGCTTCAATCGCGTCTTTCACGATTGAGACTTTGCGGCCCCGATCGAGCAGTCCCTTCGCCGCGCATTTGACGCAATATTCCGTCACCACGCCGAAAACTACGTACTCCGACTCGGGGCCCAGGCGATCCACGATCTCGCTTGTGTGCGGATTTTCAAAGACGTCTAGCGTCTGCTTCTCGATTACGACCTGGGCATGCTGGAGAATATCCACCGGCAACTTTCGGGAGGCTTCATTCGGAATGGCCACAAAATCCTTGCCGAGCCCTTCCGGAATGATTCGCGCACCCGGCGTGTCGCGCAGGCAGTGTGGCGGAAATCGCTGGAATTCCGGATCTTTCTCCGGATGCGCGTCGCCGCTTGAGACCAGAAACACACCCGCCTTTGCTGCGGCGCTCACCAGACGTTCAATGTTCGGAATGATTTTCTCGGCGCCGGGCACATAGAGTTTTCCGCCCGGCAACATGAAGTCGGCCTGCGCGTCGACTTCCCAGAAGACGATCTTTCGCGGCGCCATGCGCTTTGGTCCTTCCCCGGACGGATTTATTTTAGCGCAGAGCGGCGAATACGGCGCCGGACCTCCTGCTGCATTGCGGTGAGTTGCTTGCTGTAGCAGACCGGATAAATGGCGCTGCGATGAATCTGACGGTAGCGCTTCGGAAGCAGTGCGAGGTTCGTCATGCAACGATTGCGCAGCGCCGCAATCGGTTCAGCGGGCAGCGTGCGGCGTCCGGCGTGCATGAACTCGATCAGCAACGGCTCGCCGCCGTCGGGCGGTTCGTCTTGCAGCGCGATTGTGTCGCCAGAGAATTCTCCGCGGGTGTCTCTATGCCGGAAGACTTGCTTGCAGCCGGGATATGTGGCCTTCGCGTGGCTGAACTTCGCAGCCTCGCGCACTTTGCCGCCGCGCTCGACCTCGGTCAACTTATAGATCAGATTCAAGTGCGGCGCGTCGCCAGGCGTGCCCAGAGCCGTTCCCACACCAAACGCGTCGATCGCGGCACCGTTCCTTAGCATTTCATCGATTCTGTACTCATCCAGATCGCCCGACGCAAAAATCTTCACATCCTTCCAACCGGCGCGATCCAGCGTGCGGCGCGCCCAGCGGCTGTCGGCTGTCAGATCGCCGCTATCGAGACGAATGCCCCATGGTTTGCGTCCGCCGGCGATGATCGTGTTGATCGCGCGACGCACGTTGTAGGTATCCACCAGCAGGACCGAGCCCTCGGGGAACGCATCGAGGAATTTGCTGAACGCTTCGGCTTCGGTCTCGTGCGCCATGATCCACGAATGCGCTTGAGTTCCGTAGGTGCCCATCGCGAATAATTCGCCAGCCAGCGTGTTCGACGTGCCGCCGCACCCGCCGATGGCGCCTGCGCGCGCCGATAGCAGGCTCGCCGGGCCGCCGTGAGCGCGCCGCGCGCTGAAATCCACCACTTCGCGGCCCTCTGCGACCGTGACGATCCGCGCAGCTTTGCTCGCAATCATCGTCTGGTAGCTGAGCGTTGCGAGCAGATACGTCTCCATGATCTGCGCTTCGATGATCGGAGCCGTGACGCGCATTACTGGCTCGCCGGGAAACGCGAGCGTGCCTTCGGGCATTGCCCACACGTCGCCTGTGAACCGAAACTGCCCCAGATATTCGAAGAACTCTTTGTGAATGTGGCGAAAGGCCGGATGGCGCCTCAGGTAATCGATTTCGTTGGGCGCGAATGCGGCCCGTTCGAGATATTCAAGCGCTTGTTCGAGCCCCGCCGCCACGAGATAGTTGCGGTGGGGAGGAAGATGTCTGACGAACAACTCAAAAGTCGCGCGCACATCGAAGCGGGTCTGGAAATAACCCGCCGCCATCGTCAGCTCGTAGAGATCGGTGAGAAGGCCCGAATGTTCACGCATGGGAATTGGGATCGTACGCTCGGTTTTCGCGCCGGGAGGAAAAGACAAAACCCCCAAGCCTCCTCCCGC
>Ga0187778_10000468_pt1 | contig 28829 bp, 26 predicted proteins | sample 1015_Q2_SP5_20_M_FD_132418 | JGI IMG/M metagenome (GOLD analysis project Ga0187778, IMG submission 132418) | Tropical peat soil microbial communities from peatlands in Department of Meta, Colombia - 1015_Q2_SP5_20_MG | ecosystem: Environmental > Terrestrial > Soil > Wetlands > Peat | place... | reverse complement strand
TTGCCTTCGCCTTATTTTTATTTCCTCTCGGCGCCCGATGAGAGGGGTCTACCGGGAGCCGGCGATTTTTCGTTGCCGGCAGACGAGCGGCTCGAAGCCTCGTCCTTCACGTTGCCCGGAGTCGCAAATCCGCGCATACCGGCGGAAATCCGCACTCCCGAGCCCAAACCGTCGCCCGCCCCGAGCTACTACTTTGTCGATGCGTGGCCACGAAGCGGCGAGGCAGGACCGCAAGTGCCGGCCGGAGGCTATCCGCCCTTTGAGGTGCACACGATCCGGCGGGACTTTCCAATATTGCAGGAGCGGGTCAACGGTCGCCCGCTGGTCTGGTTTGACAACGCCGCCACAACGCAAAAGCCACAGAGCGTGATCGACCGCCTGGCGTACTTTTACGCACACGAGAACTCGAATATTCACCGGGCCGCGCACGAGCTCGCGGCGCGCGCCACGGACGCCTACGAGAATGCACGCGAGATCGTACGGCGCTTCATCGGTGCAAGTTCGGTAGAAGAAATCGTTTTCGTGCGTGGCGCCACGGAAGCCATCAACTTGGTTGCCAAGAGCTGGGGAGCAAAACACGTAGGCGCTGGCGACGAGATTGTGCTCTCTCACCTTGAACATCACGCCAACATCGTGCCGTGGCAGCAGCTCGCCTCGGAGAAGGGCGCAAAAATTCGCGTCATCCCTGTCGACGACTCGGGACAGGTCCTCCTCGAGGAGTACCAAAGACTTCTCAACGACCGAACCAAGATCGTTGCCATCACACAGGTTTCGAATGCCTTGGGCACGGTGGTACCGGTGAAGCAGATCGTCGACATTGCGCATCGGGCCGGAATCCGAACTTTGGTCGATGGTGCGCAGTCGGTGGCGCACATGCCTGTGGACATGCGAGGAATGGACACGGATTTTTTCGCGTTTTCCGGGCACAAGATTTTTGGCCCTACCGGAATCGGCGTCGTCTATGGAAAACGCGAGCTGCTCGAGGACATGCCTCCGTGGCAAGGCGGGGGCAACATGATCCAGGACGTGACGTTCGAGCGCACGGTGTATCAGGGCCCGCCAACGCGCTTTGAGGCGGGAACCGGCAACATCGCCGATGCGGTGGGTTTGGGCGTTGCGCTCGAATACGTCGAACGCCTGGGCATCGAGAACATCGGACGCTACGAGCATGCCCTGCTCGAGTACGCAACCGCACGTATGACATCGGTCCCGGGACTGCGGCTAATTGGTACCGCCCAGGACAAGGCAAGCGTGCTTTCGTTCGTCCTCGACGGCTTGAGCACCGAAGAGGTGGCCCAGGCGCTTAACGAGGAGGGTATCGCGGTGCGCGCCGGTCACCATTGCGCCCAACCCATCGTGCGGCGTTTTGGATTGGAAGCGACGGTTCGCGCTTCGCTCGCGTTTTACAACACGTGCGAAGAGATTGACCGGCTGATCGACGTACTTTCGGGACTCAGTGCCACGCGTCGATCGCTGGGACCCAGAAGCTCGCGAATAGGACGATAGACCCGGCGGCTCATCGCAAGGGTGTCACCGAAACACTTTTTGCCATTTGCCCAACCTTCTGGTGTCGGCGGCTCCTCGCGCTCCAGGCGTCTTGCGGAGCAATGGGCAAGCAAGGAAGAACATTGACTTCGTTCGGGTAGAACGCGAAGCCGCCCGCCCGCAGGACCCATGCGCGGGAATCTGTCGGGGAGCACGATAGGCGCCGTACGTTCGATGTGCAATCGACTTGGCACGCTTATTTCGTACTCTTCGGTGCCCGGGTGCGGGCTGTCTTGCCGGGCCGAGTTTTGGCAACTTTGGACGTCTCGTCGGCGAATTCCCGCTCGGCCGCCAGCCAGTCCTCCAACGCGCGTCCGTGTCCACGTCCCCTCTGCTCCCAGAATTCGTAGGCGCGCTGGCGGATCAGAACTTCGATTTCTTCAACGTACGTCGCGCCAATCCGCTGCCTCACGCCACTTAGCGGCTCTGGGGATCGCCTCGCCGTCTTCTTGGCACTCCTCGCGCCGGCGGTTTCGATCGCTTGGGCGGGCTCCGCAGGCTTTGTCGACGGCTCCACGGCAGGCGTTTCGGTCGCTGGCCGTGACGGCGGTTTGGCGGCGACCTTTCCTGCCCTGGCGGCCGCGGCGCGAGCTTTTGTCGCCGTTTTGACCTGGCCCGCGCCCACCGCCTTTGCCTTCGTCGACTTCTTGGCTGCTGTCGTACCCGCCGGCCGCGACTTCGGTCGTCTCTGTGCGTTATCCATGCCTCTCCATCCTTTTTGGAAACCTCAGATTTCCGTTAACTCGGCGCAGCAGCGCAACTCCGATCCAATGGCGAACGTGGGTTTCACAATACGCTTGGATTACGGACTTTGAAAACCGAAACCCTGCGCACGATGCTGATCGCGAACATAATGCGCTTGCCACTTTGATGCGGTACAAGGTAAAGAAGGCTGCGGCCGGCAACACAGCCGACGACAACGGCGGTGCGTGCAAAGGTCCTTTGTCCGGCCTCCCCGTTGTGGTCTGCCGAGAGCATTAAAGACGATCCCGCGGGGGTACGTGGGCATTTGCCTCGTCGTTTGACCGGTTGGGGCGCAGGTCGCACCGGTGGCGCATAGCGGCACGACGGTGGCGCAAGGATGTGCCGCCGGGCGGGTCCGGAACGCCGCTCCCGGGGGTACTACGCAGCAACGCTCCGGGGCTCTTTCCCTGAGATTTTTCGTGGGCGCGTTGGTACCGATCCGGCACGTGGGGATGCGTGAGGCGTGCCTACGAAAGTGCCATTGTGCGCGGGAGACGGAAAAGCGTCCTTGCCGATCGAATTTTATATTTGCGGATCATTGCCTGACGCATTCCGGGCGGCTCGATCGAACCGGTCGATGGCCCAGGTTACCGCTCCAAGCAGAAGATAGCCTGCAGCAAGCAGATAGGTCGATCGGGGAAGCGACGTATCCGGCAGAAATAGGCGTCCGTCGGCAAACGGCGAATGGATCGCGCCGACGAGCGTCAAGCCGGCCGCCAGCGCGCTGACAACCAAGATTCGACGCCGTCGACGATCGATAATGTCGATGAGCAAGGTGCTCCAAAGCATGCTGGTCAGAATAAAGCCGTTTGCAAGCAGCGTGAGCGAGCGATAGCTCGCCAGCTGCGGCGGTGGCAGTGCCTCGGCCGCGACGTTCAGCCCGCCCAGCAGGCTGTTCCAGTGGATTAAGACGAGTTCGGCGCTTGCCGGTATGAATGCGATGGCGATTGCCGGCAAGTGCTCACGATCGGTTTCGCGAAATGCCTGGGTGCTAAGTTCCAGACCAACGAAAACCAATATAGGAACGAGAACCGAATCGGGCAGCCAGGACAGCAATACTCCGATTACGCCGACGAACGCACCCATTCCAATGAACAGAGCAGTGGCCGTCGTGTAGCCAGCACGACATCCCATCCGCTTGTACGCCGGGTGACCGATGTAGGGCGTGTTTTGCATCACGCCGCCAAACAGTGCGGCCAGAAAGGTGGCCACCCCCTCGACGAGCAAAATGTCGCGTGTTTCGTACCTGTCCCCGGCGGTGGCGGCGCTTTCCGTGTTATCGATGCCCCCGACCAGGGTCGCGATCGCGAAGGGAATCGCCAGAGGAAAATAGGGCAGGGCGGTCGCAATGCCGTCGACCCACAACAGCGTCGGCGCGGGCAATAACCAGTGCAGCCCCGAGGTGGCGTACAGCTTTCCGATCGAACCGGCCCCGAGCGCTTGCGCTACGGCCCACGCGGACGTGCCCAACACGATGGCTCCCACCATAGCCGGCAGTCGAAAGGGCAGGCGCCGGCCACTAACGAGCGTACTTAGGACGACCCCCAGCGCTGTCAGCCCACCCACGGGTTCGGTAATTATTTTTTCCACCGAAAAAAAGCTAATCAAAGCAATGGCAACCGCCGAAAGCGCACTGAGCATGGCCGTGCGCGGCAGGCTACGCCGCACCAGGTCGCCGAAAAAGGCTGCTGCCACCTTTACGAGGCCCATCACAGCGACCACCGCACTGGAGATCGCAAGAGTTCGGTCCGGATCATTGGTGAGCAGCCACGCGGGGCCGATAACACCAAAACAAAGGCCGAACATGGACGGAGTGTCGATTCCCAACGGCATCGCGCAGACGTCCTGGCGTTGCTCCCGCCGCGCAAGCCGAAATGCCAGGGCGCTGTAGGCCAGATCGCCGACTAGCACTCCCAACGCGGATCCGGGCAGCATTCGACCGATTACCAGCGTGCTGGGCAGGTGAAAGACGCCGACCAATATGGCGCTCATCCCCGCAAGCAGCGCAAGATTGTCGATCGCAAGCGCAAAAAACCCGTTCACGTCTCCGGGCGTGAGCCACCGGTATCGAAACCGCAAACTGTCGCGGACGGCAGCCGCCGACCGTTGGTGAGAAGGCATCAGGGCCATTTGTGCCGTTTGCCGTGTTGCTCGATCATCCCGAGGCAAACGTTCCTAACCGCTCGATGGACGGCCGACGAGGATTGCGCGGCCAAGAGGTCTGCGGAAGGTCCGACGATCGGCGATCGGATGCGGATTCGCTCGGGGGTGAAGACTAAGCCGCGCCAAAGTACCGTCCGCGGATTGGGCGAAGCGCGAGTTGCGTCAGGGACGGATTCGCTTAGCGAAAAAAGCTTCGGTTGTCGCGGTCGCGCTCTACGGACACAGCGCGGATCGGCTTTCACGATTTGTCTTCTGCTCTTTGAGTCGACGCGCCAAGCGATGTCGCGGGGGCTTTCGGGATCTGGCGTCCCGGATCTTACCCGTGGTGCAACGTTGTGACCTTTCGAGGAGATGGCGACAGCGGAGGGATCGAATGAAGAATTCGCATCGCACCTTTCGTTCGTGTGCCCTTTCGGGCATTTCCTGGACCGCCGGCCAGCGATGACCGAGCAAGGGTCGCCACGTATGGGAGTCAAACGCCAGGCAAAGACTGCACAGATTGCTCGGCGGTCCGTGGCGACCGCAAAATCAGAGGGCGGATCCGCGCCCGGGCTCCCCGGTGCGTTGTTGCGTGGCGCAAGGCGCGCCACGACCAAGGGTGGTACCTCGCGCGTCCTCCATAGAATAAGGACCGAAAGCGCTACTATGAGTTTTCAAAAAAACGAGCGGGACGAGGAGGAGTAGGTATGAAAGGCATCTTGAGAGCCGCAGCAGCTTGTCTTCTCATCGGGATCACCGCCCCGGGCGTCGCCCGGGACGCGGACGTGGAAGGAAGCAAGGATCACCCGCTGATCTCGCGCTATCCGGGTGCATTCATATCGGAGTATTCGACGAAGGATTTTGACGAATACACCTTGCCGCTAGGCAAACTGGACCAGGATCGTTGGGCAAAGAGTCAGCAGCTGGAGGGCAAGCTCACGCGTATTCATTACGACGCGCCAAACACACGATCGCCGCTCGAGGTTTTTCGCAATTACCAGCAGGCATTGGCGCGTTCCGGGTTTCAGACCCTGTTCTCCTGCTCCGGCATGGAGCAATGCGGGGGCGGAGCGGTGGGTGCCGTCGGCTGGTGCGGCGGATGCTCGCCGCGGCAACTCTCCTCCAAACTCGCACGTCCCGAGGGCGATGTTTACGTGAGTTTGCACGTTGAGCAGGACAATGCCGGAACCCCGGTCTCGGTTCAGCTTGACGTCATCGAAGTCAAACCTATGGAATCGGGATTGGTCGTTGTCAATGCGGAGAGCATGGCCGGCGACATCACTCGTACGGGGCATGCTTCGATCTATGGCATTCACTTTGACTCCGGTAAGGCGGACGTTAAGCCGGATTCGGAGACCACCCTGAAGGAAATTTCCAAGCTGCTGCAACAAAATCCCCAGCTGAAACTCTATGTTGTGGGTCACACCGATAACGTGGGCGCTCTGGCCGCAAACTCGGAGCTGTCGCTGCGACGGGCCGAGGCCGTCTTGAAAGTTCTGACGGGCAAGTATGGTGTCGCCGCCTCACGTTTGCAGGCCGCTGGCGATGGTCCCACGGCCCCGGTGGCATCGAACGACTCTGAGGAGGGACGTGCCAAGAATCGGCGCGTCGAACTCGTCAAGCAGTGAATGTGTCGCGGGCGCGCCGATCGCATTCGTTCCGGTGGGTGTCACGTCCGGGGTATGGCGGCGCGGGGCCGGGCCGTCTCGAGGGTCGAAGCCGGTAGAGCTACGGCTTTTTCTTTGAGTCAAAGGTGGGATCTCGGCACCGTGGGCCCCGGAGCATGCAATCGATGTGCGTGAACCCATGACCACCGCGACGTTTCGCTTCTACGAAGAACTCAACGATTTTCTGGCTCCGGAGCGAAGGGGGCGTGAATTCGTATGCCGATGCGCGCGCGCCGCCACAACCAAACACATGATCGAAGCCCTTGGTGTTCCGCACACAGAGGTCGAGCTCGTGCTGGTCAACGGCGAATCCGTGGGTTTCGAGCGCCTGCTTGCGGACGGCGACCGGGTCGCCATTTACCCGAAATTCGAATCGCTGGATATCACGCCGCTCCTGCGAGTGCGCGAGCGGCCGCTACGTGTGATTCGTTTCATCGCCGACGCGCATTTGGGTGGGCTTGCCCACCTGCTGCGGATGATCGGTTTTGACACCCTGTACGAAAACGACCTTCGCGATGAGGACATCGAGTGGTTGGCCGGAGCGCAGCAGCGGATCGTGCTCACCCGCGATCGAGAACTTCTGAAGCGTCGCGGCATAAGCCACGGTTGCTATGTACACGCGCTTCGCCCCGAGCAGCAGTTGCGCGAAATCTTCGACCGACTCGACTTGGCGAGCGCCGCGCGTCCGTTTACCCGATGCCTGAGTTGCAATTGCGCGCTGCATCCGGTCGAAAAGGAGCAAATTGCCCCGCTGCTGCCGCGCGGAGTGCGGGAGCGCTATCAGCGCTTTAGCCTTTGCGAAGGCTGCGGGCGCGTCTTTTGGGAAGGCACCCATTGGCGACGCATGCGCAGCCTGGTCGATTCCCTGCTCGGCGGCGACGCGTGAAGCGATCGTCATTTAGCGCCGGCCAATTCGTTGTGCGGATCATCCCAATGAGGGCCGCTTCGAGCGGGCGTCGTGCGTCGGCCTAGGACAGATACGAGTCGGCGCCGCGGGATGCGGGAATCCGTCAAATTGGCCGACACGCAGGGGTGATCTTTGCGCGTTGCCGTGTCTGGAACGCGATCATGATGGGCGATCGCCCGCCCGGGCGTCGAGGAACATCTGCCGATGCGCCTGCCCAGAGAATCGCGTTTTGTTGCCTCTTGCGCTTGCCTGCTTGCGGCGCTCGGAAGCGCGCTTGCCGCAGTCCACAATACGGCGTGGCTTTGGGTCGCAATACCGACGGCGGCACTCACCGCGATCGCGGTTCACGATCTGCGGCAAACGCGGCGTGCCATCATTCGCAACTACCCGATTTTGGGACACCTTCGCTTTTTCCTCGAGTTCGTGCGACCGGAGATTCGCCAATACTTCATCGAAAGCGACACCGAAGCGCGTCCGTTCTCTCGCAACCAGCGCAGTATCGTCTACCAACGCGCGAAAGAGGACCCGGACAAGCGCCCCTTCGGAACCCAGCACGATCTTTATGCGGCCGGAGTGGAATGGATCAATCATTCGATTGTCCCGGCGATAGCGAGCGGGGAGGACGTACGTGTCGTGGTTGGCGGACCGTCCTGCCGCCGACCCTACGATGCCTCGGTATTTAACATCTCGGCGATGAGCTTCGGCGCTTTGTCGGCCAACGCAATTCTCGCGTTGAACTCCGGAGCAAAGAAGGGGAGATTTGCGCACGACACCGGGGAGGGTTCCATCAGCCGCCACCACCGGGTGCATGGCGGAGATCTGATCTGGGAGATTGGAAGCGGATATTTCGGTTGTCGCGACTCGGAGGGGCGCTTTCACGCGCAGCGTTTTGTCGACCAGGCGAGCAACGAGCAGGTCAAAATGGTCGAAATCAAGCTCTCGCAAGGCGCCAAACCGGGACATGGCGGCGTTCTGCCGGGGGCCAAGGTCACCGCGGAAATCGCTGCGGCGCGCGGGGTTCTTGCGGGGGTCGATTGCGTTTCCCCGCCGGCGCATTCCGCATTTTCGACTCCGACGGGCTTGCTCGAATTTGTTGCCCGCCTGCGAGAATTGTCCGGCGGCAAGCCGACCGGCTTCAAATTGTGTGTAGGCCACGCCTGGGAGTTTTTTGCCATTGCCAAGGCGATGCTTGTCACCGGGGTTACGCCGGATTTCATTGTCGTCGATGGCGCCGAGGGAGGAACGGGCGCGGCGCCGGTCGAGTTCTGCGACCACGTAGGAGTTCCCTTGCAGGAGGGACTGCTCCTCGTGCACAACACGCTGACGGGAATCGGCGTGCGGGATCGGGTGCGACTGGGCGCCAGCGGCAAAATCATCAGCGCGTTTGACATTGCACGAACGCTGGCGATCGGCGCCGACTGGTGCAACAGTGCGCGCGGGTTTATGTTTGCGATCGGCTGCGTTCAGGCGCAAACCTGCCATACCGGAAAGTGCCCGACCGGCGTGACAACGCAAGATCCGCTACGACAGCGTGCGTTGGTTGTTTCCGACAAGGCCGAGCGCGTTTATCGATTCCACCGAAATACGGTTCGCGCGCTTAGCGAACTGCTGGCGGCAGCTGGGTTGACACATCCGAACCAATTGCGGCCCCATCACATCGTGCATCGTGTCTCGCCAACAGACATTGAGCTGCTCTCGGCGAGTCTGCCCACGCTACAGCCGGGCGAGTTGCTCAGCGACGCCAGGCACTGCGGTGTTCCGGTCTTTGAGCGATGGTGGGACAGGGCTTCGGCCGATAGCTTTGCCCTCCTTACGCTGCATGAACCGAGCACTGCCACAGTGCGAGCGCAGGAAGGCAGGGCCTTGCGCACAGGCGCACCCGTGTACGACGCGACGCGATAGGCAAAGATCTGCCAAGGCGGTTGGCAAGGAGTGGACGTCGGCGCGTAATATCGAAGACGCACGAAGAATTCGGCGTCGTACTCTCGAAGCCGTAACTCGCGACCGCAATCGAGGTGAACCGCGTCCCGCCCGGCGAGTTCATGGAAAAAATGCTTCGCTGATAAGCTTTCGCCGTATGACGCGGCATTCGGCGAGGCACGCGAAACCCGGGGCACCGGAGAAACGAATTGTGGCGCACCTTGATATCCGAGCGGAGAGTACCGTAGTGGCACCGTTTGTTTGAGTCGTTGTGCGCGCCTCGTGATTCGTCAACTGGTATCTATGGGTCGGCAACGATAAAGAAGATGGAGGCGCTGGCGGTATCGACTCTGTCGATTGCGATCGGGGAGCTTGGCGACAAGACCCAAATTCTGGCGCTTGTACTTTCCGCGCGGCTGCGAAAGCCGCTTCCGATTATTCTGGGCATTTTTTCGGCCACCCTGCTCAATCATCTGCTCGCTTGCCTGGTCGGTCAATGGGCGGGAACACTCATTGGGCCGCAAACGCTTCGGTGGATCCTGGGCATCTCGTTTCTTGCCGTCGGGTTGTGGGCCCTCGTCCCCGAGAAAATGCAGGAGAGTACTTCCGCCCGCGACAATTATGGCGTCTTCACGGTGACGGCCATCGCGTTTTTCCTGGCGGAAATGGGCGATAAAACGCAGATCGTCGCCCTCGCACTTGCGGCCAAATATCATGCGCTCGCCTCAGTGGTCGCGGGAACTACGCTCGGCATGATGATCGTGAACGTTCCTACCGTTTTGTTTGCCGAGCGCGCGACATCGTGGGTGCCCGTGAGCGTGGTTCGAATCGTCGCAGCGGCAGTCTATGCCTTTCTCGGCGTCGTTACGCTTCTGGGCTATTCGGGCATCGGCCCTTAGGAAAACGCGCCGGCGCCGCTAGGGACCGCCGGCACAACACGCGGGAGCGCCGTATGTTGTGCCGCCGCCGGATTCGCGGCGACGGACATCGACAGTATCGGGCGACCCGTTTGGGATCCCCGACGCGTCACTGCAACACGCGCCGCGGGCCAAACCCTGCGTCGATCGGTCGGTCTTGCGCGCGCTTGCCTTTCGGCAAGGCCACTAATTGCATCCGACCGGCGCCTTCGGCGCGCAATGCTGTTGACACTCGCCCGCCACGGCGTCCGAGGGACTGGCTGAGTTGATCATGCAGTCGCCAAGGCAAATGTAGTATTTCCCCTGTTGGAAGACGCACTCGCGTTTGTGAGGTTCGTCGCCGTTGGAGTTGCCCTTGGGTGCACCCGCGGGTATCGGCGAATCGGGATCGGCCTTGGCGATCGGCGGCGCCTCGGAGGAGGTGCCCTTGGACGCCGCGACCGGCGTCGGTACGACCTGGTCCGCTTTGGCAGTCGGCGGCGTTGTCGCAATGCCTTTCGGTTCGCTTGTCGGGGACGGCACAACGGAAGAAGTTTTGACGGTCGGCGACGGATTTGCTGCCACCGCAGGAGCAAAGCACTCGTATCGGTATCGGCCCCAGTCGGAGAAGTCAAACGGACCGGGACCGGGAATTTTTCCAACGAAGGTTATCTTTGCTTCGGAACCGGCTTTGACGTTGTCGCAAATTTTTTGCGCAACTTCCTCGACGGATTCGTCGGACGCGAGCGTCACGCCCATAGGCCGCGAAAGGTAGCCAGTTGGCTGGTTCCCGGATTCGACGTGAACTTCCGACCTGCCCACGAACGAACATCCAAAGAGGACGGCAACTGAGGACAAAACAAGGACGGTACTTCGCGAAAACATGACAGCACCTCGCTGGCTGTTGGCAACGGAAAGCAAATCCCTCGGGAGCGGCAACACCAATACCGGACGCTTGCGGAAACGCGATTGTATGTCCGCTTGCACCCCAGTAGGGGCTTCGTTCGCGCTCTGTGCCAACACTTCCCGAGTTGTTGCCGGGGCAGGGGCAGTCCGCTAGAGGCCAAAATATGCGCGCCGAATCTCCGGATCGCTCGCCAGCGAAGAGGCGCTTGCCTCGCGAACCACGGCCCCGCCCTCGATCACATAGCCGCGATCGGCGACTTGCAGCGCAAAGGACACGTCTTGCTCGACGAGAAGGACCGTGACACCTTGGGCACGGATCTCGAGCAGGACCTCGCGAAGCTGGTCCACCATGACGGGTGCCAGCCCCAGGCTCATCTCGTCGATGACGAGCAGCTTGGGTGCGGCCATTAAACCTCGCGCAACGGCGCACATCTGCTGCTCCCCGCCCGACATGCTGCCGGCTTGGCGCGACCGACGTTCGGCAAGCTGCGGGAAGAGTGCGTAGACGCGATTTAGGCTTGCCTCGATGCCCACTTTGTCGGCGCGCCGATACGCACCCATCAACAGGTTTTCGTGCACGGTCATGCGGTCAAACAGCTGGCGTCCCTCCGGGACCTGGACCAGTCCAAGGCAAAACACCTGTTCCGGCGTGAGCGAGTCGATTGGCTGGCCGTCGAATTCGACTTGTCCCGTCGAACGAATCAACCGGGATACGGCCCGCAGCACCGTCGTCTTTCCGGCGCCGTTGCTGCCGACCAGGGCGACAATCTCCCCGCGAGCGACGGTCAAATCGATGCCACGAAGAACTGGCATTTCGTTGTACCCGGCGCTTAGCGCCCGCGTGCGTAGCAGCGTCGGGTTCATTTGCGTCGGGACCCTAAATAGGCGTCGATAACCTTCGGGTCGTTTAGAACCGTCTCCGACGTCCCTTCCGCGATCTTATTGCCATGGTGCAGTACCAACACCCGGTCCGAAAGACTTTGTATCGCTCGCATCACGTGTTCGATCAGCAGTACAGTGATTCCTCGACCTCGCACCTTCTTGATGATTGCCACTACCTCATCGATCTCGACGTGGTGAAGACCCGCCATGACCTCGTCGAGCAGCAACAACCGAGGGTTCATCGCCAGGGCCTTTGCGAGCTCAAGACGCTTGCGGTCCGGCCCGCCCAGTTCGTCCGCACGCTGCTTTGCCCGATGGGTCAGACCAACGAAGTCGAGCCAATAGGCGGCGTCGTCCCGCGCGTGTCGTAAGCGACTTTTTCCGCCATCGGTTCCGAATAGCGCGCCGACCGCGACGTTATCCAGAACGTCCAGCCCGGGGAAAGGCTTCATCAGTTGAAACGTGCGACCAATTCCCAGGCGAGAACGCCGAAAAGCGGGAAGATGTGCAATCGGAGCGCCTTGAAACAAGACTTTGCCCGCGCTTGGCGCAATCGTTCCGCTGATCAGGCTCACCACCGTGGTTTTGCCGGCGCCATTGGGGCCGATCAGACCCAAAATCTCACCCTCAAAAAGCTCAAAGCTCACGTCGGAGACGGCCATCAGGCCTCCGAACCGCTTGCTCAGGTGGTTGACCGTCAAAATCGGTTTCATCTTGTCGCCGCGCTACAGCCGGTGCAGTCGCAGGTTTTCGCGGAAATATCGCCAACCGAGCCCGGGGAAACGTCGCGTAAGGTCCGCCAGGCCGCGCGGCATGAATATCACCGCTACGACAATGACCAAACCGAAGAACAGGCTCGCCATGGCGGATACCTCGGTCGCCAGTACTTCCGAGATGCTCGCGAGCAACACCGCGCCGACCAGGGGTCCGAGGATCGTACCCGCGCCACCAAAGATCGCCATGATGATCATCATCACATTCAAGGTAATATCGAAGGCGCTCGCCGGGTCGATGAAGGTGATCCAATACGCGTGAATTCCGCCGGCCATTGCGCTGAACAATCCGGCAAGCGCAAACGCCGTTGACTTATAGAGCGTGGTGTTCACGCCCATCACGCCCGCCGCGTCTTCGTCTTCGCGGATCGCGATAAGACCAAAGCCGAAGCGGCTCCGCGAAATCCAAAAGACCGCTAGTGTGACGAGCACCACCAAGCCCAGCGACAATTCGTAAAAGAACGCGTCGTCTTTGCGCAGGGGTAACACCAGACCGATGTTTCGCCCGGCAATATCCAGGTTGGAAACGACGCCCGTCATGGCCTCGGCCAACGCCAGCGTGGCAATCGCGAAATAGTGTCCGCGCAGACGCAATACGGGCAGTCCAAGCAAAAGCGCAAAGACCACCGCTAGCAGGCTGCCGATGAGCAGGCCAATGCCGAATGGCAAGTTGAACTGGACCATCGCCACCGCGGTCCCGTAACCGCCAATTCCGTAAAATACGGAATTGCCAAACGATGCGTAGCCCGCGTATCCGCCGATGATGTTCCAGGACTGCGCAAGGGTCGCGAGCAACAACGTCGTGGTTCCGAACTGAATGAGTACGGGGGGCGCGATCCATGGGAGAGCGGCAAACACCACCAAAACGGCGGCCAGCGTCGGCCAGTAGTAGCGGCCAATCAAGTTGTTCTTCCCAGCAGTCCCTTGGGACGCAGGATCAAAACCAGCACCAACACGCCGAAGCTTGCTACGTCGCTATAGGTCGATCCGACATACAGCGACGTTAGCGACTCCAAAGTACCGAGGAATAGGCCTCCGACGACAACACCCAGCGGATTGTCCAATCCTCCGATGATCGAGATCGCAAAGGACTTTGCGGTCAAGGCATCACCGATATACGGGTTAATTTGCGAAACGACCCCGTACAGGTTGCCAGCGGCTCCGGCCAGTGCGGCCCCGAGCCCAAAGGTCAGTGCGTAGACGGTGCGCGGTTCGACGCCATAGAGGCGGGCGGCGAGGAGATTTTGCGCGCAGGCACGCACGGCGCGACCCAAGCGAGTGTGGGCAAGGACCAACCAAACGGTCACGGTCAGGCCAAGGGCTATCGCAAAAGCAAGTGCCCGTACGAGAGGCACAGTAGCGCCGAGGAGCGTGAAATTGCTTCCCGCATAGCTCGGATTGACCACGCGAAAATCGGCGCTGAACACGATTTGCGCAAGATACGTGAGTACCACGTCGATGCCGAACGTAATCAGCAGAGTGTTGAACATCGGCGCCCGCACGAGCAAATTCAGAACGTTGCGCTGCAGCAGATACCCTAACGCAAATAGCGAGAGCATGCATAGCGGCAGAGCGGCAAACGGATCGACGTGCAGCAGCGTGAACAGGTAATAGGAAACGTAGGCACCGAGCATGATGAAGGCGCCATGGGCCAGATTCACGATATTGAGCACGCCCCAGACCAGGGCAAGTCCTAGGGCCATGAGCGCGTACAGACCCCCGAGGAGGATGCCGTTGACGATGATCTGAAGCAGCAGAGACATCGATCGTTTTTGTGTTTGTTCGCCCAGACTGTGCAACGGCCTATTGGGCGGACCTTTGCCGACGCCCACCACGGTTGTCGATGGATCGCTCGCTTAGGGGCGCTTGTCCCAAGCTGGCATGGGATATCGCGGTTTGTTCAAAAATCCCTTCTGTCCGTAAATGGGCACGACAGCGTCGTTGTACACCTGCACAACCGTTTGGGGAAGATTGATTTGACCCACCGCGCCGAACTGGATGCGCCCATATAGGCTCTCAAAATCTACTTGGGCAATCGCGTCGCGGACCTTTTTCGGGTCGAGCGTGCCCGCGGCTTCGATTGCCTTGACAAAGGCTTCCACGTCCGCAACGGCGGACGCGGCGTGGTAGTCGGGCTCGTAGCCAAAGCGCTTCTGGTAGCTCTCCGCAAATACCTGCGCGTTGGTGAAGTAATCGTCCTTAAGCGCGGGAGAGGGCAGCCACGACGTCATGCCATAGGCGAAATTTGCGTCGCGACCCAGCGCCAGGCGAAAGTCGGCGGTCGGTACGCCAACGGTGAAGGAATACAGTTTGGGATTGAAATCCAGACTTTTGGCCTGACGGATGAAATTGAGCACTTCCGTCTCGTGCCCGGCGACCAGAACGGCGTCGGGCGCGGCCGCCTTGATCTGGGAGATGAGCGAACTAAAGTCGGACGAGTTTGAACTGTAGCGTTCGTCCTGCGTGACCCGAAAGCCGCCGGCCTGCAGCTGCTCGCGTGCGCCTTTGGCCACCGCCACGTCGAATGCGTCATCCGCATAGAGCAGCGCTACGCTTTTCGGTACCGGATCGAACTTGGACATGGCCTGCACGGTGCTATCAAAATATTTGCTTGCGACCGGCAGCGTGCCGAAGATGTATTTGTAGCCTCGACTGAAGATCTGGTCCGATGCGCCGCCTCCCTGGATCATGGGGACTTCGTATTTCTCGGCTGCCGAAGAGTCCGCCAGGGCAAAATCGCTGGCAAAGGGGCCGAGCAGAAAATTGACCTTGTCCTGCGTCAGTAGCTGGGTGTACTGACGTACGCTCAGGTTGACGTCCGATTGGTTATCCAGGATTTTCAGGTCAAGCCGATAGTGCTCGTTGCCAACCTTCACACCGCCCCGTTCGTTGATGGTTTGGACCGCGAATTCGTAGCCGTCACGGTAGTAGCGCCCGGTGTTCGCAAGTCGCCCGGTTTCTTGCACGGAAGCACCCAGAGTAATCGTCTGTTGGGCAAGTGCATGGTCGAGCAAAGCAAACGCCGCAATGGCAAAAAACAACAAGCGTTTCATAGTCATGTCTCCCTGGCAAGACGTGAAGGACACGGTTGGCCGACTCTCTTGGCGTTGCGGCGGAGCCGTGCGGTGTGGGACGATACCCGCGCCGCAAACGTCGGTTGCAGCCAGTCTATCGTTGCCGTCGATGCACAAGCGTACAAAGGTGGGTTGCTTGTCGCACGACTACCGATGTGCCCTGCAAAACATTCGACGCTCCGGCGCCGGGAGGGTTTCGGCCAATTGTCGACCACCGCCGGCATTTGTTTGTCGTAGACCGTTCACGCGCAGTTTTGCCGCGATTTCAATGCCTTGGCTTCTTACCTCGTTTTGCCGGCGCAAAGTCGGCCCGCGAGCCGTTGGAGGCTTGGAAGGCTTGTAAGCTATTGGACTTCTTGCAGCGCAAAAACGAATCCCTTCAGGCGCGCTTCTGGCACCGAGCCCTGTGCGATCATTTTGTGCGCAAGTTTCGGGCCTAACCGTTTGATTTGATACGCCCCGGCCTGAAAAAAATCGAAAACCGAATTGGGTCGACACCAGTTGCTTGCGTCGCTTGCGCGTTCTTGCCTTACATCAAGTCATGGTTTTGCGCGGGGCGATAGAGTTTTGTTTTTTTCCGTGGCACGAGCCGTGGGCAACGCCCCTTTGCGATGAGCGCTACCCAGAAGGTTGAATTGGTGTGCCCGGCTGGCGGGCTTCCGGCCCTGCGTCTGGCCGTCGATAACGGTGCCGATTGCGTGTATGTCGGGTTTCGGGACCAGACCAATGCGCGCAACTTTGCCGGGCTGAACTTTGATGACAAGGGGCTAAGCGAGGGCATCGGCTACGCGCATCGTGCTGGTGCGCAGATTTTTGTTGCCCTCAATACCTATCCCCAGTCCGCGAGCTGGGCGCAATGGACCCGGGCGGTGGATCGCGCAGCCGATCTGGGCGTAGACGCCGTCATCCTGGCCGATCCGGGTCTTATGGCGTATGCCGCGCGCAAGCATGCAGGACTGCGGCTTCACCTGTCCGTGCAAGGGTCCGCCACGAATCACGAGGCGATCAATTTTTATCGGGAACATTTCGGAATTCGGCGCGCGGTGCTGCCGCGCGTACTGGCGCTGCCGCAAATCCGCCATGTGGTTGCCAACACGCCGGTGCAGATCGAAGTGTTTGCATTTGGCGGATTGTGCGTAATGGTCGAAGGTCGATGCGCACTGTCGGCTTACGCAACCGGCGTATCGCCCAATTGCCAGGGAGTGTGTTCTCCCGCCAAGGCGGTGCGCTGGGAGCAGACTCCGCGGGGTATGGAAGTTCGGCTAAACGAAGTCTTGATCGATCGCTTTGAAGCGGGCGAGCGCGCCGGTTATCCGACGCTGTGCAAGGGCCGATTTGCCGTCGAGGGGAAGACGTACTATGCGTTTGAGGAGCCGGCCAGTTTAAACGCGCTCGAACTCCTACCCGAGCTTGTGCGGGCCGGTGTAAGCGCTATCAAAATTGAGGGCCGACAGCGGAGCCCTGCTTATGTCGCCGAGGTAACCCGCGTCTGGCGAAAGGCGCTGGACGCCTGTCTTGCCGATCCCGACCGGTTTGCGGTGCAAAGTGCTTGGAGGAGCGCTTTGTCCGGACTCTCCGAAGGCCAAAGCTATACGTTGGGCGCGTACGATCGGCCTTGGAAATGAGCGCGTTTTTGCTTTCTCTGGGGCCCTTGCAGTACTACTGGCCACGCGCGCGCGTGTTGGCTTTTTACGAGCAGATGGGATCCGTGCCCCTAGATGTGATCTACCTCGGAGAAACGGTCTGCGCAAGACGCCACGAATTACGCTCCAACGACTGGTTGGCGCTGGCCAGTGATTTGGCCTCGAGCGGCAAGCAGATCGTGTTGTCCACGCAGGTGCTGCTCGAGTCCGAACCGGATGTCAAGGCGCTGCGGCAGCTAACCGAAAACGGTCGCTTTCGGGTGGAAGCCAATGACATGGGTGCGGTGCGGCTGCTGCAGGGGCGCACATCGTTTGTTGCCGGGGCCTCGCTAAACGTTTTTAACAGTGAGTCGTTGCGGTTTTTGGCGAAACTCGGTGCGGTGCGCTGGGTCGTAGCACCGGAAATTTCCGCCGCGGAGCTCGCGGCGGTGCAGGCCGAACGCCCGGAGGGCTTGCAGACGGAAGTGTTTTGCTACGGGCGCCTGCCGCTCGCGTACTCGGCCCGCTGCTTTACCGCGCGGCATTTCAAGTTGCAAAAAGACGTGTGCGAGTTTCGTTGCAGGGAATTTGACGATGGTCTTAGGCTGCGTACGCGCGACGGTGAGCCCTTTCTTGTACTAAACGGCGTTCAGACGCAGTCGGATCGCGTCCAAAACTTGATCGACGAACTGCCCGTGCTGCGCAAGCTGGGGGTCGACGTGTTGCGCATAAGTCCGCAAGCCCAACACATGCCGCGAATCGTCCGGGTGTTTCGTCGTGCGCTCGATGAAACGATTACCGCTTCGCAGGCGCTTGAGGAGATGCGCGAACTGATGCCCGCGGAGCGCTGCAACGGCTTTTGGCACGGAAAACCCGGGCTCATACGCGAGGCCGCCTAGTGGACGATCCCGATTTCGGTCCGTCGCCGTTTCGCCTGCCCCCGGTCGTTGGCTGGTTGTCGTCCCGATTGCCCCAATGGCCGCCGTCGGCTGCGCTTGCCGCGGCGCTCAGTTTGGCCTTGGGCCGTATCCTCGAAGCGCAGCGGCTTTTCCCACTTAAGGGCAAGCGGATCGAATTGCGAGTCGCCGACGCGGGGCTACGCCTTCGATTCACGTTCACCGGGCGCGCCTTTGTACCGGTCTGGGATTCGCGCGGTGCTGATGTGCAGATTGCCGCAAGCGCCTATGACTTTCTGTTGCTCGCGGCCCGCAAAGCCGACCCGGACAGTCTTTTTTTCGATCGCCGACTGGTCATCCAGGGCGATACGGAGTTGGGTTTGCTAATTAAAAATACGCTGGACGCAGTGGATGTACCCGCTTTATGGAGAGCGCGCTCCGGTTCTCGCCTGCCTTGAACGCGCGCTTCGCGAACGATCGAGGAGATTTGGAAAAATGAACGTGCTATTGGTCTATCCACGCGGTCCGGACACGTTCTGGAGTTTCAAGCACGTCCTGAAGTTTGTCTCCAAGAAGGCCGCTTTCCCGCCACTGGGCCTTCTTACCGTTGCCGCGATGCTTCCGTGCGAGTGGAACCTTAAGCTGGTCGACCTGAACGTCGGAGAACTGTCCGACGGCGAATTGCGTTGGGCCGACTACGTTTTTCTCAGTGGAATGATCATCCATCGCAAGTCCGCGCACGAGGTTGCGGAGCGTTGCGCGAATCTGGGCAAGACGGTCGTTGCGGGGGGGCCGCTGTTTACCACTGGGTATCGGGAGTTTCCCGAGATTCGCCATTTTGTGCTCGGTGAGGCCGAGGACGTGATCGGCCAGCTGGTGGCGGATATGAGGCAAGGGGCCCTGCAAGCCGTGTATCGCGGTGCGGACTGGCCCGATGTGTGCAAGACGCCGGTGCCGCGCTGGGATCTCATTCGATTGACCGACTACGTGACCATGGCGGTGCAGTTCTCCCGTGGGTGTCCGTTTAACTGCGAGTTTTGCGACATCGTGGTCATGAACGGGCGCATCCCGCGTACAAAGCAGCCGGCGCAGGTGGTGCGCGAACTTGACGCGCTGCGCATCGCCGGCTGGAAGGATATGGTTTTTCTGGTCGATGACAACTTTATCGGCAATCGGCGCCGAACGCGCGAACTTCTCACTGCTTTGATCGAGTGGCGAGGCCGCGTCGGCACAAAGATGGGCTTTATCACGGAGGCATCCGTCAATCTTGCCGACAGTCGCGAACTGTGCGAGGGAATGGTTCGGGCGGGTTTCAAAAAGGTATTTCTTGGAATTGAGACGCCATCTTCGAGCAGTCTCGTCGAGTGCGGCAAGACGCAAAATAGCAATCGCGACCTGGCGGACGCCATTCGTACGTTGCAACGGGCGGGTCTTGAAGTGATGGGCGGATTTATCGTGGGTTTTGATTCCGATCCGCCGGATATTTTCGCAAAGCAGTTTGAATTCATACAGCGCACGGGCGTGGTGACCGCCATGGTGGGCCTGCTGACGGCGCTTCCCCAGACCGCGTTGTACCAGCGCCTTGCGCAGGAGGGGCGATTGCTTGCGGAGACTTGCGGCAATAACACGGACGCGGCAATCAACTTCGTCACCCGGTTGGACCGAGATTTCATCGTTTCGGGCTACAAAGAGCTGATGCGCAAGCTTTACGCACCGCAGTCGTATTACCGCCGGATCCGTGCGTTTCTGCGAACCTTCGAGCCACAGGGTCCGGCCAAGCGTCTCTCGGGGGCGGACCTCGCGGCGTTTGTCAAATCCCTCTGGCTACTCGGGGTGTGGCACAAGGGCCGGCGGGGTTATTGGGGAATTTTCTGGTGGGCGCTCTTATCGCGTCCTCGCAAGTTCCAGGCTGCGATGGAATTGTCGATCATCGGTCATCACTTCCGTCGGATCGCAAACGCGCTCTGATTTCGAACGAAAGCCAATCTCGCACCTGGCCGGCTGTCCCCCTCGATGGATGCCAAGGTGGGCCTGTAGCCCGAACAGCAATACGGACGAGCCTCCGGGCGGGCGCAAGGTCCGGTGCACCGACCACGCCGATTGGCGGGTGAGGTATCCGGCGCACTCGGTGGTTGGGACGCCGGCTGGTCGACTCGTCACAACGCAGTCGAGTATCCCCGAGCGGGGTGCTACCCAAAGCGCGGTTTGCCGCGTCTTTTACAGTTGAGGCCTGATAGCCGCTTTGGCATTTTGGTTTCGCTACGGTAGGGTTCCCGCCGGTCGGGGACGCGATTAGTATCGGTTACGCAACGCAGGCCCCAGACGAAAAAGTTTTACCTATGCTCCGAAACTGCGAGGGACAAATGCGGAATCGAACTGGCGCATTGCCGCATCGGCTCGTCGAATTGGCGCGAAGGAGCGATAACGCGTTCGCGAGCAAGGCAAAGCAACCGTTTTTTGCGTGCTCGGCATACACCCGGAAAGGATGGGAGCCTCGGCTTCGCGGGTTGCGCCGGCCGGCCACACCAACGGGGATCGTCGCATGAGCGCCAGCACCCTTTTGTTGCTCGGCGTGCTTTTTGGCATGCGGCATGCGACGGAATCGGACCACCTCGCAGCGGTGGCAACGCTGGTTGCGCGCGAGAAGCAGCTTGGACCTGCGATCCGTCAGGGAGTTTTTTGGGGATTCGGGCATACGCTGACCTTGCTTTTGTTCGGTGGCGCTGTGATGGTGGTCGGAATTGCGCTATCGGACCGCTGGACGCATGGCCTGGAAGGCGCCGTCGGCGTCATGTTGGTTCTGCTCGGCGCGGATCTGGTGCGGCGTCTGTACCGTGATCGGGTGCACTTTCATGCGCACGCCCATGGCGACGAGCGGAACGGGACGGTGTGGCATTTCCATGCCCACTCCCACCGAGGTGAGGAGGCAGCGCACGACGCGGCGCCGCATCGGCATGCGCACCGGCGCATTCCGTTGCGCGCCGTGCTGGTCGGTATGGTCCACGGCCTCGCCGGCTCGTCGGCGCTTGTGATCTTGACCATGCAGCAGATCAAGAGCCCGTGGCTTGGGCTTGTTTACGTACTTCTCTTTGGATTGGGTTCGATCCTCGGCATGGGCGCGCTTTCGGCGATTGTCGCGATGCCGATGCGGTTGGGCGCCCAACGGCTGACTCGATGGCATCGGGTGCTCAATTTGGTGATCGCGCTTTTTAGTATCGGGCTGGGGGTGCGTATCGTCGGTCAACAGTGGCTGTAGCAACAGGCCGACGAAGAAATTGTCCGATCGCACCTCGTGGCGGCGGCGCACGCAAGCGGGGGCTTACCTGCATCGGTCATCGCGCTGCTAGGCCGCAACCCACAACGCCGATTGCGCCCGAAGGCAACGCGAGCGCCACCTTTGCCTAACGGCCTGCGGAAGTACCGAACGGCCCGCAATATCTAGCGGCGCAGCGAGCGCTCGCGCCAAAGTTGCATCGCGAGAAATCCGATCACCAGAAGGTTGATTAGGACCAATGTCACACCAGCGGCACTTGGTCGATAAAACAGGTGCCAGAGCTCAAAGGGCACATACAGAGCGCCGGAGAGCGCACCGAGCCACTGACCCCAAATACGCCCCTTCCATAGTCCGTAGGCCTCGCAAAACCGCAGGGGCACGTAGCCTGCGGCCAGCAGCACCAGGGAGCGAAGGTTTGCGGTTTTCAGGGCATCGGCTTCGCGCAAAATAAGAGAAGGGTAATGGTCGCCCGGTCGCAATCCAAAGTGGCCGATCAGCGTTTCGACGAGTTGATGCAGGTCACGATGCAATAGGCTGAATACGCCAAGGCTCACCGCGAGGGCCGCGACCCCTTTTACGGCCTCGAACACGGCGATCGTACGCAACGCCCCGCGCTCGACTGCCGGGGGCAGTCGGTGTGCGGCGCGCGACGCATTGGTCATGGGCGGGGACGAGAAGGCAACCGAGTGCGAGTTCCGCAACAACCTGCAATGGCCTCCGTCGTACCGTAGGGCCGATCCATGGCGGTCATCCTTCCCAAGTGGACTTTGGCGCCCATGTTGCGAAATGGACAACATCCTTGGCGAAGCGCCATCCGAGTGCGGTTTTTGCAACTTCTTGCGGCACCTGCTGGCAACGGCCTGTGGCTGGTGGTCGCGAGGACCTTTTTTCACTTCGATACATCCGCGCGGAGCCACTTGTCGGCACCGGGGTCCCTGGGGCCCGTCCGAGTCGGACGAGCGCGAGCGCGTTTCGACGCCGTGCGTGGGTCGCTCGTGTCGCGGAAGGTCTCTCCGGGAGCCTGTCGACCGGCAAAAAAAAAGCTCGGACGATGATGTGCTGCGCCGATTCGGTGCCGCATCCGCGGCAAAAAAGCAACCCTGGGCCGCTGCCGGTCATCGGGTGTGCCTTGGCGCCGGTCGGCCTTTTGTGTTTAGTTGTGGACAGCAAGCAGACACCGCACTACGCTGTGCTTATGGTCACGTTCTGCAAGAACTGCGCGAAGGTGTTTGTTTCCATACCGCGTCCCGGATTCTTATCGCTCCGGCTGATTCGGTGCACCTGCGGGCACTCGCACATCGTCGCTGTCCGATCGCTGCTTGAAAAACCGGTTGTGCCGAGCGATCGTGGTGCATTTCCCGATCACCCCGGTTCGCCGTCCTAATGTCCGCCGCGTTGCCCACTATGTCCGCAAATCGGCGCAGCCCAGCCTTTCTCATATAAAGATAGCGACGCTTTGACGTGCCGCCAGGACGGGGAAGCGCCGGGCGTTCCACACGGTCATCGCTTGGCTGGAATAGCCATCCCGGATGGTTTGGGCGCTCGTGCGGATCAGCCACCATCCGTCGTCGGTCGCGAGCGTTTCGTCGAGCATCTCGAGGCTCCAAGTTATGGTGCTGATCGGCGCCGGGGCGGGAAAGCGCGCCAGCGCCGCGGGCGGCGGTGCATCCGCCAATGCGAGCAAGGGTACCGCCGAAGGAGGCAGACCGTCTTCGCGATGCCGCACCCACAGCAGCATCTCGGGCTCTGCATTTCCGCTCATTGGACGCGCGCCTCCCGCCAGTCGGCAGTCAAAGTGCCGGGCAAACGCGACGATGGCTTGTTGTGCAGGAATCAAAAGCTCGCAGTGTTCGGGGGCCGCGGCGGCGGGTGCTGCGAGGTTGGCGTAGGACAGCGCAGAAGTTCGGCCTTGACCAAAACAAAACAAGGCACGCGCCGCCAGGTCGCCCTGCGAAGACAAGTCCACTCCGACGAACGCGGTCGATTTGCCTTGTCGAAGCTTCGAGCAGTCAAAATCGAGTCGACCCATTGCCGGCCCCACGAACGCAAATTGCGCCGCACGCAGCGGTGGCAAGCCGGGAAAAGCCCGCTGACAGGCTTGGAGGCAAAGAGCCGCCGCCAGGCCACCGTAGACGGTCCGCCCCTGCAGCCAGTCCTGCGGTACGGTTACCGACGGGCGATCGGCCGGCACATTGAGCGAGGCCAGAAGCTCCGAAAACAAGGTCGTATGACTGTGCATTGTGTTGATTATGCAGCGGTGCATCTTGCCGGCAAAGCCTCTCCGGCGATGCTTCAAAGCGGTTTTCCTGGCGGCGACTGTTTGCGGGCGCGTCTACCCCGGGCACGATTGGTTCCGATCGAAAAAAGGCGGCTTTGCATTGGAACGTGCGCACGTCTCGGGTGCGGGGCGTGGTACCCACGCGAGATTGCGTTGGGCGATAACGACCAAGTCGCAGGCGGTTCGTCGAGAGGTTTGATGATTTCCCTTGAAGACTGCGCGCGAGAAGATGCGCTCGGCTTGGCGGCCTTGGTTCGAGGCGGTGCGGTAAGCCCCGAAGAACTCGTGGAGCTGGCGATCGCGCGCATTGAGGCGCCAAACGCTGTTGCAACACCGCTTCGACCCGCCGACTAGTCCCCTGGGAAATTCTCGATGACCGCGCGCAGCTTGGGCACCGCGGCGCGTTCAAATAGATCGTATTCGTCCAGGAATTCTTCTTTTGAAAGCACGACCGCCTGCTCGTTGTCATCGCAAGCAAACTTCACCGTGTGCGCGGTTCGCACCGGCGCTGCCGAACTGCTGTCAATGGCAATTTCGAGGTCCAAGCGCCCAAATTCCCGGCAAATTTCGCGGGCGCGTGCGGTGATCGCGGCAACTCTTTGCTCGTATGACAAACATTCTCCTTCGGTCGCTCGAGACGATTCGGGTCGGATCACGCGCGCCATCTTCAGCCCCGGCAACTCGTGGGCCTTCGTTTCCTGCGCAGGCGTCTCATCTTTCCTGAGAATCCTGAACGTCTCATGACACGCGCGGTATTCGTTCGGAACCCGCGAGAAATTGCAGCACAAATTGCCGCCGATGGGAAATTCGAACCGCGCATATGGATTCTTGTATCGCCCGCGGAAATGCCGCTTCGTTCGGCAAGATGCAAACGGAGCTCGATCGAGGAAATCCGGAAAGCGTGCGTAAGCATGGCGTAAGCAACTTCGCACCAAGCTTGTGTGCTGTAGGCGACGCTCCGTGTCGAAATGCCGCGATCATCCCGGTTCGGTCTGTTGCAAATGTCCAATTCAAAACCTCGGCCGTCGGAGATTCTTTGGGCTCGTTACTTCGCACTGTCTGCTGTTCGGGGGATTTTTCGTGACCAGCCGCCGCCAATCCGTTCTCGAGGGACCATGGCGGTGGACTTTTTTTCCAGATAGCCGCGGAGTCTAGTGCGCCCTAGCGTAGTTCGGGAACCCCGCGGTCAATGCCCAGAAAGTCGGTCGAAATTCAACACCATTTCGCCTTGTCGGATTGTTCTATAGGTGATCGATCTTCCCAGGGTGTCGGTTCCCGAAGCATTTGCTCAAGCAGTTTGGTCCATCTCCCAAGCTCTTCAAGCGCGGGGGGCCGAAAGCGCGACGACGCAGCCGACATCCTCTTGTGCCAGGACCCAGGCACGATGGCGTGAATCCTTGCGAGCTTTTGGGTTTTGCCGAGAATGCCTTGGTTGCCAAAAATTGCGCAACCACGCGGCGTGTTAGCCCCGTAGGGACGGCCGGTTGGCTACGGGCGTCTTGGGTCGAGCACGACGCGACCTTGAATCGCGCCGCGGCGCATGGCCGCCAAAACTTCGTTGACCTGCGAGAGGGATCGGACCTCAACTCGGCAGCGCAAGTGTCCTTTGTCCGCCAGGTCGAGCACGGCGCGAAGATCCGCTCGCGTGCCCACCGCCGAACCAACGATATGCGCTTCGGCGCCGACGAGCGCGAGCGCCTGAAATTGCAGCGGCTCGGCGGGCAACCCGACGACGCACAGTGTTCCATCGGGGCGAAGGGACTTCAGAGCGGCCGCGTAGGCCGCCTGGGCGGCGGAGGTGACGACCGCCGCGTGAACACCGCCGCGCCCGCGCAGGGATTTGAGAGTATCCGGGTCGGCGACATTCAAAACATGTTCGGCCCCCAGTTCATGGGCGAAGGCAAGTTTCTCTTCGCTCACGTCCAGAGCAAATACTTCCGCCCCCATGGCTCGGGCCAGTTGCAAGGCGAGGTGTCCCAGGCCGCCAATACCGAAGATTGCCACTCGTTGACCGGCCGCAACGCGCGCTTTTTTTAGAGCGCGATAGCTCGTCACGCCGGCGCAAAGCAGCGGCGCCGCCTCTTCATCGCGCAAGGTATCGGGGATGCGGACAGCGTACGCCGCATTGGCGCACATAAATTGCGCATATCCGCCATCGACCGTCATGCCCGTTACGGCGGCCTCGTGGCGGCACAAGTTCTCGGTTCCTTCCTGGCATTGCTCGCATTTGCCGCAGGCGCGATACAGCCAAGGAACACCAATTCGGTCACCGACTTGCAGTTCCGTCACCGTAGGTCCGCAGCGAAGCACTCGGCCCACGACTTCATGACCCGGGATGACACGACGTTTCGTGACTGCGCGAAAGCCGGGCAAGTCCCCGTCGGCAATGTGCAGGTCCGAGTGACAAACGCCGCAGGCGAGGACCTCGATCAATACCTCGCCGACCGATGGATCGGGAGCGGGCACGCTCTCCAGTACCAGTGGCTTTCCATATTCAGTCAGCACGGCGGCTTGCATACGTTACCCTCCGGATGGCTGGAAATTGTAGCAACCTGTCCTGCAAACCTTGGCCCAGTGGGCTACGACGATATGGACGAAGTGCGCGACGCACGGGGAACCGGTACTTCGTTAGTCACGCCACGGCCCACCGGAGTGAGTTCTGGATCGAATGAGGCGTTGCACGGGCGCGCGGCCTGCAGGTTCCGGTCGAAACGAAAAGCCCCCAGGGCTTCGCAGGCCGCAAGGACGTCGGAGCGGCAACGGGAGGGAGGCACTTGCGAAAAACCTTTGCCGGCGCCGGCAAGCCATCCCATCGCGACCCGAATTGGCCAGTGGATATTTGTGGCGCATCGAGCCGCGCGGGCGCTGAAGGGAGCTTTACACCTCAAAATTGCTTATCTATTATGGTCCGGCAGCAGACCGCGCGTCTGCGGTGCAAAACAAAGTCGCTTCGTCGTTGTTCCTTTTTTCTCTTGAGTCCCACGATTTTGCGCAGGGCCGCACGCTCATGGACAACCTCTCGTACAGCGTGCACGGCAATGTCGCCGTGCTTACGCTCAAGAATCCGCCCGTCAACGGACTGAGCTACGGAGTGCGCTGCGAACTGCTCGAGGGATTTGATCGGGCGATCAACGATCCCAGCGTGCGGGCGCTCGTGATTACCGGTGGCGAGGGCGTTTTCTCGGGAGGGGCGGATCTGCGGGAAATCGGCACGCCCAAGTCCTACCAAGAGCCCAACTTGCTGAGCGTCATCGCCGCATTGGACGGGTCACCCAAGCCGCTCGTGGCGGCAATTGCGGGACACTGCCTCGGTGGTGGGCTCGAGTTGGCCCTCGGATGTCACTGGCGCGTGGCAAGGTCCGATGCCGCTATTGGTCTGCCGGAAGTGAAAATCGGACTCTTGCCCGGCGCCGGCGGCACGCAACGGCTGCCTCGTGCGATCGGCCTGGAGCCTGCGTTGAACATGATTCTTTCGGGTGAATCGCGCAAGGCTTCGGCGTTTTCCGCAACCGCTCTGGTCGATGCCGTGGTCGAGGGCGAAGTGCTGCCCGCGGCGCTCGCGTATGCGCAACGGGTGATTGCCGAGGCGCGGCCACTTCGCCGCCTGCGCGACCTGAAAATCGACGCAACCGGGGCCGAGCCCTATCTGCAATTTGCGCGCAACAGCGTGCGCGCCAGTGCCAAGAACCTGCCGGCGCCGCTGCAGTGTGTCGAGGCGGTAGCTGCTGCGGTAAGCAAGCCGTTTGACGAGGGCCTGAAGTTGGAAAGAGCCGCCTTCGTGCACTTGATGAACACGCCCGAGTCGCGCGCGTTGCGCCACGTGTTCGCCGCCGAGCGCGCGGCGAGCAAAGTCGATGGACTGGCCGCCGACATCCCGTTGCGCGAGATCCGCAAAGTCGGCATCGTGGGCGCCGGGACGATGGGCGGCGGCATCGCGATGTCCTTTGTCAATGCGGGTTTGCCCGTTGTTTTGCTCGAAGTTAACGCGGCCGGCCTTGATCGGGGACTGGCAACGATACGCAAGAATTACGAGAATTCCCTGAGCAAGGGAAGAATTTCCCAGGAGCAGCTCGACCAGCGCATTGCAGCGATTCGGCCAACGCTGCGCTACGAGGACCTGAGCGAGGCCGATCTGATTATCGAAGCGGTCTTTGAGGAACTGTCCGTGAAAAAGACCGTTTTCGAGACGCTCGATAAGGTGGCTCGCAACGGTGCCATCTTGGCGTCGAACACTTCGACCTTGGATCTAAACCGCATCGCGGCATTCACCCGGCGGCCGCGCGACGTCATTGGGTTGCACTTTTTCAGCCCGGCCAACGTCATGCGGCTACTCGAGGTCGTGCGCGGCCAGCAAACGGCCCCCGATGTGCTGGCCACATCGATGCAACTGGCCAAACGGATTCGAAAAATCGCCGTGGTATCGGGCGTTTGCGATGGATTTATCGGCAACCGCATGCTGGCCCGGTATGGAGCCGCGGCCAACGACTTGTTGAACCTCGGGGCAGCGCCCCAGCAGGTCGATCGGGCCCTGGAGCAGTTCGGTCTGGCGATGGGGATTTTCCGCGTGGGCGACCTTGCCGGGCTGGACATTGGTTGGGCCATTCGCAAGCGCCGCAGTGCCGAGCATCCGGAACTGGATCTGACGAGCGTGGCGGACCGCATCTGCGAAGCCGGACGCTTCGGACAAAAGACGGGAGCCGGCTGGTATCGGTACGAACCGGGTCGCCGCGATCCCATACCCGACCCGGCCGTCGAGCAGATCATCGAGCAGTGGCGCAAGGAACGCGGTTTCATGCCTCGCAAGGTCCGCGACGAGGAAATCGTCGAGCGGTGCATCTACGCACTGGTCAACGAGGGTGCCCGAATTTTGGAGGACAAAATTGCGCAGCGCGCCTCGGACATCGATGTCGTGTACCTCAACGGTTACGGTTTTCCGGCGCACCGGGGCGGGCCCATGCATTACGCGAACGAAGTCGGGTTGGTCAACGTCGAACGCGCGCTGCGGCGCATCGCGGCCGAGTCGCCGGCCGATGCGAGCGCTTGGACGCCCGCGCCATTGCTCGTGCGCCTGGCCAAGGAAGGCAAGAGCTTTAATTAGTTGGCACCCGCGCTGGCGCGGCAAACTGAGGAGTTCTACGCATGGTCGACGCCGTTATCGTCTCCACCGCGCGAACCGGGCTGGCGAAAAGTTGGAAGGGAGCGTTCAACATGACGTACGGCGCGACCCTGGGTGCGCACGCCGTGCGCCACGCTGTAGCGCGCGCCGGGCTTGACCCCGCGGAGGTCGAGGACGTGATCATGGG
>Ga0187778_10000466_pt1 | contig 28847 bp, 24 predicted proteins | sample 1015_Q2_SP5_20_M_FD_132418 | JGI IMG/M metagenome (GOLD analysis project Ga0187778, IMG submission 132418) | Tropical peat soil microbial communities from peatlands in Department of Meta, Colombia - 1015_Q2_SP5_20_MG | ecosystem: Environmental > Terrestrial > Soil > Wetlands > Peat | place... | reverse complement strand
GTTTTTCCCTTGCGCCGAATCCCTGCCGTATCCACGAACCGATAGTCATGCCCGCCCCGCGTGATTTCCGTGTCCACGTTGTCCATCGTCGTTCCAGGAATCGGCGAAACGATGGAGCGTTCCTCACCGACCAAACGATTCAGCAGCGTCGATTTGCCCACGTTCGGCCGCCCAATGATCGCCACCTCGATCGGCTCCGCCTCGCCTGTCTCACCCTCGGTAGGGGCGGGGCTTGCTCCGCCCGCTACTGCCTGCGCCGCGGGGGAAAATTGCTCCAACGCATAATCCAGCAAATCATCCACGCCCGTCCCATGCTCCGCCGTAATCGGAAACACCGGCACTCCCACCGCATGAAACGGCGCCGCATTCGCCTCCTGCGAGGGCGCATCCACTTTATTCACCGCAATCACGAACGGCTTGCCGGTCGAGCGCAACAATCGCGCCAGCTCTTCATCAAGGGGCGTCAACCCTGCTTGGCTGTCGACCACCAGCACCAGCAGTGCTGCTTTCTTGATTGCGACTTGCGCCTGCCGCAAAATTTCCTGCGGAATCAGCGCCTTCTCGTCAGGAATAATTCCACCGGTGTCCACGACTTCTACCATCCGCCCTCGCCAATCCGCCTTCCCGTAAATGCGGTCGCGCGTGATTCCCGGCTCGTCGGTAACAATTGACCGCCGCGTCCCCGTCAAGCGGTTAAACAGCGTTGACTTTCCCACATTGGGACGTCCGACAATCACCAGAGATGGCAGCCGCGCAGTCATGAATTTTCTCGTGGAACCAATTTTCCACTGTACCGCATCGCCATGCGGGCAGGAAGCGCAGTAAGATGCTTGGGAAGAGCGATGAAAAGAGGCATTTGGCCAACCATAACTGACATTTTCGAGCAGCGGTGTCCCCGCTGCCGATTGGGAAAGATATTCCCTCGCTCCGTCTTCTGGGGTCTTCCCAAGATGCACGAGCGCTGCCCGGTCTGCGGCTTGCGATTCGAACGGGAACCTGGCTACTTTCTCGGGGCCATGTACTTCAGCTTCGGCATAGGGATAGTGACGGTCGCATTGATTGCGGCGATACTCTGGACAATCACGGGCTGGTGGATCACGAAAGCGACCACTTGGGCGATGGTATTGTTTTTGCCGCTGGCGCCAGCGATCACGTTGTTTGCGCGCGTTCTCTGGATTTATCTGGATCAAACGGTCGATCCCGACGGCCGCTAGCATGAGACTAGGCGACACAGGAGGGAAGTGATGATGAGCAGACTACTGGCTATCGCGATGGTGGCTGGATTGTTCGTTCAAGGGGCGGGGGTGACAAAACCGGAGGTGCCAGAAAGTTTGAAGACCCCAGCGGACGAAGTAGTGGTTCTCGGGGCGCATGCGAAGGGCGTGCAAATCTACGTTTGCCAGGCGGGATCGGATCAGAAGCTGGCGTGGGTGCTCAAAGGTCCGGAGGCGGAACTCACGGACGCATCGGGCAAAACGATCATTCATCATTCGGGGGGCCCAACCTGGAAACACGTGGACGGCAGCGCGGTAACAGGAAAAGTCGTAGCGAAGCAGGACGCGCCTAAATCTGACGCGATCCCCTGGCTTTTGCTCACCGCAGCGAGTCACTCGGGAGAAGGAATTCTCGCCCGCGTCACGAGCATTCAACGCCTCCACACCGAGGGCGGCCTGCCACCGGCTGCGAATGCCTGCGACGCTTCTGCCACCGGAAAAGAAGTTCGCAGTTCCTACGAAGCGGACTATTTCTTCTACGCGCCACCTCGTAAATGAATGGCAGCAGAATTGAGTCGGTTCCGCTTCGCTTCTTCCCTCTTCAGATAAACCACCACAATGATGAGTAAGCCTCCCCCGATGCCCCCAAAGAATGCGAACAGACTTTGCCATACCGTTGCGATAATCTTCTCGCCGACGCCGGTCCCCACGGCAAGAACCGTCTGCGGGCCCTTCGTATCCTCTGGATACGAGCAGGAGAGTTCGTACTGTCCGCTCTGCCGGATGGGAAATTCCAGCACAGAATGACCGGACCTGCCATTTACGTCATAGCTTGCGGACATGCTGGGGTGGCGAAGCGGAATCTGCTCATTTCCAGCCTTGAAAGTCACGAAACATTTCAGGCCATTGACTGATTGAGTTGTCGAATAAATACGACCATCGATGACTGTCTGTTCTTCCAGAAAGATGGTGTAAATCCTCGGCGTTTTCAGTGACAGCTCCGCTTTGCCGGGAACAATGACTTGAGTGAGCCCATCAGTAACATGAAGAAATCCCTGGAGTAGAAAGTAGACGAACAAACCGGTCCCTGCGACGATGAGGATCACGCCGGGTGCCGCGTACCACCAACTCGGGCGAATCTTGCCTGTTGCCGCCATTCTTATGCTTTTTGAGGTGTTCCGTTGAAGTTTATACTGTTTCTTTAAACGTAGTCGCTGACCAACTGGCAACTTAGAAATCTGAATACAGACAAGAAGCCTGCGGCAGTCCAAATGCGCCTAACGCAATGATGAATTTCAATTCCACACTTTCAAGCGAGGCCAAGCCTCGGCCAGCGGCTTCTTGAAGTCGCGGCAAATCAAAATCGTGTAATGCTCCCAACCCATGCCGTAGTACGGAGCATTTTTCGGGCCTTCCTGCACGCTGCCACACCAATACTGTGCATCCTTCAAATTCCATTCGAGTAGAATGACGGACTCGCCCGTGTATTCGCGCGGACCCCAATAATAGTAATTTTGGTGAGCGGAGATGGACTTGGGCAAGCCGTAGCGTGCTCCGAAGAAATCGATGGCTCCAGCGCCGCCGTAATTGCCTCCAAGGATCGCCGTCTTCGCTTGTTGCTCGGGTGGAAGCGAATGGTAAACATCGGCGACGGTCTTGACCATTTCTTCCCACCCGAATTCATCGGCGAAATGCTGGGGCAGCAAGCCGGTCATGGTCGTTTCCGTGCGCGACATCCTGATTCCAAGCGCCGCCATGTACGGGACGATCCTGTCGGGCGGGAGAATGGGTAGCGCGAGCGGTGCCGCGATGATGCCCCCTGCAATTACGACCGCGGGAACAGCGATTCGCAGCCAGCGCGGGCGGGCCTGTGGTTCAGTCAGTTTTTCCCAGAAGACGCCACCGGCGGCGTATAGCATCGGATAAATCGGCGCGAGGTAATAGTCTTTGCCGTGCAGCAGCATCATCACCGCAAGGAACGCCAGATACGTGAAGCCGAGAAAGCGAAAGGGTCTTGCTTCGCGGTGAAAGAGCAGAAAGCCCAGTCCGGCAAGCCACACCAAGACGCTGAACGGGCTGAGCATCATGATTTGCTGCCCCAGGAAGGCCAGCGGCGGGAGCTCGATGTTTTTGTGCGTGACTTTGACGTTGTGCAAGTCTTCAAGCGTCGGAAAGTGATGCTGGACTTGCCAAACCGCGTTGGGTGCGGCGATAAGCAAAGCAATGGCGGCCGCCAGCCAAAACCATTTGCTGGCGAACACCCGGCGCTGCGCAGAAAGCAGCAGCCCGAAGACAAGTGCGCCGAGAAAAAAGACCGCGGAGTGTTTGTTCTCGAGGCCCAGGCCGAATAGCACGCCGCAACCGACCAAAAGCTGCGGTTTCTCGCGATTCAAGGCGAGAAGCAAAAAATAAATGCTGCCCATCCAGAAGAGCGGTTCAAACGAGTTCATCGAATAGCGGTTTGCGCCGCCACTGATAACCGGAGCACACATGACCGAGACACACGCCAGGAACACGCCCCAACTCCGGGCGCCCAATTCGCGTGCAATATAACCCGCGAGAACGACTTCTGCGCCGAACGCAAGGTCCGGGAGAAGCCGGAGCGCATGCAGCGAATCGCCAAACAAAACACGATTGAAGTGCAGCAGCCAGGCGCTGAGCGGAGCGAAGTCCACATACCCCGCGGCAAGGTGGTCGCTGCAGGCAATGAAATAAAGTTCGTCGCGAAAATAGCCGTAGCGCGTGGCGAGCTCCGCCTGAATGACAAACGCGACTGCGCCGAGGATCCAGGCGATCGTGAGCCGGGCGCTGGAAAGAGATTGGGACATGGACGTGGGCATCGTGTCGAGCACGGTTCGGCGCTCCGGCGGGGACTATAACACGCAGACTACCAATGCTTGTGAACGCGGATTCACACGAATAACGCCCAAAGTGCAGTTACCGTCACAACAAATTCGGCGCGAGGGTCAGGTCAGTCCAAGGAGTTCCCCGATAAACTCAGGGAAAAGATGCTGTGACGAGCGCCTCGCCGCGAATGGGCCGGCTTGAGGGAAACCGGCGGCGCGTTTTACGCGGCTCTCACTTGGGAGTCAAACAAGAAAAGAATGAAGCGCCTGACGTATTGGCAGATCGCGACCCCAGCGGTGTTCCTGCTGGTGTACACGGTGGTGTCGCTGACGGCGAAACAGGGACCATCGCTGACCGCATTTTCCGATATTTCCGGGACTGCCCTGTGGGTGATCGCGTTCGGCGCGATGGTCTGGGCGGCGATCGCAAACCACGGCCGGACGCGCTGGTTCTGGTTTTTGATGGCGGTGAGCGCGGCCATGGTCGGCACCAACCTCGGCGCCTGGCTTTATTACGAAGTGATTCGCGGGAAGAGCACCCCCACTCCTTTCTGGGCGGACATTCCGCTGTTCCTGCAACCCGTGCCGATGATGGCAGCTGCCGCCGTGCGCCCGGGCTCGCGGGAGCGCGAACAAAAATTCCATCTGAGCACGCTGAATTTCCTGATCCTCCTTTTGTGGTGGATGTACATCTATATGTTCCTGGTGTACCCGAACGAGTTCATGCTGATGAATCTCGGGGCGTTCAATACCTATTACTATCTCTTGTTTATCACAGAGTTTATCGTTCTTATGAGCGTGCTGGGAGGTATGGCGCTAGTCACGGAGGGCGCATGGCGCAAAATCTACTGGCACCTCTTTGCCGCGAGCGCGCTGTACCTTCTCGCCTACCAGTGGTTGAACGGGGCCTTGGGGCGCGATGAATATTACAGCGGAAGCATTTACGACGTTCCGAATTACGCGGCGATCTGCTGGTTCATTCTGATTGCCGCCAACGCGCGCCAGGTTCCCTCGGAACAGTTGGCGGTCCGGCCACGCGGCCGAGAAACGGATGTATCCGGATTCCTCGCGGTTTTCGCGGTGCTTTCGTTGCCAGTGATTGGATTGTGCGCGCTGTTTCTGGATCCGCAGGCGGGACAGTTGCGAGCGTACCGCGTCACGGTGACTCTGATCGGGATTTTGCTTTTAGGAGTATGCGTGTTCCTCCGCCAAATGCTGCTGGCAAAAGAGATGGGACGGCTGCTGAGGGAATCGACCAAAAACCTCGAGCAATTGCAGCGGGCGCAGAGCCAGTTGATTCAAAAGGAACGGCTGGCGGGCATCGGTCAACTGGTTTCCGGAGTGGCGCACGAGCTGAACAATCCATTGACTGCGGTGATGGGATACTCTGACCTGCTGAAGGACCAAGCCGCCGAGGGCGACGCGCAGAAGAAACTGGAACGGTTGGGAACCGAAGCGCGGCGCATGAAAAAGATCATCGACAATCTGATCAGCTTCGCGCGGCCACAACAAGAAGGCCGCCGGCAACTAGACATCGCCACGGTCGTGCGCGACTCGCTGCTGCTCTGCGAATACCAATGGAAAAGTTTGGGGATTAGCTTCGAACTGCACTTTGCGCCTAACCTGCCTCGGATTCCCATCAATGAAGGCCAATTCAAACAAGTTTTCGTCAACCTGTTCAGCAACGCGGCGCAAGCGGTAGCGCAGGCAAGCGAAAAGAAAATCCTGGTCGAGGGTCGCTTGGAAGACGGAAAGATTGTCGTGCGCTTCAGCGACTCCGGCCCTGGCTTCAACGATCTCACTCGCGCGTTCGATCCTTTCTACACGACCAGGCCGGTCGGCCAAGGCACTGGGTTAGGGTTGAGCATGTGCTATGGAACGGTGAAAGAACACAACGGCAACATTTACGTGCAAAACCTCGAACCCTGTGGAGCCGCCGTGACCATTGAGCTTCCCGCCGCGTAGCAATGTCTTTCCGTTCGAGTAAGATCCTAAAACTCGCCGAGAAGGGAAGTCGCACCACCCGTCTGCTGCTTGCGCGCCAGTTTATGCGAACGTAGCGAAGATTTTGTGGAGTCTATTTGCCCGCTCCAAGCCTTTGAGTCAACAGCGACCTCCAACAATTCGAGCAAAATCCAGGAGAGCAGTCAGCACAGAATGAAAAGGACTATAGGAATCGGTTTACTGGATTTCATATTTAGATTTTGGTTTAAGAGATACCTACTGCGCTTTAGATGAAATTTATATTTCTAACATCCTGCAAATAGTAGAGATAAGCAAAAAGTCCAAATTGGCTACGCATATGCATTGCTGCGCTCCATCCACGTGCGAACGTGAATGTTTGCAGAGAGAGATTCCGGTGCGTCAGATTGCAGTCTTCCTTTTGGCGCTCACACATGGGAGGTGTGGGATGAAATGTAAACGGGCTGGCTTGGTTGTGTTTGCTCTGGTTGTGGCATTAGTTGTATTGAGTCCAGTCAACATGCTCGCCCAGATGTCAGGATCGGGCAGTGTTAGCGGGACAGTCGTTGACCCGTCCAGCGCGGCTATTGCGGGCGCCACCGTTACTTTAAAGGACGTTGCCACCGGGGCGTTGCGAACTTCTATCACCAACGAAACTGGCAGATTCTTCATGGCGAACGTGTTGCCCGGCACGTACGACGTGACCATCACCAAAACAGGTTTTAGCCAGGCCAAGCTGAGCAAGCAGGTCGTTAGTGTGGGTTCGGATCTGACGCTGAACGTAACCTTGGAACTCGGCGCCGTGACCCAAACCGTCGAAGTCACCGCCACAAACACCGAATTGCAAACTATGAACGCGACGGTCGGCAACACCGTTAACGGAAGCACGTTGGAATCGCTGCCCAGTCTGGGGCGCGACGTCAGTTCGTTCGTAACCATGCAACCGGGAGTAAGCCCGGATGGCAGCGTTGGCGGCACTGTAGTCGACCAAGCCAACTTTATGCTCGACGGGGGCAACAACAGCAACGACATGGACGGCAGCGGGGGCGTTTACAATCCCAGCTTTGGTGATGATCCTTCCGGTGGGCTCTTCTCTAATCCAAACAATTCCATAAGCGGAATTAACAATGGGATCGCCGGGAATCAGCCTTCCGGTGTGATGCCCACGCCGATTGACAGCGTAGAAGAGTTCAAGGTTGCCACTTCCAACCAGACCGCTGATTTCAACAATTCCTCGGGCATGCAGGTTTCCATTGTTACCAAGCGTGGCACCAACGCCTGGCATGGGACGGCGTACGAATACTACCTGGACAACACTTTTTCTGGTAACACGTGGCAAGGCAACCAATCAAATACCCCCGTGCCGGACTGGCATCGCAGCTGGTTTGGTGTTGCGGGCGGCGGTCCCGTGATTCCAAAAGATATTCTTGGTGGCAAGACCTATATCTTCGCGCTCTACCAAGGCACGCGTTTCCCCTTCTCGGAACAATTTGATCGATTGGTTCCCAGCGCGAATATGCGCGCGGGGATCCTGCAGGATCCCACCACGGGAACTATGTACAACCTAAATACGCTCGACCCGCGCGGAATCGGGATCAATTCCTTTGTGAAGCAAATGTGGAACAGCCACATGCCGCTGCCCACTGCGGGAGCCGGATGCGGTCCCTTCACCGGAGATGGTATTTGCGACGGCGTTAACACCCTCGATTACCGGTCCATTCTGGCCATTCCTCAGAACGACAATATGGGCGTGGTGCGCATGGACCATGACTTTGGCCAGAAGTGGCACTTCATGTCCAGCTTCCGCTACTACCATTTGGTGCGCACGACGGACGATCAAGTCGACATCGGTGGTTTCTTCAGCGGCGATAAGTTGGGCACTCCCACGGCTCTCACCAGCCGTCCCCAGGTGCCCTGGTACCTTGTGCTTGGCATGACCACCAGCCTCAGTTCCAACGTTACCAATGACTTTCGCTACAGCTTCCTGCGCAACTTCTGGCAATGGGGGTCGGCGGGGGATCCGGCGCAGTTCTCCAATTTGGGCGCAGCCCTGGAGCCCTTTGGTGAGACAATTGCTGGCAGAGAATCCCTCACGCCTTACAACGTGAACACCCAGAACACGCGCACACGCTTCTGGGATGGCAAAGATCACTTTTTCCGCGACGACGTTTCATGGGTCAAGGGCACACACTTGTTCCAGTTCGGTGGGCAGTATCAGCACAACTGGAATTACCATCAGCGCACAGACAACGGCGGCGGCATCAATTACTACCCGGTGTATCAGCTTGGGAGCACAAGCAACGCCGGCAACGTGGATATGAGCGGTTTAGGCGCCGCCTTCGATAACCCCGGTCTTGCGCGCGACGCCGCCGCGGTGCTTGGCATCGTAACCCAATCGCAGCAGGCCTTTACACGTTCTGGCTCGAATCTAACACTGAATGGGCCGCTTGTCCCAGCATTCGACCAAGTCACCATTCCCTACTACAACCTTTATCTGAATGACAGCTGGCACCTGAAGCCCTCCATCACACTTACCTATGGTTTGGGATGGTCGCTCGAGATGCCCCCAGTGGAGGCCACCGGTAAGCAGATTGTGCTCGTGGATGCAAACGACAAACCCATTGGCACCGAGGACTACTTGAATGCCCGCAAAGCCGCGGCGCTCCAGGGGAATGTGTACAACCCGGAAATCGGCTTTGCGCTGTTGCCCAATGTCGCTGGGCACCCGAAGTATCCCTTCGATCCTTTCTACGGCGGGTTTAGCCCGCGGGTTTCCGTGGCTTGGAACCCCAACCTGGGCTCAGCACTCGGGGGAAAGAACACCGTGTTCCGAGGTGGCTACGGGCGAATCTATGGGCGCGTGAACGGTGTGAACTTGGTGCTGACGCCGCTGCTGAGCCCCGGTCTCATTCAACCAGTGAGCTGCACAAATGTCCTTAACTACACCACAACGCCGGGCGACGGGAAGCCCTCTTGCGGAACCGCAATACCTAACATCAATACGGCTTTCCGCATCGGTACGGACGGCACCACGGCTCCCCTTGCCAACATCCCTCCAAGCACGACGCTGCCGCAACCGTACTTTCCGGGCATCGCTGGAAACGCGGAGGGTTCTACTGCCTCGCCTCTCGACCCGCATTTCAAACCAAACAACGTCGATTCGTTTGACTTCACGATTCAACATCAGTTCACATCCAAGGTTTCTGTCGAAGCGGGCTACATTGGGCGCTTGATCCACAATGAACTGCAGAACATCAATCTTAACTCTGTGCCTTACATGATGACGAAGGGTGGACAGCAGTTCCAGACCGCCTACGCCAACGTCGAGAAGGCCATGGGTTGTGCCACCTCGGAAACCGCTTGCGGTAATGCCACCGTGGCTTCAACTCTGGCAACACTGGCGCCCCAGCCCTTCTTCGAGGCAGCGCTTTCGGGAACTGGTTACTGCAATGGCTTTGCAAGCTGCACGGCGGCAGTCGTGACAAACCAATTTACCAACTTCCAGACGCAAAGTGTCTGGACCCTCTGGTCGAATTTGGACAATGGCGGAAGCGCGCCGGGATTCAACTTTCCGTTCAGCATGATGAATACAGGTCCTAACGCACAAATGTCGAGCAACGTCACCATGAGCACCAGCCTCGGCCACGGCAATTACCATGCCGGCTTTTTCACCGTCAAAATGAACGACTGGCACGGCATGACCTTGCAAAACAACTTCACTTACAGCAAGGCACTCGGGACGGGAGCCGTCGTTCAGGCCACGAGTCAGGAAACCGCTACTGACCCCTTCAACTTGAACACCCAGTACGGTCCGCAAGCCTTCGATCGCAAGCTGGTGGACACGATGTTCCTTGTCTACGAGCCCCCGTACTATCGCAGCCAACACGGCGTCGTGGGCCATATTCTGGGGGGCTGGACGTTTGCTCCGATCTTCACGGCAGGCAGTGGTGCTCCAGATTTTTGTATCACCAATGGCGGCAACCTTGGCGCGGAAGGATACAGCGGCTCGCAGGAGTTTGGCTCAGCCGATGGTGCAAACGTCTACACCAACTCGAACTGCGTGCTGACCTCCAGGGCGGGGACGAGCGCCTCGTTTCATACCGTTACAACTTCGACCGGACCGATTGCAGATATGTTTGCGAATCCTTCTGCCGTCTTCGCCAATGTTCGCCCGCTCATTCTTGGTCTCGACGGGAACAGCGGCGGCTTCGGCCAATTCCGCGGGCTGCCCTACTGGAACGTGAACCTCGGCGTAAAGAAGAACATCCGAGTGACCGAGCGCTTCAGCGCAGAAGCTTCCTTCAATTTCATCAATGTTCTCAACCACAACCAATTGTTGGATCCAAGCCTCAGCATTGTGGGGCAGAACCCACAAACTTTTGGCCAGCTTTCCACGGAAGGAACGCTGCCGCGGACCATGGAGTTTGGAATTCGGGTCAACTTCTAATTTCCTAATTCTAATTTCCATCGGCGAGTTTCCCACAAAAGGGAAGGCCCAGCCGGCCTTCCCTTTTTCTTTGAACTGATCATTGTTCGCGCCATCGGCGTCGCGCCCTGACGCGCGGTTTGTGCTTCTGCGGCCTAGGCGACTGCGGCACCCGATGGCATACTTGCGTGCCGGAGACATCATTTGTCTATCCACTCGATGGTCCGGTTTGAGCCGCTTCGCGGCAAAGTGGAAGCCTTCCGCAAGGAACTGCTTCGCGTCTGCGAGCACTCGCGTGAAGAACCGGGCTGTCTGGGCCTTGATGTGTTTGAATCCTTGCACGACCCGCGGACTTTCGCGATTCATTCCGAGTGGGTCGACGAACCTGCTTATGAACGGCACGCAAAGTTGCCGCACACGCGGCGTTTTGTGCGTGCGGCCGCAAGCTTGCTCGCCCATCCGATCCAGGGGCTCCGGCTGCGCAGGATGCGCGACGGAGATGGCGCATATCCCATGCGGCAAGGGCCCAACGAAGAGTTAATGCAAATTCGAGACGTGCTGCTAGAAACCTTCACCGTGAATGACGCGATGAACCAATTGCTCTTGGCGCATCTCGATCCGCGGGCCTGGCGCGCGCAGCCGCCCGCGGCGAAGGACCACGGCGGGCGCACCATCGCGGCGATCTTCGCCCACGTGCACAACACCCGCCTGAGATGGCTGAGAAATTCCGCCCCGCACTTGAAATGTCCTGCTCCGCTCGATCCGCACCGCTGCTCGATGAAGCAGGCTGCTGCCGCGCATAAGAAAAGCGCGGTGCAGTGCCTGCGCATGTTGACCGATGCGCTTTCGGGTGAGCCGGAGCGGCGGGTCACGAAATTTTTCCGCGACAGTTGGATGCCAATCTGGCCCGCGGGCAGCGCGATGTTTTGCTATATGTTTTCGCATGAGGCGCACCACCGTGGCCAGATTCTGATGCTCGCGCACCAGCTTGGCTATCGCCTTCCCGATCAAGCCCGTGGTGGCATTTGGTGGTGGGACAAACTCTGGAAGCAGCACGGCTTCTCCAAGCGGCCGCGCTGATCAGTCAGAATGATATAGGCCCAACCTGAACGCCACTTGGCAGTATGCTATGCGCACGCATTCGACACACTCCTTTCGTGTCGGGGATTGGATTCGACAAACATCCCCGGATAGAACTGGCACCTATTTCTGATAAAGTGCCTCCGAACAGGTTCAAGTCGGCGGCGAGCGATTGCCAGTAGCTTCGGGGATAGGTCAGTGGGTTTCAGGAATAGACGAGCTGGACGATGAACGGGCTGAGGCCAGGCCAGAGAGCAAATCCAGGGTAGACAGCGATATTGCTGGAAGACGGCCACGGGGTCAGAAATCTTGGCGTAAAGGGCAGAAAACGAACGATTTAGTGTAGTTAGGGGTACCCAGCCGAGTTTGCAATATGTAATATTTGCAAGCCTGCGTGCGTACTAGACTATGGAAACGCAGAGACCAGGCCGGATGAGCGCGCCGGGAATAACGGAGCCAGCGGAGGCAATCGCCCGTGCCAGGGCGGGCGACGCCAACGCTTGGGGCGAGCTTTATCGGGAGTACGCCCCGGCGATTTTCCGGTTCTGCCGGCGTGCTTTGCCGACTCGGGAAGACGCCGAAGACGCCACGATGGAAATTTTCATGAAATTGCGCGAGAAGTTAGGCCAATACGATACGACGCGCTCGTTTTCGGCGTGGCTTTACAAAGTGGCGGCCAATCATTGCTGGGACATTCTGCGGCGGCGCAAGATCCGCCAGGACAAAGAAACCGAAGATGTGGAAACCGTTCCGCTGGAGCATCCCGACCCGAACCAACTGGACAAGCTCATCGAGGCGCGCACCAGCGAGGAAGTGCGCAAAGCGCTCGACAAACTGGGCGGGCGCGCGCGCATGGCTCTGGTGATGCGCTATTACTCGGACATGAGCTACGACGAAATTGCCGATGCGCTGGGAGTGCGCCGCGCCTTTGTGGGCGTGGTGCTGCTCCGCGCGCGGCATGAACTGCGGCAGGCGCTGGAAGGCAACACCGCGCTGGCGGCGGGAGGGGCTTGATGAACGAAACGCCCGAAAAAGAAATGAAGCATCTGGACGAGATGACCTGCCTGCTGTACGCCGAGCGGCAACTGGACCGCGCGCGGGCGCTGGAAGTGTCCGCGCACACGCAGGAATGCGACACGTGCCGGACCTTGTTGCGCGCGCTGGAGCGGGAATCGCGGCTGTTGACGCGCGCCATGCTGGAAGAAGACGAGCCACTGCCTTCGCGGCTGGCGCAATTTCACGAGCGGGCGCGGCGCGCGATGCACTGGATCTGGGGCTTGACGTTTGGTCTGGCGGCCACGGGCGCGTATGCGCTGTATGCGAAACTCATTGAACCTTGGCAACTAGAACTGGAAAAAGCAGGATTCGGCGGATCGAACCTGCTGAACCTGCTGATTTTTCAGGGCGCCTTCTGGAAAGGATGGCAATCCATGATCACAGTTCTTGAAGTAGCGGCGCTGATGACGCTGGGGGGCTTGGCGGTGATGTTCCTGCGCCGGCGCATCCGGCGAGGCTCGGCGCTGGCGCTGGTTTTCGCGGGATTGTGCGCGGCGCTGGCAATGCCCTCACCGGCTTCAGCAACGGAATTTCGCAAGGGGACCACCATCGATATCCACAAAGACGAGAAGATCACGGGCGACGTCTACATCACCGGCGAGCGCACTCGCGTGGACGGAACAGTAGATGGAGACGTAATCGTGTTTGGGCAGACGGTGGAGATCAACGGCCACGTTTTGGGAGATGTCATTGCGTTCGCGCAGACCGTGCGCATCAATGGCCAAGTCGACGGCAACGTCCGCAGCGCCTGCAACAATATCACTATCACCGGAAACGTGGCCAAAAACGTGATGATTTTTGGACAGACGGTCACGCTGGATGCCAATGGAAAAGTGGGAGGAAGCACCACGACGTTTGGCGAGTCCGTGAACCTGGACGGAAATATCGGCCGCGACGTGCTGACGTTTTCCGCGGTTGCCGATCTCGGCGGAAAAATCGGCGGCGGGGTTCGCGCCAAGGGCGAGACGTTAATCATCGGCTCGGGAGCGGTGATAGACGGCCCCATCCATTTTGAGGGGAACAAGCCGGCGGATGTTTCACCTTCGGCGAAATTGGCTTCTCCCATCGATTTCAAGCAGATCGAAAAGCATGTGACCTACCGGCATAGCGACTACTACGTTTGGCAGGTCATCTTTGCCGCTGCATTTATCTTGTTTGGTCTGGTGCTCTTCGCGCTGATGCCGAATTTTTCGGCAGACGCGGTCAAGTCGGCGGAGCAGTATGGGGCCTCCGCCGGACTGGGCGTGCTGGTGCTGTTTGGCCTGCCTATTGCGGCGGTAATCGCTTGCTTTACAGTCGTCGGATTGTTCGTCGGCATCTCCACGTTGATGGTCTGGTTCGGATGCCTCTACTTTGCTCAAGTGATCGTGGGTGCCCTTGTTGGTCAGTGGATTATGGGACGGACGAGCGAACTCTGGCCCATGGTTGGAAGGATGGCCGTGGGCCTGATCCTGGTGCGGCTGTGCACGACGATTCCACACGTCGGAAGCTGGGTGAAATTCGCCGCGATTTTGTGGGGCATCGGAGCCATTTCCTTGGCGGTGTACCGGCGGTTCCAGCCGATGATGGCCCCCGGCGCGCCGCCTGCTCCGTACACGCCGCCGATGCCGCCCAATACGACCGTGGGTGGCACGCTACCAGCATAAGAATAGTTCTCAGCGCTCAGCCATCAGTGGCCAGTTCAAGAAGACGAGAGGCCTCGTTTCAGGCGGGAGGCATTTCTCGTTTACGCCTGCCTTTCTTTGACTGATTACTTCCAACTGAAAACAGAAAACCGAGACAAGTCAAAGTCCATTAGAACAAGCAAGGGCCGGACCCCGGAAAAAAGAGCGGGCCCCGATGTGAATCGGGGCCCGAGGCCTTTTGCGGAGGCGGTGTTAAAGGTTATTGTCGAACTTTCGCAATGTAAAATGTGGCGCCGGAGGTTGAGGTGAAGTACAAAGCGCGAATGGCGGCTACGATGTTCGCAGTCGCGGAAGTTCCTCCCCCTGGCACATCGTAGTTGGTTGCCCCTGTCGTTTCAAAGGTCGTCGCGAGATTCTGAATTCCCAAATAAGGTCCGATGGGGAGGAATTGGAAGTTATTGCCGCCGGCGCCAGGCTGGCCTGTTACGCGTGTATATCGTAGGGTCACCGCATTCGCGGTGGCGGTGGCTGGTGTTGTGCCATTGGGGCCAGTGAACGCGGTGGCGCGTATGGCCACCACCTGGCCGGGAGCCATGACGGAAGTGTCCGTTGCGCTCGTAAAGTTGTCGCCGGTGGTTACAGTCAGGCTCTTGGCGTCAACCGTAAAAGACGTTCCAGGCGAAATCGTGACGGTCACGGGAGTTCCGAGATGGAGATTCGTGCCCAAGTGGCTTCCTGTCGTAGCTGGAACATAATTGGTCGTGATTATCTGGAATTGGTTTAGGGCGGTTGGGGCGTAGCCGATGACTCCTTCGATCCAGTCGTTTGAGGTGGTGTCGATCTGGTCGAAGACCTGGGTGGTAAACGTGCCGTCGTTATTCAGAATGAGGTCCATGTCGGCAACCTGGCCAACGGCGGGCGCTCGCACAAGATTGGAAGTACCGGTGACGATGTTGCCGGTAAAAGCTCCAGCGGTTGTTGAACTTAGGGTAACTTGGGTGGGGGAAGCCGCCGTAACTACTCCCGTCACGTCCTCAATCCATTCGATTTGAGGGGAAGTCAGATTTCCTTCTCCGATCGCCTCCACCTGGGTGGTGAGCGCCTGGGTAAAATCGATGGCCGTAACGGCAGTTCCGCCCGCGTTCAAGACCAAGGCGTTCTTCAGATTGAAGCCGATTTGCATCCCTAAATTCAAATCGGTTATTGGAAAGGTGGGGGCGGCGTTGTTCACAACAGTGGTTCCCGTCAACGTAACGGTCTGGATGCTGCCGGGATTGCAGCCGGGGACGCCCGCGGTGGCGGTGCAATAGACAACGGAGGCGTTGTTGATATGAATCTCCATGCCCGTGAGGATATTTGAATCCGAGGTAGTCTGCCCGAGGTACGTGGAGTCACTGAGAAGTTTGTTGAGGTCCACGGTCGGGTTCGTCGGCGTGATGGTGGACACTTTGCTGGAAGAGGATGTAATGGAGATACTACCGATGGCCACCGTGAAGGAAAGAACGGAAATCGTTGACGGCGCGGAGCCTGGGAAGGCTTTCGTCGTCAAAACAATGTTAACGGTTCCATTTCTCCCGCCACCCCCGATGACGGTGCCCGCTTTGGGGCCGCTGCAGGAGGACATTGCAAAAATGGCAAGAATGAACAGAGGAAGAAAACAGACTGGTTTGAAGCGCATCATCAGAAACCCCACGATAGCGTAAAGTGCGTTCGCCCCACTGGAAAGCAAAACGCTTGGATATCCCAAAGTTGAATGTAGCGCTGTGCCAGAACGCAGGCACTGTAAAAAAAAGAGCGAGTGTTCAACTGCTAAATGCTTTTTGCGAACCGGGTTGCGCGAAAGCCGGGTCTTGTGTGAGGGCGCCCACGATGGAGCGGAAGGGGTATGTTATCGTAGCAAGCCTGCGCAAAGCGGGTAACAGCAGGGTGGAATTCTGGCTAGAAAACCTTCTAATTCGGCGATGGACGCGAGCGGCGAAAAAGCCAAGCGCGCGGCGAAAACCACCGAGCGGCAGTACGTTCCCATCGACGATGACCCGACCATCGGCGAAGCCCCGTCCGCTCAACAAGTTGAAGCGACCCAAACCGATGCCTCGAAGCCGTCCATGAAGGACGTCTTTGGCCCGGGGGGCTTTCTCGAGAAATGCATGGTGAGTGGATTTGACCGCTCCGTGGTCAGCTCCGACTATGAATACCGGCGCGGTCAACTGGAGATGGCGGAGCTGGTGCACCATGCGTTTGAGAATCATCATCACGCGATTGTCGAGGCGGGAACGGGAACGGGAAAGACGCTGGCGTACCTGATTCCCGCGATTTGCAGCGGCCGGCGCGTAGTGATTTCCACTGCCACGAAATCGCTCCAAGAGCAGCTCTACCAAAAAGACATCCCCTTTTTGCAAAAGCATTTTGCACCGAACCTGAAAGTGGCGGTGATGAAGGGGCGCTCGAATTTTTTGTGTGTCTCGAAACTCAACCAGATGCAAGACCAGGCGCTGCTGAAAGGCATGGAAGAGCTGGACGCATTCCGGCAAATCAAGGACTGGGCGAAGCTGACCGAGACGGGCGATCGCGCGGAGCTGCCGTTTTTGCCGGACGATTCGGAATTGTGGGGACGGCTGGACGCGCGGCGCGACACCTGCACGGGGCAAAAGTGCCCATCGTTCAATCCGTGCTTCATCACCGGCATGCATCAGCGCGCAAAGGAAGCCGACCTGATCATCGTGAACCACCACCTGTTTTTTGCGGACCTGGCGCTGAAGCAAGACGATTTCGGCAGCATTCTGCCCGAATATTCAGCGGTGGTGTTTGACGAAGCGCACGAAATGGAAGACGTGGCTAGCGACTACTTCGGGCGGCAGATTTCGAACTTCCGGTTCGAGGAGTTGGCGCGCGACGCAGACCAAACCTTGCGCCTGCTGAATTTGGGCACGCCGTCGCTGCTGCGGAAGACGCAGAGGATTCGCGAGCGAAGCCGCGGGTTTTTCGAAGTGTTTCCCCCGCGCGAGGGCCGGTTTTCGTTCACGAGGCACGAGCGGGAAGCGTTTCTCGAGCAAAACCGCGAAGCCTACGACGCCCTGGCCAGCGCGCTGAAGAGTCTGGAGACGGAAATCGCGGCGCTGACTAGCAAACCGGAAGAACTGACGCGCATTGCGCGGCGCAGCTTCGAGCTGCGTCAAGAATTGGCGTTTCTGTTCGAGTCGAACGAGGAAAATTTTGTCTATTGGTTTGAACGGCGGAACAAAGGCGTCTTCCTGACGGCCACGCCCATCGACGTGAGCCAGATTCTCCGCGAGCGCCTGTTCGAGCAATTCGACACGGTGATTCTGACTTCCGCCACGCTGACGGTTGGGGGGCGGTTCGATTACATCCGTCAGCGGCTAGGCATCGACCACGCGAAAGACCGCACGCTACCGCCGGAGTTCGATTATCCGAAGCAAGCGCTGTTGTACTTGCCTCGCAAAATGCCCGATGTGCGGGATGCGGGATTCGCCAGCAAGGCCGCTGACGAAATCGTTCAGTTGTTGGAACACAGCCAGGGTAGGGCGTTTTGCCTGTTCACGAGCTATTCGCAGATGAACGAGTTGTACGAACGAGTCCGGACGCGCGTTTCGTTTCCGCTCTTGCTGCAAGGAACGGCGCCGCGCACGGTATTGCTTGAGCGGTTCAAAAACACAGAAGCGGCGGTTCTGTTCGCGACGGCGAGCTTCTGGCAGGGCGTGGACGTCCCCGGCGAGCAGCTCTCCTGCGTGATTGTGGACCGGTTGCCGTTTGCGGTGCCCAGCGATCCCATCGTGGCGGCTCGCGTGAAAGCTTTGCAGGAGGATGGGCGCAACCCGTTTGCCGAATTTCAAGTGCCGCAAGCCGTCCTTTCGCTGAAACAAGGATTTGGGCGGCTGATTCGCACCAAGACGGACCGAGGCGTTTTGGCGCTGTTGGACACCCGCATCCAGCGCATGCCCTATGGTAAAATTTTTTTGGAGTCGCTGCCGCGCTACCGGGTGACACAAGAGCTAAGCGAAGTGGCCCGCTTTTTGGACGGCGGCAACAAGCAGAGAGCAGCGAACCTGGGCACTTCCGCCTGAATCGTTTTGCAAGCACTCGAAAACCGGAGCCAGCGGGCGGCGCCATTTTGGAGAGATATGTTTCAAGTCAGTGTGGAAGAAACTTTTTCTGCAGGGCATGCCCTGCGTGGTTACAAGGGCAAATGCGAAAACCCGCACGGTCATAATTACCGGGTCCGTGTGACCGTGGAAGGCCCGCAACTGGATTCTGTCGGTTTGTTGGTGGACTTTGTGCAAGTGAAGCACGCCATTCGCGAAGTGATGGGCCGGCTCGATCATCAGTACATGAACGATCTCGAGCCGTTCAAGACGGTGAATCCCTCGGCGGAAAACGTTGCGAAATATTTTTATGACGAGATTACGCGGCAATTGAAGGGCATGCCGCCGGGCGCGCGCGTAACGGACGTGGTTTTGTGGGAGACCGACACAAGCCGGGCGCAATACCGGCCGGGGAATTGAAGGAATCCGCCGAAGCGTGGCGTACCAACTAGCGAACGCGATGCGATGCCTGTTTATAGCTTGTCTCCTTCTCTTCGCTGGAAGCGCCTTCGCGCAGTCGGATAAGGAGGCCGCTGCAGTCGTGGAGCTTGGCGGAGCGGGCGCGTGGAATTTCAAAGACGGCGGGAGAAGCTTCGGTCCCACGCTTGCCGTGGAAGTTACGCCAATCGAGAACTGGCTCGAACTGGAAGCCGGAGTGACGCCGCTGTTCGCGCGTCACTCCACTGAGTGGAATACTGACCTTCTATTCAAGAAGCCGTGGACGCTATCGAAGAAGGTGGAGTTCATGCTGGGGGTAGGTCCGGAGTGGGTTCATGCAAACACTCGCGGTGTAACGGCGAATTCTGTGAGTGTCGAGGTGGCGCCGGATTTTATGTTTTGGCGGTCTGCGAATCATCGGTTTGGCTGGTTCGTCGAGCCAGGCTACGAGTACAATTTTGGGCGGGGGCATGAACAGTCGCTGGGAATAAGCGGCGGCCTGCTGATAGCAATTCGATGACTCCTAAATCAGGCGAGCGAGGGAAGTGGTGAGGGAATGAACCGGGCCTTTTTCATCATCATGATTCCGGCGCTGCTGGTGGCCGCGGGATACATTTTCGTGCTGAGGTTCCTGGGATTTGCGCCGGGCTATCCGCGACTGATCGTGGCGATGGTGCTGTTCTTTGGAGCGATTTATTGGCTTTCGCGGAGGGGTTCGCGAAAAGCGAACCCGGACCGCCAGTAGATTTCTCCGCTTGGTTGTTTGGCACGATATATCGTGTCCGAACAGAACCAACAAAGATGGGACGCTGAACTGCATTCTGCACTATGTTCATCACCGAAACCTTCAAATCGATTCAAGGAGAAGGCACGCGCGCGGGCTTGCCGTGCATTTTCGTGCGGCTAACCGGGTGCAACTTGCGCTGCACGTGGTGCGATACTGCTTACGCCTTTTATGGCGGCAAGAAAATGACCGTGGACGAAGTGCTGGCGCGCGTGGATGAGCTGGCGGGACGCAGCGAGAACGCCCGAGGATCGGAAACGGTGGTGCAGCTGGTGGAATTGACAGGCGGAGAGCCGTTGCTGCAAGAAGACATTTATCCGTTGGCCGAGAGTTTGCTGGCGCGCGGATACACAGTAATGATCGAGACGAGCGGGGAACGCTTCATCGGGAAACTGCCAAAGGAAGTGGTCAAGATTGTGGACGTGAAATGCCCAGACTCGGGTGAGCCCGACACGTTTGAGATGCGAAATCTGGATGAGCTGACGAAAAACGACGAAGTGAAGTTTGTGCTGTCCACCCGGCGCGATTATGAATTTGCGCGAGATTTCACCCGCGAGCACGGTCTGGCAAGGCGCGTGAACCAAGTTTTGTTTTCACCGGTGTTCGAAGATCCTGAAGGGAAATGGCCTGGGCTCGATCCTCGCGCGCTCGTCGAATGGATTTTGGCCGATGGCCTGCCGGTGCGGCTGGGGTTGCAATTGCACAAATTCATTTGGGATCCTGCGACCAAGGGCGTCTAATGACGGATTCGCGAAAAGCCGTAGTGCTGTTGAGCGGAGGAATGGACTCGTGCGTGACGGCGGCGATTGCGTTGGAGAAGCACGGGAATGAGAACCTTGCGTTGCTCCACGCGAGTTACGGGCAGCGCACGGAGAAAAGGGAGCGCCGCGCGTTCGAAGAAATTGCTGATTGGCTGGAAGTGCGAAAGCGCCTTGTGGTCCAACTCGATCATTTTCGCGCTATTGGCGGGTCTGCTTTGACCGACATGAGCATTGCGGTCCCCCAGAATGAACTAGGAGCGCCCGGTCCGCACGGAAGCGCGATTCCGGTCACGTACGTGCCGTTTCGCAACGCACATTTCCTGTCAGTAGCGGTGAGCTGGGCGGAGGCGATTGGCGCGAGCGCAATTTATATCGGCGCGGTGGCGGAAGACAGCAGTGGGTATCCTGATTGCCGGCCGGAATATTACCGCGTGTTTCAGGAATTAATCCGAGTTGGCACAAGGCCGGAGACGCATATCGAAATGGTAACTCCGGTGATCACGATGAAGAAAAGCGAAATCATCCGGCGCGGGATGGAACTGGGGGCGCCTTTGCACTTGACCTGGTCGTGCTACCAGAACGAAGATGCCGCCTGCGGAGTCTGCGATAGTTGCCTGCTGCGGCTGCGCGCTTTCGCGGAAGCAGGGGCGACAGACCCCATCGTGTACCGGCGAGCAGTTTCCGCCCCTCGATGAATTAGCTCGCCTGAGGCAGGCAGGCTTGGATTCTGATCCTTTCCGGAGCGATAATGGGGCCGCAGGGACCGGAGAGTCCGGAAACGCTCCCCCGTGAAAAGGAGAATGGAGCATGAAGCTTCTTAATAAGTCAGCCGTGCTAGCCGCAATTCTCGTGGCAGTGCTGGCAAACTTGCTGGCGCCGCGCGCGGCAGCACAGACCGGTTCGCTTAGCGGACAGATTTTAGACATCAATGCAAAGCCCTGGGTTGGGTTGACCGTGCAGGCGGTAAGCGATCAGGGCGCGAAGCAAGAAGCCAAAACCGATAACGACGGCAAATATTCGTTTCGTAATCTCCGCACCGGCATCTACACCGTAACGATTACTGCTTTTCCGCCGCCGAACGAAAAACAGCAACCGTATGAATTTGGAAAAGTCCAGGTAAGGACTGGCGAGGAAGCCAAAGCCGACGCCAACTTCAAAGACGTCATGGCGAAGCAAGGTGCTGCTGCTCAAGAACAAGTGAAGAAGCAGGAAGAAGCGAAGGTCAAGTTTGAAGGGCTCAAAGCGCACTTTTCTGCCGGCAATGCCCTTCTCGAACAGGAAAAAGCGGCGAAGGCCGACCTTGCCAAAGCAACTCCCGACCAGCGCGATGCGGCGAAGCAAAAACTAACGGATCTTTCCGACCAAGCCGCCAAAGAGTATCAAGCCGCGCAGCAAGCCGCCGGTGAGAAGGATCCCAACTTGCATTTGATCTGGGCGAAACTCGGCGAAGCCTACGATACCGCTGGCCGCAACGAGGAAGCCGCGAATGCCTATCAACAGGCCATTGCCGCCAAGCCCGACGTGCCGGGCTATTACAACAATCTCGGCAACGTGCTGGCACGCGCGGGCAAAATCGACGACGCCAAGACGGCGTACACCAAGAGCGCCGAACTCGATCCGGCGAACGCCGCAACCGCGTGGCGCAACTTTGGCATCAGCCTTTACAACGCGAATCGCTTGGGCGACGCCGTCGAGCCTCTGCAAAAGTCTGCGGAACTGGATCCCAAAAACGCGCAGACCTGGTATTTGCTCGGCGCGTCTCTGGTTAGCAAAATGACGACGAAGAAAGTGGGTGACAAAGAGGAAATCCAGTTTGCCCCCGGCACCGTGGAAGCTTATCAGAAGGCCGTCGAACTGGACCCCAACGGCACCTTTGGCGCTCAAGCCAAGCAAGGGTTGGAAATGCTCCAGCAACTGGCCCCCGGCATCGATACCAAGATTAACGTCAAGAAGAAGAAGTCCTAATCCATCTCAACTTGGAATTCCTGGCCGGCTTCGTCTTGAAGCCGGCCTTTTCCTTTAATTGTGTGTGAGCGTGCCAGTGATCTTGGTGCGGCGGAGCGACCAGGCAAACGTTGTCATCGAGAGCGGCAGCAGCACTACAGCAAAAACAAGCAAAATCAGCAACGGGCGCCAAATCGCCAGCACGCTTTCGCCTCCCAAAAGTGCGCCGCGCATGGCTTCGAGTGCGTAAGTGACTGGATTGAGCCGCGCCACTAGTTGCAACCAATCCGGCAGAATGCTGACCGGAAACAACATGCCACCGGCAACGCTGGAGATTCCCAGAAAAAACCATTTTGCGGGATTGCCGCGCTTGAAGATCAAGAGATAGCTCGCCGAAAGAATTCCCAACCCGGCGAACGCGAGAAGCGAAATTCCCAATACGACGAAAACGGCCAGCCAATTCGCGCCGTGTAGTGGAAAATGGAAGAGCGCCGCGGCCCATGTCACATAAACAGCGATCCGCAGCGTGGTTGCGACGAACGGGTAAATCGCGGAGCCCGCCACGAACACGGGGAGCGAGGTTTGCGTGACCAACAGATGCTCGAGCGTGCCGCTGTCGCGCGCTTCTTCCAGGCTGCGGTCGAAACTATCCAGCGCGGCGTTCAAATAGTCCAAAAAAACGAACCCGACCAGCGAAAATGCGAAGTAGCTTCCGCCTTGCGGCAGGGAGCGCTGCAGTTCCGGCGTGTCCACAAAACGCGCGACGTAGTAGAACATTGCGGCGCCAAAGAGTGCCTCGACAGCTTCGAGCACAAAAACGGTGCGATATGTTCGCGCGATGCTGAGGTCGCGCCAGAAAAAAAGCCAGATGTCGCGGAGGACACGTGTCATGCGACGGGATCCTCCGAAGGAACCTCACTACGCCGCCCAGTGAGCCGCAGAAAAACTTCTTCGAGCGTTTCTGCGCCGGTTCTCTGCTTCAACTTGGCAACTGTTTCGCACGCCATAAGGCGGCCGGCGTCAATGACTGCGACGCGATCCGCTAACAACTCCACTTCGGGTAGGGTGTGCGAGGCGAAGAGCAGGGAAGTTCCGCCGTGGCGGAGAATTTCTGTTTTCAAGAAACGCCGGAATTCCGAGGCCGCAAGCGCGTCCAGACTGCGCGTTGGCTCATCCAGAAGAAGGACCCCGGGGCGGTGCAGCAAAGCGCGGGCTAGGCTTAGACGCTGCACAGTGCCGGACGAGAGCGTCCGCACTTGGCGGCCCAGGGCGTCACCGAGGCGGAACTGTTCGACGAGTTGCGAGATTCGCTGCAAAGCGTCAGAGTGCGACAGGCGATTCAACTGGCCGAAGAACAGCAGGTTCTCGCGCGCTGTCAAGCGTGCGTAGAATCCGTGGTCCGTGCCCGCGTGGTAGCCCAGGCTGCGGCGAACTTCGCGTGACTGATGAACGGTGTCATGACCCGAGACGCTGGCGCGGCCTCGTGTGGGCACGAGCAACGTAGCCAGTATGCGCAGCAGCGTGGACTTCCCCGCACCGTTTGTGCCCAGCAGCGCCAGCGCTTCTCCTTCGCGCACTTCAAACGAGATGCCATCGAGCGCGACGGCAGTCGGTTTTTCGAATGGCTGGAAGAACGTGCGCCACCCGCTGCGCGCGGGCGGAAAAGATTTTGAGAGAGATTCGACTTGGATGGCGGCGTCAGGCACTGGAGCTTTTATAGCGTGTCTTTGTTTGGAAGACAATCGCCGCGCGCCCCATCATTGCGCGCAAGGCAAAGTCTCTTTCTTCCCCCGAACTTGCATGGCGCAGTGGCATCTTCCCCGGTAGAATAGGGGTGCCGTCATTGTTCTCCCTCGCACCACAAGATCGCGGGGGCGGACATTCCTGAGGGAGCCGCGGGATGGTTGCATTTTCGGATCGCACTGCAGTGCCACAACACGTTCTGGTGCGCATCCTCGATCGCGAATCGGTTCTGTTGAATTTGGACACCGAAGTATATTTTGGCTTGGATGAAACCGGCACGCGAATGTGGCAACTCGTCACCACTTCGCCCAATATTGATGCCGCCTACCAGGAACTTCTTGCAGAGTTCGACGTCGAGCCGGAATTGTTGCGGACGAATTTGACGGAATTGCTGGTCCGGCTCGTGGAAAACGGGCTGCTCCTCGTTTTGCCCGCCGATGTGGGAAAAGCTGCGGCGGTTTAGCGCGTTGGATGACCCAGCGCAGAAAATGTTTCTGCGCGCTTTCGTAATGCTCCCGGTTGTATCCGTCGGCCTGAAAGCGCTTGGTTTGCAAGCGATTCAAACGGCTTTACGGATCACCCTCTCAACTCCGGACTCCGAGCAATCTCCCGATTTCGTTCGCGCCCGCATTGCTTTGACTGCACATATGGTCAACTCCGCCGACCGCCATGGAAGAGTTCACGCTTCGTGCTTGGCAAAATCGCTGACCCTGTGGTGTCTGCTCGGACGGCAGGGAATTCCTTCACAACTGCGCATCGGCACTCGTAAAGAAAATGGGAAATTTGCGGCACACGCCTGGGTCGAGCGCGATGGAGTCGCCCTCAACGAGCCGGATGACCATCATCGGCACTACGCTGCATTTGATAAAGCGTTCGCCGCTCTTCCCCAAGACCAACCGTAAGTGAATCGCTCGGCTTGGCGCGGCCGTTTGGACGCACAAAAAAGCCCCGGTGTTTCATACCGGGGCTTTCTTTCTTAGATTGAGCCGCGTCGCTCTAGATGTTGGTGCGGTGAGAAACCACGTGTTTCGCGCGCGGGGTTGGCGCGGGCAGCTCCACGGTCAAACTTACCTCGCTGCGGTTGCGCAATACGCCTAGTTTCACGTTGCGGTCTTTCTCATCGCGCTTGGCCGCAAGTTTTTCGCGAAGCTCGCTCAAGGTGCGGATGCGCTGGCCGTCGAAGGAGGTGATGACGTCGCCAGCCTTGACTCCTGCCTTTTCCGCCGGTGAGTCGGGGTTCACTTCGCGAACCAGGATGCCTTCCCCCTCGGGCGCACCGAAGAAATTACCGAGCTGTCCATTGAGATCCTCGGCGTCAATGCCGAGCCGAGGCTGTCCGCCAATCAGCAGAGACCCGTTCCACTCCATCGGCGGAATCATAGGAATCTCCGGCATGCTGAACGAGAAGTTTCCGTGCTCCGGCATAATCATTTTGAAAGAGTGCTGCCCTTCGGCAGATTTGCCCAGCGTAACGCTCACGCTCTGGCTCTTTCCGTCGCGCCAAACGTTCAGCTGCACGGTTCGGCCCGCGGGGATCTCGTGAATCATGCGCCGTAACTGCGCCGCGCCTTCGATGCGCTGCCCGTTGAGCTCCGTGACGACGTCATTTTCCTTCAGGCCTGCCTTTGCCGCTGGACTGTCGGAGACGATCTTTCCAAGCACTACGCCGCGTTCCGCAGGGAGCTTGAACTCCTTGACGTTTTCACTCGTGACTTCGTGAAGTTCTACGCCCAGCCAGCTCGCGCCTTCGCCGTCGGCGAAAATGCTGATATTGTCATCGTCGTCGGCTAGTGCCGGTAAATTCTCCAGCTGCCCGATGGCCTGCTGGTGCTTTGCAAGCGCAATCTGCGAAGCGAGCTGTGCGCGCACTCCGGCTTCCGCCGCTGCATTTATCTCATTCTGTCTTTCGGCTAGTCGCGCTTGCAGTTTTTCGAGCTTCTGCTCCAGCTTCGCGATTGCCGAATTGTCCGGGCATTGTGATCTTGCGGGAACCGAGGCCAGTGCGATTAGCCCCAAGCTGAGTGCCGCCACGCCTCCGACGGTCAAAAGATTTCGTGTATTCATCTTCGTCCCTTCCTCCTGAGCACTTAGACGCGGCAAACATAAAATCGTCAGACGCTCGAGCGTAAGACGACCAGGCGAATGCCACCATTTACAGTTCGCAAGTGAATCGGAGAGCCGCCACGGCCCAGCTTGCCGTGCATTTCCCGGGGCCGCTGGGTGCTTTGCATGGAGATCGGCAGCTCCGAAGAAAAGTTTCCGTTCATACATCTCGCCTCGACTTCCGCTTCCATGTTGAAGGGCACTGCGACCACCAGCGAGCCGTTCGTGGTTTCCGCGGTAGCGCCGGATTTGTCCGGAGAATGCACGAGTTCCAAGTGCACGTTGCCGTTGGTGGTGTGCGCATGAACGCTCCCGCCCGCGTCAAATACTTCGATATTGCCGTTGACGGTATGCAGATCTTCGACGTTTTCCAGGCCGGAAATGCGCAGCGTTCCGTTCACGGTGCCGATGTGCTCGACGTGTGCGCCGTGCGGCACGCGAATCGTGTATTCCACGGCGACCTCTACGCCCTCATTCTGCGGGTAGCGGGTGGAGACTGAGACAGCATCGGGGCGCGCGTCCACTTCGATGGACACGCGCTCAAGGTCGGATTCCTGCTGCTTGGCGGTTTTCACCGCGCGGACTTCGACGACGTTTTGGTCCCACCCCTGGACGTCCACAGTGCCGTTGACGTTTTGCAGCTCGAATGTGCCGCCGGGCTGCAGCGGATAGGACTGATTGAAGTCCTTGCTGATGGCGTAACCGGGAGAGGCCCAAAGAGCTAACAGAGAAAAAAGGCTGAATCCGACAACACTCGAGCGAAGAGAATGACGTGGCATTGCGTTCTACCCCCTTGAAGAACCTGCTACCAACAGGAACGAGGACCCGAACGAAATTCGCGCGCGCTCGAAAACGTGCCGCTCAGCGCAACTGAAAATCAAATGTCAGCGTCGAGATAACCTCGACGTTTTTTCCATGCATCCAGCACGGCTTCGCTTGCCACTTCCTCACCGCATCGATCGCGGCATCCACCAGCACCGGCTCGCCTTCCAGGACCTTCTGCACTTCGAGGTGTCCTTCCTTCGTCAGGCGCACCTGGAGCTTGACCATTCCGTGGACTCCTGCGCGCTGGGCAAGCGCGGGATATGAAGGCGTGGGATGATAGGTAATTCGCTTGAAGAATTCGTCGGGATCTTCTCCGATGCTCCCGCGGAACGTCAACTCCAAACTGTTCAGCCAGCTATCAATCCAATCGGTGTTGGGGGGAGGCGGTGGGGGAGTCGAACCGGTCGGGGCAGGCGGTCCTATCTCACTCGGAAGAGCCACCGGCGGCATACCGTTCTCTTCTAATTTTTTGTTCAAGCGGTCTACTTGCTCACGAACTAACTCCATATGGTATGCAACTTCCGTATCCAGATATTGTAGGCGAATCTTTCCACCAATTGTCCGCAACTTGAGCAAAGGACCGCCCCCGTGCAAACTGGCCATCGCGTGGACGAGACCATTTCCATTGACCGGAGCTTGGATGTTCAAATTCAGTGCTGAATCAGCTTCGATCTGACGTTCACTGCCATTAACTACGGTGGCGTCGAGCGTCGCTGCCAGATTTCTTGGCAGGAACACCACGATGTCGCCGTTGCCGGAAGCAAGCTGAGAGGGACCGCCCAGCCGCACCAGTCCAGCTCCGGATGCCACGTCTGGATTAATCCACGCCGTAATCGTTCCGCCGGAAGTGGACGCTTGCACGGCGTCAGCCACACGCGTCAGACAGATACTTCCAGCGTTTGACTCCACCTCCATTGGTCCGGAGACGGTCATCACGCGGATTCCACCGCCGCCGGTCTGCGCACGAACCGACCCGCGCACTTCACCGAAATCGATCTGTCCGCCGCCGGTGCGCACGCTGACGAGATTGCCTGCTTTCGCGACCGTGATATTGCCGCCGGCCGTGTCCAGTTCCGCGCGTCCGCCGATTGTGCCTGCCCTGATATGACCTCCGCCGCTATGCAGTGAAGCGTCTCCCGTGATATTCCCGGCGTTGATGTGGCCGCCTGCAGTGAAAGCAGTTAGGTCGCCATTAACATCGAGAACCTGAATTTGTCCGCCTTGTGTTTCGAGCTTTGCTACTGGCCGGACCCGCGAGCTTCGTGACGCGAAACCGCCGATTTTGCCCGCGTAAATACTGCCGGCCTGCGTTTGCAGCCTGGCAGTCCCGCCAATGTCTCCCGTGTTGATATCACCCAGTTCGGTTGTGACTTCCACGTTGTAGCTGCGCGGGATCGCAATTTCGAACTGCACAAAAAACTGTGCATTGCCCGAATGCGAAGCTTGCGGCGGAAGCGAACCAATTATCTCCACGCCTGAGGCGGTAGAATTCGCTCGGAGAGAATAATTGTTGAGCAGCTTTTCCGCTGCACCTTTGTGTGCATCTGTTTCGATGTGCACGGTGTAGCGGACTATGGGTGCGGCGCCAGCTTCGAGGGGAACTATGTTCACAGAACCAAGGTCCGCGTTCAGCCGCAGCGTCAGACCCTCTTTGGTCGGTAGCGTCCCGAAACGTACGGCCGGAGTGCGCGGGGAAGTCGGATCGCCGGGGCCTTCCGTACGAAGAGCGGCAGGCTCTTTCGCGTCAGAACCGAAAGCCGGTATCGAAACAGCTGCAACAAAGATTCCAGCCAGTGTGAGAAGCTGCGCGGTACTGCGGGCGCCGAAGAACGGCCGTCGATGGAAACTCGAATTCGTCATGAATGAAAAATTCCGCCAAACAAATTACTGCACTTCTTTATTGAACCTCGCGCGGGCCAATCTGCCGCAGAGCGGCGGCG
>Ga0187778_10000465_pt1 | contig 28856 bp, 27 predicted proteins | sample 1015_Q2_SP5_20_M_FD_132418 | JGI IMG/M metagenome (GOLD analysis project Ga0187778, IMG submission 132418) | Tropical peat soil microbial communities from peatlands in Department of Meta, Colombia - 1015_Q2_SP5_20_MG | ecosystem: Environmental > Terrestrial > Soil > Wetlands > Peat | place... | reverse complement strand
TCTACAAGCTCGGAGAATCCGCCGAGCGTAGCTGGCGACGACTGCGCGGGTTCGAGTGGCTCGCGAAAGTCGTCAGGGGAGTGAAGTTCCGCGATGGGATCGAGGTGCAAAACGTGAAGAGAATCAACCGGAAGGATCAACCCAGCAGGGTCGCCGCTTGATCAGCTCGCGTACACCAGATTTGACAAAAGCTCGTTCGGAGACGGCCAATACGATATGGTCTATGGCTGTCAACACAGTTTAGGCACACCCAGTCTGCGGAGTCACAAATATCCCGTGATGACGAGCTATTTAGTGTCAGCACGAAAGCGTTTACCGCACCCGAGTGACCCGCGACGTTAAGCAGGGTAATCGCAAGCCACCGTGGTTGCCTCCCAGGCATCGATCTCCCGTGCAAAGGTTGTCAGCTTGGCCCGAATGTGCGTTAGTGCCTGAGCGCCAAGCACCAGCCGTAGAGGAGGTGACGGCGACTGCACGGCAGCGATGATGGCCGCGGCAGCCCGCGCGGGGTCGCCGGGCTGCTTGCCACGGCTTGCCTGCACGGTGGCTCGCCGCGCACCCACGGTTTCGGCGTAGTCGCGAATCCGAACAGTCGGGGAGCCCCAAGAGTTTTCAACGAAACGCGTTCTGAATGGTCCGGGTTCCACCAACAGCACCCGGATCCCCAGCGGGGCTACTTCCTTCGACAGCGCCTCGGACACTGCTTCCACGGCGAATTTGCTCGCCGCATAGTAACCCGATCCCGGGTGCGCGACGAACCCACCCACCGATGAAATATTCACAACAAAGCCGCTCTTGCGCGCGCGCATCGATGGGAGAAGGGACTGGGTCAACGCCACCAGCCCGAAAAAATTCGTTTCAAACATGGTCCGGATGGCCGCCTCGTCGCCTTCCTCCACTGGTGCGTAGTAGCCATAGCCCGCGTTGTTGACCAGCACATCGACTGAGCCGAAAGTGCGCTGACTGGCAAGGACCGCCTGCTCGATGTCCGACCTCTTAGTTACGTCCAACCTCAGAGGGAGAGCCGTATTGGGGTGCGCGGTAGCAAGCTCGCGAAGGGTATTTGGATCGCGCGCGGTTAGCACGACCCGAAAACCGCGCTCCAGAAGCTCGCGCCCGAGTTCTCTTCCGAGGCCAGTAGAACACCCGCTGATCATCCAGACCGGTGTCATCGGTGATTGCGCGCTCGTATTTGGCATTGCTTCTTCTCCGACGCGTGCTCGATACAAGGGCTTGAACGGTCAAACGGGACTAGCTCTGGGACAAAATACCGTGCCTGCTCCGCAAAGCCTTCGGCAAGGTCGACGCCCGATTAGCGACACAACGCGCCGAAGGCAGTCTCACGCCTTCACACGAGGATCACGGCAGACCGACTACCTGTTGCTACGGAACTCCGCCGGTGTTCGCCTACTTCTCAGACGCGCAACCCGCGTTATCGCGCAGCCACCTTATCTCGCCTGACCGTCGCACGTTCAGTGGAAGGGGGCGTTTCCTTCGCCGGGGCGCGGTCGACATGGAGCTTGCCGTCCTTGCCCCATTCATCGCCCTGGTACGACTGGAAGAAGATGGTTACCGTGGATGGGTCCAGGCCATATGCTTCGCGAAACGCATCGGTAATACGGGCAACTAACTTCCTGCGCTGCTCGCTCGTGCGGCCAACGGATTCCTGAATCGTGATGACGGGCATAGAGGTCATTCCTTTAGGTGGGTGCCTGGACGCTGGCTGCCAGCAGTAGACGTCACGCGATCGTAGCACGCACCCAACGTGTCGTCTAAGATTGCCTGTCTATAACTGGTATGCGTGCATGTACGCCCGCGAGGTTCGCGCGGCTCGCCACTCGCGAGAACGTGCCGCCGGCGGCACGCCATTGCCCAAATCGCTGCCGCCAGCCAGTTTGATCCAACGAAACCCTTATACCCCCTATGCTCATCTGGTATTGGACTTGCCCAAGCCCTCGTCCTACATTGCGTTGGATCGTTATCGACGCGACCGCCGTCGCGAATCTGGCGTCTCACTTTGACGGAGGAAATATACATGGCTAGCAGCGGAAAGGCTAAGGCGCGGTTCATCATGTCGTGGGGGCGCAAGTACCAGACCGAGGGCAAGCTCGTCAGTCTGAGAATGAAGAGATTTATCGGGCAGCGTGCAAAGCCGCTGTTCTATCACCCACAGGGTATGGGCAACTACTTCACCTATCGTGAAGCGATCGACATTCTCGGCTGGGAGCACACCGACGTCTACAAAGGCGGCCGCATCGATCTCGATCCCGCTGATTGGTCTGATCTTGGATGGATGTGCTCATACATCGGCCCGCCGCCGAGTGCGGTGGAGGAGATGAAAAGGCGGTGCGTGCCGGAAAACTTTGGTCCTTATCCCCCAGACCTTCTCTCCGAATTGCGAGAGCTGGCCGCTGAGGTGAAGTTCGGCCGTTCGCGTGGCGATGACTTCGAAGTGATTGGCGTTGAGGGTGCGCAAGGCGGTATTGGGTACACCTATCTCACCTATCTCAATCCAGGTGACGAAGTGTTGATGCCCGACCCGGTGTATTTCCATTTCGCGCCGGCTGCTCTGATGGCCGGCGCGACGCCGGTACAGATCCCGCTCGGGCCACACAATGACTATCGCCTCAAGCCGGAGGAAATCAGCAAGCACATAAACCTGCGTACCAAGATGATCGTGATCTGCGACCCGATCAACCCGTTCGGCACGATCCAGAGCAAGCAAGAGCTGATCGATATCGTCAACATTGCGCGCGAGCACGACATCCTAGTGTTCAACAATATCACGCACAACACGCACCAGCTCGATCCTAAGGCGACACAATACCCGATTGCCTCGCTCTACAAGGAGGTCGATACCAGCAATGTCATTTCGACCTCCGGTGTATCAAAAGGCTACGGTATGGCTGCCCTGCGCCTGGGCTTTCTGGCGGGCCATCCTGATCTCCTCAAAGCCGCTGCAATGATGAAGATGGAGATCACCAAGATCCACACCAACCTCCTCGCGCAGTACGGCGCACTCGCGGCACTCAAGGATCACGAGTACGTGGTGAACTCCGCCCGCATCATGCGGCGCAACCTTGCGCATGTCGTCGAGTCCGCAAAAGCATGGAATGAGCGCGGCTACAACGTCACCATTCCCGTGTTGCCGAAGTTCGGCTTCTCGATGGTGCTTGATATCTCGAAGACCGGCGTCACGGCTCAAGAACTCTGCGTAGCACTGTTCAAGCGCCACGTCGCGCTGTACGCCGGCGACGGGCTCGGCGAGGTTGGCGCTTCGACGACTATCCGGATCAATCTGTCGCGGCCGGACATCTGGGCGTACGAAAAGCTACGCGACGAAATGGGGCCGGCGATCGAGGAAGCGCGTACGGGAGTGTACGCCAACAAGATTATTGAATTCTTCGAGGAAGGTCAGACCGATCGAGGGCTGCGCATCGCCGCAGAGACCCGCGCATTGCAGCAGCGCCGCAAGGCGGTACGTCACGCGGCGGACTAGCCTCAAAGACCGGACTCCGGCGCATCGCCGCGCCGGAGTCCGCTTGAACGTCTCCCCGAACGTCTCGGAGAGCGATCGATGAAATTTGTCGAACTCGATCCCGCATCGCTTTCGCCGCGGGACATGTCCCACTTGATGAACGGCGTTGTCGTGCCGCGTCCGATCGCCTGGGTTTCGACGATCGACGTGGACGGGAACCGCAACCTTGCGCCACACAGCTATTTCAACGCTGTATCGTGCGAACCGCCGATCGTACAGTTCACATCGACTCATTCCTCCCAGCACGATCCGGCCGGGTACAAGGACACGCTGCGCAACGTTCGCGCGACCGGCGAATTCGTTATTAACGTAGTGAGCGAGGAATTGCTCGACGCGATGAATACGACCGCGATCGACAGTCCACCTGGCGTCGACGAGTTTCAGCTTGCAGGGCTGGAGGCGATCGCATCGGCGCGCGTCCGTCCCCCGCGCGTGGCGCGCTCCAAGGTCGCGCTCGAATGTCGCGTCCACATGTTGATGCCGATAGGCGACGCGACCATGATCTTTGGCGACGTGCTGCTCGTTCACGTTCGCGACGACGTGTGGGTGGACGGCCGTGTGTGCTACGAGCAGCTCATGGCGGTCGGCCGTCTGGGCGGGTCTAATTACGCTCCCTTCCGCGGCCTCCTGACACTGCGCCGACCGCGGTGGAGCGAGCAGCAGACCCGAGCCACTGAGCACGAGGACGTAGAAGCGAGGACGAGCGTGTCTGCCGCTGTGTCGACGCCGAAGAACTGAGGTTTCCCCGAGCAAAACGGAATTCAGATCTTTCGGGCGGCGATGTGCCCTTCAAAGATTGCCTGTTCGATCTGGCGTGGCGAGGCGGCGTCGCCGATCAGATGCATTTCCAATGCCGGTGCCGCACGGCGCAGGCGACGGTACAGCCCGTCGTTTGCGCTGCCGCCACAGGCTGCTACCACAGTTGCTATGTCTGGCAACATCTTCTCGCGTCCAGAAACCAAGTGGCGTATCGCGATGCCTTCCTCGGTCAGCCGCACGACCTCGCTTTCGGTGACGAAGCGCACGCCCTGATCCAGTAGCCGTTGATAGAGCAAGCGCCAGGTCATGGGCTCGATCAGCGATCCGGGATAGCGCTTGGTCGTCACGACGATGACCTGATGGCGTCTCCGGACTAGCCAGTCGGCGGTCGTTAGCCCGACCAAATCGCCCTTGGTATCGAAGACCGCGACCTTGTCGCCGACCATATCTCCACTCAGCGCGCCTCTCGCGGAAACGAGTCGTGTTTCGCTTTCCGGCAAGCAAGGCAATCGCGGATCGGATCCTGTCGCGATGACGACCGCGCCCGGATCAAGGGCGAGAATCATCTCTGTGTTTGCCTCGACGCCGTAGCGGATCTCAACCGCGTGGTGCTCGAGCGTACGCACGAGATGATCAACAACGGCGCCCAGCTCCTCCCGCCCGGGCGCACGGCGCGCTAGTTGAACCTGTCCTCCGAGCTCCGATGTCCGCTCGAGCAACGTAACCTGGTGGCCGCGCAGGGAGGCCACACGTGCCGCCTCGAGCCCCGCCACGCCACCACCAACGACGACAACGCGTTGGGGTACGCCCGCGCGAAGCAGCGGTCCTAGCTCGCCTTCGCGCCCGCTCGTGGGATCGTGAATGCATGTGATCGGGAGGCCGCGCATAAGCCGTCCGAGACAACCTTCGTTAGCTCCGACGCAGGGGCGTATATCGTTCAGCTCGCCGCGGCGCGCTTTAACCGGAAGATCGCGGTCGGCGATTAGTGCCCGCGTCATACCGACTAGATCGGCATCGCCCTCGGCCAGTATCGCTTCGGCATCGCGCGGATCGACGATGCGGCCCGCGACGAGGATTGGCACTGATACGGCCTGCTTCATTGTCCGAGCCAGATGCCGCGCGGGTTGGCTGCTCACGTACATGGGCGCATAGTGATGCGCAAGCGACCAACTTGTGCTATCACTGCCGGAAGTTACGCTCACGTAGTTAAGGCCGCCTGCCGCCACGAGCGTCGGCACGAAGCCCTGCATCGCCGGCAGTGTCAGCCCCCCTGGATGATCCTCCTGGGCGCTGATCCGGATGCCCACAACAAAGTCGGGCCCCACCGCCCTTCGTACCGCGCCCACTACCTGAAGGGCAAACCGAAGGCGGTTCTCTGCAGAGCCGCCATATTCATCCTCTCGCTTATTGGTGAGTGGCGAGAGGAATTGCTGGATCAAATTTCCGTGTGCGCCATGCAACTCGATGCCATCCAGACCGCCAGAGCGGACCCGTATTGCCGCCGCGGCGAATGCATCAATGATTTCGCGGATCTCGTCGATGTGCAATTCATGCGGCGTCTCGACGCCCAACTCAGAATCGACGGCGGAGGGCGCCACGAGTCGACCTACGCCACCGGCCGCACCTGACTGCGCACCGGCATGATTCAACTGTGCGAATACACGTGTGCCGTATTCGTGGGTAACCGACGCAAGCCGCTGATACTCTGGGATGACCGCATCGTCCCAATTGGAAAGCGCCGGGCGAAGCCGTGACGTGGATGAGGGATGCACACTCGTCGAGCCGGTGATGATCAGGCCGACGCCGCCTCGCGCACGCGCTTCGTAGTACGCGAGTAAGCGCTCGCCGAACCGGTGGCCGTCGTTCAGCCCGGTGCTGTGCGCGGTGCTGACGATACGGTTTTGTAGGGTGATGCTATTGAGCGCGAGCGGCGAAAATAGATGGACCAGCCCGTGGCCAGTGTTCTCATTCAAAGTTGTTAGCCTTCCGTACTGGTGGGACGCGTAAAGTGAAAAGTCGGCTCGATCCCACACTCCGTCTTTAGCGAGCTAACCCTACCACCCGATTATCACGCTATCCAATACCTAAGGCGCATTCGTGATATGAACGGAGTAATGTGCAGCCTGATAGACGCTCATCGACTGCAACGCAGCAAGATCCTACTCGTCGTCGCTGCACCATAGGAGGCGCGCCATATCCCGCCGGAGGGTTACTCCGATCCCCGGGCCAGGAGGCACAAACACCCGGCCCCGCTCATAGACGACACCTGCGCCGGCATCGTTCACGATCCCAAGCGCACCGTAGAGCTCGCTTATGCGGGGTGAGAGCACCATCGCCGCATGGACCGCGACCGCTGTCGCAATGGCCCCCTCGTTCATCTGCCCGACGACGTATGACACGCCGTGACGGTCAAACCGCCGACCTATTTCCACCAACTTCGACACGCCGCCGGCTTTGGCAATCTTCAGATGCGCGGCGATACGACCCTGGTTGGCGCAGACCCGCGCTATGTCACCATCGTCCTGCAGCCCCTCGTGAATCATCACCAACAACCCGCAAGCTCCGGTGACGCGATCGAGCGCCGACCAGTCGCCCTTCGCGGTGGGCTGCTCCACATATTCGATGTCGAACTGGCGCATGCGATCTATTGCAAACAATGCCTGGTCGGCGCTCCAAGCGCCATTACGAAGGAGATGTCGAACGCTGCGGGGTCAGTCAAATCGAGTCGGCGGCAAAGACTTACGATACCCGGCTGCTCTTCATCCTCCGGGGTGCTGGTGATGAAGGCGATATTGGCGCGCACCTCCCCCACGCCAGTCAGGTGCGCTTCGCGGTCCTCGATTTCAAGGAACAGCTCGTGCAGAGCGGCAATGCGGCCGGAAGCCGCGGTGTGGAGTTCCTGTCCAGCCGGATAACGAAGTTGGGCCCGATAGAGCCGTAGCACGAGCGCACGCATGGTTGAATCAGCCGTCCGCCGATCTACGGACCGAGGAGCTGAACAAAGGCAGTATCATCCACGCCAGCTATTGCGATTGCCGCGAGATGCTTTCTTGACAACACGTGGCACAGCCACCGAGACTGCAAGCGAATGCGTCCGACACGGCCGCCGGTGCCGCGATTCTCTCATTACTCGACTAGGTCGGAGCATAGTATCCGCGGTTGCAACCACTAGCGTCGAACCAGCCTTCGACGACGCCCGATGCATCATCCTCTTGACGATCCAAGCGCGCTGCCGCGCACCTGCTATACCGATACTGCAACGGCAGCACCGGAGACCTCACGTCTTGCCGGGCAGGTTCGCGCCGACGTATGCATCGTGGGAGGTGGATTTACCGGTCTTTCCGCTGCGCTCTTTGCAGCGGAGGCTGGCGCGCGGGTCGTCGTCCTCGAAGCCCGGGAGATCGGCTGGGGAAGCTCGGGACGCACTTTCGGACAGGTCCACCCGTACCTGCGCCACGAGCCCTGGATGCTGCTCGAGCGCTTTGGGCAAGACGCGGGTGAGAGGCTGATCCAAGCGGCAAGCGAGGGTGCTGATCTGGTGTTCGGATTGATCGAGCGCCATCGGATGGCTTGTACTGCGGTGCGCAACGGCCTGATCTTCGCGGCTCATACACCGCGAGCGCTGGACAACTTACGGCACCGTTCGGCGTTTTGGCACTCGCGCGGTATCGCGCTCCCGATTGTCGATGCCCCAAGCACTGCCGCGGCGATCGGGGGCGGAACGTATTGGGGCGCGCTCATCGAGCCGCGTGGCGGAACCATCGATGCTCTCGCCTATGTTCGGGGCCTCGCGCGAGCTGCCTGCGACGCAGGAGCGGCGATCCGGACGGACAGTAGAGCGACAGCCATCACTCGCAACGGGGCGGGGTGGCAGCTCAGTACTGCTCATGGAAGCGTACACGCTGACAAGGCCCTGCTGTGCACGAACGCCTACAGCGATGACCTATGGCCTGGTCTGCGGAGGAGCATTCTGCCGTTGCGCCTTTATCAGCTCGCCACGCAACCGGTGCCTGAGCATCTTCGACGCCGCTTTCTTCCGGAGGGGCGAGCGCTCACCGACACCCGACGCCTGGTCTCCGGCGTTCGGATTTACGTGAACGGACGAATCCATGTCAGCGGCGATGGCGCACCTTTTGGACCCGAGCAGCCGCCCAACTACGAGCTTTCGACCCATCGTCTTCTGGGCCTGTTTCCACAGCTCGGCTTCATTAACTGGGGCTTCCATTGGAGCGGCTGGGTAGCGATGACTAGTGATCAGGTCCCGCACCTGCACGAGCTTGCGCCCGGCGTACTGGCGGGCCTGGGTTACAGCGGACGGGGCATCGCGTTCGCGACTGTCATGGGACGAGAGCTCGCGCGGGGTGCGCTAGGGGTTCGGACGCTGGATCTTCTCATTCCGGCGTCGCCGCTCTCGGTGCCACCTCATTTCCGCTTCCCCTCGCTGGCGCACACATCCGTCCGCGGGTTAATAGCGAGCTATCGCCTGCGCGACGCGATGGAATTCGTTCGCTATGGTCGCGGCCCACAGGCGCTTCACGCGGACAGCGCGTAATGCAGCCAAGCGTGCCACATCGCGTTGGCTACCGCGGCGCTCGCCTGCCCGAAGTCCGACGCCTCCTATCCTGCCCCAATCTAGCGATCGATTCGCGGGCTAGGAAACGAGTCGGGACCAGGACCCGCCTCGGCTCCGGGCTCTGCCCGGTTGATATCCGGTGGAGCGCAAGGTTGGCGCCGATTCGACCGACTTCCGAATAGTCCCAGTCTTCAACGCTGATCGACGGATCATGCAGGTCCGCAAGATCGGAGTTCATCGACCCTACGAGCGAGACATCCCCGGGGATCGACAGTCCCCGTGCGCGGATCGCGCGAATGATGCCAGGCAACATGTCGAGTCCGCCCGAGATGATCGCCGTCGGCCGGTGGGCAGGATATAGAAGCATCGATGCCTGCTCGAAGCCGAACTTCGCTTCGAAGCCGCCGGTGCGAATCATCTGCGGGTCCACGGTCAGACCGGCCGCCGCGAACGCGAGTTCATAGCCGGCGATGCGTTCCCTGGCCGGATAAAGCGTCGGCTTTCCCGTTAGCAAAGCGATTCGGCGATGGCCCAACTGGAGCAGTCGCTCCGTTGCCTGGCGCGTCCCTGAGCGGTGATCGAGCATGACGGCGTCGGCCCATCCGGGCTTCTCACGGTCGATCAGGACCACCGGAATACCGGTTCCTTGCAGCCGGTCTCCGAACGCCTCATCGGATTCGGACAACTGGGCGATCAATAGCGCGTCGACCCTACGTGCGGTTAATCTCGAGATAAGCTCCATCTCCCGGTCGATCCGCCCCGCCGAGTTGGCGAGCATCAGCATGTAGCCCGCCGCCGAGAGCACTTCATCCGCCGCGCGCACGAACTGGGCGAAGCCGGCCACGGAACTGTCTCGGATGACGCAAGCCACCGTTCGCGAAACGGCGCTCCGCATGGTCTGCGCCGCAACGTTGGGGCGATAGCCAAGCTCGTTGATTACGCGATTGACCTTCGCCTGGAGCTCTGGTGAAACGTTTCCCTTACCGTTGAGTACACGCGACACTGTACCCAGCGAGACGCCCGCCACCTCTGCGACTCGCCGGATCGTTGGGGCGTTTGCGTGCTTCTTCTTCATGATTGGAGATGCAAATCGTTATCGTCACAGATGGTGAAACGTTTTCTTGACGCGCCCACTGCGACGATGTAATTATAGAACTTAGTGCTTCGGCTTCGTTCAAGGGACCTCAATGCCCGATCTCGCCCAGCGTCTCAAGCGCGTCAAACCCTCGCCCACCGTGTCGCTCTTCGGCCGGGTCGCTGAGCTGCGTGCCCGGGGACGCGATATCGTGGGCCTGGTGGCTGGCGAGCCTGACTTCGACACTCCGGAGAACATCAAGCAGGCGGCAATCGCCGCGATTGGCGCCGGTCATACCAAGTACACCGCGGTCGACGGCATCGCGCCGCTCAAGGAGGCGATCTGCGCCAAGTTTAGGAAGGAAAACCAGCTCGAGTACAAGCCGGATCAGGTCATCGTTTCGGTCGGCGGCAAGCACGTCATCTTCAACGCCCTGCTGGCGACGCTGAGCGCGGGCGACGAAGTGGTGATTCCCACGCCCTATTGGGTGTCGTATCCGGAAATGGTATTGCTGTGCGACGGCGAGCCGGTCATCGTGCCGGGGCGCGCCGAGCGTGGCTTCAAGCTCGCGGCAGAGGATCTCGACCGCGCCATTACGCCGAAGACCAAATGGGTGATCCTGAATTCGCCGTCGAATCCGTCCGGCGCGGCGTACACCCGTGCGGAGTTGAGAGAAATCGCCGATGTATTGCTGCGCCATCGTCACGTTTCCGTGCTCGCCGACGATATCTACGAGCATCTCGTTTACAACGATTTCACCTTCGCTACCATTGCCCAAGTCGAACCTTCGCTCTACGACCGGACGCTCACCATGAACGGCGTATCGAAGACCTATTGCATGACTGGCTGGCGCATCGGATACGGCGCTGGGCCACGCAATCTCGTCAAGGCAATGTCGGCGGTACAGTCGCATTCCACGACGAACCCGGCCTCGATCAGCCAGTATGCAGCGCTCGAGGCGCTCACCGGGCCGCAGGACTTCATCGCTCACAATGTGGCTGCGTTCGCGCGCAGACGCGATTTGGTCGTCGATACCCTAAACGCGATCCCGGGGATGCTGTGTCACAAGCCCGAGGGGGCGTTCTACGTATTTCCGAGCTGCGCCAAGTTCATCGGCAAGAAGCCCCGCGATGGCGCGCGCATCGAGAGCGACGAGGATTTCGTGCGTTATCTACTCGAGGTTGCTGGTGTGGGCGTCGTTTTCGGTGCGGCGTTCGGCATGTCGCCATACTTTCGTGTGTCGTACGCGGCGAGCGACGCCACGCTGGTTGAAGCGTGCAAGCGGATCGGCGATGCATGCCGGGCCTTGTCATGACGACGAGTGTCGTCGCCCCCGGAGCGCTGGACGAAAGAGCGCTGCCGCTCGAGGGAATGACCGTCGTCGAGATCTGCCACAGCGTGGCAGGTCCCTACGCGGGGATGATCCTCGCTGGGCTCGGCGCGGAGCTTATCAAGGTCGAAAATCCTGATCACGGCGATCACGCCCGAGGCTGGGGGCCGCCGTACTGGCACGGAACCTCATCGGTGTTCCAATGCCTCAATCGCGACAAGCTCGGGATAACTTGTGATCTCGGCGACACCGGCCAATTGCGCGAACTGCGGCAGCTCATCATCGACCGCGCCGATGTGGTCATACAGAACCTGCGACCGGGAACGTTGGAGCGTTACGGCCTGTCCGGTGAGGAACTTCTGCGCGAAAAGCCCTCGCTCGTCTTTTGCAATCTGGGAGCGTACGGCCGCTGCGGGCCTCTGAGCGATAAGCCTGGCTACGACCCGCTGATGCAGGCCTTCGGCGGCCTCATGAGCGTGACCGGTGAGCAAGGCTCAGGACCGGTGCGCATCGGTCCGGCGGTCGTCGATATGGGAAGCGGCATGTGGGCGGTCATCGGAATCCTGGCCGCACTGGTCCGCCGCAGGACGACGGGCGGCGGTGCCGTCGTTGATACCTCGCTCTTCGAAACCGCTGTGGCCTGGATGACGGTCCCAGTGGCCGCTTATCTGGCCTCGGGCGAGATCCGGCGACCGATGGGATCCGGCATCGCCGAGATCGTGCCGCATCAGGCGTTTGCGACGAGCGACGGCTATATCATGGTCGCCGCCGGCAACGACAGCCTCTTCCGCCGGCTCGCGAAGGAGCTCGGCTGCGAGCAATGGGCCGATGATCCGCGCTTCGCCACCAACGATGGCCGCGTCCGGCATCGCGATGGGCTCATTTCGGCAATGGAATCGATCTTCGCTGAGCACCCCACGGCGATATGGTCGGACCGGCTGGATGAAGCCGGAGTGCCCAGCGCTCCAATCCAGTCAGTGGATCAGGTCGTCGCTCACGCGCAGACTCAGGCCCTGGGCATCATCCAGCAGGCACCCGGGCTCGCCATGGACCTGGTCGGGCTACCGTTGTGCTTCGACGGACGGCGACCACCGTTTCGCCGCGTGGCTCCGAGAGTCGGTCAGCACAACGAAAGCCTCGAGCTGCGCCCTGCGAGCAGGAGCCTGACCGAGCGAACCCCTCAATAGCCCACAGATCCCCCATGACCACCGTCGCCGACCCGGCTGCCCCGCCTGCCGTCTTAGAACTCGGCGAGGACTACCCGGAGCTCCGCGAATCGGTGCGCGCCTGCTGCGCCCGCTATCCCGGAGGCTATTGGCGTAAGCTCGAGGAGGCGAGCAGCTACCCGACCGAATTCATCGCCGAGCTCACACGGGCGGGTTTCTTTTCGGCGCTCATTCCGGAGGAATACGGGGGCTCGGGCTTGCCCCTGCGGGCCGCGGCAGTGATCCTGGAAGAGATCAACGCGAGCGGCTGTACCGCTAGCCAGGGCCACGCTCAGATGTACATCATGGGTGCCCTCCTGCGCCACGGTAGCGCGGAGCAGAAGCAGCGATACCTACCTCGAATCGCCGCGGGCGAGTTGCGCCTGCAGGCGTTCGGCGTGACCGAACCTACGACGGGATCGGACACGACGAGCATGAAGACCCGTGCAGTCCGCAAGGGCGATTTCTATGTCGTTTCGGGCCAAAAGGTCTGGACCTCGCGTGCGCTGCACTCGGACCTGATGCTGCTTGTTGCAAGGACCACTCCGTTGGCAGAAGTAGCGAAGAAGACAGACGGGCTCTCACTCTTCCTCGTCGATCTCCGTACGAGCCTCGGTCACGGCGTCGACATCAAGCCGCTTCCGGCGATGATCAACCACAACGCAACGGAAGTCTTCTTCGACGGGCTCGAGGTGCCAGCTGCCAATCTCATCGGCGAGGAGGGCAAGGGGTTCCGCTACCTCCTCGACGGCCTCAACGCAGAGCGGACGCTCGTCGCTACCGAGGCAGTGGGTGACGGCCGATGGTTCATTCGAAAAGCCACCGCCTATGCTAACGAGCGGAAGGTCTTCGGCCACAGCATCGGACGCAACCAGGGGGTGCAGTTCCCGATCGCCCGCGCCTACGCGGGGCTGGAGGCGGCAGACCTCATGTGTCGGCGAGCGGCAGCGTTGTTTACGGCGCGATGCGATGCGGGCGAGGCAGCCAACATCGCGATGCTTCTTGCCTCGCAAGCCTGCTTTGCCGCGGGGGATGTGGCCATGCAGACCTATGGCGGCTTTTCCTACGCTCGTGAGTTTGACATCGAGCGAAAATGGCGCGAGTGTCGTCTCTATCAGATTGCGCCGATCTCGACCAACATGGTGCTCGCCTATATCGGCCAACACGTGCTCGGTCTCGAGAGATCGTATTAGCCCGCAGACGAAAGCGGCCGCCGGGCCAGCCCTCGAATGGAGTTGCAGCAATGGATCGTATGCGTTCTTGGATGTTCGTACCGGGAAACATTCCGAAGATGATCGACAAGGCGCTCGCCTGCGCTGCGGATGCCATTATGTTAGACCTAGAGGACGGCGTGGTCCCTGAAATGAAGCCGAACGCGCGTCTCACCGTCGCGGCTAGCCTCGCCAAGCCACGTCCAGCCCGATCGCCTGCCATGTTCGTTCGCGTGAACGGGGCGCAGACGGCGGACCTACCACTCGATCTCGATGCCGTAGTCGTGGTGGGTCTGGAGGGTTTGACCGTGCCCAAGGTCGAAACGGCCGAGGAGGTCCATCTCGTCTCCGCCACGCTGGACCGGCTCGAGAAGGAGCGCGGGTTGCGTCAGGGTTCGGTCCGCCTGATGCTAGCGATCGAGACCGCCAGAGGGCTTTTCGCATCGCCGACCCTGGCATCCACCTCTCCGCGCGTCGTCGGTTTGATGTTCGGAGCTGAGGATTTCAGCACCGACGTCGGTCTGCCGACAAAGCGAGAGGGAATCGCCCGCGAATTCCTCTTCGCGCGCTCGATGCTCGTATACGCGGCTGCCTCTGCGGGTGTGATTTCCGTCGACGCCGTGTGGCCCGAGTTGAGGGACCTAGACGGACTGAGGCGCGATGCGGAGATGGCGCGCTCCCTTGGCTTCCTCGGAAAGTCGATGGTGCATCCGGGGCACATCGACGTGGTGAACGCTGTATTCACGCCAAGCGAGTCCGAGATTGCCTTCTCGCGCGATTTGATTGCCGAATTCGAAAAGGCCGTCGCGGCCGGAAAGGGCAGCATCAGCTTCGGCGGAAAACTGGTCGACCGTCCGATCTATGCACGCGCCGTCGGGACCATGCGCCTCGCGGAGCGCATCGGGATGGCGAGTCGCTGAGGCGCCATTCGGAAACGGGGAAACGAGATGACTATCAAGCAGGGATGGGTGGGGCGCTACTTCGAAGACTTTCAGGTCGGTGATGTCTACCGTTCGCGTCTTGGCCGGACCATCACCGACGCGGACAATATCATGTTCACGCTGCTCAGCAACAATACGAACCAGATTCACTTCAACAGCGAGTACGCGCGGCTGACAGGCTTCGACAAGATGCTGGTCAACAGCATCGTGACCCTTGCCGTCGTCGCCGGCCTGGGAGTCATCGACGTGAGCGAGAACGGGTTTGCTCTGGGCTGGGATCAGATCCTGCTCCCCAATCCCGTGTTCGCGGGCGATACGCTCTATGCCGAGCAGAGGGTGGTCGAGACGCGCGAATCCAAGTCGCGGCCGAAGCAGGGCATCGTGAAAGTGCGCACCCTCGGAGTGAAGCAGGACGGCACCGTAGTCATCGACTACGTGCGCAGCGTAATGGTCTGGAAGCGGGCGCACGCACCCAACCGGGCGATTTTTCCCGAGCCGCGAGAGAGGACTTCGAGTCAGTGACCGCCAACGCTTGAACGTTTTCTTGATGGCGCTCAAATTTGCTGCAGAATGTTGAGATCGAGGTTTCCACGCGCAACGGAGGTTGACGTACGATAGGTTGGGATTCTTACAGAGAAGTTACTCGAGCAGGAGGAAGACCATGAAGCAAGCTTCGACGCTGATTGCCGTTTTAGTCGCAGGTCTTTTCACTTTCCTCGCACCGGCTCAGGAGGCGGTGGCGCAGACGGGCATAACCAAGATCGACTTTGCGGGCTCGACGACCTGGCTAGGCCAGGCTCCTGTCATGGTCGCGATCGACAAAGGTTACTTTAAGGAGCAGGGCCTGGAGGTCACCTTCCGCACCATCTTGTCCTCGTCGGATCGCGTCCGCGCTGTCACATCAGGCGACGTCGCATTCAGCAATCTGGGGCGCATCGCGGTGATCAGCGAGATGGCGCGCGGGAATCAGAGTTTCTACTACTTCGCGAACATCGACGATTCGCCAGGCAACGAAGGCTGCTGGGCGCGGCCTGGCTACGCATCGTTCAAGGACTTGAAAGGCAAGAAGGTCGCGGCCAACACTTCGGCGGAAATCACCATGAACGGCCTGCTGACCGTGGCCGGAATGACCCCTAAGGACATTCAGTTCGTCAACCTGCCGCCCAACGAAATGGCCGGTGCGCTGTCGAAGGGCGACGTCGATGCGGCGTGCGTCTGGCAGCCACTGCTCGACGGCGTGAAGGCCGCGGCTCCAGGCGGTACCCTGCTCGGCACCGACATGGATACCGCCATGTACAAGAAATACGGGACGATGGCCTCGCCAGACATCGTCATCATCTCCAAGAAGTACGTCGACGATCATCCCCAGGAAGCGACTAAGCTGACGGTGGCCATGTTCAGGGGTGCCGACTTCGTCAAGGCTAATCCCGAGGAGACAGCGAAGATCATTGCGACCTACTTTAAGAAGTCGCCCGAGGAACTCGTGCCAGGCATCAAGAGCTTCAAGTACTTCGGCACCGCCGGCTGGGCCGAGCACATGAAGCTGCACCAGGCACAGATGCAGGAGCTAGCCGACTGGCTGTACGAAACCGGTAAGATTCCGTCGAAGCCCGTTGTCGCCAACTGGGCGAATTACAGCTTCATTCCGAAGTGAGCGGACAGACAGCCCTCCGCGCGGAGGGCCGTCTCATCGCCCTTCGACCTTGAAATATACGAGACTTCCTGATGGCGTCGATCAATTCGGCTGATGGGCAACTGGGCGAGATCGCGGCGCCGTCCGGCGCTCGCTCCGCCCGACGCCGGGACAGGCACTTTCGGCCGACGATCTTCCTGAACGTAGTGTCGGTCATGGGATTCCTCGCGCTCTGGATGGCCGCGACCGAGTTGGGATGGGTTTCGCCGATCTTCCTGCCCTCCCCTGCCGCCGTTGCAGCCGAAGGCCACAAGCTGATCGTCACCGGTGACCTGTGGGAAGCCGTCATTGCCTCCTCGAAGCGGGTGTTTGCGGGCTTTGCCCTCGCTGGGGTCATCGCTGTGCCGCTTGGAATACTCATGGGCGTCTGGTGGCCGGCCAAGGCGATCATGGACCCCTTCGTGTCGCTGCTGAGGCCCCTGCCATCGATAACTTGGATTCCACTCACCATGCTTTGGCTCGGAATCGGTGAATCACAGAAAGTGATGATCGTCTTCCTCGGCTCTTGGATCTATATCCTGCTCTACACGCTCGAGAGCACGAAGCGGGTCGATCCGCTCCTGATCCGCGCGGCGCGCAATCTGGGGGCCAACGACCTCTCCGTAATGAAAGAAGTCATCCTTCCTGGCGCCTTGCCCGGGATATTGGCGGGCCTCAAGGTCACGCTCGCCATTTCCTGGTCCTGCGTCCTCTCCGCGGAGATGATCGCCGCCCAGACCGGTCTGGGCGCGTTGATATGGTTCGCCAAGGACTGGGGCAACCTGCCGCTTGTCCTCCTCGGCATGGTATGCATCTCGATTACCGTTCTTCTCGCCGATCTAGCAGCCAACTGGATCGAGCGAGCGCTCCAGCCCTGGGAGCGCCACCGTCGCGCGGCCTAACGCGCCTACAGCGAAAAGATTCAGTGCGGACGGTTCTTACAGCCGAAAACGTCACCAAGGTCTTCGCCGTAGGCAAGGGCAAGACCGTGATGGCAGTGAAGAATCTCTCTCTGGATGTGCGAGAGGGAGAGTTTCTTTGCTTGCTCGGGGCATCGGGCTGTGGCAAGTCGACCATGATCAATATGTTCGCGGGCTTCACCCACCCAACATCCGGACGTGTGCTATTGCACGGCAAGCCGATCACGGCGATCGAGCCACGATGCGGAATGGTGTTCCAGTCCTACGCGCTGTTTCCTTGGAAAACGGTCCGCGCCAACGTGGAGTTTGGCTTGAAGATGCAGGGCAAGCCAGCTGCGGAGCGCAGCCGAATCGCCGATGGCTTCATCAAGATGGTGAAGCTGCAGGGTTTCGAAGATCACTATCCTGCGGAACTGTCGGGCGGCATGCAGCAGCGAGTGACGCTCGCGCGCATCCTCGCCGCAAACCCAGAGGTGCTGCTTATGGACGAGCCTTTCGCCGCACTAGATGCTATGACTCGACAGGTGATGCAGGAAGAACTCCTGCAGATCCACGAGACGAGCAAAAAGACCACGGTTTTCATAACACACAATATCGACGAGGCGCTTACTTTGGCCGATCGGATCGTCGTGCTGTCGGCGCGGCCCGGCTGCGTGAAGGCGGAAATCGAGAATCGGCTGCCCCGGCCGCGCACGATCGCAACGCAACTCACGTCAGAGTACATTGCGTCGAAGACCAAGGTCTGGGGCTATGTCGAAGAGGAGATTCAGAAGCATGACGAGGCCGACCGCGAGCTGACTGCGTAAGGTCTTCCCTAGAACGATTCGGCGAGCGATTCATCGGATGACTACACACGTCGAGGAGCGAACCCATGGTACGAAGCGCCGAACAACCTAAGCGCTGGCAGGACGATCTTTACGAGGAATTGAAGAAAGCTAACGTAACCCAGTTCTGCTATGTCCCGGACGCAGGGCATAGCGTCCTCATCGATCGCTCGCTGGCCGACCCCGAGGTCCACTCGATCGGTCTTACCTCCGAGGAAGAGGGCGTGGCCATGCTTGCCGGTGCCGATCTTGGCGGCGCTCGGGGCGTGCTACTGATGCAGAGTAGCGGTGTCGGCAATTGCATCAACATGCTCTCGCTAATCAAGGGATCGCGATTTCCGTTCCTCGCGATCGTGAGCATGAGAGGCGAGTTCGGAGAAGGAAACGCTTGGCAGTTCGCGATGGGCCAGGCCGTGGAACAAGTGATGTCAGCGATGGGCGTTATCTGCCTGCGCGTCGAAAGACCCGAAGACGTCGTTGCCACAATCAACGCTGCGCTCACCATGACTTTCCGGGCGGGGCAATCGGTGGCAGTGCTGCTCGCGCAAAAGCTTCTGGGTGCAAAGAAGTTCTGAGGAGCCACCATGAAAATCGAACGCCTGCCTGCAGCACCCGCTCGATTCGCGCTCGAGCGAACCAAAGTCGTTCCCGCGCTGATCGGGCGCCACCAGGACTTCCTGATCATCACGGGCCTCGCTGGGGCGGTCTACGAAGTTTCGGCCCTCACCGACAACGCCGACTACTTCTACGGCTTGGGGGGCGCGATGGGCGCGGCCAGCATGATGGGGCTGGGGCTCGCTCTGGCCCAGCCCAAGCGCAAGGTGCTCGTCGTGACCGGCGACGGCGAGATGCTGATGAGTCTCGGCTCACTGTGCACGGTCGCGACGGTCAATCCGCCCAACCTGTCCATTCTTTGCGTCGACAACGGGCATTACGGTGAGACGGGCTACCAGATCAGTCACACCAGCCGCTGCGTCGACCTCGAAGCAATCGCTAGGGGCGCGGGCATCAGGCTGACGCACAGCGTGATCATCGAGGCGGATATCGCCGAAGGAGCTCGGCTGCTGCGTGCCGGCGGCGATACGTCATTCGTCCTCGCTTCGGTCAAGCCGACTGACGGGCCGAAGGGCATGCTGAACCTTAACGGGGCCGAGTGCCGCGACATCTTCAGGAGAGCACTGCTCGGGCCGCATTGAGAATACGATTCCCATCGCCGAAAGGCGCGACGTGACAACATGCGCAGCTACCAGCAATACATAGACGCCTCGTTCGTGGACCCGGCTTCCGGGAACTGGTTCGAGACCGACAACCCGTATACGAGCGAGCCTTGGGCGCTTGTTCCCCGGGGATCGGTCGAAGATGTCGACCGTGCCGTCAACGCGGCACATAGGGCGTTCACTCAGGGCAAATGGCCACAGCTGACGGCGAGCGAACGCGGCCTGCTCCTACACCGACTTGGTGAGCTCATTGCCCGCGAAGCCAACCGGCTCGCGGAGATCGAGGTCAGGGACAACGGCAAGCTCTGGGCGGAGATGTCAGTTCAGTTGAAGTACATCCCGCAATGGTTCTACTACTTCGGCGGGCTCGCCGACAAGATCGAAGGCACGGTCGTACCGCTCGACAAGAAGGGCTACTTCAATTTCACGCGGAGGGAGCCGCTCGGCGTGGTGGTCGCCATCACACCCTGGAATTCGCCGCTGCTGCTGACCGCGTGGAAGCTCGCGCCTGCGCTAGCGGCCGGCTGCACCGTCGTCCTCAAGCCTTCCGAATTCACCTCAGCGTCCACGCTCGAGTTTGTAAAGCTGTTCGACGAGGCAGGCTTTCCGCCGGGGGTCGTGAATGTCGTAACAGGGTACGGCAACGAAGTCGGCGCCGCGCTGATCGAGCATCCTCTGGTCAAGAAAATCTGCTTTACCGGTTCCGACGCGACCGGTCGCGCGATCAACCAGCTTGCCGCGCGCCACCTCAAGCACGTAACCCTTGAGCTTGGCGGAAAGTCTCCAAACGTCGTGTTCGCGGACGCGAATCTCGACGATGCCGTCAACGGCGCCATCTCCGGTATCTTCGCGGCGACCGGTCAGACCTGCATCGCTGGCTCCCGATTGCTGCTTCAGGAAAGCATCCATGACGCATTCCTCGAGCGCATGGTCGCGCTTGCGTCGACCGCAAAGATGGGCGATCCCATGAATCCCGCAACGCAGATCGGACCGGTTACGACGAAGCCGCAGTTCGAGAAGGTGCTGGGCTACATTGACATCGCGAAACAGGAAGGCGCGAAGCTCATGATGGGAGGTGGCCGGGCTAAACGGCCGGATTGCGGCAAAGGCCGGTTCGTCGAGCCGACGATATTCGCCGACGTCCGCACTCAGATGCGGATCGCTCAAGAAGAGGTCTTCGGCCCCGTCCTTGCCGTGCTCCGATTCAAGGACGAAGACGAGGCGGTGGAAATCGCGAACAACTCGCGCTTTGGGCTTGGCGCTGGCGTCTGGACTTCCGATATCGGGCGCGCCGTGCGCATGTCGGAACGCATTCAGGCGGGTACGGTGTGGGTGAACACCTATCGAGCCGTGAGCTACATGTCGCCGTTCGGAGGTTACAAGGATTCCGGTCTCGGTCGCGAAAATGGGGCCGAAGCGGTCAATGCTTTCCTGCAGACCAAGAGTGTCTGGTGGAACGTGGGAGCGCCAAGCACGAATCCCTTCGTGATGCGCTGACCAGCTAGCCCTGGTCGAGCAGCTGGCCCGACCAGGCGCCGGAATTGGCAAGCTCGCGAGTCACGGTTCGAATCGCGTGAATGAAGCCGTCCACGATATCCGAGCGCGGCTTGTTCGTGTACGTGACCAGGGCGAGCGGCCAATAAGCACGCGGGCGGAACGGCACCGCCTGCAACTCGCCATGCCGCAGGTCGGCGTCGACGCCGCCGCGCGTAAACAATGCGAATCCGAGACCGTGCTTAACAAGGGCGCGCGTAATGTAGTGGTCATCAACTTCCATCTTCACGTTCAATAGGGTCCGCTTCTGCGCCATCCATGTGTCGATGAGACGTCGTGACGTGTTCGGCCGGCTTGGCAGGACGAGAGGAATGCGCGCCAGGTCCGCCACGCGGACGTAACTGCGGTTGAACGGAAATGAGCCCGGCGTGCCGATTAGAAAAACCTCTTCGTTGATGAGGGGCGTGATTTCAAATCCGCGCTGCGGCATCGGATCGTGCACGCAGGCGAGATCCACTTGGCTACGCACCAACCACTCGTGGATGTGCCCGCTAAAGCCCCCTTCGATGTTGATCGCGACGTTCGGGAATACTGCACCAAAGCGCTCGGCCAAAGTCGGCACCAGGATGCAACCGGCAGCAGGCGGAATGGCGAAGGAAATGATTCCAGAAGGGCTTGCCTTGCCCCCGCGAATCTCGGCCTTGGTCTGCTCGAGCTGTCGCAGCAGTCCCTGCCCGCGCTCGAGGAGCAATTGTCCGGCATCGGTGAGACTCACGCCGTGACCATGGCGGCGAAATAGAGCCGTCCCGAGCTCGTCCTCGAGATTGCGGATCATACGGCTCACCGCCGGCTGTGAAATGTGTAGCAGCTCCGATCCGCGACTGTAGCTGCCGCACATGGCGACGGTCTGGAAATACCGCAGGGCGCGAATTTCCATAGATCATTTTCTTTAGAAATGACGTTTAGATCATAACACGCGCGCATTCTATGCCCGAAGTGCAGTTGTTGCCGCTGTGCGCCGGGTTGTGCGGTAGCGCAGCGAGAACTACTGGAATTAACTACAGGAGCAGACCCGAATATTCCTGTTGTAGCTTGCGGCCGCTCGGTGCTAGCGTTCGCGACGAGCCTCGTATGACACTCGAGAACTTCTGTCCCCGACTGTCCGAAGCGAAGACGTTCCTGCCACTTCTTCGCGCGGACCTTCTTGCGGCCGCGCCGCGCTATACGTTGCCGGTCAGTCTTTCGTTCGACCTTGTCCCCATCGTCGAGGACGGTCTCTTTGGATACGAGCTCGTACCGGACCGACGCACGCACACGTATCTTGCAATCGGCCGTGCTGAGGCGGGCAGTGCCGTGATGCGAAGGACGCTTTACCCTGAAGACGCGCCGAACGCACTGCGCCTTGTGGCGTTAGACGGCGAGTCCGTTGTGCGCGAGCGCGTCAGGCCTCGTGGCCGCGTCCAACAGCGCGATCTTCGCTTTGGGGAGATCCCCGACGCTGTCGAGTCAGCGCTCGCGCAACTCGTCTTGCTCTTCCCCGAGGAACCGCGCAAGGCGATTGAGTTTCGCACGGAAGTGCACCAGTATCTCGATGAGGCGCTTGCCATTGCGCATGCCTACCTTGCCGAATGGAATCCGCGCATTCAATTCTGCGGGCTGCCCAATGAGGATCAGCTCGGGTACGGCTTACGCGGGGACCATGGCGAACAAGGCGAGCTTCTCTCGCGGCGGCCGGATATGTGGGTACTGCGCTGGAAGTCGCCCGTGAGAGACATTTACGAAGAGTGGAGCGTTCTCTTGCCTCCTCCGGATGCGGCGGGCGTGACCGGAGTCGCCTGAATCACCCCATCGGCTTAGGAGCGCTTGCGCGACGCCGACGAAGCCGGGTTCGCACGACAGGTTGCTGCGTTAGGCGAGGCTGAGCCGCCCACTGTCTTAATTGCAAGCAACAGCGCGGTCGCGCTTTCGCTGGTGCGTGTCCTCCAGGACATGCAGGTGCGCTGGCCCGACGGTGCTCGCGTTCGATGAACCGGTTTGGGCGCACGTTGTGATGCCACCGCTGGCTGTGGTTCGCCTCCCACGCAGCACATTGTAGCCGAGGCGTGGAAACGATTGTTGCTCCGCCTGCGCGAACCACGCACGCCGACGCGAATCACGTTTCAGGCGCACCTCGTTGCTGGGGCTTCACGCGCACAACCTCGCCGCGGTCGCCATAGTTCCCGAGCGCGGTGGCGCCGACCATCGCATTTTCGGGCACAAGATAGTCACAATCGTGACTGCGCGTTAGCGGTTGCTCTCTCGAGAAACCCCGAACCAATTGGTTGCGGCGAAAGAATTACTCTCATTCAACCATCGGATTTTTGGGGCACAACTTAGGCACAAGGCCGATCGCAGGTTAGTAGATGCCATCGTGGAGAACCGCGGTGGGATTGGTGGGCCGTGAAGGGATCGAACCTTCGACCAACGGATTAAGAGTCCGCTGCTCTACCAGCTGAGCTAACGACCCACGACCGGAAGCGATTGAATGGCGGCCGGACCGCCAGTGAAATTCTTCTAGGACGGGCAACAAATTATACGCGGCGCCAGTAGAGACGCCAATCGATGAGCAGCCGACGCTCATCGTTTAGCCGCATGCGTCGATATGTTGGGACCGGCCCGCTACGGTCCCTGCACGGTCAGCGGGCAGCGACTCTGGATCCCCGGGGCTGCCTGGCGATGATCTCGAACGCGGTCCAGACGAAATCAGCCTGGGGCTCGAGAGGCTCCTTGAGCCGCAGCGTGTAATTCATCGAGGTCGAGAGCAGCACCATTCGGCGACCCGGCTCGAACTCGCGCGCCGGCAGGAGCAGGGTCTTGATGGGTACCTTCGGATGCTGGGCGCTTCCCCGAAGAAAAAGCGCCGAAAAGCGGTCGCGTTTTTCCGTCGACCCCTGAGCCGAACAGCCGTTCTCCGGATCGGCCGCGATGGTAACCCCTTGCGGGTTGCATCCCATGTGTTCGACGCCGATTTCGACATTGCTGCGCATTATTCTCTTGAGGCGTCGAACCACCGCTATGGTCCACTGTCCGTCGCTGCGCCCTCGAAACGCAATCAGCGACCCCGGAATCACGCGATACGGATCGTCGACTCGCCCCCGGAGCAGAGTGCCGGACTCGCTCCGGTTCTTGATCCGCCACGCATGCTCTGCTGACGCGTCTCCGGCTGTCGCCGGCAGGGTGATCGCCCGGGGATCGTTGCTCGCTCCGTCGGCCGTTTCGCGCCAGCACCCGCCTACGTCAGTGATCGTTATTTCCTCCACGAATGGTCCCGGCAAATGCCTCACCGCCTGCACCCGCTCCCATTCGTCGTGCAGCGTACGAATGATCGTGGAAAGTCCGGGAACGACATGCGCCGTGATCAACTCTGAAGCTTCTCGCTCCCCGCGCCACTCCATCCTCACAGGCCGCGAAGAGAAGAGAATCTTGAGTTTGGGCAGCAGAGACCGCAGGACGGGTTGCACGTCCGGCGTCGACCCGTCGATTGCGGCCGAATCGCCAAGCGAGTCGATCTCTTCGTCGATCGACGCGATGACGGGACTCAGATCCAGGTAGAACAGCGCCTTGGGGGACTCGATCGGCGGTCGCCTCAGACCTTCGCCGCTGCTGAGATCGACGACGAATCGCTCGTCGCCCGAGCGCTTGCCGTCATCTGCATCGGCCGATACCAGAGAAACCTCGGTCGACCAGCCGGCAATCCGCCTCCGCGCCCAGAACACCTCGCGCGGGGTGAACTCTCCGTTGTTCATCAGTTGCAGCAGCAGAATCTGAAGATACTCCCGATCCATCGTGCCATCGGCAGCGCGCTTCCGCTTGTCAAGACCGACCGACGAAGGAGTCTTCGAAAGCTGCAACGTCCGTCCGAACAGATACGCTTCGTGCAGCTCGCGCCAGCGAGCGGGTGCCAGCTGCTCGTACCGGAACACCGACAACAGGTTCTCGACCTGCCAATGCCGGAAGAACTGAATCAGCACCCTTGGCACGCTCTCGAGCCAGACCTTGTTCGTCGGCTTCTCGCGCGGCTGCCGCAGGAAGTGTGCATAGGCGCGTCCGAACGCGCTGGCCAGTTCGAGCAGCCCTTGCCAGACGGTGTTTTCCGGCGGCCAGGAACGCAAGCCACGCTCGACTGAATTGTGCAGCAGCTCTTCGCACAGACGCTCGGTGCGCAAGTCGAGAGTGAGCAACACCCCGAGTTGCTCGACGTCGGGGTCGGACTTGCCGGTAAGCGTCGAAAGCGCCGTGGACAGCGCCTTCAAGGTCTTGAGTGGATCGTCGAGCGGCAACGAACGGGCGAACCGCTCCGCCGTTTCGTGATTGGCGAGCGGATCGGCGTCACTCCCGCCGTGCCGCGTCAGAAAGCCGAACAAAAGGATGTCTCCCTCGTGATGTAAAGCCGTATCAAGCAAGGGGCGTGCCATCGAGCCAGCGACCCCGGCGCAGGGGAGCTGGTGCCGAGAGTCCTGCGCCCGCGATCAGCCGCGCTGCGCAGCCGCTATGATCAAGCGCGTCGTGCGGCGGATGATTTCGATGCCGCAGAAGCCCGCGTCTGTGAGGATCCTTGCGAGCAACCGCGCGTCACCGCCGGCAGGAAGCGGTGCGAAGCTGAACTCCGACGGACCGACCACAACCGCGACGCGGCCCCCGGGTTTGAGCGCGCGATGCGCGCGACGGAGACATCTCGGGTCCACAGCAAGGCCGGTCATCTCGCACAGGTAGACGGCGTCGAAGCTGCCGCTGCCGAACCCGAGATCTGCGCCTCGGGTAGTGTCAGCGCGTTCTCCACGCCGTGAGCAGAGCATGGTCAGGCCAACGCTCGCGGGAATGCGGCGGCGATCAAGCGGCTGAGGCGAAACGACCAGCACGCGGGCCTCCCCTAGCGCGGACACGTCGCTGACCAGCCAGTCCTCGAACGCTTCCGCGTCCGTAGCTGCGTCCGTGGCTGCGCGTTCCGGAGATGGAGCAACGGTGCCCATGCAGGCCAGCATACCCCTCCCGTCGTGGGATATGTCCCATTATTCTGCCCACTCTTGTGTTGGGCAGCCGCAAGCTGGTTAAATGGCGGCAGCAAGGGAAGTCCCGATGCAGGACGCGCTGCGAAACAGAACGCCCTCCCCCCGCACTCGACGCACGGACAACGACCGGCTTCTGGCCGAGATCGCGGCGTTCTGCCAGCGCGCCGGAATGGCCGAGAGCACCTTCGGACGCCGCGTGGTCAACGACGGCAAGCTGGTGTCGCGCCTGCGGTTCGGCGGCCGCGTCACGACGGAGACGGTCGAGCGCATCAACTCCTTTATCGCCCGGGGGCTCGCTGAACGAGGCGTCGCGCCATCCCCAGGCGTCCTGAGAACAAATCTGCACGGCGCTGCGCGCGCATCGCGCCCGCCCGCCGCGGGTGAGGCCGATGCGCAGACGCGTTTCCGCTTCTACGACAACAGGCAGAAATACCTGCTTTTCGTCAGCACCTGTACCGAGAAGTGGGTCGTCGCACAGCGCGTCGATGCGGAGCTAGGCACTCTCCGTCCGCGGCCGCCGGCGCTGCGGGTCTTCGACGCGGGCTCGGGCGACGGCACGGTGCTCACACGTCTCATGCGCTCGATGCACGACAAGTTCCCCACCGTGCCGTTCTGCATCGTGGGCAAGGAGATCAGCCTCGAAGACGTTCGCCTCGCGCTGGAGAAGATGGCGGATCGCTTTTACGAGCATCCGTCGACCGTGCTGGTGATGACCAACATGTACTACTCCGAGGCGCCGTGGCTGCGGCCGAACTCGCTGGCGGCCGCGAGCGGACTGGTGTGGCGGGAAGTGGCGCTGACCGGCAGCACCTCCGGCCAGTTCGAGCGGCAGATTACCGACCTGCAGGGATTCCTGTCCGAGAACTGGACCGCGAAGATCAGCAAGGTGACGGGCAATCCGATCTACGAGCGCCCGGTCGTTCTGGTCATCTATCGCGACGACCACAAGTTGCTGCTGGACGGCGTGCGCCCCAGGCACGGCGCGGTGCGGGCCGATTTCGATCTGGTCATCGCCTCGCAGCCGTACCGCGCACGGGCGCCCGTCGAATTCAAGGCGTCGAAGGTCGTCGCCCCGCTCTCGCGCGCGCTGGGCCCGGGCGGGAGGCTGATCGGAATCCATTCCTGCGGTGGCGATCCAGGGCTCGAGATCATTCAGCGAGTGTGGCCCGGGGAAAGCCCCTTCCAGATGGATCGCCACCAGTTGCTCAGGGCCACCAAACAGGTCCTGGGTCCCGAAGCGCGGGGGCTCAACTTCAACGCCTACTCCGACCAGCGAGCGCTCTTCCGCTATCGGATGCACACGCTGCCCTCGGAAATCAGCTCATCGATCGGAACTTCGACGCTGCTCGCCGCGTGGAACGCGGCAATCTACGTAGCGCAGATCGAGGACGAACGCCTGCAGGCGGTGATGATGGACGGGCGCTACCTCGAGGCGACGCGAGAGGTACTGCAAAAGCATGGCGGCCTCTGGTTCCAGAACGAGTCCTATGTCATCTCCCGCCACCGCTTCGCCGCCTAACGTGGTGCGCGGGCTTGAAGACGAAGCACGGACGATCGCCGCGCTGGCACAGCAGGCGTCGGTCGAAACGACATGGCACGACCGCGATCGTTTCGATGCATGCAGTCGACACCTCGCCCGCGGCACGCCGATGTACGTCAGCTTTATTCCCGGGCAGACGTGGGAGCGGACGCTGTCGACTTGCGTTGCGGTGCGCGCGGCCGGGCTCGAGCCGGTGCCCCATGTCCCGGTTCGGGAATTGAGGGGCCAAGCCGCGCTAGAGCATCTCGCGGCAGAGTTGGTCGATCGAGCCAATGTCGGCCGCGTGCTCCTGATCGCCGGCGATCGAGCCAAGCCGCTCGGCCCCTACGCGCAAAGCCTCGACGTGCTGCGCAACGGCGTGCTCGCGCGCTACCACATCCGCCAGGTCGTGGTCGCCGGCCATCCGGAAGGACATCCGAGCGTTAGCATCAGCGAGCTTCGGCGTGCCGAGCGCGAAAAGCTGCGGTTCGCGGCGGAGGCGGGAATCGAACTGAGCTTCCTCACCCAGTTCTTTTTCGATCACGCGCCCTTTCTTGCCTGGGTGCGGGAGTTGCGCGCGCACGGCGTGCGTGCGCGAATCGTGGCCGGGCTCGCCGGGCCGGCCAGGCTCGCGACGCTTTTCAAGTACGCGCTTCGCTGCGGTGTGGGCGCATCGATCCGGGCGCTGGGCGCGCGCCCAAGCTCAGTTGCCGTGCTGGTCGGCGAGCGTGGCCCCGAGAGCATCGTGCGCGCCATCGCGCGCGCGAGACGCGAGCCCGGGATCGAGCCCGTCGGAATTCACCTGTACTCCTTCGGCGGCCTCGAGCGAACCTGCGCCTGGATCGGCGCCGTGGCGCGCTGCCGGTTCGCGCTCGACGACCAGGGGGGCTTTGTCGTCGAGGAGCGCTGACGCTACGGCGAGTTATCGCTTATTTCTTCTCAGCGCACTTGAGGTTACCTGAGCTCGGCGCGTTGGAGGCATTGGCCGTGACGCGCACGGTGTCGGATTTTCCGGGCTGAACGGTCACTGTCGACGCCGGGGCAGGACTGGCTCCGCCATAAGTGAGGGTGCACGCCACCACCTTGGTCGTCTTGTTGGTGATCCTGATTGCGTCCGGACTGTCTCCGGGCTCCATCGCAACCGTGAGATCGAGCCCGCCAAGGTCCTGCTTTAAGTCCAGCTTTCCCGCGTACGCGCAGGCCGGCAGCAGGCTGGCGGCCATAAGCATGATCAGTTTCTTGTTCATGCGAGTTCCTCCCTTGGCTAGTGAGACATGTACTGCGGCGTTCGATCGATCTTTGCATCGAGTAACTTCGTGGGGCTTAACGCTACACGCTTGCAGGCAATTTGCGCCCTTCCTGAGAGAAGGGTAACACTTCATTCCAATGGGATGGACCCTTGCTTTGCTGGTAGGCCGTACTGGATTCGAACCAGTGACCAACGGATTAAAAGTCCGCTGCTCTACCAGGCTGAGCTAACGGCCCCACGAAGGGCGCGGATTATATCGTGAAGTCGCACTTCGAGGCGTG
>Ga0187778_10000464_pt1 | contig 28862 bp, 24 predicted proteins | sample 1015_Q2_SP5_20_M_FD_132418 | JGI IMG/M metagenome (GOLD analysis project Ga0187778, IMG submission 132418) | Tropical peat soil microbial communities from peatlands in Department of Meta, Colombia - 1015_Q2_SP5_20_MG | ecosystem: Environmental > Terrestrial > Soil > Wetlands > Peat | place... | reverse complement strand
GCGCTCTTCAAGCGTGGACAAGTCCATGATTTGGCGCTCGATCTTCCCTCACGGCTGCCCGGTCCGGGCCGGATGATCTCGATTGGATCCGGAAAAGTCGATCACGATGCGCACGTTGTCGAGCACGGGCACGGAGTACGAGTACGAATACGAAACGACGATGTGCTCGGAGTCCTTCGTAATGTCCAAGTCCTTGCCTGAGATCGACTTGATGTCATCGATCGTTGCGTACTTGTCGAAGGCGTTGCGTATGTCGCGGACCGTCTGGCCTTCGCTTGCGACCTTCTGCACCGCGCGCTCGATGGCCAAATACTCGGCCAGCGCGGGCACGACCTTCATGCCAATGGTCAACAAAATGATGACGATCACGCCAACGAAGATCAGGCTCACCAAACTCAAGCCGCGCTGGCGCCCCGCGCACGACAAAAGTTCGATGCGGCCGGGTGAGCGTGCCGCCGCGTTATTTGAAGCTACCGATTCGTCCGACATTGCCGAAATTCATCCAAATGAAAAAAGCGTGCCCGACGATGTTGCGATCCGGCACGAAGCCCCAGAACCGGCTGTCCTCGCTGTTATCGCGATTGTCGCCCATGACGAAATAGCTTCCCCGGGGTACCTTGCAAACCACGCCTCCATCACTGTAGACGCAAGCTTCGGGATTTGTATGCTGCAATGCACCACGCACTTGGACGCCATTTCCGTCGGCAAAAATGACCCGGTGCTCTATTGAATCGATTTTTTCGATGAGTTGCTCGTACGTCTGCATTCGTCCGGGATCGTAATAGCGATCCACGGGCGCAAGCCCAACGGCAACACCGTTGATCCGCAGTTCATGATTGTGGTATTCGATTCGGTCCCCCGGCAGACCAACGACCCGCTTGATGTAGTCCTGCGTGGGGTCATGGGGATATCGAAAAACGATGACATCGCCGCGTTTGGGGTGCCCGACGTCGATGATCGTGCGATTGACGATCGGCAGTCGAATCCCGTATTCGAATTTGTTCACGAGAATCAGATCGCCGATCTGCAGGGTCGGAATCATGGAGCCGGACGGAATGCGAAACGGCTCGTACAGAAACGATCGCAGCAAAAACACCAGCACGATTACGGGGAAAAAGCCCGCGGTGTATTCCAACCACCACGGTCGGGCGGACAATCGCTCCTCGAGCGCGTGCCGCTCCTTGGCAACGCCTTGCGTGTCGACCTCGCTTGCCGGCTGATTGCGTCGATCGAAATCGGCGAGTTCGCGGGCGGCGGCCGCGCGCCGACGCGGCGCAAAGACCGCAAACTCGGCGGCAAAATACGCACCACTGACGATGGTGCTAAGGAACAAAAACATCGCAAAGTCGGTCGGCACCAGCCCGGCGATCATCGCCAGCACATAGGCACCCAATGCCCCCAGGACGACGGCAGTCAACGCGCTCATTTGCTCTCCACCTGCAAGATTGCCAGGAAGGCCTCCTGCGGTATTTCGACGCTCCCGACCTGTTTCATCCGTTTTTTGCCGGCTTTTTGCTTTTCCAATAACTTGCGCTTGCGCGTTATGTCTCCGCCGTAGCACTTGGCCAGCACGTTCTTGCGCAGCGCCTTGACGTTTTCCCGGGCGATGATGTTGGCTCCAATCGCCGCTTGGATGGCAACATCGAACATCTGTCGAGGGATGAGCTCGCGCATCTTGGCGGCAAGCTCGCGACCCCGATGCGCGGAGTTGGCACGATGGACGATGACCGACAGGGCATCGACGCGCTCACCGTTAATGAGCATGTCAACCTTCACGACGTCGGCCGCGCGGTACTCGCGAAATTCGTAGTCCATGGAGGCATATCCGCGAGAAATCGATTTCAGGCGATCAAAAAAGTCCAGGACGATTTCCGCAAGAGGCAGTTCGTAGACCAGATGCACCTGACGGCCGTGGTAGGACATATTCACTTGTACGCCGCGCTTTCCGGTGCACAGCGTGATGACGCCGCCCACATATTCCTGCGGCACGAAGACTGTCACCCGCACGATCGGCTCGCGGATTTCCTCGATCTTCGCCGGATCGGGCATTTTGGAGGGATTTTCCACACGCACGACCTTGCCGTCGCGCAGCAAAACCTCGTAGACCACCGACGGCGCCGTCGTGATGAGGTCCATGCCATATTCGCGCTCAAGGCGCTCCTGCACGATGTCCATGTGCAGCAGCCCGAGAAATCCGCAGCGAAACCCAAAGCCCAGCGCCTGCGAGACCTCGGGCTCAAACTGCAGCGCCGAGTCATTGAGCTGCAGTTTTGTTAACGCCTCGCGCAATGCCTCGTACTGATTGGCCTCCACCGGAAACAGGCCGGCAAAGACCTGGGGTTTGATTTCCTTAAATCCGGCCAGTGGCCTATCGGCCGAGCGAGGTAACGATGTGAGCGTGTCGCCAACGCGTGCGTCGCGCAACTCCTTGATCCCCGCGACCACAAAGCCAACCTCGCCGGCGGCCAACTGTGCACGCGCCTCGGACTTGGGCGTAAACACGCCGAGCTGTTCGCATAGGTGCACGGCGCCGGTTGCCATCATCAGCACCTTGTCCTTGGGCCGCAATACGCCATTGACGACCCGCACCAGCATGACCACGCCTACGTAGTTATCAAACCACGAGTCGATTACGAGCGCTTGCAGCGGCGCATCCAAATCGCCGCGGGGCGGTGGCACTCGCTCGATGATCCGCTCAAGGATTTCGTCGACCCCCAGGCCGCTTTTGGCACTGCAAAGGATCGCATCGTGCGCATCGATTCCGATTACGTCCTCGATCTCTGCCTTTGCCTGCTCCGGGTTGGCCTGAGGCAGGTCCATCTTGTTGAGCACCGGAATGACCTCGACGCCCAGCTCGATGGCCGTATAGCAGTTGGCCACGGTTTGTGCTTCGACGCCCTGCGAGGCGTCCACTACCAGCAGCGCGCCCTCACAGGCCGACAACGAACGACTGACCTCATAAGAAAAGTCCACGTGACCTGGCGTATCGATGAGGTTCAGGTTGTAGTTCCTGCCGTCGCGCGCCAGGTAGTTCAGCGCCGCCGTCTGCGCTTTGATCGTGATGCCGCGCTCTCGCTCCAGATCCATGGAGTCGAGAACCTGTTCGCGGATCTCGCGCTCGGTCAACCCTCCGCAGCGCTGGATCAGTCGGTCGGCCAGAGTGGATTTGCCGTGATCGATATGGGCGATGATGGAAAAGTTGCGGATTTGGAGCATATTGGGTGACCGGACAGGCGCCAGCCTGAGCCACGAGCGCGCCGCGCGCCGCCAGATCTTTCCGTTGCGCAAGACAAAGGGGGCGAAGCCGCGGGCTCACCCCCTATGCTTGGGCATGCGAAAAAAAGAATTCTACCTCCCGTCGCCGCCCGCCGCTCCCTAGTTATCGCCCACGTGCACGATCACGCGCTGCGATTGATCCCCCCGCCGAACGAGTAAGGCGATGGGTTTTTTCAAGTCGATTCCCTTAAGTAACTCATTGAATTGTTTGACATTTTTTACGTGGCTCGCATTCACGCTAACGATCAGATCCCCGGGTCGAAGGCCCGCGGCCGCAGCCGGACCGTCGGCACTATCCACTTGTACGGCGCCCACCTCAATATGCAGTTCCTTAAGTTGCGCGGCCGTCACGTCCGAAACCACCAGACCGAGGACGTCCGGATGGCTCTCCGGAGCCTTGCCCGGCGCCGAGCCGCGCATACCCGGGCGCGCCGGCTCCTGCGGCATCTCGCCGACCGTCAGCAGGAGGTCGCGCGGCGCGCCGTCTCGCCAAACGGTCGTCGTGACCTTCGTTCCCGGTGTCGTGCTTGCCACCATGCGGCGCAGATCGGCAGAACTTTCCACCGGCTTGCCGTCGTATTTGATGATGACATCGCCGGGCTGAACTCCCGCTTTCTCGGCCGGCCCGTCGCTCTCGACGCTGGAGACGGCCGCGCCGGCAGCCTTCGGTAAACCGATGGCCTCGGCAACTTCGCGGCTCACCTCACCAATCAGCACGCCGATTTTGCCGCGCACCACCTTGCCCTGGGCGCGCAAAATCTTCGCGATCTTCTGCGCTTCGTCGATCGGGATCGCAAAAGAAATGCCGGCGTAGGCTCCGGAAGTCGTGAAGATCTGGGAGTTGATTCCGACGACTTCGCCCCGGATGTTGATCAGCGGTCCTCCCGAATTTCCCGGATTCACGGCCGCGTCAGTCTGGATGAACGGCAGCAGTTCTCCGGTTTCACGGCTCTTTGCACTCACAATGCCCGCGGTGACCGTATTTTGCAGGTTAAACGGCGACCCGATCGCGATCACCCATTCGCCGACACGCAACTTGGCCGGATCGCCGATTTTTAGCGTCGGCAGATCCGTCCCACCCTCGATTTTCACCAGCGCCACGTCCGTGCGCGGATCCGAACCAATGAGTTTGCCCTTGAACTCGCGCTTATCCGGAAGAGTGACGGTGATTTCATCGGCCCCCTCCACCACATGGTGGTTGGTAAGCAAGTAACCGTCCGACGAAATCAGAAATCCCGATCCCACACCACGCGGAATTTCCTGCTCGCCGTGCGGGGACTTGGGCATGGGACCGGGCCGCTGGCCGGGTCCGGGTTGCGGGAAAAACCGATGAAAAAATTCGTAGAAGGGATCGTTCTCGTCGAGTTCCGGAATCTGCGGCTGCTGCCCCGGTGCGGTCATGCTCACGCGTGCCGCGGTGCGAATGTTCACCACGGCCGGCGCGGTGCGTTCCACCAGATCGGCAAAATCCGGCATCGTCGCCGGCTGCGCGCTCGTTATCTGTACTGATGCCGCCAGAAAGGCAACCATCAGCACTTGCGGAAAGGTCAATTTCATAGTGTTTTGTCTTCGTTCGAAAAAAGAAAAAAGGGGGGACGCCTGGCAATCGCTCAGCGCGGCGGCAAGGACTGCACGACGGACTCGGCGATCGATTGGGCGGTTGCGGGCGGCACTTCTCCTACCACGGTAACGCGGGCGTTTCCCACTTGCCGGGACAACGCGGTCACCGGGCCGCGACGCTGCGTCTCTTCCGGCTCGCTCATCATTGGCACACCCGGCTCAATGAAGACGGAAACCGACGCCAGCCCATCGGAAAAAACCACCTGCAAGGCAACTCGCGGCGCCGCCTCGCCTTCCCCCGCGAGACGGCGGCTCACCTCCGCGAAACGGTGAAACCCGCTTGGCGCCGTCACGCTCCAGCCCTCCTGGCGCAGTTCCGTGGCCTTGGATTGCGGCCGATCAATGGTCCAGCCGGCGGTCGACCAAGATGGTTTGAGCGAGGCCGGATCCACCGGCTCGCCGACGCGCACGTCCGTGAAAGCGACCTGCTCGAGCACGGCGCCGCGCTCGTTGAGTGTTTGCGCCTTAAACAACAGCCCGCTATTGGGTTCGACCCACAGCCGATAACCGTACCGCAGCTTGTCACGGGGCACTAGCTCTACGACCTCGCACATGCTACCGGCAACGCGCTCCATGCCTCCCCGGCGCAGCGCGTAGTGCGTCAACACATCGGCCGGCAGCGGTTCGGCAAACGCCGGAAACGCCCGCACCCCACCCCGTTCAATGACAACCCGGCGCAGACGTGGGTACAGACACTGCACCTCCTCGCCATTGCGGATAAATTCGCGCGGCTGGCCATCGAGCGTCACCACCCGTTCGTGCGATTGGACTCCGTCGTAATACTGCACGATGCGGGAAGCGTGCACTTGATCGTCGCGCTGATACACGATCGTGCCCGAAAAACTTTGATGCCGCGCCGCCGTTTGAATCGCCTGCAGCCAACTGGCATCGCTGCGCGCCTCCTGCGTCGGGGTGGCGTCTCCCGCGCGCGCCATGACGGGCAAAACCAAAATCAGCAATACCGCAACACCCGGCCAGCCGGGAGCGCACACGCTCAAGCCCGCTCGCCGCATGCGATCCTCACTCCAATGTCGCCGCCGGATCACCGGTCGCTTTCGCTACCGGAGCGCAGATAAATTGCCGCCGCCGGCATGACGCCCTCGGCCGTAAAATCGCGATGCGCTTGCAAATACGGATCCAGACGCGGAATGCGCTCGGTTGGCGTTTCCTCCGCGGCCACCGCACCGAGGCTGCCGGCCTCGCGCGTTGCGAGTTCGCTGCGCACCGCCGTTGGAACCGCGGCTTTCTCCGCAACCAAGCCCGCCGGAGCACCGGTGCTGCGCAACAGCGGCACGGCCACCACCACGAGCACCACCATTGCCGCCGCCACCGCCACACCGCTGGCCAACTGATATCGCACGCGCGGACCCAGAGCTCGCGGCGCCAGCAATGCGGGCTCGTCCTGCAGCGCCCGATAAATGCGCCCGCACAGTTCGGGCGAATGCTTGGCAGCCACCTCCTGCGATCGCAGCGCATCGCCAACTAAGCACCACGATCGATACTTGCGCTGCAAGGGCTCCGTGCTGAGCAGTTGTCGCACCAGCGGTCCGGCCGCGGCCTCGTCAAGTTCTCCGTCCAGCCACGCCGAAAGGCGCTCGGCCTGGCTTTGCGCGTCCTCGGCGGCCATCGATGAGCTCTCCGACTTCGGGTCGGCTTTCATGTGCGTGCTCCCTGACAAGCGTGCATCGGCATTATTCCGGTCCTACCAGCGCTCATCCTCACGAGTCCCAAGTAAAGGCCGCAATTCCTGTGCGATCGCTTCACGAGCGCGAAAGATTCGCGAGCGCACGGTACCAACCGGGCAGTTCATTGCCGCCGCGATCTCGTCGTAGCTCAAGCCCTCAAGCTCGCGCAAGACGATCGCCGTGCGCAGATCTTCGGGTAGTTGTTCGATCGCCCGATTTACCGCCAAGCCGACCTGTTTGGACTGGTACAGCGAATCGGGCGTCGCGCTGTCGCTCAGGCGCAGGGACTCTTCGCCAATTTCTTGGTCCTCGACATCGCCGGCCGCCACGGTCGGGGCCCGCCGGGCCTGGGCGGCAAAGTGGTTCTTCGCCGTATTGATCGCGATCCGGTACAACCAGGTATAAAACGCGCTTTCTCCGCGGAAGTTCGGCAGAGCCCGGTACGCCTTAATGAAGGCTTCCTGGGCAACGTCCTCAATATCTGCCGGATCCCGAATCATGCGTGACAACAGCCGAGAAATTCTGCGCTGGTACTTGGCAACCAGCATTTCAAAGGCACGTTTGTCGCCGTGCTGAACGCGACGCACCAACTGCAAGTCGGCATCGCGCTCGCTCATTGACGCCCGTCCGGGGCCGGAGACCTCACGTGTTCCGCCATTGTGACAGTCACTTGTTGGATAAGTTCTGAGGTTCGAGAAAAAAACAACGTGGCAAAAACCTCGCGATTTTGACGCCATGGCCGCGCGCCGAGCCCCCCGCCGGCGACAAAGCCCCCGAGGCGCTTTTCGACCTGGCGCGCACGGTCCCGGCGAGAACACGCTTGGGCGCAACGCATCACGAGCAGTTCATCCGGCCGGGTACTCCGCCGACGGAACTGGCAAATCGTACCGCGCGGGCCCGGCACGACATTGCGCGCACCCGGCAACCGGGCCGATCGTCACGCCAAGAACGCACTAGAAAAACCGAACGCCGCCTGCGCCGATGCCCAAGCATACAAGCGCAACGCATTGCCCGAACGGCCCTAACCCCTGCGGCCACGGTCTGCACTCCGCCCGAACCGAGTGCGACGCTGTGAAATTGCCCCGGTTTGTCCGCGACGTCGCCGGCCGAACCGAGGCGACAAGCCGATCAGACACGCTTGAAAACAAGCGTCCCGTTGGTGCCCCCGAAGCCAAAGGAATTTTTCATTGCGTAGTCGATTCGCATCGACCGCGCGGTATTGGCGCAATAGTCCAGGTCGCACTCCGGATCGGGGGTATCCAGGTTGATGGTAGGCGGCGAAACCTGGTGATGAACGGCCAGCACGGTGAAGACCGACTCGACTCCACCCGCCCCACCGAGCAAGTGGCCCGTCATCGACTTGGTCGAATTGACTACCAGCGAGCGGGCCGCCCCGCCTAACGCAAGCTTGATGGCATTGGTTTCGTTGGCGTCGCCCAACGGGGTCGAAGTCCCGTGTGCGTTCAAATACTGTACCTGGTCGGCATTGATTTGCGCGCTGCGCAACGCGGCCACCATGCAGCGGCGCGGTCCTTCGACGTCGGGAGCTGTCATGTGATACGCATCGGCCGTCATGCCAAACCCGACCAATTCGCAGTAGATCCGAGCCCCCCGCGCCCGCGCGTGCGACATCTCCTCCAGAACGACGACGCCCGCGCCTTCGCCCAGGACAAACCCATCGCGGTCCTTGTCAAAGGGGCGGCTGGCCGCGGCCGGGTTGTCGTTGCGCACCGACAGTGCTTGCATGGCCGCAAATCCCCCCACGCCCAGGGAGCAAACGGAACCCTCGGCGCCGCCGGCGATCATGATGTCCGCGTCGTCGTGCTCGATCAACCGGGCGGCAATGCCGAGGGAATGCAGCCCGGTCGTACATGCCGAAACAATTGCGAAATTCGGCCCCTGCAGTCCAAACATGATCGAAACGTTGCCGGCGATCATGTTGATGATCGCACCGGGGATCAGGAACGGGGAAATGCGCCGGGGGCCGCGAGTTACGACCTCATTGTGGTTGTCTTCGATCATCGGCAGACCGCCGATTCCGGATCCGACCATACAGCCAATTCGATGGCGATTGGCGTCCGTCACCTTAATACCGCAATCCCGGATCGCCTGCGCGGAAGCGGCCACGCCATAGTGTATGAACGCATCCATGCGCCGCACTTCTTTGGCGGGCACGTAGTCCGTGATTTTGAAATCGCGGACCTCGCCCGCGATCTGGGAACGATAGCCCTCGGGGTCGAATCGGCTGATTCGCGTGACGCCCGATCGTCCCGCAAGGATGTTCTCCCAGGCCGCCGCAACATCGTTGCCCACCGGGGACACCACTCCCAGGCCCGTAACTACGACCCGTCGCCGCGCGCTCATCTGGAAATCCCGTCCGTCCCGACTGCTTTGGCCTGCGGCATGCGCCGCGCAAAGTTGCCGGCCCGCGCGACTCAGGCCTTTTTCAGGTGCGCGCCGACGTAGTCAATCGCCTGCTGTACTGTACGAATCTTCTCCGCCTCTTCGTCCGGAATCTCGCATTCAAATTCGTCTTCAAGCGCCATGACGAGCTCCACGGTGTCGAGCGAGTCGGCGCCGAGGTCATCGACAAAGGCCGATTCGTTCTTGATATCGGCCTCATTGACCCCGAGTTGCTCGGCAACGATTTTTTTTACCCGTTGTTCTACGCTATCCATACCTTCTCCTCCTTTGGACGGTTGCATTGGGCACTTGGCAACCGCGGTACAACCCCAGCGCCAAGCGGGCGAACGACCTGGCTCAGCGGTGAAAATAGCGCGCGATTCTAACAGAGCACCACCGGCAACGGCAGTTCAGCCCATGTACATTCCGCCGTTGACGTGCAGCGTTGTCCCCGTAATGTACGCCCCCGCCGCGGAGGCAAGAAACAGCACCGCGGCGGCCACCTCCGTGGCCTGCCCAAGGCGACCGAGCGGAATTTGTCCCAGCAACGCCTGTTGCAGCTGCGGACTTAAGGCGCGAGTCATATCCGTATCGATGAATCCCGGCGCAACGCAATTGACGGTGATGTGGCGACTGCCCAGTTCTCGCGCCAGCGCCCGAGTCATCCCCTCCAGACCGGCTTTGGCCGCGGCGTAATTTGCCTGCCCCGCGTTTCCGCTGGAACCGACGACCGACGAGATGTTGATCACCCGGCCCCACTTGGCCTTCATCATGCCGCGCATGCACGCGCGCGCCAATCGAAATGCGGCGCTCAGGTTGGTATCCAGAACCGCGTCCCAATCTTCGTCGCGCATGCGCAGCGCCAACATGTCGGCGGTGATTCCCGCGTTATTTACGAGGACCGAGAGCTTGCCAAAGCGCGACGTGACCTGATCGACCAGAGCGTCGCATCCGGCCCGATCCCGCACGTTAAGCACAAGTCCGCAGCCGGACGCGCCCAACTCCTGCAGACGCAGCGAGATCGCCTGCGCGCCGGCTTCGCTCGTCGCCGTGCCGACCACCGTCGCGCCGGCTTGTGCCAAGCTCTCCAGAAGGGCCCGGCCGATGCCCCGCGAGGCGCCGGTTACTAGTGCCACTTCCCCACGCAGCGCATCGGCTGCAAACACGCGGGTTTCGTTCACGACGTGCCTCCGATTTTCGACAAGGCCTCCAGCAGGCTTGGCCGATCGCAGATCGAGATGCTCGTGACCGCGGGCGCGATGCGCTTATTCAGACCGGTCAACACTTTTCCCGGACCGCACTCGACGATATGGGTCACTCCCCGCTCCGCGAGACCCCGAACGATCCCGGTCCAACGAACGGGGCCGGCTACCTGCCGTGCGAGGGCGTCGCGGATCCGATCCGGCTCCGACTCGATCGTCACATCGATGTTATTTAACACCGGCACCGCGGGCGGTCGAAGCTCGGTACGCGACAGCCGCTCGCGCAGCCGCACGCGCGCGGGTTCGAGCAGCGAAGAGTGAAACGCCACGGACACCGGCAGCGGCAAAGCGCGCTTTGCGCCAAGTTCGCGGGCGATCTCGCAGGCACGGGCAAGAGCGGCCGTGTGCCCAGCGATCACCACCTGAGCCGGCGCGTTGAAATTGACCGCCTCGACGACCGCACCCGGGGTCTCGGACGCCGCCTTCGCGCAGGCGGTGCGCACCGCATCGTCATCCAGCCCCAAAATCGCCGCCATTCCGCTCAGGCCAACCGGCACGGCCTCCTGCATCACCTGCGCGCGAAAGCGAACCAGCGGCACGGCCGACTCCAGGGTCAGGGCATCGGCGGCCACCAGCGCCGCGTATTCACCCAGGCTATGGCCCGCAAGAAGCTGGGGGCTGCGTCCGCCCGCCGCGCGCCAGGCCCGAAACATCGCCACAGACGCAGTCAACATACAAGGCTGCGTGTTGACGGTTAGGTCCAACTCTTCGGCCGGACCTTCGGCGATCAATCGACCAACGTCCTGTCCCAGAGCCGCCGAAGCGCGGCGCAAAACGTCCTGGACCGCCGCCTCTTGCACAAACGACCCAAGCATGCCGACCGACTGGGAACCCTGCCCGGGAAAAACAAACGCCAGCATCATGACCACCGCCTTGGATCAATCGACTCGAAACGTGCGGCCGATCGGTTGTCGAACAGACACAATCCGTACCTACATACGCAGCAGGACCGATCCCCAAGTAAAACCACCGCCCACCCCTTGCAACAGCACCAGTTGTCCCGGGCGAACCCGGCCGTCGGCTCGCGCCACGTCCAGGGCCAACGGAACCGATGCAGCCGACGTGTTGCCGTGCTGATCCACGGTCACCACAACGCGCTCCGGCGGCAAACCCAAGCGCTTGGCGCTGGCCGACAAAATGCGGACGTTGGCCTGGTGCGGTATGAGCCAGTCGATCTTTTCGGGGCTCACGTCCGCAAGCATCATCACCTCCCGGGCCGACGATTCGAGTACATCGACGGCCATCTTGAACACCGCCTTGCCGTCCATGCGCACGTACGGATCCCCAACTGCCGCGCCCTGGTTAAAGCGGCCGGCGACCTTCAGGATGGATCCGCGCGCGCCGTCCGCGTGCATCCGCGAGGCGAGAATTCCGGGTGAGGCACTGGCCTCTAACACGACGGCGCCGGCGCCATCGCCGAACAGGACGCAGGTCGTTCGATCGTTCCAGTCCAAAATGCGCGAATACACTTCCGCGCCGATCACCAGCGCGCGCCGATGCGATCCGGACCGGATGAGCGCATCGGCCAGCGACATCGCGTACACGAAGCCACTGCAAGCCGCTTGAATGTCAAAGGCCGCCGCGCCTCGGGCTCCTAGGTGCGACTGCACGGAACATGCCGTACTCGGGAAAACCTGGTCCGGTGTCGAGGTGGCGACGATCAGAAGATCCACAGATTCGGACGCCGCACCGGCCGCATTCAGCGCCGCACGCGCCGCACGCTCGGCCAATTCCGCGGTGCCAGTGCCCTCCGCGGCCAGATATCGCTGGCGGATTCCGGTGCGCGTGACAATCCACTCGTCCGAGGTATCGACGTTGCGCGCGGCCAACTCGCGAACGAGTTCGGCATTGGACACGGGTCGGCCCGGCAACGCCGAGCCGGTGCCCGAAATCCGCGCAAAGGGCGCCGCCGTGCTGCGATTTTCAGCCACGCGCAACGCTCACCGTCAGGGCCGCATCGCTGGGCGTTGGCAGGCGGGCCAAAAGCGGGGCCATCGCTTGCGCGGTACGCTCGATCAAGTGGTGGCTGCTCGCCTCAAAACCACGCCCAATTGCACACTCAAACGCGTACGCGTCGGAAGACCCATGACTCTTGATAACCACCCCGCGCAGGCCCAGCAAAGCCGCACCGTTGTAACGACGATGGTCCACGCGCCTGCTCAATCGGTTCAACACGGGTAGAGCTAAAACGGCAATGAGCTTGGTCGCCCAGCTACGGGTAAACTCCTCACGAATAAACCCCGCAAGCATCTGCGCCAGCCCCTCGGAGGTTTTCAGAGCAACATTTCCGACAAAACCGTCGCAGACGATCACGTCGACGGTGCCACGGAAGATGTCATCGCCCTCCACGTTGCCAAAAAAATTCAGACCGCTTGCGCGCAGCAGTTCCCCGGCGCGCTTAACCACTTCATTGCCTTTGATCACTTCTTCGCCCACATTGAGCAAGCCCACGCTCGGACGGTCCGTCCCCTGCAAGGATTCCGCGTAGGCGCAGCCGAGTATTGCAAACTGCAGAAGATGTTCGGCCTCGCAGTCCACGTTGGCGCCCAGGTCCAGCCAGGTCGTCAGCCCGCCTTTTTGGTTGGGTAGCGCGTGGGCAATTGCCGGCCGATCGATTCCGTCCTGCGTCTTGAGTACGTAGCGCGCAATGGCCATCAGCGCACCCGTATTGCCGGCACTGACCACGACGTCGGCGAGCCCGTCCCGGACGCATTCGAGGGCAACGCGCATCGACGAATTTTTTTTTGACCGCAGCGCGGTAGCCAGCGAGTCGGACATTTCCACCACTTCGTCGGCTTGGACGACGCGCACCCGCTCGCGAAGCGCCGCATAGTCGGCGCGCCGATGCAGTTCTTTGTCGATCTGTGCCGAGCGACCGACCAGCAGCAGGTCAGCTCCGGGTTGCCGCTGGGCAAACGTCAGCGCGGCGGGAACCGTCACCGCAAGCCCGTGGTCGCCCCCCATGCAATCGATCGCGATGCGGACCGTCATTGGGTCGCCGCCATCGATGCGAATCGCTCTGCCGACTTCATTTCGCCGGGTTTCCCATGGTCCACCCGCGAAAGAGCGGGGATGTTGGCCGGCGTGTACGGCGCTGCGCGTTGATGGCTATTCGTCAGACTTGGTCGCGACAACCTTCTTGCCGCGATAAAAGCCAGTTGGGCTGACATGATGTCGACGCACGATTTCGCCGGTAGCCGGCTCGACCGCCAGCGGCGGATTGGTGAGAAAGTCGTGCGCTCGGTGCATGTTGCGCTTGGAGGCCGACTTCTTGTTCTGTTGCACTGCCATGTTACGGTTCCCAGTTTGTGGCCAAATCAAAACATTTTAAACGATGCTCTTGCGCCGCGAAAGTCGCGGCCTCCCCGCAGTTGGCCCGCTTGCCCCTCAATGCCGTGGACGGCGCGGTTTGCGCGAACCCGCCGGCCGCTTTGTACCTGCGCTTGCGGGCGGCGGCATACGCCGCGGTGACGGACGGGACGAGCGCAGACGCTCCCGCAATGCAACGAGCGAAGCAAAAGGGTGGGGCCGATCCGGCTCGGCCCGCGTTACCGCCGACGTGCCCGCCGCAACGCAGGTCTCGTGCCGGGGGGAGATCGGCAAATGCAATATGGCCTCGTCTTCGATCAGGCTCGCCAAGTCGAACTGACTGCTGCCAATCAAGGCCTCCTCCTCGAGCAATGCGTCGATGGGAATTGTCGCCAGTTCGTCTTCCGTGTGCACGAAAAAGAAGGATTTTTTTGCGCGCAGGGCCAGATCCAACTCGCCTCCACACCGGTCGCAAAGCACCGGCAGGTCGGCGGTCATCCGCAGCTCCAGCGCCGGGCGACCCTGTTCGTCCATGCGGCCTTCGCAGCGGTAGCGAAGCGCGCCCTGGACGCGCACCAAGCTTTGCGCAAGACGCGGCATATCCGCGATGGCAATACTGCCGTCGACGGATGATCCGACGCGAGCCATTTCAAAGACGTCAATCGTGTCCATACGTTTGCACAATTAGCCCGAGGTACCCTGCGCTGATTGAATTGAATACACTCGAGTTCATGCAACGCCAAATCGTACTCGCGTCCTCATCGCGTTATCGTCAAGGGCTGCTGGAGCGGTTGCGCCTGCCCTTCGTGACGGAGGTGCCCGCGGTCGACGAGGCGCCCCTGCCGGGCGAAGGGCATCGAGCAACGGCCGAGCGGCTAGCGCTGCTCAAGGCAACGGTCGCGGCCCAGCGCCGGCCCGGTTCCATCGTCATCGGCGCCGACCAGGTTGCCGAGCTCGATGGCATTGCGATCGGCAAACCCGCAACGCCATCGGCGGCGCGCCAGCAACTACTCATGATGCGTGGCCGCACGGTGCACTTTCACAGCGGCATTGCGGTCTTCGACAGCCAAAGCAATCGCAGCCTTGTCGCCTGCGTTTCCACCGATGTCACCTTCCGGCCGCTCTCGGAACAGACGATCGACACGTACTTGCGGATCGATCAACCCTACGACTGCGCCGGTTCGGCCAAAATCGAGGCACTGGGAATTTGCCTCGTGCAGTCCGTAAGCAGCGACGATCCAACCGCACTCATCGGTTTGCCACTCATTGCCCTGACGTCGATGCTGGCAACGCTTGGGGTTGCATTGCCAGCGCAGTCCGTGGGGTAGGCAAGCGCCTTGAAGACGTTGCACTTGGTGCCCGTGCCGATCGTTGAAGGCCAAGGCGGCGGGCTGTTCGACGGTTCGGCTCTTCGCGTCTTGCCTCCCGCGACCATCGACGTAGCGCGCCAAACCGAGTATTTTTTGGTCGAAAATGCGCGTAGCGCTCGCGCCTTTCTAAAAGCAATCGGCCATCCGCGGCCGATCCAGAGCCTGAAAATCGTTCAAATCGGCCACGATGCCGATCCGGCAGCGAGCGACCGCTGGCTCGCGCCGCTTGCCGACGGCGGCACGCCGCCATCGATGGACGCCGTGCTGCTATCGGAGGCCGGCTGCCCGGGAATTGCCGACCCCGGCGCCGTGCTGGTCGCGCGGGCACACGAACTGGGCATACGGGTCGTCCCGTGGGTCGGTCCCTCGTCCATCGTACTTGCCCTGATGGGCGCTGGTATGAATGGGCAACAATTTCGCTTCCTCGGATATCTGCCGCAAGGGCGCGAGGCGCTGTGCGATCGCCTGCGGGCCGTACAGCGCGACGCGCAGTCCGGGGAAACTCAGATTTTCATCGAGACGCCCTACCGCAACGTGCGGCTGTTCCAGACCATATTGGAGGTCTGCGACGCAAACACGCGTCTGGGGTTGGCGATCGAACTCACCGGTCCAAAGCAAATCCTCGCCACGCACACGATCGCCCAATGGCGAACCCGGCGCACGTCAACCGAGCGGTCCCTGGAGCGTCGTGCGACCGTATTTCTGATGCATGCGACGACGCGCAGGCCGCCATCGGCTCGAGACGCAAGACGCCAACGCCGCCGATAGCGTCGGCGGCCAAAATCTAGCAGCGCGGCAAAAGCCAGCGGCGCAGTGCCCCGAGGGAATCGAAAATCGCGAGGGGGTGCAGGCCCTCGAGTTCCGAGCGCGGATGCGCACCGTAGGCAACGGCGACGGCGGCCACTCCGGCCGACGCAGCCATGAGCAGATCGTGCGAGGTATCGCCGATCATCAGCATAGTGGCAAGATCCGCGTGGAATTCCTGGGCCAGTTCCTGCAGCATCGCCGGATGCGGTTTGGGGTGCGTCTGATCCGCACATCGGACCGACGAAAAGTGCTTTTCCAGTCCCGCGCCTTTCAGGGAGCGCTGCAATCCCGCGTAAGTCTTCCCGGTCGCGATGGCGAGCCGCACCCCTTTGTGGCGCAACGTGTCGAGCAATTCGACCGCGCCGGCGAACAGTCGAATTTGCCCTTCGCTGCGGCTGTAGTGTGCACGGTAACTCGCCGCGAAATCGCCAAAACGCTCCGGCGGTAACTGCGGCACGACCCGGGCCAGTGCCTGCGCCAGACCCAACCCGATCACGTGCGATGCCTGCGAGCGGTCGGGCACCGGGGTGCCGACGTCGGCCGCCGCCTGAAGTATGGCCTGCGAAATGGCCCACGTCGAATCGACGAGCGTGCCGTCCCAGTCGAACACCAAGACTTTGTAGCGCTTATCAGGCATGGTGCAGGCGTTCGCCAACCCCGGGATTTCGCGCGCGAAGCCACTGAGCGCATTCCTGCGGCAGCGGTGACGCAAGGCATAGCGATACACCGCTCACGGGGTGCGTCAGGCGCACCGTATGGGCGTGCAGGAACATGCGGCCCAGCCGCGCGCCAAACGCCCCCTTGGCGGCGCGCCGATTGGTTTCAAAGTCCCCGTACTTGTCGTCACCGAGGATGGGAAATCCCAGGTGCGCCAGGTGCACCCGAATCTGATGCGTTCGCCCAGTCTTGAGCTGCGCCTCCAGGAGGGAGAACCCGTCGAGTCGTGCCCGCAGCTCAAAGACGCTGTGGGCTTGGGCGCCCTCGTCCGGGTCCACGAAAACGCGCCGCTCCCGCCCGCCAACCGTCCGCTTTGTCAATGGCAGACGAACGTGCTGGCGTTCGTTGACCCAGTCGCCCACAACCAACGCCCAGTAGCGTTTTTCCACTTGGCCGGTGCGCAGTTGCTCGTGCAGAGCCACCAGGCAGCGTCGGGTTTTGGCCAGCAGCAGCACCCCGGACGTCTCCCGGTCCAGGCGATGCCCGAGCGCAAGAAAGGGTTGGTTGGGACGCGCCGCGCGCACGCGTTCGATGATGCCAAAGGCAATTCCGCTGCCCCCGTGGGCGGCCACTCCGGAAGGCTTGTCCAGGACCAGAAGATGCTCATCTTCGTACAGTATGGCCGGCATCTGCGCCGGCGCCCGCACCCGAGGTTGCGCCGTGCGAAGCGGCGGGATGCGCAATTCATCGCCTTTGGCAAGCCGGTATTCGGCTTTGGATCGGCCCCCGTTGACGCGCACCTGACCGCTGCGAACGACCTGGTAGACGTGGCTCTTGGGGACGCCCTTGGCAAGACGCAACAGAAAATTGTCGAGTCGCTGACCCGTATGCTCTTCGCCGACTACGAGCCTGCGAGCGGCCAGCGCACGGGGTGGCGCCGCGGGGGACACCGTGGCGTTTACCCGCGAAGCGACGGCCTTGTGGGCGGTTTTTCCTGGTTTTGGGGAAAGCGATCGCGCTTTGCTTTGCGGAAGCATGTTGCCTATACTGACAGCAGTTGAAGTCCGCCGTTGCGGGAAGGATCCGCCGTCGGTGGTGCAGAGCGCGATCCAATCGCGTCCTGTGCCGCGCGCCTGTTCGCAGGCACGCGGGCGGCTTTCAACAGGCCTCGATTGTAGCGGCGCCCAGCGCGCCTTCGCCGGAGGGCTCGAAATTGCCGTCCGGGCTCGGATTCGTGGCGCAAGGGGGCGCGGCGCCGTTGGGGGCTGCGCGCGTGTGTGTGGGTCTTGAGCGCCTTTGGAGCGGATTGCAAAGGAGCTCGCGGCCCCGAAAAAACTGGGCAGCCGTTGCGCATCGCCGCCGGCGCCCGCCGAATTCGGATGCAAGCGATGCCGTGCCCGGTGCACGGCTGCCAGTAACGCACCAACTTATAGCGACTTTGCCGATTTTTCCTCTCGTGTATACGCGTCGTCGATTGCCAATCGGCCTGGCGATTGCCAGCCGATCCTTCTCGCTTGGCCGCTTTGCGCCTGGGTGCGCGGGCCAGCGCTGCGCGGCGTCGGACGGGAGGGTTGTCGGCAGCAGTTGGTTGCGCGCCTGATCTGATTCGGCACGGTCTGCGCCCCGGAAGCGGCGCAAGGAGTGCTGATGAAGCGCATGTTGTTCAATGCGACGCACGCGGAGCAGTTGCGCGTGGCGATCGTCGATGGTCAAAAGCTGCTGGACCTGGACATCGAAACCAGCGGACGCGAGCAACGCAAGTCCAATATCTACAAGGGCGTTGTGACGCGGGTCGAACCCAGCCTCGAGGCCTGCTTCGTCGATTACGGCGAAGAGCGCCACGGGTTTCTGCCGTTTAAGGAAATCTCCCGGCAGTACTTCAAGGCCGGCGTTGACGTTGGCCGCGCCCGGATCAACGACGCCATCTCCGAAGGCCAAGAGCTGATCGTTCAAGTGGAAAAGGAAGAGCGCGGCAGCAAAGGCGCGGCGCTTACGACGTTCATTTCCCTGGCCGGTCGCTACCTCGTTCTGATGCCAAACAACCCGCGGGGCGGCGGCGTTTCGCGTCGCGTCGAGGGGGAAGATCGGCAGGAACTGCGCGAGGCGATCGACCAGCTGGAATTGCCCAGCGGCATGAGCGTGATTGCCCGCACGGCCGGGATCGGACGAGCGGTCGAAGAGCTGCGGTGGGACCTAAAGTACCTCTTACAGCTCTGGAAAGCGATCACCGACGCGGTCGATCACGTGAAGGCACCCGAGCTCATTTACCTCGAATCGAGTCTGGTGATACGCGCGATCCGCGACTACTTCAATCCCGACATCGGGGAGATCCTGATCGATACGGAGGACGTGTTCGAGCAGGCCAAGACCTTCGTGGATCTGGTAATGCCCGATGTTGCCCCGCGCGTGAAACGATACAAGGACGACGTGCCGCTTTTTTCGCGCTTCCAGATTGAACACCAAATCGAGACCGCGCATTCGCGCACCGTATCTTTGCCATCGGGCGGTGCCATCGTGATCGATCATACCGAGGCGCTCGTGGCAATCGACGTCAACTCCGCGCAAGCGACGCGCGGCGCGGACATCGAAGAAACGGCGACCCGCACGAATTTCGAAGCGGCCGATGAAGCAGCGCGGCAGCTTCGACTACGCGACCTGGGTGGTCTCATCGTGATCGACTTCATCGACATGGAGGAGGGTCGCAACCAGCGGGCGGTCGAGCAGCGCCTCAAGGACGCGCTGCACTACGACCGCGCCCGTGTGCAAATGGGGAAGATTTCCCGATTCGGTTTGATGGAACTGTCGCGCCAGCGTTTGCGCCCGGCGCTCAGCGAGGGCAGCCATGTGACCTGCCCGCGATGCAATGGCGTAGGACAGGTGCGCGACACCGAAAGCTCGGCTCTGCACATTCTGCGCATTTTGCAAGAAGAAGCGATGAAGGAGTCCACGGCGGCCGTGCACGCCCAAGTGCCGGTTGATGTGGCGACCTACCTGCTCAACGAAAAGCGCGCCGACATCGCCAAACTCGAAGCGCGACTGCGGGTGTCGATTGTTCTGATCCCAAACAAATTCCTCGAAACACCCCACTACAGTATCGAGCGGCTGCGCCATGACGATGAACGCCTGGATTTGCCCAAGGCCAGCTACGACCGCGTGATTGCGCCTCCCGCGGAGGAACCCTACGCGCCCATCGCCCAGGCCGAATCCCGCAACCGCCGCCAAACCGCGGTGGTCAAGGGCATCGTGCCCGAAACACCCGCTCCGGTCGTTGCCGCGGAGAGTATTGCCGCACCGGGCTACGGCCAACTCGTGGCGACGCCCGAAAAATCGTTTTGGGCGCGTATCCGTAGTTGGTTTGGAACACCGCAGGGCGCACCCCAAACCGCGGTACGCCCCGCCGAATCGGCAAAACCGCCGGCCGTCGCAGGTGCAAGGGCGGCCGAGGTGACACGGGCTGGCCGTGAGGCAGCGCGCCCGTCGGGCCGTCGCGGGGAGCGCGGCGAACGTCGCGAGCGCGGTCTTGAGCGAGGCGCCCGATCGGAGCGCCGAGAGCACGGCGAGGCCCAGCGCGGGGAAGCGGGACGCAAGCGCGATGAGACCCGGCGCGATCGGGCTGGCGCGAGCGCGGGCGCCCTTCGGGGCGAGCGCGCGGGCACGGCAAGCGCTTCCGAGCGCGTTCCAGCGGCGGGCAGCGCGGGGCGCGAGGCCGAGCCAGCGGCTGCGAGCGCGGCAGGCGCCGGCCGACGCCGGGGGCGTCGGGAACGCCCGAGCGAACTCGGACCTCAAGCCGGTGCCGCGCCGGAGGCGCAACAAGTTGTCCCGAAGCATTCTGTGTTGGAAGCCGCCGCGCCCGTCGAGGCAGTGGTCGCTGCCACGGCCGCTGGCGGCGAAGAAGAGCGGCGCGGGCGCCGACGCCGGCGCCGCAGGGGGCGCTCGGGTGGTGCGGATCGAAGCGAGTCGGGCGTGTCGGCTAGACCGTCGCACGAAACTGGCGAACGCGAGCGCCCGGTCGCCGCGCCGGATGGGCAAGCCAGCGCATCGTCGTTGCCCGAGGCCGCGCCGCCGTTACGGCAGCCGCCTGCCGCCTCGCGCGGCGAGCCGCGCGCTGCGGTAGTCGCCGAAAGCGCGGGCGGCAAGCAGCCGATCGTTGGCGCGGCCATCACCGAAGGCGCACAGCGCGAGGAAGCCGCGAGGACGCCACTACCGAGTGCGACCGAGCCGGTCGTTGTGCCCGTGGCAATGAACTTGGCCGAGCTAGCGCCCGCCCTTCACGCGGCAGGCATCGAGCTTGCGCAAACGGACCCGGCCAAACTGGCGGCCGCGCAGGCACGAATTGCCAGCGAAAAAGTGGCCCGGCCCTTGGGGCGCGAGCGTCCAGTCCGCGCGAAGACCGAAGAAGTTCCTCTGGTGCAGGTGCAAACGCGCGAGTAACCGCCGCCGAGCCCCAGAAAGCGCGCCCCAACTGCGATTGCCGGGTCCGCGCGCGGCAACGCGCGGCTCTTGGGGCGCGCCGCTTTTACAGCGCCTCTTCAAAGGACGCGAGCAGATATACCGGCAAGAGGTCGCCGGCGCGGTATTGCGCTTTGGGTCCGACCGCAATGAGTGCCTGCGCGTCGCTCACGGAGCGAATCATCCCCGATCCTTGCTGAGACAGCGGATCGGCAACGCGCCGTCCGCCCGGATCAAGGACAAGGCGCGCACGTCGAAAGTCGATTCTCCCGGCTCGCGTCTGCATGTTGCAGGCAATCGGCATCGTGATCGGCAAGGGCGGTCGCGTCTTGGATCCGGCAAGAGACAAAAGCACGGGCAATGCCAGCGTGTGAAACAACACGTATGCGGCCACCGAATTGCCCGGCAATCCCAGAATCAGCAGATTGCGGTGCCGCCCCGGGATGCGTGCCACGGCAATTCCGCGACCAGGTCGAACATTGACCGGGACGAATTCCACGCCACCGAAGCTTCGCACAACGTCGGCATCGCCCAGCGCCGCGCCCCCGGAAATCAGCAGCGCGTCCAGGTCCTCTTGCAGCGCTGTGTCGACGGCCCTTTGCAAAGCCCGCGAGTCGTCAGGACAGATTCCCAGGTCGCGTTCCGCCAAGTTCGCTTGGTCCATGGCAACCCGTAGCATCAAGCGGTTGCTGTCGAACACGCAGCCGGCGGGCAACTCGCTGGGCGCGTCCCGCAACTCATCGCCCGTCGACAAGACACCCACCCGCAACCGCCGAAATACCTCCAACTCGACTGCTCCCAAAGCGCAGGCCAGCGCCAGGTCCGCAGCTCGCAGCCTGCGGCCCGCGGGCAATACCTCCTCGCCAGCGCGTACGTGCTCTCCCCGCGTGCGCCGATTGGCGCCGAGCGCAACAGGCCCGGGCAAAACAACCGAACCGCTGACGACGGGCCCGGCGACCTCCTCGACCACGACGGCGTCGCTGCCTACGGGCATCGAGGCACCGGTCATGATGCGCACGCAAGTGCCGGGCGCGAGCCGATCGCCAAAGTCGTGACCCGCGAGCGCGCGACCCATAACTTTGAGCGATCGAGCGCCCGAGGCAAGGTCCTGGGCGCGGACGGCATAACCGTCCATCGCCGCTTGGTCCTGCGAAGGCAGATCCCGCGGCGCGGTCAGCGCGCGCGCCAGCACGCGACCCCGCGCCGGCCGCAGCGCGGTTCGTTCCACCTCCTCGACCGGCATAAGACCGCTGACGAGACGGTCAAAGGACTGCATCAAATCGCACTCAGTCATCGGCGCGCTGCAATCGGTTCGTCGCGGTGTTGATATTGGCAAATGCCTGCGGGTCATCGAAGGTCACTTCGATCGCATCGAGCGCTCGCAAAAACTCCCGCGGCCGACGTTCACCGGCGGCCAGCGTTGCCGCCAAGCGCGGCTCCAGCGAGGTCGGCATCAGACAAAAAACGACCTGACGGCGCCCGTCGCAAACCGCAACGGCGGGACGCTGCTCGCCATCGGTCGCGCAGCTCAGCCGGGTAACGAGATCCAAGGGCACTGCCGGCGAATCGCAGGGCACGAAGGCAACCCAAGGCAGACGCGCATGCCGCAGACCCGCGAGCATGCCCGCCAGCGGCCCGCAGAATGCACCAAAACTCGCTTGATCGTCTTCTACCACTCGGTCCCCAAAGGCACGATACCGTTCGAGGTTGCGATTGGCACTGATGATCACCTCGCCGACTTGCGGCCGCAGCCGCGCCAGCACGTGCGCAATGAGTAGGCGACCCTCGAATTGGACCAAACCCTTGTCCGCGCCGCCCATTCTTGCCCCGCGGCCGCCGGCCAATACCACCCCAGTGATCGATTCGCGCGAAGGCGACCGCGATCGCAAGCTACCCACCAATGTAGGACATCTCGATACGCTTGCCGGGGCGAGACGCTTGCTTTCCCCGCAACTCGGAATACCGATCGTCCCTCGCGGCCCACAGGGCGCCAATCGCGGCTGCGATTTGCTGGTCGTCGGCGCCGGCCCGCAAAAGAGCGCGCAAATCGTGTCCTTTCTGGCTGAACAGGCAAAGATACAAACAGCCCTCCGTCGACAAGCGCGCACGGGTGCAGTCGCCGCAAAAAGCGTGCGTGACGCTGGAAATCGTTCCAATCTCGCCGCTTCCGTCGCGATAACGCCAGCGCCGCGCAACCGCGCCGACCTCCGACGCTTCGATGGGCTCGATCGGCATCTCGGCGTTGATTCGCGCAAGGATTTGCTCCGAGGCCACGACGTCATCCAGGCGCCAGGCGTTGGAGCTGCCCACGTCCATGAATTCGATAAAGCGCAAGACATGGCCGCGCTCGCGAAAATAGCGGGCCATGGGCAGAACCTGCTGATCGTTGTATCCGCGTTTGACCACCATGTTGATCTTCAGCGGTCCAAACCCTGCGGCCGCCGCCGCCTCGATGCCCTCGAGCACGTGCGCGACCGGAAAGTCGACGTCGTTCATGCGACGAAAGATCCTGTCGTCCAGTGCATCCAGGGAAACGGTGACGCGCCGCAGACCCGCACGCGCAAGCTCTTGGACCTTGCGTGCGAGGATCGATCCATTGGTTGTCAGCGCCAGATCCAGGGGCGCTTGAAGTTCCGCGCCCGCCCCGGCCAGCATGCGGACCAGAGACTCCAGGTCCCGACGAAGCAGCGGTTCACCTCCCGTGAGACGGATTTTGCGCGTACCACGACGCACAAAGATGCGCGCCAGCCGGGTGATCTCCTCGAAGCTCAAGAGCTCGCTGTGGGGTACGTAGCAATGTTCGTTGTTGAACAGTTCCTTGGGCATGCAGTAAACGCAGCGGAAATTGCACCGATCGGTCACCGAAATGCGCAAATCGAGCAAGGGTCGGTGCAGGCGGTCGCGCAGTCCGGAGGTGGCCTGCGCCAAGTCCTGCGGAACCGCCGGTGGTCGGCGCAGCGCCCGCGCATCGAGCAAGGGAACGACTCGGTCGGTCATGATCTATTCGTCTTTGTGCGCCCCGCATTTACCCGACCCAGCGCCGCGCATTGCGAAACATACGCATCCAAGGTGAATCCTCGCCCAAGCCAGGAGGCTGCCACGACATCTGTACCGTGCGGCGAACGCGCTCCGGGTGCGGCATTACGATCGTGAAGCGTCCGTCGGCGGTCGTCAAGCCACAAATACCCATGGGAGACCCATTGGGATTTTCTGGGTAACGCTCCGTTGCCTGGCCCGCCGCGTCAACATAGCGAAGCGCCACTTCGACGCGGTCGATCGCCTGCGGCGCGTCAAAGACTGCACGCCCTTCGCCGTGTGCGTTGGCCACGGGGATTCGACTGCCCGCCATCTCGGCAAAAAAGATCGACGGCGATGCGGGTACTTCGACCATCACCAGGCGCGCCTCGAACTGCTCCGAGACATTGCGTTCAAAACGCGGCCAGTGCGCGGCGCCGGGAATCATTGAGCGCAACTGGCTCAACATCTGACAGCCGTTGCATACGCCCAAGGCGAACGTCTGCGGGCGCGCGAAAAATTCGGCAAACCGGTCTGCAAGTCTCGGATTAAAGAGAATCGTCTTGGCCCATCCGCCGCCCCCACCCAATACATCGCCGTAGGAAAATCCGCCCCCGGCGGCCAAGCCCTGGAAGTCGGCAAGGGCCACGCGCCCCTCGATGAGGTCGGTCATGTGCACGTCCACCGCACAAAACCCGGCACGGTCAAAGGCGGCCGCCAATTCGTACTGGCTGTTGACACCCTGCTCGCGCAATACGGCAATCTTGGGTCGAACGCCCGTCGCGATCCACGGCGCGGCAACGTCCTCGCGCGGATCAAACGGCACCGAAAGAAAAAGCCGCGGCAAGGTGTCGTTGGCCGCGCGCCGGTATTCCGAATCCGCGCAGGAAGGATTGTCGCGCAGGCGTGCAATCGACCAGGACACTTCGTTCCAGGCTTGCCCCAGCTCATCGAGCGAATAGCTGACGAGCACTTTCGCATCCAGGCGCACTTCCACTCGCGGCTGCGTCGTAACACTGGCCACAACATGGCTCAGAGCGCCGATGCCCGCCTCGCGCAACAGCTGCATGGCCATGGAGCGGTCCGCCTTGCGCACCTGGATCAGATAACCGGGCTCCTCGTTAAACAGTGCGCGCACCGCCAGGTCGTGCCGACGTACGGTAGCCTGGTCCGCGCGGATCTTAAAGTCGCCGTAGTCAGCGCCGTAGGGATCGATCGCCAGAACATCGATATTGATCGACAGTCCGCAGCGCCCCGCTAAGGCCATCTCGCAAGCGCTCGCCCAAAGGCCTCCGTCGGATCGATCATGGTAGGCAAGAGCAATTCCCCGCGCGGCCAGAGTACGCAACGCACTTAATGCCGCCGCGAGCTCGGCGGGAGCGTCGAGGTCCGGAGCCTCGTCGCCCAGTTGATCGCAGACCTGGGCCAGGATCGATCCGCCCAGGCGCTGACGCCCCGCGGAAAGGTCAACCAGGATGAGTTCGGTCGGCTCCTTGTCGCTACGCAGCTCAGGGGTGAGGCTGCGACGCACATCGTCGACCCGCGCGAGCGCGCTGACGACCAGCGACACCGGTGCGCGGACCTGCTTTTCTTGCTTGTCCTCACGCCAGGTCGTGCGCATGGACAGCGAATCCTTGCCGACCGGTATCGCCACGCCCAGATCCCGGCACAACCAGCTTGCCGCCGACACCGCCGAGTACAGCGCCGCATCCTCGCCCGGGACTCCGCAGGCGGCCATCCAATTGGCCGAGAGCTTCACCCGCGTCCATTCCACGTCCGCGGCGGCCAAGTTGAGCAGCGCCTCGGCAATCGCAACGCGCGAGGCGCTCGCGGCGTCGATCACGGCCAGCGGGGCGCGCTCACCGACCGCAAAGGCCTCACCCGCATATCCGTCAAAATCCAGCAAGGTCACGGCGCAATCGGCCACCGGTACCTGCCAGGGCCCGACCATTTGGTCGCGGCAGCAAAGGCCGCCGACACTGCGATCGCCGATGGTGATGAGGAAGGACTTGTTGGCGACCGTCGGATGCCGCAGCACATCGAGTGCCGCGGCACCTATGTCAATGGACGTCAGGTCAAGCGGCGCGAGCCGCCGATCGCAGCGCGCGACCTCCCGATGCATCCGCGGGGGCTTGCCAAACAAAACGCTCATGGGCATGTCCACGGCCACCTGCGTGTCCGCGAGCGACAGCCGCAATTGCTCCTTTTCGGTGACCGTACCGATGACGGCGACCGGACAGCGCTCGCGTCGGCTGATTTGCTCCAAAAGCGGCCATCCCTCGGGCGTAACCGCCAATGCGTACCGCTCCTGCGATTCGTTGCACCAGACCTCCAGTGCCGTCATCGAGCGATCCTCGACCGGAATGCGCTCGAGCTCGATGTTTGCGCCGCGCGCCGCACCATGCGCAAGCTCGGGAAACGCGTTCGACAATCCGCCCGCGCCAACGTCATGGATGGAAAGAATCGGATTGTCGGCACCCAGCCGAACACAAGTATCGATGACTTCCTGGGCACGTCGCTGAATCTCCGCATTGCCGCGCTGTACCGAGTCAAAGTCGAGCTCGACGGTGTTGGCGCCGGCGCCCAGGCTCGATGCCGCGCCACCGCCTAGACCGATGCGCATGCCCGGGCCACCGAGGTGCACCAACAGCGCCCCGGACGGCGGGCGCAACTTCTCGGTCTGATCGGCCCGAATGTTGCCCAATCCGCCCGCGAGCATGATCGGCTTGTGATAGCCGAACCGCTCGCCACCAACGTTTTGCTCGTACGCACGAAAGTACCCCGCAAGATTCGGCCGACCGAACTCGTTGTTAAAGGACGCCGCACCGATGGGTCCTTCGATCATGATGGTCAGGGCATCGGAAATTCGCGAAGGAAAACCATAGTCCGCAGGCCGCGTCGGCGTCCGCGTTTCCGTGACGTCGCGGTCCAGCTCCCAAGCGCGGCGAGCCGCCGGCAGGCGAAGATGCGAGACACTGAATCCGCACAATCCCGCCTTGGGTTTCGCGCCCCGTCCGGTTGCCCCTTCGTCGCGAATCTCGCCGCCCGCACCGGTTGCCGCGCCCGGGCTGGGGGATATCGCAGTGGGGTGGTTGTGAGTCTCGACCTTAAAGACCATGTGCAGCGTCTGCAAAGCGCGCACATAGGGGGACACCCCGCTACTCGGGGAGGGCTGTGGCGCAAAGACGTTGGCAACGCGACCTTCGATGACCGCGGCGTTGTCACGGTAGGCGATCAGCGTGCCGCGCGGCGCGGCAACGTGCGTTGCCTTGATTAAGTCGAAAAGACTCGACCGCGCGGCAACTCCATCGATCGACCAACTGGCATTGAAGATCTTGTGGCGGCAGTGCTCCGAATTGGCCTGCGCAAACATCATCATTTCCACGTCCGTGGGATTGCGATGCATCGCGCGAAACGATTCGACCAGGTAGTCGATCTCGTCCTCCGATAGGGCCAATCCCATTCGCGCATTGGCTTCGGCCAAGGCCGAGCGCCCGCTTTCCAGGACGTCAATTTGCGGCAACTGTCCGCGCTTCGGTGAAACGGTCGAAAAGAGCAGCGCGCACGATGCCAGCGCATCTTGCGGCGCCTCAAGCGCCGTTTCGGTCATCCGGTCGTGCAATATCCCGGCGAATCGCTCCCAAGCGCTCGGATCGCTCCGTAGTGCGATCGCGGCGCGCTCGCTGCAATCGATTCGATAGACAACGCCCCGCTCGATCTTCTCGACCTGGGGCAATGCGCAATTGCGTGCGATTTCGGTCGCCTTGCTCGACCAGGGTGACGTTGTTCCCAAGCGCGGCACCACCAGCACCTGCAAATCCGCGGGCATGGCGTTACCTGCCGTGCATTCCCCGTACAGGAGTAGGCGCTCGAGCCGGGCCGAACAAGTCGCGTCCAGCGGCGCCGAAAGCTTTACGAAGTGCCGATACCGCGCCTGCAGGGCGTCGACCGTAGGCTCGAGTTCGCGCAGCCGGGCTACCAGCCGAGACAGACGAAAGGAAGAGCCCGCGGACGGACCCTCGAGAACGAGGCAAGAATCGGCAAAACTCATTGCGGCAGGCAACTGGAGGGACGGCCAAACCCGAAGACGCGGCGGCAGCCCCGGGGCACCGGCGTTTCGAACCCAAAGCCGACGTCCTAGGGGCACACGGCGCCTCCGCCGGCAGCAAACCCGATTTCGTGCGCCCGAGAGCGCAGGATTATAGCGGCCCGAGCCGCAACGCCCGGCGCGGGCGGCTATGCGCCCCGACCGACCTTTAGATATCGCCGTCGAGCAACTGGGCCGCGGCGAGCGATTTCAACAGAGCTTGATTGCAAGTGGCAATGGGTATTGCCAACGACTGGGACTGCTTGCGGATGGCGATCGGGTCACTGCGCTCGATGGCCTCGATGAGCGTCAGGTAGGCACCATAGGGACCCGAGCGGTTGAGGATCGCTTCGACAATGGTTTCCGAAAGCGAGATGAGTTCGAAAAGATGCGGAAAGGGTGCGCCAGTGATGCGGTCCAGCAGCGAAAAGGCCCCGGTGATGAACAACTCATCGCGGATCTCGCCTTGGGTGGCGCTTGCGCCGATCGTCTCAAGGAAAATGCCGCGGCGAATCGACGCGTGCATCAGGGGAAACGTGTTGGTGTCCTTCGAAGCGGTAGCCAGCAGCAAGGAGAGCCAGCGGATAAGTTTTTTGTAACCGAGCATCATTACGGCGTGCTGAAAGGACGTAATTTGGACCGGCAGGTTGAAGGCAGCGGAATTGACCAGACGCAGCAGCTTGAAGGCCAGCGCAGGGTCGCGGCGCAGTGTCGCGTCGATCTTGTCCAGGTCCGCGTCATCGCGCACGAGCCGCAACAACTCCATGACGACGGCCTGTCCCGGTTGCAGTGGCCGCGCCTTGTTCGTGCTTTCGTCATCGAGCGGCCACCCCACGCAGGCCGCCGCGTCGCGGTCAAAAACTTCCACCGCGTCGGCGACGCTCTGCACCCCCGTGACGATAAAAGGGATACGTCGCACGAT
>Ga0187778_10000463_pt1 | contig 28870 bp, 26 predicted proteins | sample 1015_Q2_SP5_20_M_FD_132418 | JGI IMG/M metagenome (GOLD analysis project Ga0187778, IMG submission 132418) | Tropical peat soil microbial communities from peatlands in Department of Meta, Colombia - 1015_Q2_SP5_20_MG | ecosystem: Environmental > Terrestrial > Soil > Wetlands > Peat | place... | reverse complement strand
GAGCCGCGCGGCCACCAGCTTGGCGACGAACTCCCGGGTGGGCACCACGACCTTGCCGCCCAGGTGCCCGCACTTCTTCACCGACGACAGCTGGTCCTCGAAGTGCACGCCCGCCGCGCCGGCCTCGATCATCGCCTTCATCAGCTCGAACGCGTGCGGCGCGCCGCCGAAGCCCGCCTCGGCGTCGGCCACGATGGGCGCCATCCAGTGGATGCCGTCGTCGCCGGCGAGGTGGTGGATCTGGTCGGCGCGGATCAGCGCGTTGTTGAGGCGCCGGAGCAGGTTGGGCACGCTGCTCGAGGGGTACAGGCTCTGGTCCGGGTAGATCTGGCCGGCGTCGTTCATGTCGCCCGCCACCTGCCAGCCGCTGAGGTACACCGCCTTGAGGCCCGCCCGCACCTCCTGCACGGCCTGGTTGCCGGTCATGGCCGACAGCGCGGCGACGCACCCCGGCTCGCCCATGAGCTGCCACAGCCGCGCCGCGCCCTGGCGGGCCAGCGAGTGCTCGATGTCGACGGTGCCGCGGAGCCGCCAGACGTCCTCCGCCGTGTACGGCCGCGTGATGCCGGCCCAGCGCGGGTCGGTGGCCCAGCGGTGCTGCAGCTTCTGGACGAACGCGGTCTTGTCCATGGCGTCCCCGGTCAGTCGAGGTGGTCGTAGGCGACGAGCGTCAGGAACTCCGCGAACTCGCTGCCCGTCATCATCTGGTCGAACAGCCGCGAGGCGAGCTCGAACCTGCCGCCGTCGTAGCGCGCCGCACCCAGCAGGCCCCGGATCTTCTCCAGCTCCTCGGCGATGGTCGCCCGCACCAGCTCCGGCGTCACGCGGCGCCCGTCGGCCAGCTGGGCGCCGTGCCGCACCCACTGCCACACCTGGGTGCGCGAGATCTCCGCGGTCGCCGCGTCTTCCATCAGGTTGTAGATCGGCACGCATCCGGTGCCGCGGAGCCACGCCTCCAGGTACTGGATGCCGACGTCCACGTTGGTCCTGAGCCCGCGCTCGGTGATCTCGCCGGCCGGCACCGCGAGCAGTTCGGCCGCGCCCACCGCGACGTCGTCGAGCCGCCGCCCGATCTGGTTGGCCTGCGGCATCCCGGCGTCGAAGGCCTCGAGCGCGACCGGGACGAGGCCGGGATGCGCCACCCAGGTGCCGTCGTGCCCGGCCCTCACCTCCCGCAGCTTGTCCTGGCGCACCTTGTCGAGCGCGGCCGCGTTCGCCGCCGGATCGTTCTTGATCGGCACCTGCGCCGCCATGCCGCCCATCGCGTGGATGCCGCGGCGGTGGCAGGAGCGGATCACCAGCTGGACGTAGGCGTGGAGGAACGGGCGGTCCATCGTGACCGAGGCGCGGTCGGGCAGCACGAACTCCGGCCGGTGCCGGAACTTCTTGATGAAGCTGAAGATGTAGTCCCACCGTCCGCAGTTGAGCCCCGCCGAGTGGTCGCGCAGCTCCCACAGGATCTCGTCGGTCTCGAATGCGGCGAGGATGGTCTCGATCAGCACCGTGGCGCGGATCGTCCCGCGCGGAACGCCGAGCGCGTCCTGCGCCGCGACGAACACGTCGTTCCACAGCCGCGCCTCGAGGTGGCTCTCCATCTTGGGCAGGTAGAAGTACGGCCCGGTGCCCCTGGCGATCAGCGCGGCGGCGTTGTGGAAGAAGTAGAGCCCGAAGTCGAACAGGGAGCCGGAGACGGGCGCGCCGTCCACGTGCAGGTGCTTCTCGACCAGGTGCCAGCCGCGCGGGCGCACCACCAGCGTCGCGACGCGCTCCGCGAGGCCGTAGCGCTTCCCTTCGGGGCTGGTGAACGCGATGGTGCCGCGGACCGCGTCGCGCAGGTTCACCTGCCCGTCGAGGGTGTTGGCCCAGGTGGGCGAGTGCGCGTCCTCGAAGTCCGCCATGTACACGCGCGCGCCGGAGTTGAGCGCGTTGATGATCATCTTGCGGTCGACGGGCCCGGTGATCTCGACCCGCCGGTCCGCGAGATCGGCGGGGATCGGGGCCGCCGTCCACTCGCGGGCCCTGATCTGCCGCGTCTCCGCGAGGAAGTCCGGCATCCGGCCGTCCTGGATCTCCCGCTGACGGACGGTGCGCGCGGCGAGCAGCTCGCGGCGGCGCGCCTCGAACCGTCGCGCGAGCGCTGCGACGAACCGCAGCGCGCCGTCGCTCAGGATCCCGGCGTGCTCCCCGCTCAGCGGCCCCCGGATCTCGATGCCGGGATCTTTCGTGGCGGTCGATGACGACACCCCGGGCCCGTCGGTGCGTGGCGAGCGCATGCGCGACTCCGGATCGTGGCTTCGTACTGTCTGGGGGAGAAACGGCCCGAGCCGGAACCCGGCGCGGGCCTCGGAGCGAATTATAGGGCCGTCGGCGCGGAAAGGCGACCCGTCACGGGGCCGCGGCCGCGTCCGGCAGCCGGGCGGGCCCCGTCAGTTCGTCATCTTGAGGGAGGCCAGGGCCTCCACCGCGCCCACGTCGCGGGCGGTCCGGACCTCGAGTCGCACGCCCCGTCCCTCCGGATACCTGGGGGCCTCGTCGATGAGCGAGAGCACGGAGGCGGGGAGCCCGCTCGCCTGCGCCGCGCGGCACGCCTTCTCCCCGAGCGCGAACGACGCGAGGAAGTGCCCGGGGCGGGGAACCAGGTAGACCACGGTCCGCTGGTTCCGCTTCAGCCGCAGCGACCAGCGGCTGGTGGCCCTGGAGAACGCCCAGTGGTCCGACAGCGGACCGAGCTGCGCGATCAGGTCGGCGCGGAGCCGCTCCCACAGACCGCGCGAGCGGCCGAGCAGCTTCGCGATGTCGCGCTCGTCCGGCGGATGCAGGTCGGGAGGCGGCGCGCGTCTGGTCACGGAAGTCTCCCGGGGCGCCGGTGCGTCAGGACCGCGGCTGCGAGAGGATCACGCTCGGAGCCCCCGCGCTGGCTCCCGGCGCGAAGGCTGCGCCGAGCACCAGCCATCGGACCAAGCTGCGCGGGGCCGGGTCCGCGGACAAGGCCCGCGAGGCTCCAATGCGAGCGGTCGACCATGGAATGCGGCTACTGGCGCGCCGCGCGGCGCTCCTTCGACGACGGGACCAGCGGCAGGATCCTCGAGCCCTTCGCGGAGCTGGCGATGAGCGTGGCCAGGCGGCGGAGTCGCGTCTCGTCCTTCTTCGCGCTCATCACCCACCACGACGCCGTGCGGCGGTACCACGGAGCCTGGGCCTCGAACCAGGCCCATGCGCGTCGATTCGCCTTGAACGTCCGGGCGTACGCGCGCGCGAGGGCCCGCGCCCGGTTCTCGAAGGAGTGGAGTCCGGACTTCCGGCGATCCCGCTCGCGGTGCGCCTCGAGGCCGGCGGGCCGCATCAGGCCGAGCGTGGTCAGCCTGCGGACGTGGCGCAGGTTCACGGCGCTCCAGACGCTGGCGCGCCTCCGGGGCGTGAAGCGGATGGTGTAGCTCGTGGCGTCGTGGCGGGTGCGGACTCCGTCGATCCAGCCGTAGCAGAGCGCCGCGTCGAGCGCTTCGGCGTAGGTGATCGACGGCCTGCCGGAGCCGACCTTGTGGAACCCCACCAGCAGCTCGCGGGAGGAGGAATGATGGGTGTGGAGCCATCGACGGAACGCCGATGCGCTGACGAAGAATTTCGGCTGCACCTGCACCGCCTCCGTTGCAGCAGGGCGTGAGGGCGTAGGGTGTAGGGTGCGATGGCCGCCCTCAGCTACACCCTACACCCTCACACCCGCTCTCACATCCTTCCTCTACATCTGCCCCCGGCGCGCGGTCGGCGGCACCATGTTGTTCAGGCGGAGGTAATTCGCCAGCTGGCTGTAGTGGTCGGCCCAGTCGCCCACGGTGATCAGCACCATGCTGGCGCGCGTGGTCTTCCGCGGACCAAACGACTCCACGGAGTCCGCGAGCTGCGCGTCCGTCAGGTTCGCCGCCGAGCTCCTGCAGAAGTCGAAGCTCGCGCGCAGCGCCGTCATCAGCGTCTCCTTCGATGCGGTCGTGTCCACCTTGGTGCGCTGCGGCTCGGCCACGCCGGTCGCGTGCGAGCAGAGCCAGTAGTTGCCCTCTTCGACCAGGTGCACCGCGATCGCCCGGACCGACATCTGCACCGGCGTCGGGCTGTACGTCCACTTGTCGGCCGGGAACGACTCCAGCGCGGCGGTGATGACCCGCGTCGCACGCTCCGTCTGGGCGCGGTACGCGTCGGACACCGGGTTCTGCGCTGCTGCGAGCGCCGGGACCGCGCACAGGGCGGCCGCCAACGCGTAAGCGGAGGCTCTCATCGCTGCTGCTCCGGGTCTTGGGAAGCGCGAATTCTGACATGGGTCGGGCCGGGTGTCCAGCGCCCCCCCGGTCCGCGAGCGGCGGCGCCGTCTCCCGGGCGCCCGTCCGGCGCTCAGTACACGAAGGGGATCAGCTTCCGCACCCGCCGGCGGTACTCGGCGTACGCGGGGTGGCGCTCCTCGAGCCACCGCTCCTCGCGGCGCGCCTTGAGGTCGAAGACCAGGACGAGCAGCGCGGCGAACGCCAGGGTGAGCCAGCCCTGGATCGCGATCGCCCAGCCCAGCGCGAGCAGGACGAGGCCGCCGTAGATGGGGTGCCGGACCAGGGCGTAGGGACCGGACGAGACCAGCGAGGCGCCGGGCTTGGGATAGGGGAGCGGCGTGACGGCCCTCCCCAGACGCCAGGCGCCCCCGCCGAAGAGCAGGGCGCCGGCCGCCATCATCGCCCCGCCGGCGAGCCGCCACACGGGCTGGAGCGCAGGCGGGCCCCACGCGGGCCAGCCGGCGGGCGAGCGCGGGCCGAGCGAGACCAGGGCGACCAGCAGCAGCTGGGCGGCCACGTACCACTCGCCGCGCCGGCCCTGCCACCACGACAGGGCGGCCGGATCCCCGGGCGGGCCGCCCCTAATGCGCGGCCGCGGCGCCGCTCCCGGCCGGTCGCCGCAGCGGCGTCTCGTTCCACAGGCGAGTCATCAGCAGCGCGCCGATGAGCGAGAACGGCATGATCATGTACGTCCAGGCGCCCCAGCCGAGCTTGTCGAGGAAGTGGCCGAGCAGGAAGCCGGTGAGTCCCGACGCCAGGTACTGCACGCCGTCGAGCAGGCCGGCCACCGTGCCCGCCGCCCGGGTCCCGCCGAAGTCCATCGAGGCCGTGCCCGTCAGCATCCCGTGCACGCCGAAGATCCAGATGCAGGTGAAGCCGATCATGAACGCCGCGAGTCCCGGTGCGGCCGCGCGGCCCAGGACCAGCAGCGAAACGATCTGGCACAGGTAGAAGACGAGCGCCACCGGCGGCCGCCGCGACCCGAACACGCGGTCCGACAGGAAGCCGGCCAGCAGCCCGCCCGCGACCCCGCCCAGCGTGATGCCGAGGGACGCGACGTTGAACAGGGTGCTGCCGGGCGTGATGCCGTGGACCTCCTTGAGGAACGGCACGAACCACAGGATCAGGCCCTGCCGGACGAAGCCGGTGCAGAACTCGGCGGCCACGAGGGTGACGATCACGGGATTGGTGAACACGCGCCGCAGGAGGTGGTTCCAGTCCACCGGCCGGTCGCGGTCCGGGTCGTGGGAGGTGGCGTCGTCGGTCTCGATGGCCGGGAAGCCCGCCTTGGCGGGCGTGTCCCGCACCAGCACCAGGTCCACCAGGAACATCGCGGCGATGGCGGCCGACGGAACCAGGAACACCCAGTACCAGCTCAGCGCCGCGAGGATCTTGCCGCCGACGTACAGCGCCAGGAAGTAGCCGCTCGAGATCATGACGCCGAAGATGCCGCCGAACACCCCGCGCTCGCGCACGTGGAACCACGGCGCGTTCACCTTGACGATCGAGAGCGCGCCGAACGCCTGGAAGTACTGGTTCGCCGCGTAGAGCAGCGACATGCCGACCACGATCCGCGTCTGCCACCCGCTGAGGAACAGCAGGCCGATCAGCAGGTTCACCGCCGCGGCGCCGGCGGCGCCGATCAGGATCGCCTTCTTTCCCCCGATCCGGTCGGCCAGCGGGCCGTTGAAGATGACGGCGAGCGCGTAGGTCCAGAACCCGGCCGTCGCGATCGTCCCGAACTCCCCTTTCGAGAGGTGGAACGCGTCCATCATCGTCTTGGAGGAGACGTTCAGGTTGTAGCGGCCCATGTAGAAGGTCGCGTACGTGACACCGAGCGGGAACCAGTTCAGGAACCGGCGCGTGCGGTAGGCTCGGCTGTGCCCCAGCGGATTCGCCATGGCGCGCCTACCGGGCCGCGCCGGCGTGCATCTCGTTCCACAGCGCCGCGAACACGGCCTCGAGCGCCGGCCCGAGCTTCGCGGGGTCGTCGGTGCGCTCGGGCTCGTTGTCGAACACGGCGAACGGCACGTCGAAGCTCCGGATCCGGATCCGGCCGGCCTTACGGCCGCCGGACAGCCGCTCCCAGTCGTTGGTCCGGTAGTACCGCTCCATTTTCTCGTCGGGGAGCGAGTGGTAGAGAATGGAGTCGGCCTGCGAGGGATCGAACCGCCGCCGGTTCTTCCGCACGGATTCCTCGTAGGAGACGTTGATGTAGACGATGCCGGCGCGGCTCAGGATGTCGTCGCCGAGGTGCGCGAACGCCTCGGCGAACCCGTGCTCGCCGCCGCGGGAGAATTCCACCAGGGCCGTGTGCGTCGCCGTGAACGCGGGATCGCGGGCCAGCGCCTTCCGGAACTCGAGGTTGATCCGCTCGATGAACAGGTTCCAGAGCCGCTCGCTCTTGAAGAAGTAGTCCCCGGTGGTGAAGGCGCGGGGCTCCCCGAGCCGCTCGAGCAGGTCGTCGATCTCGAACGTCTCCCACACGAACGGGAAGTCGTCGAACTCGACCAGCGGGCCGACGCGGAAGCGCCGCGCCCGCTCCGCCTCGCCGGCGTGCTTGAGGAAGTCGATGACCTCGCTCTTGCCGGCCGCCGGCCGGCCGATCAGGATGATCGTCTCGAACCGCTCGCTCACCGTCTCCCCCTCGTCCACCGGTTCCCGTGCGGCGCCGTGCCCGGCGCCGCGCAACGATACGGCGTTTGACACCGATTGCGGAAGGGCTACATATCGAGACGACCGCCGGTCGCGGGACGCCGCGGCCCGGCGGACTCCACGGAAGGACGGGCGTCATGCAGGTGGCACGCATTCACGGCGCGGGCGACCTCCGGCTCCACGACGAACCGGTGCCGACGCCGGGCCCGGGCGAGGCCCTGGTCCGCGTCACGGCGGTCGGCGTGTGCGGCTCCGACGTGCACTGGTGGCAGGAGGGACGGATCGGCGACGACCGCATCGAGACGCCGCTGGTCCTCGGCCACGAGTGCGCCGGGGTGATCGAGAGCGGAGCGCGGCGCGGCGAGCGTGTCGCCATCGACCCGGCGCAGACCTGCGGCCGGTGCGAGTACTGCGAGCAGGGGAACGTCAACCTCTGCTCCGGGCTGCGGTTCGCCGGCCACGCGCCCCAGGACGGCGCGCTGCGCAACTACGTGGCCTGGCCGGAGCGCTGCCTGGTGCCGCTGCCCGCGTCGCTGTCGGACGCCGACGGCGCCATGCTCGAGCCGCTCGGCGTGGCGCTGTACTCCGTGGACCTCGGCGAGGTGAAGCCGGGGACGACGGTCGGCGTCTTCGGGTGCGGCACCATCGGCCTGTCGGTCGTCCAGATCGCGCGCGCCGCGGGGGCGGCGCGCATCTTCGCGACCGATCTGCCGTCCGTGCCGCACCGGCTCGAGGCCGCGCGCGCCTTCGGCGCGACGCCGTTCGCCGCCGCCGGCGGACGGGAGGTGCAGGAGATCCTCCGGGCCACCGGCGGCCGCGGGGTGGACGTCGCGTTCGACGCCTCGGGCGAGCCCGAGGCGGTCGAGGCCGCCATCGCGGCGGCGAAGCCGGGAGGGCGGGCGATCCTCATCGGCATCCCCTGCGAGGACCGGACCGCCTTCACGGCCTCCACGGCCCGGCGCAAGGACCTCGCGATCCGGGTCGTGCACCGGATGAAGCACACCTATCCGCGCACCCTCGCGCTGGTCGAGAGCGGGCGGGTGAACGTGCGCGCGCAGGTCACGCACCACTTCCCGCTCGCCGAGGTCGGCCGCGCGTTCGCGGTGGCGCACCGGCGGGAGGGCATCAAGGTCGTGGTCGACTGCTGAGCCGGGCGGCGCGTGCCGGCCGCCCGCGGGCCGGGGAAAATGGCCGCACGGCGCCGCGGGATTCGGGGTTGCGCTCCGTGCCGCCGGGCGGAAAGTTGTAGAGGTCTTGTGACATTATCACCCGGCCCGCCGCGCCGGACCGCCGGTGCCGCGCCGCCGCACGATCGACATCCCTCCAGTCGCGAGCGACCGATGAGCCAGCGCCGCATGCCCGCCCTGTCCGTGCCGTTCCTCGTCCTGCTCACCTTCACCGCCGCGCTCGCCGCGCAGAACGCCCCCGCCCCCGCGTCCTCGGGCGCGCCCGCCCCGTGGACGGGGCCGCTGCGGGGCAGCTGGGTGCAGGCCGGCCCGGTGGCCGCGGGCGACGTCGTGCTGGCCGGGGGCGGCGGTGGGGCGGAGATCGTGCTGTCCCGCGACGAGCCGCTCAACGTGCGCCAGGCGGCGACCTTCCTCGCCGGCGACATCGAGAAGATCAGCGGCTGGCGGCCCCCGATCGTCGACACGCCGAGCGCGGGCCGCATGGCCATCCGGATGGTGACGCTGGGAACGGCTCCGCTGCCAAGGGACGTGGACGTGCGCGGGATGGCCGGCCAGTGGGAGGCGTACCGCATCGTGACGGCGCCGAAGACGGTGTGGCTGGTGGGCTCGAACCCGCGCGGCACCGCCTTCGCGGCCTACACGCTGTCGGAGCGGCTGGGCATCGATCCGCTGTACCTGTGGACCGGCTACCTGCCCGAGCACCACGACCCGCTGGTGCTCAAGGCCACGCGCTTCGTGCAGGGCCCGCCGACCTTCAGGTACCGCGGCTTCTTCCACGACGACGAGGACATCCTGCCGCGGCCGTTCGACGAGCACGGTTACCCGTCGCAGCTCGGCGACGTGCCGCTCGAGTGGTACAAGAGATTCTTCGAGACCGCGCTGCGGCTGCGGATGAACATGGTCGCGCCGTACACCCGGGTGCACCGCCGCTACGAGGTGCAGGAGCTGGCGAGCGACTGGGGCCTGTACTACACCTCCCACCACTACGACATCCTGGTCTCCAATCCGTTCGGCATGACGCGCTTCAACCTCGCCGCCGAGCGCGGCGTGCGGCCGGAGTACGACTGGTTCAACAACCGGGACGGGATGCTCGCCTTCTGGAAGGCGGGCGTCCTGGAGAACCGCCACCTCGACGTGATCTGGCCGGTCGGGATGCGCAACACCGAGGACCGCGGCTACGTGTGGCCGCAGGGCTTCACCGACGAGGACCGGGCGAAGGTGTTCCACGAGGTCATCACCGACCAGGTGAACATGGTGCGGGAGCTGCTGCCGCCCGGGAAGACGCCGCTGTTCCACTTCACGATGTACACCGAGATGCTGCCGGCCTACCAGCAGCATCCCGAGACGTTCGACCTGCCCAGCGACGTGATCATCGTCTGGCCCGACGACAACGACGGCCACATGCGCGGGCTGCCGGCGAGCCTGGGAAAGTGGAAGCACGGCGTCTACTACCACCTGGCCTATCTCGGCGGGAACCTCAGCAAGCAGAACGTCAGCACCGTCGCGCCGGCCACCATCGGCGCCGAGTTCCAGAAGGTCGTGCAGGCGGGCGCCACGGAGTACATGCTGGTCAACATGTCCGAGGTGCGCGAGTACGTGATGGGCGTCCGGATGATCGCCGACATCACGTGGAACGCCGCCGGCGCGTTCGCGGCGCCCGATCCGGCGGGCCGCTACGTCGGCTGGTTCTCGCGCGAGTACTTCGGCGCGGGCGCCGACGACGCCGCCGCGACCTACGGCCGGTACTTCGACCTGCTCGACGTGCCCTCGCGCCTGTGGAACGCGTCGAACGCGATCCAGCAGCTCCTCGAGCGGCTGCACGACCGGGTGCTCGGCCGTCCCTCGCCGCCGGACACCGGCCGCCGGGTGGGGTTCTTCGTCCAGGTCCCGCTCGACAGCGCCCTGCCGGTGCTGCGGGCCCGCGCGCCGCAGCTCGATTCGGCGCTGGCGCAGGAGGCCCGCGCCGAGGCGTCGATGACGCCCGACCAGGCGCGGTACTTCCACGACAACGTGGCGCTCGGGCTGTACCTCGACGCCTGCCAGACCCGGGCCGCCCTCAAGCTCGCGGACGCGCTCGCGGCTCCCGACACCACGCAGCTGTGGCAGCTCGCCTGGCAGGCCAGGCCGCCGCTCGAGCAGCTCGAGGACCAGCTGCTGTGGGCCGAGTATCCGCCCTTCAGCCGCTGGTACCACGAGACCTGGATCCGGTCGGAGTTCTCGCCCAACAACCCGCACCGTGCCTACAACGAGGTCCGCGCCTTCCTGACCAGCCACGGCCGCGAGATCCTCACGCCTCCGCCGTTCTTCTTCCGACCGCCCGCGGGCACGACCGGCCAGCCCGGCGCGCAGCCGGCGCCCGGCGCGCCGCCCCAGGCTCCTGCCCGGCCGCCGGCGCAGACCACGGCGCTGCCGACGGAGGAGGCCCCGGCTCCGCAGCAGCCGGCCCGGCCGCCGCGGTAGGCCGGCGTCGAAACGAGACCGCCGCAGGGCGACGTCGGCTGCCGTCCCGCGGCGGTCTCGTGTGGTTCGTCGCGGCGCCGGTCGAGCCGGCGCCGGTTCCTGCCCCGCCGCCGGCCGCGGGACGTCCCTGACCCCGGGACGCCCGCCGCCGTGCGGCGGCTTGGTCACGCCGTTCCGCGCAACGCCCGGATCAGCGTCTCCACCCCGCTCACGTACAGGATCTCGCACGGGCGGGGTCCGGCGACCCACATGTCGTACTCGCCGGTGATCGCTGCGCTGAACACGTCCCCGGCCAGGAGGTCCATCTCACTGCCCTCCTGACTCCGCACCCTGGCGCGGCCCGAGAGCACGAGCCCGACGGGCTCGGCTCCGAGACGGGCGGGAGGGGACGACCCGGAGACGCACTGGGACCACCGCCACCCGGGCGCGTAGCTCGCCTTCCCGATGGAGTGGCCGCCAAGCGTCACGATCTCGATGCGGCCGCTCTCGAACGCCAGCAGGCGCTCGGCGGTGTGGAACCGCTTGACCACCGCGGTGGTGTCGGACTGCGCCAACGGGGACACACGTGCTGCCTGACCGAAAGGGGGCATCAGGACTCCATCTGCACCGGGCGTGGGTGGACACTCCGGCGGCCGGCTCGATGCGGTGGGCACTCCGGAGACGGGTCATCATGCATGATACACCAGGTGAGCCGTCGGGATTCAGGGGGCGGCGGTGCCGGGGGCTGGAACGGGGCTGCGGGCGGGCGCCGGTCGTCGCCGGCTCAATCCCCGGGGTGGTACTCGCGCTCGGTGTGGCCCGAGAGCTGGGAGCGATAGAAGTAGACCGGCCGCAGATTCCCCGTGGCGTAGCGGCCGGCCTCGTCGTCGAAGTGGCGCGAGGCGGAGTCGCCGCTCTCGCCCCCGACCGTGACCGCCCGCGCCCTCACGCTGTCGCCGAACTCCACGACGGCCACGAAGCTGTTGCCGCTCGAGCCGTACCACCTCCTGGTGTTCGGGTAGGCGCGCGAGCCGAACGAGGCGAGCGAGCCCCACCGCGACGAGGTGAACCCCACCGGGATGCTGGGACGCGCGTCGTCGAATCGCGGGTCGATGGCGTCGTCGATCCGCTGGAAACGGTTGATCGCGCCCCACGGAACCCGCCACGTGCCGAAGTCGGCGGTCAGGCTGTCCGACGCTGCGGCCAGGGCCGCCAGCAGGGTCGCCGGCGCGGCGCGCTCGGCGACCCAGGTCTCGGCGGAGAGCCCCGCCTGCCGCGCGTTGCGGAACACCTGCCGCTGGACCTCCGTCCCCCAGAACACGGCCAGCGACGTGGCCACGGAGCTCGTGTCCCAGCGGCAGTCCCAGCGGCGCAGCACCGCGATCTCGTCCCGCAGCCGCGAACGGAGCGGGTCCGAGCGCGCGGCGCGGTCGTAGGCTGCGAGCAGCGGCGGAATCATCCGCGCGAACGACGGCAGCCAGCGGTCGAACGCCGCGGCGGTGAGGGAGGTCATCGTGAAGTCGCGGCGGCCCGGCAGCACGCGGAGCGCGTGGCGGCCGCGCGGCGACTCCTCCGTGCCGGTCTCGACGTAGCGCGGGAAGTCGCTCCGCTTCGGGCTCGAGGGCCCCGCCGCCGACCACGGCCAGTCGTTGGAGTTGTAGATCCAGCCGCTCGCCGGGTTCAGGAGCTTCGGCGTCTCGTCCACCGTGAGGAGGCCGCGGTAGTCGGTGGCGGTGTCGCTCCCGTCCACCGGCTTCGTCCAGTCGAAGGAGGTGTCGCGCCGGGGGATGTAGTTGGAGTGGAAATACGCGATGTCGCCGTCGGCGTCCGCGAAGATCGTGTTGTTGGACGAGTTGGTGTGCAGCTCCAGCGTGCGGCGGAATTCCGCGTAGTTCCTGGCCTTGGTCCGCGTGAACGCCTGGATGAGCGCGTGGACCGGGTCGTGCATCAGGCTCACGCTCACCCACTTGCCGCCCGCCTCGCGCACGATGGGCCCGTGCCGCGTGTAGAAGGCCGTGAACGTCCGCGCCGCCGTCCCGGTGTCGGTCTTCCATCGGATGGTGATCGGGCGGGCCAGGACCGGCAGGAGGCTGTCGCCGTGGCGGTACAGCCGGCGGTCGCCCTCCCCGGTGACGGTCTCGAGGAACTCGTCGACGTTGTCCACGCCGCTCGAGGTGTGCATCCAGCCGGCGGTGGCGTTGAAGCCCTGGTAGACGAAGAACTGGCCCCAGGTCACGGCGCCGTACGCGTCGAGCCCCGAGTCGCTGGCCATCCCGAGCTCGGAGCGGAAGTAGAACGAGGTGTGCGGATTGATGTACAGCAGCGGGCGGTGGTTCCGCGTGTTCGCTGGCGCGATGGCGATGCCGTTGGAGCCGCCGGGCTCGACGAACGCGTCGTCGCCGTCGCCGCCGGGTGGGCGCGGGGCTGGCGCGGGCCCGGCGCCGCCGTAGAAGGCCTGGAGGCCGCGCAGGTCCACCTTCTCGATGTCCCAGTCGATGCTGCCCTCGGTGAAGCCGAGGGCCATCCACGGCTCGAACCGCCGGATGATCCTCGGCTGCACCTGCGGGTGGGTGGCGAGGTAGTAGTTCAGGCCGTCGGCGAACGCGTCCATCAGCGCCCGCAGCCATGCGGGGCTGGCGGCGTACCCGGCCTTCAGGCTGTCCTCGTCCACGAGCAGGCGCATGCGCAGGTCGCGCCAGACGGCGGCTTCGCCTTCTACCTCCGCGGCGCGCCCGAGGGCGTCGAGGTAGTTCGTCTCCACCCGGTTGAAGTCGTCCTCGGCCTGGGCGTACTCCACGCCGAACACGGCGTCGGCGTCCGACCGGCCGAACACGTGAGCGATGCCCCAGTCGTCGCGGACGATGGTGACGTCGCGGGCCTCGCGCTCCCAGCGTGCCAGGTCCGCCGGCGCGAACCGGGAGGTCGGGGCGGCGAGGGCCGCGCACGCCAGCAGCAGGAACGCGGGTCGCCCGGTCATTCAGCCCGCCAGCTCGCGCAGCGCCCGCACCAGGGCGTCCAGCTCGTCGGTGGAGGTGAACAGGTGCGGCGTGACCCGCACCCCGTGCACGCCCGCACCGTCGATGGCGACCGTCCAGATGCGGTAGCGGTCGAACAGCGCCGAGGCCAGCGCCGCGGGCTCGAGACCCGCGACGCCGACGTTGGCGATGGCGCCGGTGCGGCGGGGATCGCTCGGCGTGTTGAGCGTGATGCCGGGCCGGCCGCGCACCCGGTCGGTCCAGTAGCGCTGCAGCCAGCGGAGCCGCGCCTCCTTGCGTGCGGTCCCGATGGCCTGGTGGAAGTCGAGCGCGTCGTTGATCGCGAGCACCGTGTGCACCGGCTGGGTGCCGGTGTGGTTGAGCTTGCGGATGTCGTCGTCCGGCACGCTCTGGTCGGCGAAGGTGGGCCACAGCTCGGCGATGTGGTCGCGGCGCACCCACAGGATGCCGGCGCCGAGCGGGTTGCCGAGCCACTTGTGGAGCGAGGAGGCGAAGTAGTCGCCGTGCAGCTCCGGGATGGTGAACTCGAGCTGGCCGAAGGTGTGCGCCCCGTCCACCATCACCTGCACGCCGTGGCGGTGCGCCATGTCGGCGACCTGCGCCACGGGCAGCACCTGCCCGGTGATGTTCACCATGTGGCAGATCATCAGCAGGCGGGTCCGGGGCGTGATGGCGCCTTCGTAGAGGCCGACGATCTCGTCGTCGGACCGCGGGTCCACCGGCAGCGAGACGATGCGGTTGACCACGCCGTGGCGGCGCGCCTGCAGGGCGAACATGTCGAGCATGGCGCCGTAGTCCTGCGCCGCCATCACCGCCTCGTCGCCCGCCTGCCACCGGAATCCGCCGATCACCGTGTCGAGCGACTCGGTCGTGTTGCGGGTGACGATCAGCTCCTCGAGCGGCACGCCGGCCATGGCCGCGAGCCGCGCGCGCACGGCCACGTTGTCGTCCGCCATGCGGGTGCGCATGTAGCGCGTGGACTGGAGATTGATGTCGCGCACCCGTCCGATGAACGCCTCGAGCACCGGCTGCGACTGCATCAGGAAGTAGCCGTTCTCGAGGTTGATGTAGTCGGGCGTGAGGAGGTACCTGGCGCGGATCGCGGCCCAGAACGCGTCGTCCTGCGCCAGCCGGGCGGGCGGCAGCGCCGCGTAGCGGGCCCAGCCCGCGTCGCCGAACACGGCGGCGAGGGAGATGCCGCCGAGGGTCCGCAGGAACTCGCGCTGGTTCATGGCCTCGCCCTCCGCGATCCGGCGCTCATCGCCCTAGGCCGAGGGCGCGCCGCGCGTAGGGCCGCACGAACGCGGCCGGCGGGTTGTGCCCGGTGGCGAGGTCGTAGGCCTGCTGGAACGCGGCCCGCGCGGCGTCCGCCTTGCCCTCGCGCTGGTACGTGACGGCGAGCAGGCAGCGGAGGTAGGGATCGCGCTCGTTGCCGGGCAGCGCCACCGCCCCGCCGAGCTGCGTCTCGGCCGTCGCCAGGTCCCCCGTGTAGAGCGCGACGTAGCCGGCGAGGTACGGGAAGAACCGCTCCTGCTGCGCCGCCATGGCGGAGTCGCCGTCCAGGATCCGGCGCGCAGCCGCGACCTGGCGCCGGGCCTGGGCCGTGTCGCCCCGGCGCGCCGCGATGCGGCCCAGCGCGTGCGCGAGGCGGAACTCCCACAGGCTCCGCGGGTGCGCGAGCGGCGCCGGCTCCTTCGTGCCCAGCTCGTAGCCGCGCCGGTACCACTGCTCGGCCGCCTGCGCGTCGCCGGCATCGAGGCACACGCGGGCCGCCTCGTCCGCGATCTCGCCCTCCTGGTAGAAGGCGTTCCGGGGATCGGCCTGCTCGCGCGTCGCCCAGTAGGCGATGACCAGGCTCTCGTAGCGGACCGTGCCCGCGCAGTCGCCGCCGAAGGCGTAGCTCATCGCCATCGCGCGTTGCGCGGCCGCCTTCGTCGCGGGGTCGGTGGCCGTGTCGATGACGCCCTGGAAGATCGCGCGCGCCTGGGCCGTGGAGTCGGCGAGGTCGAGCTGGAACGCGCGCCGCATCAGCGGCGAGGGCGCGGCGGGCCCGCCCTGGGCCGTGGCGGCGCGGCCGGCGAGGGACAGGGCGGCGAGCGCGGCGGCGACGGACCAGCCTCGGAAGCTCCGGGTCATCGCAAATCCTCCGGATTCGGTGTCACGGCACGGGTCACGGCCGCTCGAAGTAGCGCCTGGCCCACTGCAGGAACACCGGCCAGTCGAGCAGGTCGGTGTGCCCGCCCTCGTGCATGCGGAAAGCCAGCTCGCCGTCCATCAGGCCCTGGTCCGCGGCCGGCATCGTCGTCGTCCCGAGTCCCCGCGCGCCGAGCAGCCGGTAGACGGGGTCGGCGGCGACGGCGGCGAGGAACTCGCCGTGCGTGTCGACCCAGGTGTCCCCTTTCGTGCCGCCGGTGACGAACAGCGGGCGCGGTGCCACCAGGGCCATCAGCTCGTGCGCGTCCACCGGCATGTCGGCCCAGTGGCCCGAGTACTTGAGGAAGTTGCCGGCCATCCAGTGGTACTCGCCGGCGCTCGCCACGTTGTCGATCGTCTCGCCCCAGCTGCGCTTCTCGAGCGACGCGCCCATCGCCCCCGAACTGCTCGCCCACACGATCGCCCAGCGACGGTCCAGCGCGCCCGCCAGCAGCGCGGTCTTGCCCCAGCGCGAGTGTCCCTCGATCGCGGCGCGCCGGGCGTCGATCCGCGGGTCGGTCTCCAGGTAGTCGAGCGCCCGGCTCATCCCCCAGCACCACGCCGCCAGCACGCCCCAGTCGTCCGGCCGCCGCGGCCGGCCGCGGGCCACCAGGCCGATGATCCCCTCGCTCAGCCCGGCGCCGTTGTCGGCCTGGATCGCGGTGGTGTTCACGGTTCCGAACGCCCATCCCCGAGCCAGGGTCTGCGCGATGCGGTCGGGCAGCTTCGTCGTGTCCCCCGGCGGGAAGCCGAAGAAGACGCCCCACACCACCATCACGACCGGGACGGGCCTGGTGACATGCGGCGGCAGGTAGAGCGTGATCTCGATGGCGGGCTTCGCGGCCGGATAGGCGGAGTCGTCGATGCGGCCGAGCACGTGCTCGACGACCGCCTCGCCGGGATAGCGAGTGGAATCCAGGCTCGTGACCTGGAAGCGCACGGCCGGCGTGCGGGCGGGCGTGCGCCCGTAGATCTCGCGCTCGAACAGCTCCAGGATCTCGGGGCGGCGGACGCGCCACCAGGTGGCCGGATCGGTCACGCGGCGGCCGCGGGCGGTGACCAGCGGATCGGGGAGCGCGTAGGTCCCGGCGCGCGCCTCGTCGTAGTTCGACCAGATGCCCCACTCCGAGCGGACGTAGGTGTTGCCCGCCGAGTCGTACCAGTTGCCGCCCGGCGCGCCGGCGCGCTGGAAGGTGTTCGGCGGCCGGCTGGGATCGCTGTCGGCCGGCGGCAGCGCGGGCGGCGCCGGCAGGTGCAGCAGCGCGACCATCCGATCGTGGTCGCGCTGGGAGCCGGCCCGGATCGAATCCATGAACGCCTGGCGCTGCGCCGGCGTCATGGTGCGGAAGTCGGGGGCCTGGGCGCCCGCGGCCGCGGCCCAGGCGGAGAGGATCGCGGCCGCGAACAAGGCGGCCCGCAGGTGACGGCGCCGGCTGGCCGTCGGCATCGGCGTCGTCTCCAGGCTGGTCAGCGGCAGCTCGGCATGTGGATCAGTCAATGTAGGTCGGACGGATCGGCGCGGCCAACGGCGGGCCGCGCGGCGCCGCTCAGTACCCGGCCGCCCGGCTCGGCAGCCGCGGGTCCGCGACGCCCTCGAGCCCGCCGCGCCCGACCCGCACCGCGGTGACGGTCGCGAAGTACCACGGGTGCGCATAGAAGTGGTGGCCCATCGCCTCGAGCTGCGCCCTCACATCGGGCGGCAGTCCGTCCGGCTCGGTGGCCACGGAGTCCGGCAGGGCGTTGTGGTGCACGCGGGGGGCGGCGACCGCCTCGGCGAGGGTCATGCGGTGGTCCACCACGTTGACGATGGTCTCGAGCACCGCCGTGATGATCATCGCGCCGCCCTCGGAGCCGAGGACCAGCTCGAGGCGACCGCGGCGGTCGAGCACGATGGTCGGCGTCATGGACGAGAGCGGCCGCTTGCCGGGGGCCACCGCGTTGGCCTGTCCCAGCTGCTGGAGGCCCATCGTGTTGACGGCACCCGGCTGCGCGGTGAAGTCGTCCATCTCGTTGTTGAGGAAGAAGCCGGCGCCCCCGACCACGATCTTCGACCCGAAGCCGTGGTTGAGCGTGGTCGTGAGGCAGGCCGCGTTCCCGCGTGCGTCCACCACCGAGTAGTTCGTGGTGTGCGGTCCCTCGCGCAGCGCCGGTCCCCCGGTGGGCGTCGCGCGGTCGCGCCGGATCGAGCGGCGCTGCCGGGCCGCGTAGGCCGGGCTCGTCAGGCGCCGCAGCGGCATGGTCACGAAAGCCGGGTCGCCGAGCAGCGTGTTGCGATCCAGGAACGCGCGCCGCTCGGCCTCGATGAGCAGGTGGCGCTCGCGCACGCTGCCGAACGGTCCGAGCCGGAAGCCGGCGAGGATGTTGAGCGCCTGGATGAGCGTGGCGCCGCCGCTCGAGGCCGGCGGCATGGTGATGATCTCGTGCCCGCGGTAGCGGCCCCGCAGCGCCGTGCGCCATCGCGGCCGGTAGCGGTCGAGGTCCTCCGCCGTGATCAGTCCGCCGTCACGCCGCATCTCGGCCACGATGAGGCCCGCGATGCGGCCGCGGTAGAACACCCTGGCCCCCGAGTCGGCGATCAGCTGCAGGGTGGCCGCCAGCTCCGGCTGGCGGAGCGTGTCGCCGGCCTGGTAGGGCCGGCCGCCGGGCAGCCACAGCCGCGCCGTCGACTCGTAGCGCTCCAGGAGCCGCTGGTCGTCGCGCAGCATGTCGGCGCGCGGCTGGTCGACGACGTGGCCGTCGCGCGCGAGGGCGACGGCCGGAGCGACGACGTCGCGCCACGGCAGCCGTCCGAACCGGCGGTGCATCTCCCACAGGCCGGCCACGGACCCCGGCACGCCGACGGAGAGCGGGCCGAGCCACGACGCGTCGGTGACCCTGCCGGCCGAGTCCACGAACATGTCGCGGGTCGCGGCGGCCGGCGCCGTCTCGCGGAAGTCGAGCGCGAAGCTCCGGCCGTCGCGCCGCCGGTACACCAGGAAGCCGCCGCCGCCCAGGTTGCCGGCCGCGGGCTCGACCACGGCGTGGGCGAAGGCGACGGCCACGATGGCGTCGATCGCGTTGCCGCCGCGCCGCAGGATCTCGGCGCCGACCTGGCTCGAGACGGGATGGTCCGCGGCCGCCATGCCGTGCCGCGCCACGACGGCGGGCTCGACCTGCGCATAGCGCCACGGGGCCGGGGCGGCCGCCGAGTCCTGGGCCCGCGCCGCGAGCGGGAAGAGCGCGGCGAGCAGCAGCGCGGGCGCGACCACGCTGCGGAGCCGCGTCGCCCCGGCTCGCGGCCGGCGCGGCGGGTCGAGTTGCCGGGCATCAGGCATGGCGGCTCCGGTACACGTCGGTGCTCAGGTACTTGAGTCCGGAGTCGACCATCAAGGTGACCACGGTGGCTCGGGGGCCGAGCTGCTCGGCCACCCGCAGCGCAGCGATGACGTTCGCGCCGGAGGAGGTGCCCGCGAACAGGGCCTCCTCGTGCGCCAGGCGCCGGGCCATGGCCTTGGCTTCCGCGGTTCCCACCGCGAGGACCTCGTCCACGAGCGCCGGCTCCCAGAGCGGCGGGACGAATCCGACGCCGACGCCCTCGATGTGGTGCGGCCCGGGCCGGCCTCCCGTGAGCACCGCGGATTCGGCGGGCTCGACCGCGACCACGCGGATGCCCGGCTTGTGCCGCTTCAGCACGGTGGCGGCGCCGCGCAGCGAGGCGGCCGTCCCGACGGAGTGCACGAACGCGTCGATGCCGCCCTGGGTCTGGCTCCAGATCTCCTCGCCCAGGGGATGATAGCCTGCGACGCTGTCCCGGTTGTTGAGCTGGTCGGTCCAGAAGGTGTGGGGCTCCCGGCTCAGCTCGCGGGCGGCCTCGATCATGTCCAGGATCAGCTGCTTGGTGGTCTGCCCGCCCTCGCTCGGCACGAGCGTCAGCCCGGCACCGAGCGCCGCCATGTGGTCGCGCTTCTCGAGGCTGAACGCGTCGGACGTGACGATCCGGATGCGGTAGCCCCTGGCGGCGCAGACGAGGGCGAGCGACGTGCCGGTGCTCCCCCCCGTGTACTCGATCACCGTGTCCCCGCGCTTCAGCCGCCCGTCCTCCTCGGCCCGCGCGATCACCGACTGCGCCATCCGGTCCTTCATGCTGCCGGTGGGGTTCTCCCACTCCAGCTTGACCAGGAGACGCGCGCCGTTCGCCGGCACCACCTTGCGCAGCTCCACCAGCGACGTGTTGCCGACGGCGTGGAGGATGTCCATGACCCGTGCCCGATCCTGCCGGTAGACGCGACTGGTGACCACCACAGTTGTACGGCCGAGTGGCACGTCTCGCCAGGGCGGCCGTCCGCCGCGCGGCGGCGCGACGCTGGACGCGCGCCGCGGAAGGCGATACATCATCGTCGCCGCCCGTCATCGCGACGGGGGCGCGGAGACTCCATGACACGGGTCGCACACGTCGCCGCGGCGAGCGCCTGTCTCGCCGCCCTCGGCCTTCCCACCTCGCGGGCCGCGCGCGCGCAGGCGCCGGCCGACGCGTCCACCCGACTGGCCACCGTCTCGGTGGAGACGGCGCGGCTCGGCAGCCTGATTCCGCGCGACTTCATCGGGTACAGCCTCGAGGTGTCGACCGCGGGGCAGGGCATCGGCGCGTTCCAGGGAGCCGCGGCGGGCGGGTCCGCCGCTTCCGCGGAGGAGGCGGTCTACGCGCTGGGCCGTCCGGGCGCGCCGAACGCGGGCTACTTCCGCCTGATGCGCAACCTCGGCGCCGGCATCCTGCGCCTCGGCGGCAACAGCCAGGACAACAGCTGCTGGGCGCGCGCCGAGGCACCGCATCCGGACGGCTGCGCCGCGGAGCTGACGGGCCCCGATCTCCGGCTGTTCGGGGAGGCCGCGCGGGCGAGCGGCTGGAAGCTCATCGTCGGTCTCAACCTGAAGCAGAACGCGCCGTCGTGGGCGCTGCGCGAGGTGACCGAGGGCGTGGCGCGGGAGATCCCGCGCCCGCTGGTGTTCGCGCTCGAGCCGGGCAACGAGCCCGACCTGTTCTCCCGCACGCCCTACCGCGCGGCGGGCTACGCCGCCGCCGACCAGGCGCAGGAGTTCTCGGCCTACGTGCGCGCGCTCCGGGCCGACCCGGTCGGCCGGCGTTATGCGCTGGTCGGACCCGCGACCTGCTGCGGGTGGCGCGACCCCGCCGGTCTCGCGACGTTCATCGACGGCGTCGGCCGCGCGAACCTCACCTGGATCACGGTCCACAACTACTCGGAGACGACCTGCAACGGCAGGCAGGTGAGCATCGGACGCCTGCTGTCGCCCGAGCTGATGGACCGGTTCGACCGCGAGGCGAAACCGCTGGCCGCGCTCGCCCGCGAGCGCGGGCTGCCCATCGCGATGGCGGAGACGAACTCGGCGTCATGCGGCGGGATGCCGGGCGTCAGCAACGCGTTCGCCTCGGCGCTGTGGGGCCTCGACTACGCGTTCTCGCTGGCCGACGACGGGTACGTCGGCGTCGCGTTCCACACCAGCTACCGCCCGGGCGGCGGCAGCTCGTACAACCCGGTGGACACGTACGTGCGGCGGGATTCGGCGGGCACGGTGCGCTACCGCAACGTCGCCGAGCCCCTGTACTACGCGCTCTACCTGTTCGGGCGGCACGCGTCGGGCGCGCACCTGGTGCCCGCGCTCGTCGAGACCCGCGCCAACCTGCGCGCCTGGGCGGTGAGCCGCTGCGGCGGATGCGCGGTCGCGGTGTTCGTGCTGAACAAGGACTCGAGCGCCTCGGGACCGGTGCGGGTGCACCTCGCGCGGCGGATGGGGAGCGGGACGCTGCTGCTGCTCCGCGCGCCGAGCCTGGCCTCGCTCGCGGCCGACGTGAGCTACGGCGGCGCGCAGTTCGCATCGGACGGGTCGCTCGGGACGCCGGTGACGGTCGCCGTCGCGCCGGACGCGTCCGGGGATTACACCTTCGCGCTGCCCAATGCGGCGATCGCCCTGCTGACGGTCGAGCCGGCCGGGCACCCCTGAGGCGGCGCCGGCCCGCCCCCCGGCCCTCCGGGGGAGCGGGGGCCGCTAGACGCCGAACTGGGTGAAGTGGTAGGCGAGGTGCTTCGCCGCGAGGGTGCCCCACTCGCGCGTGCTGAGCCGCCCGAACCTCGGGTGCGCGGCCGTCGGCCGCTCCGAAGCGAACCTCCGGATCAACGCCTCGCAGGCGCGCACGTCGCCGTCCCACGCGGCGGGTTTCGCCGTGAGCATCTCGGGCGAGGTCTGCACCTTCCCCCTGGGCCAGGGCAGCGGCGTGTGAATCGCGTACAGCCGCGCCAGCTGGCCGGTGAGCGGGCTTCCGTACGACCTGGTCGGAAGATCGCCGAGCGCCACGCGCATCTGGTCGCTGACGTGGCACACCATCTGGTGTGCCGTCATCCTGCCCCAGCGGCGCTGGTGCTGCGAGGTGAGCGTGCCGAGGCGTCGCAGCAGCGCTGCGCGATCTTGCTCGGCGAGGAGATTGGGCACCGGATCGGGCTCCGTTGTGTGGTTGCGCGGCGTTGCGGCTGACGCACGCGTCGGCGCGCTCGAACGACGCTCGTACCATCATACGCACGCCGATCGGGCGTGGGGAGCCTTCTGCTCGTGTTTGCCCACCGCCCGCTCCGCGCGGGGCTCGCACGCAAGCGGCGGCGCCGCTTGCACATAACGGCGGGCGGCATCGCCCGCGGGCGGCGCGTGGCCGTGGCCCGCGGTATGCATCAATTGACGCGTGCAGGCGCGACATCCCGCCGCGCCCGGCGGACTAGGAGGTGATCGGGCGTGCGCATCGACGCTCCCCGCCCTTACGTGATCGAGAAGCTCAAGTACGCGTTGAACCCATCCTCGGTCGCAGTCGTTGGTGCTTCGAGGCGTCCCACCAAGGTCGGCTACAAGGTGATCGAAGGGCTCATCAAGTGGGGTTACCGGGGCACGATCTACCCGGTGAACCCCGCGGCCGAATCGGTGCTCGACCTCCCCACGTATCCCAGCCTCGCCGACGTCCCCGGAGACGTCGACCTCGTCTTCATCGCCGTGCCGGCGCGCGCCGTTCCCGAGGCGATCGAGGCGGCCGTCGCGAAGCGCGTGAAGATCGTGGCCGTCTCGAGCAGCGACTTCAAGGAGACCGGCCGCGGGGACATCCAGGACCAGCTCACGCGCTTCTGCCGGGAGCACGAGCTGCCGCTCATCGGCCCCAACTTCCTCGGCATGGGCAGTCCCTACTCGCGCTTCAACTGCGGCTTCATCCCCTACCTGCCGGTGGCGGGGCCGGTGGGCATGATCTCGCAGTCGGGCGCCAACCTGCTCGGCGCGCTCGGCGCGTCGCTGCTGCGGCACTTCGGGATGAGCTTCTTCGTCGGGCTCGGCAACAAGGCCGACGTGGACTTCTCGGAGTTCATCCTCTACGGAGGCCGGGACCCGAACACGCGCTGCCTCGCGGTCTACATCGAGGGGCTCGACTCGCCCGAGGCCTTCGTCGCGGCGTGCCGGGAGGTCGTGCCGCACAAGCCCGTCGTCGTGATCAAGGTCGGCTCGTCGCGGATCGCGAAGAAGGCCGCGATGGCGCACACGGCGTCCGAGAACGAGGGCCTGTCGGACGCCTTCTTCGACCAGGTGTTCCGGGACGCGGGAGTGATCCGGGCGACGCAGTGGCAGGAGTTTCTCGACATCTCGATCGCGCTGGCGATGCAGCCGCCGCTGCGGCGCGACCACGTGGTGATGATCACCAACGGCGGCGGGTCGGGGCTGCTCTCGTGCGAGCACTTCGACCGGCTGGGCATGCCGCTTCACCCGCTCGCGGAGATCTCGCCGGAGCTGGCCGCACGGCTGCGCTCCGACATGCCGGGCTTCGGCTCGGTCCTGAACCCGGTCGACATCGCTGGCACGGCCACGCCGTCGGTGTACGAGCGGGCGTTCACGGCCGCGTTCGAGGATCCGATGGTGGACGGGGTGTACGGGTCCGTCTGCCCGTCGGCCATCACCAACGTACCGGCGATCGCCGACGTGGCGCTGAAGGTGCACGAGCTGTACAAACATCTGGGCAAGTCGTTCGTGATGGAGTGCCAGGGAGGGCCCGAGTGCAACGCGGCGCTCGCCCGGCTCCGGGACGCAGGCATCCCGGCTTACCCGACGCCCGAGCAAGCGGTGTGCGCGATCGTCGCGCTGCGGACGTACGCGGGCATCCGGGGGAAGGCGGGCGAGCCGCGGCTCGCCGGCGCCGCCCTCGGTTCGTGATGTCACCGATGGGGAGGTGTGAGATGTCGGAGGAACGCCGTTATCTGGTCGACGTGGGCCTGCAGGACCTTCCGTACCCCGTGCGGGTCGCGTCGCGGGCGCGTCCCGAGGGGCAGGCCACGATCGCGAACATATCCATCTCGGCACGGATCAATCACTCGTTCGAGGCGCAGGGGATCGCCAAGATCATCCATATCCTGCACGGCCACCGGGACGTGATCGGGACGAGCACGCTCAAGAAGAACGTGCAGGCCTACCTGGACGGCCTGAGCGCGACCGACGTGAGCGCCACCTTCAGCTATCCGTTCTTCGTCGAGAAGCTCACCCCGGTCTCCCGGGAGAAGTGCCTGGTCCGCTACCAGTGCGCGTACACGGCCAAGGCGTCGTCGTTCAAGCCGCGGGTGGCCTTCAAGATCCAGATTCCCTGCCTCACCACCTATCCGAGCGCGCGGAGCGACACGCCGGGCGGGCTGTTCGGGCAGCTCAGCTCGCTCACCATCGAGACGCAGTCGGACGGCGACGTCTTTCCCGAGGATCTCGTGGAGGTCGTCGACCGCAAGGCGCTCGCGCCGATCTACTCGTACCTGAGCGAGGAAGACGAGCAGTGCATCATGAAGAAGGTGCACGCGGAGCGGCGCACCAGCGTGCAGGTGACCGACGACATCGAGCAGGAGCTGCGTGAGCGGAAGGACATCTCCTGGTTCTCGATCCGCTGCGTCAACTTCGGCATGCTGCACTCGTACGCGACGCTCATCGGGACCGAGAAGAGCCTGTGGACCCCGCCGGACAACTGGGAATCCATGGGGCGCGCCGACCTCGGCATCTAGACCCGACCGGCGCCCGGAACGCGACGACGGCCCCGCGAGGAGCGGGGCCGTCGTCGTTGCGGGGCGCGACGAACCGTCAGTCCCGGCGGACCGCGTACTCGGCGAACAGCCTCCAGCCGCCGCTGGAGTCCGCCGCCTCCAGCGTGAACCGCCACGCGTCGGCGGCACGATCGTACGCGAACGTGTCGCGGAACGCGCCGGCGGGATACGGGAAGTCCAGCACCAGCGTGTCGCCGTGCGCCCGGCCGGACGCGTGGGGAATGGAGTACCCCGCGCCGAAGTCGTCGAGCCAGTGGGCGACGTAGCGGCCGCCGGCGCTGTCCACGCCGATGAACACCCGCGCCTCGTAGGCGGACGGCGTGGCCACGTCGGTCATGTGCAGCTCGACGAACCGGCCCCGCAGCACGCGCGCCGCCTCGAGGACGTAGGCCGCGGGGCGGCCGCGCACCGACCCCGTCATCCGCCACCGTCCGACCAGGCGGCTCAGGAGCGAGTCCATCTCCGCCGCAGGAACCTGGGCCGCCGGCGGAGACTGGGCCGCGAGCGGGGCCGCGTGCGCCGCGAGCAGCGTCGCCAGCAGCGGGACGAGGGACCGGGCGCTCACAGCCGCGGCTCCACGGCCGCCCGGGCCTCGGCCGACGTGACGACCGGCACGATCTCGAAGTCCACCAGATCGCTCCAGGCGGCGGCCCACTCGTCGAGGCGCGCGCGCTCGGCGCACTCCATGACCTGGTAGCAGCGCCGCAGGTCCGTGGTGATCCAGCTGCCCCGGTACTCGACGCCCTCGGGCATCAGCCGGCCGCGGTCGCGGAGCCGGCGATAGACCGGGACGGGATCACCGTTCCGGTAGTTCTCGACGACGACGAAGAGCATCGCGGCTCCGCAGACGGGGTGGTGGAAGGAACAGCGGCGCGTGGTCGACACCGCGTCCCGCCGCCGCTAACGTTACCCACCCCGATGTCGGGGCGGGACCGGAGGTCAGCGTGGCGAGGCTCGGCGTCTTCAACATGGTGTCGCTCGACGGATTCATCGCCGACCGCAACGGCGACATGAGCTGGGCGCACCGGGACCCGCAGGACGCGGAGTGGAACGCCTTCACCTCGAAGAACGCGAGCGGCGGGGGTGCCCTCGTCTTCGGCCGGGTCACCTACGACCTGATGGCGGGCTGGTGGCCCACGCCGCAGGCGGCCAAGGCCATGCCGGTCGTGGCCGAGAGGATGAACGCGCTCGAGAAGATCGTGTTCTCGCGCACGCTGGAGAAGGTGACGTGGCGGAACACGCGCCTCGTCAAGGGCGACCTGGTGGCCGAGATGCGCCGGCTCAAGAGCGGGCCCGGGCCGGACATGGTGATCCTGGGCAGCGGCAGCATCGTGGGCCAGCTGGCCGAGGCGGGACTCGTCGACGACTACCAGATCGCGGTGAGCCCGGTCGTGCTGGGGAAGGGGAAGACGATGTTCGAGGCCGTCACGCGCAAGCTGGCGCTGAAGCTCACCGGCTCGCGGACCTTCGGGAACGGGACGGTGGTGCTGAGCTACAAGCCGGCGGCCTGAGATCGGGGCCGCCGGACCGCGGGCATCGCCGCCCGATCCGCGACCGGCTCGTTCATCGGCCGTGGGCCGGCGGAGCACGATGAGATCGCCGGCGTCGTCCGTCAGGTCGGTGGGGACGAAGAGGCGGCCGTTGCAGTAATCCATGCTGCTGATCTTCGGCAGTCCGACGGCCCAGTCAGCCATCGGTCACCCTCGCGGCGACCCGGGACGGGACGGCCGGGCCTCGGCCGGAGCCGGGCGGTGCCTCACCGCCGCTCGGGCGTGTACGGCGCCTTCCCGTCGATGTCGCCGACGAAGTAGCCGAACCCGGTGTGGCCGAGCAGCTTCCGCACCGCCATGTCCTCGCCGATGTGGTACCAGTAGTGGTAGATGACCCGCTGCAGCAGGTTGCCGTACATCCGGTCGGTTTTGCGCCCGTTGAGCACGACGAACTGCCGCAGCTTCCGGGTGGTGAGCGTGTCGAGGAACAGGTCCGCGGCCCTCGTGATCTTCCGCCAGGCCGCCCACATCTCCTTCGCCGGCGGCGTCGAGTGCGGCGAGCCGAAGGCGAAGTTCTCCTGTATCTCCGGCAGCGGAGTCTTCCCGGTCGGGAAGGTGACGAAGTAGCGCTGCTCCTGCCACGCCAGGTGGCCGACCGTCCAGCTGATGCTGTTCATCGGCATCACGCGCTTGCGCGCGTCGACCTCCGACACCTTCGCGATCGCGCGACGGAACTCGGACCGGGTGAAGCGGAGCTGCAGGACCATCGGATGCGGCATCCTGGGCCTCCCAGGCTCACGCGGTTGCGGGTCGGTCCCTCCGGCACTTCTCCACCACCCACCAACCGCCGATCAGAACTGTGCGAACCCCACCACGTGCCCGCCCGGCTCCCGGACGTACACCTCCGAGCTGCCGTAGAACGTCTTGTGACGCGCTTTCACCACCGGCGCGCCCGCGAGCGCGCGCTCCACGGCGTCGAGGTCCGCCACGGCGATGAAGAGCACGATCGATCGGCCGTTCATCTCGCCCGCGAGCGTCGGCTGGTCCGCCACCACGCTCGCCCGCGTCTGGTACATCACCTCGACGGCGTCCTGCTTCGCGCTGGCGAAGACGAGCTTGCCGTCCGGGCCGGGGACCTCGTTCTCGGCCGTGAAGCCGAACCGCTCGGTCCAGAAGCGGATGCACGGCTCCACGGCGTCCACGACGAGCACGGGGGTGAGGCGGTCGAGGCGCGGAGCGGCGGCTGCGCTCATGGCGGACTCTCCAGAATGGGGGCCCGAAACGTACCGAAGAAAAACCGAAGCCGCAAGCGGCCTGCGGGCAACGGACGCGCGGCCGTGCGGCTAGATCCGCCGCGAGTCGTAGGCCCAGTGGAGCAGGGCCTGCCGCTGCCGGGGCCGGCAGTCCAGGTCGCCGGGACAGCAGGCTTTTCGGAGCTGCGCGACGTGGCGGCGGACGGCGCGCCAGCGGCGGATCTGGCGCTCGTCGTCGGGGTGGCGGCGCCCGGACCAGTAGCGGCAGTACCACTGGAACCAGCCGCGCGGGTCGTCGGGGTGGATCCATCCTTTCCGGCGCCACACCGCGAGCGGCTGGGACGCGTTCACGCCGAAGAAGTTCAGCTTCGGGTCGTGGCGCTCGTGGCTGAGCTTGGCCGCTTCGAACCAGTCGGCGGGGAACTCGGCGCGGCAGTCGGTCAGGTAGCGGCCGCCGAACACGCCGAGGGCGAGCATCTCCCTGGGGGTCAGCTCCGGCTGGAAGGCGGGATCGAAGCTCTGCCCGGCGGGCTCGGTCAGCTCGTAGGCGTAACCGTGCTGCATGAGGTCGTTGACGACGATGCGACGGCCCACTCCCGAGTCTCCCGCGCGTCAGTCGAGGTTCGCCCGCTCATCCGTGACCGGCTGCAGCCTCCAGCGCCCTTCGCCCGGGTTGCCGCGCCGGCCCCCCGATAGCTGTAGCCTAGCGGATGCCAGCTTCGATGTCAATGTTGCGTCTAGATAAATAGCTTGACATCGCTCCACACACCGTCTAGCTTCAACTGCGTGAGAAACGACCCCGGCTATCGCGTGCCGCGCCATCCCATGCGGGTCGTGACCGCCCGGACCGGGTTGTCGCCCCACGTGCTTCGGGCATGGGAGCGACGCTACGAGGCGGTCGCGCCCGGACGGAGCGCCGCCGGGCAGCGGCTGTACTCGGACGCCGACGTTGACCGGCTCGCGCTGCTGCTTCGCGCGACGCAGGCCGGTCGGGCCATCGGTCAGGTCGTCCGGATACCGGTGGATGAGCTGGCGCGGCTGGCCGACCGGGATGCCCGGCACCCGCCGCCGGTCACGCCGGCCGCGGAGCACCTCGGTGCCGCGATGACCGAGGTCCGCGACCTCGCTCCCGAGCGGCTGCACGTCGTGCTGCGCCGGGCGCTGCTCTCGCTCGGGACCACCGTGTTTCTGGAGCAGGTACTGGCGCCGCTCCTTTCGGGCATCGGTGACGCGTGGCAGGGGGGCAGCATCG
>Ga0187778_10000462_pt1 | contig 28877 bp, 24 predicted proteins | sample 1015_Q2_SP5_20_M_FD_132418 | JGI IMG/M metagenome (GOLD analysis project Ga0187778, IMG submission 132418) | Tropical peat soil microbial communities from peatlands in Department of Meta, Colombia - 1015_Q2_SP5_20_MG | ecosystem: Environmental > Terrestrial > Soil > Wetlands > Peat | place... | reverse complement strand
TTCGCCGAGTGCGGCATGAGTCATGGTCGCGGGGTGGGAAATAAGCGTTTCCACGCCTCCGAGCGATTCGCCCAGGGAACAGATGCTAACTTTGCGAAGCATTTTGTTGGCGTTGGCTAGCGATCCGGTCTCAAACGTGATCATCGAGCCAAAGCCTGTCATCTGTTTCTGCGCAAGGGTGTATTGCGGATGATCCGGGAGGCCGGGATAGAAAACCTTTTGCACTTTCTTGTGCCGTGACAAGAATTCGGCGACTGCGCGGCCGTTGCGATCGTGCTGCTCCATGCGAACCGCCAATGTCTTCACTCCCCGCAGCACCAGCCAGCATTCGAAGGGCGAAAGAATCGCGCCGGCTGCTTTTTGGATAAAGCCGAGTTGCTCGGCTTGCTCGTGTCTGGTACAGACAACGACGCCGCCTAGACCATCGCTGTGGCCGTTCAGAAATTTTGTCGTGGAGTGAACCACCATGTCAGCGCCCTGGGCAATCGGTCGTTGAAAATAAGGCGACATGAAGGTGTTGTCCACGACCAGATCTACCTTCTTGCTTCGGCAAATGTCGCTAATGGCGTGCAGATCGCTGAGGGTCATCAAAGGATTGGTTGGAGTTTCGACGTAGACCATGCGCGTCGATTTGCGAATAGCGCGCTGGACGTTGCGGGCGTGGCTGGTATCGACATATGAAAATTCAATTCCGTAGCCGGCCAGAATTTGATTAAAGAGCCGGGGCACGCCGCCGTAGAGATTGTCGCCGCAAACCACGTGGTCCCCAGACTTGTACATCGTGCAAAGGGCATTGATGGCTGCCATGCCGCTGGCAAAGACCCGGGACGCGACGCCTCCCTCCAGCGAAGCTAGATTTTCCTCGAGCCGTGTGCGCGTTGGATTGGAAACTCGGGCATATTCGTAGCCCTTGTGCTTACCAATCTCCTGCTGGACGTATGTGGAGGTTGCGTAAATAGGAACCGTGATGGCGCCTGTTTCCGCGTCGGCTTCCTGGCCAACGTGGATCGCGCGAGTAGCGAATCCTTGCTTCTTGCTGTTCATGCCCGCATTCGAATGTTCAGACTCGGCAGTCAGCACTCAGCTCCGCGTAGGCACTGGTAGTTTTGGCGACAGCTGATTGCTGAACGCAGAGTGCTTACTATATCCCGCCCTCAAAAATCCTTTTCGATAAATACCGTTCAGCGGAATCGGGAATCATGGTGGCAACGCGCTTGCCTTTTCCTAGCCGTGCTGCGACTTTCAGTGCGGCAAAAACGTTGGCGCCTGCGCTCGAACCGCCCAGCACGCCTTCGCGCGCGGCAAGCTGTTTTACCGTTGCGAAAGCGTCGGCATCGCTGACCGTAATCACTTCGTCGCAGACTGATGGATCGAAATTCTTGGGGATAAAACTGTTCCCAATCCCTTCTACTTTGTGCTTGCCGGCCTTTCCACCACCAAGGACCGAGCCCTGTGGTTCAACTGCGATTGCCAGAACTTTGGGAAGGCGCTCTTTCAGATATCGCGCAACCCCGGTAAAGGTACCAGCGGTACCGGCACCGATTACGACCGCATCGATTCGCCCTTGCATCTGCTCGTAGAGTTCGCTGGCTGTGGTTTCGTAGTGATAGTCAGGATTGGCGGGGTTCTCAAACTGTGCCGCGAGGAACGCCTTGGGATCGCTGAAGGCAAGAGTCTGGGCGCGCTTGATGGCTCCTGTCATGCCCTCGTCGTCCGGGGTGCGCGTGACCTCGGCGCCGAGGGCCCGCATGATCATGACCTTTTCCTCCGAAAAGCGCTCGGGAACAAAAAGCGCAACCTTGTAACCTCGGTTGACGCCGATCAGAGCCAGCCCGATGCCGGTGTTTCCGGCGGTAGCTTCTACAATCGTTCCACCTGACTGAAGCAGCCCCTCCTTCTCGGCTCGATCGATAATGCCGATCGCGGCCCGGTCCTTCACGCTGCCGCCAGGATTCAGATATTCCAGCTTGGCGTAAACCTCAGCCGAGCCCGCAGGTACGAGGCGTCTCAGTTTAAGGAGGGGAGTTCCACCGACGAGCTGAGTGATGTCGTCGGCAACTGGCGGGTGCGCACGCTCGATCGTTTTTGGCACTCTACAGGGTACGGAACGTCGAGAGAAGCGTCAACATTCGCTACGGTGTCTGCTCCTGTCCCGGATAGTAACCGGCACGGGTGCGGACAGTAAGCTTGTTGTAACCCTTGGCACGAGCTTCGACATGGATTGTGCGGTAACCGCCGACACTCTTGGGCGTCGTCGGCTTGTAGCCGATGGTGTACTGGCTGCGAATATCGTGGGCGACGGTGCGGCTGATCTCATCCACGTCATCAACCGTCTTTGGCAGAAATGCGATGCCGCCCGTCCTTTGGGCAATGGTCTCCAGGGCGCGGCGGGCGCGGCGCGCTCTTTCTTCGCCCAGCAGCCCGATGGCGTAAACGCCAGGACCGTTCTCCTGCTGCAATCGGCGAACAGCTTCTTCCAGAGTTTCACGGCTGGCGTTGTCTTCGCCGTCGGTGACCACGAACAGAACTTTCTTCTGCAGCCGCGCGTTCTTCATCATGTAGTCGGAGGAAGCAACGATAGCGTCGTAGAGAGCGGTACCACCTCGGGCCTCAACCTTCTCGAGCGCTTCCCGCAAGAGATTGATGTTGTTGGTGAATGGCTGGTCGAGGTAGTACTCGTCATTGAAATTGACGACGAACACCTGATCTTGCGGGTTGCTGGAGCGAACAAGGTTGATGGCGGCCTTGTTTACCTTGTCGCGCTTCTCGCGCATCGAGCCCGAGTTATCGATGATGATGCCCATAGCAACCGGCACGTCCTCGCGCGCGAAAGAAAGAATCGCCTGCGGCTGATTGTTCTCGAAAACGTTAAAAGCATTCTTCTCCAAGTTCATCACTAGACGATTCTTGTCATCTACCACCGTGGAGTGGAGGATGACATTTTGCACTTCAGCCCTGAAGACGAATGTGCTGTTCTCGTTGGCCGTGGGAGGATTCTGATCCGAAGGGGGAGGAGCCTGCTGATCCTGTCCCGTGTTGTGCGGGTTCGTAGCTGTGGAGGTGGACTGATCCAGAGCCGCGGTCTGCGTGCCCCTGGTCGTTGAGGCAGGTACTCCAGCATTGCCGTTTGCGGGAGGCTGCGCGGGCGAACTCTGGGCTGCGCCCGCCAGGCTTAGCAAAAAAAATGTAAGCAGAAGGCGCAGGGCTCGGTCATTCCGATGGAGCATAGTATCCCGTCTTGGCGTAAACACGGAGCGGCGGCAATCCTTTGGGCGGAAGTAGTTTTACCTTTATCTTACGCCATTTGCCGTCGTGCCCTGGATTCTTTGGACGATATCCGAGCACATATTGGTTGCGTAGCTCAATTCCAATTTTTGTAGCTACGTCGGCCAAGTCGTTGGGATTATCTATGGTGAAGGCACGGCCACCGGTCAGCTCTGTGATCTCACTCAGCAAAGCTGGCCCGAGCCGCTCTTCTTCGGTTGGGAAATAGTGATCGTAAATTCCGATGGCGTAAATCAAAGTATCGGCTTCCTTGACCAAAGATTTGATCTCGCCTTCGGTGTAGCGACTGTGGTTATCGCCGCCATCAGAAATGATAAGCAGGGCTTTCTTGGTGTACTTCGCCTGCCGCATTTTGCTCACGCCCAAGTAAATGGCATCGAGCAAAGCCGTCCTGCCTTTCGGGACGGTATAGACCAGCTTGCTCTGGATGTCTTCCACCGAGGAGGTGAAATCCGAAACCTCTTCCGGTTTGTCGGCGAAAGCAATCAGGAAAAACTCATCTTGTGGGTTAGCCGTCTTAAAGAACTCAATGACCGCCTCCCGGGCGCGCTCGATTTTGCTGGTCATGCTGCCACTCATGTCGAAGATCACACCGATTGACACGGGCGCATCCTCGCTGGAGAACGTCCTCACCTCTTGCGGTTCTTTGTTCTCAAATACGGTAAAGTTCTCCTTGTCCAATCCGGTAACCAGACGATTCATCGGATCAGTGATGGTGACCGGAACCAGCACCAGGTTGACGTCAACCTTCACGGGTTTGGCGTGGGTTTTGAGCGACGGATCGATGTTGTCCGCGCCACCGCCATCTGTGCCGCCCTTTGAGGGCTCGACCCGCGGAGTGACGTGGACATCATCAACGGAAGCCTGTGCCCAGATCGTGCCAGACACACAGATCATTAGCAGAGCGGTGATAGCTAGAACCAGGGAGGCTGATGCGTGCGCAATCGCGGAGCGCATAACGTCGTTTCGAGCACAGGGTGATGCCGACGCGATGCGACTACGATTCCAGGGCCGGGATGACCCGCGCCCTTGAAGGCGGGCCATAATTACCTCAATTGCTGCTGATCCTACCACAGCTCTCAGCAGTTCTTACCAGCATTATTATCGCTCTTACGATGATTGGAGAGCGCAGAAGTTTTCCTATGCTGGGCAAAATGACAGGGCAAGTGCAACGACTTGCATTTGAACACTGCCGCTCGTTTCCCTTGTCAAATTCATGTCAAATTGGGGGGCGCAGGACGGGCGGGAACGGGCCGCTTCCAGCAGCGAAGTGGAGACTCGGGTTTAGTACAATTCCCAAGTTCCCCATGGCTCAGATCGCGCCCTTCCGAGCGCTGCGCTATGACCCTCAGCGGGTTGAGTTGTCGAGGGTGGTAACTCAGCCATACGACAAGATAACGCCCGAGATGCAGGACCGGTATTATGCTGCCAGTCCTTACAATCTGGTGCGGATCATTCTAGGCAAACCAGAACCCGCCGATAATCCAGCCAGTAATGTCTACACGCGAGCTGCGGGATTTCTTCGCGAATGGCGAAAGGCAGGCGTGTTTTTGCAAGATGCTGAGCCCTCGATCTATCGCTATGTACAGAGGTTCACCAAGCCCGGAGGCAACGCAGAACTGGAGAGATCCGGCTTTATCGCATTAGGCAAGGTCGAGGACTATTCAGCGAAGGTGGTATTTCGTCACGAGCAGACTCTGGCGAAGCCCAAAGCGGATCGGCTGGAACTGTTACGCGCTACGCAGGCCCACTTCGGGCAGCTTTTTATGTTGTATAGCGATCCAGCCGCTGAGATAGACAGACTACTGGCTGTTGGTGAGGAGCCGGACATCGACGTTCGGGATGAATATGGAGTACGGCATCTTGTGTGGAAAGTTTGCGATCCTAGCTTGATCGATAGCGTGCAGACAACAATGAGTGGTAAGCAGTTAATCATTGCCGACGGCCACCACCGATACGAAACGGCCTTGAACTACAGGAATGAGCGCCGGGCAATGGCTCGCGATGCCAATTCCGGGATCGCGCCACCTGAGATGGTAATGATGACTTTCATCAATATGAACAGCCCGGGTCTGGTGATCTTGCCCACCCACCGGGTGGTGCACGGGTTAGCCTCGTTCTCCGCGGACTCATTTCGCGATAGTGCGCGACGGTACTTCAGCGTGGAAGAAGTCGATCCGTCAATTAACGAGATGCGCGCGACGGTGATCTTGCGAGAGGCGGGGCACGCTGGCACTGCCTTGCTGGCAGTCACCCCGGATCGAGCCTTTCTGCTGGATACGCCAAGAGGAAATGGCTCAAACATTTTTGCTGGATTATCTCTGCGGCAACAATTCCTGGACGTAGTACAGCTTCATAAATGCGTGCTCGAGGGCGTACTTGGGATCTCGGAGGATGCCATTCGCGATCAGAGCAACGTCAGCTATGTGCGCGAGATAGGCGAGGCCCTGGCGCGCGTGCGCGATGGGCGGGCGAACGTGGCATTCCTGATCAATCCGGTACGAATGCAACAGGTAAGAGACATTGCGCTTGCGGGAGAAGTTTTGCCGCAGAAGTCCACGGATTTTTACCCGAAATTGCTCAGCGGCCTTACGATTTATGCGTTGGAGTAGTAATTTGGCAGAGCGTTTCTCCGTCACTCTGGTTGCTTTGCTCGCGATCGCTGCCGCACTGTTGCTGTCCGCCTCTCCTGACGAAACGCGACTGTCGGTCTACTCCACTGTGGCTAATTATTCGCTTTCCGTTCATCAACCGAATAATGCTCAGTATGTGGGTTTGCTTGAGTTATTGGAGCCACTTGGGACAGTGACGGCGCGGACTGTCGGAGATCATTGGCGATTTCGCTACAACGATGCGGAATGCGAGTTCACCGCTGGCAAGCCTCGGGCGCGAGTTCGCGGCAGCGACATGGACCTGCCTGCAAGCTTCCTGCTCGAAAATGGGCGCGGGCTGGTGTCCCTTTCGAGCCTGAGCAGCTTACTGCCGCGCATCCTCGGCGGACCTGTAACCTTTAACGAAGGCGCACGCCGACTATTTGTAGGCAATGTGGCGGTTCACTTTACTGCCCAGATAGCCAAGGCCCCAGCGCCAAAACTCGTGATGAACTTCTCGTCTCCGGTCAACCCGACGATTGCGACTGAACCGGGGAGACTGCGGATGGTCTTCACCCATGATCCAGTTGTGGCGCCTGGCTCTCCCAGGTTGACCTTCGACAGCAACGTGATCCCTTCAGCCAGTTTTGAGGAAAGCAACGGAACCGCCGAAATCGTGATAACCAGTAGCGGGCCAGTGATGGCGAGCTTCAGCAACGACGGTCGCACGATCACGATTGCGCCTCCGACTTCACCTGCTCAGACCCAAGCAGCGCCGCCGAGTGAAACCGCGAGCGCAACGCAATCGCAGGCCTCACGCACACCATCGGCACCCCCCACACTGATCGCGTCGACCAGCGCTCCGGCTGCCAGCAATCAGCGTGTCTTCGCTGTGGTCGATGCTGCTCACGGCGGTGTTGAACGCGGGGCAGCCTTGACCGATCAGCTGGCAGAAAAAGACGTTACGCTTGCAATCGCGAGGGCGCTACGCTCGGAGTTAATGGCGCGGGGCATGAGCGCCATGTTGCTCAGAGACGGCGACCTCGGTCTGCCGCTGGATCAACGTGCCGCAACCGCCAATTCGTCAGGTGCGGCAATCTACATCTGCGTACATGCAACGTCGGAGGGGAACGGCCTGCACCTTTACACAGCATTCATGTCAAATGGTGGAGAGAGTCGGGGACCTTTCCTCGATTGGGAGAGCGCTCAAAGCCGTCACCAGATGGCCAGCCAGATGGCAGAGGCTGGCGTTGCCAATGAACTAAGAATCAAACAGTTACCGGTTCGAACCTCTAGTGCACCTTTACGCCCGCTGAACAACATAACGACGGCAGCTTTGGCGATTGAGGTCAGCCCAATGACAGGGAATACTTCGCAACTGACTTCACCGGAATTCCAGCAATCGATTGCAGCGGCAGTTGCCGCAGGCCTGTCCGACGTGCGTGACACATTGCTGGCGGGGCAGAAATGATCCCCCGTCATTTGCTAATCGCGGTTGTTGTCATGTTTGCGGTGGCGCTGGGAATGATTTTCTACGCCTGGCGCATGCAGGGACGAGCTGTCAAGACAGAGGTTTCAGCAAATGCTGAGCCCGTGGGCCCTCCGGCATCGGGTCCGACCGAGCAAGCCACTCTCCACGTTGCCTATGACGACGTGGGAATTCTCCGTTCGAGGGTCGTTCGCATCGCGCTGCCCGCGGGTCGCCAGGAGCGAGCGGAGGAACTGCTGCGAGCCTTGCTGGACATTTATCTCGGCAAGTCTTCGCCCCACATTCTCGGCGCGGGCTCCGAAATCCGGGGCGTGTACCTCGTAGATCCGGGATTGGCGGTCATCGACCTGAACGCTGCCTTGGCCAATGGCCACCGCTCTGGAGTGCTGGTGGAAGAGCTCACGATCGCTTCGTTAGTGGCAAGCCTCTCGGCAAACATTCCGGGAATCACACGGGTAAAGATACTGGTGGACGGCAATGAGCGGGACACGCTGGCTGGTCACGCCGACCTCACTAACTTCTACGACATCTCAGCTGTGAACCAACTTGTAGCGCAGCTCCAAACTGCCCCATGAGTTTCTGCTTCATTTACAATTCATCCTTGTGATCTATCGCTCGGACAACCGCTCTGCCGATCAGATGCGCCCGATCCGCATTGAGCCGGATTTCATTCACACGGCTGAGGGCTCGGTGCTGATTGAGGTTGGCAACACCCGCGTAATTTGCACTGCGTCTGTGGAGGAAACCGTGCCCCAGTTCATGCGCAACACCGGCAGGGGCTGGATCACCGCGGAATACAGCATGTTGCCCCGTTCTACCCTGACGCGAACGCCACGCGAGGTCAGCAAGGGCCGGCCCAGCGGCCGTACGCACGAAATTCAACGGCTAATTGGACGCTCACTGCGGGCAGTTGCCGACCTGGAACATCTCGGGGAGCGCACCATTTGGATCGATTGCGATGTAATTCAAGCCGACGGCGGTACCCGCACCGCGTCGATTACCGGAGCTTTTGTTGCACTGGGTCTGGCGCTGGAGAAGCTGGTTGAGGCAGGAACACTCACGGCAGTTCCGTTGAGAGACTTCATCGCCGCTGTCAGTGTCGGTATCGTAGATGGAGAGGTCCTGCTTGATCTTTCATACGAAGAAGATTCACGGGCAGACGTGGACATGAACTTTGTCATGACCGCCGGCCGAAAGCTGGTGGAGGTGCAGGCCACCGCCGAGCATCAAGTGTTCGATGACCAACAACTCGAAACCATGCTTTCCCTGGCGCGGGATGGGGTGCAGACGCTAATCGCAAAGCAGCAGGCAATTTTGGGAATGCTGACCCTGAGACAGTAGCTCATTGCAATATCGCGCCTTCCAGACGACATTTCAAAACTGCCCAGGCTGCAAACTATTCCGACTGGGAGTGCCGATCCATTAAGTCAGCGTCAGTAGGCTGGTTTGGATTTACAATTGGAAGGTTTTCAGCCCTTATACAGGAGGACTTATGAAACTTACGCCTGGAAAACTTTCTGGTCTCCGGCGGGTATCGACTGACCGGGGCATCATTGCCGCGGCTGCTATGGATCAGCGTGGTTCGTTGCAAAAGTCATTGGCTAAAGAAAAAGGAAGCGCTGTGACTGATGCCATGATGGAAGAATTCAAGTCGCTGGTCACCGAAGTTCTGACACCCCATGCCAGTGCAATCCTACTCGATCCTGAATGGGGTTTGCCCGCGTCCAAGCGCCGCGCCAAAAACGCCGGCCTGCTGTTGGCTTACGAAAAAACCGGATACGACAAGACGGGGCCAGGCCGTTTGCCTGATCTGCTCGACAACTGGTCGGCACGTCGCCTGAAAGAAGCCGGCGCCGACTGCGTCAAGATTCTCCTCTATTACACGCCGTTCGATCCTCAGGATGTGAACGACAGGAAGCACGCCTGGGTAGAGCGCATCGGCGATGAGTGCCGGGCGAATGACATTTCGTTCTTCCTCGAATTCGTAGGGTACGAAGAGGGCGGTGACGAAAAGGGTCTTGACTTCGCAAAGAAAAAGCCGCAGGTGGTTATGGAAAGCATGAAGGAATTCAGCAAGGATCGATACGGCGTCGATGTGCTGAAAGTTGAGGTGCCCGTGAACATGAAATTTGTCGAGGGCGCGAAGTGCTATGCCGGACAGAAAGCCTACTCGAAAAATGAAGCCATGGACCTGTTCCGCAAGGCTGCGGCAGTTGCGAAGAAACCGTTTATCTACCTCTCGGCAGGTGTAAGCAATGCCGAATTCACCGAATCCCTCGAGTTGGCTGCCGAAGCAGGCGTGAAATTTAACGGCGTGCTGTGCGGGCGGGCCACCTGGAAAGATGGCATTCCGGTGTATGCCAAACAGGGAGCTGATGCCTTCCGCAAGTGGCTGCAGAGCGAAGGGGTGAAGAACATCAATAACGTGAATGAGCGGTTGAAGGGGGCGACCCCATGGTTCTCGATTTATGAAGCTGAGCCAGCCATGGCGGGCGCTCATTAAGATTTCAGAATTGGAATTTCACAATGCAGAATTGGCGGGCATCGTTGCCCGCTTTCTTTTGACTCAATGGAGGATGCAATGGGCCCCTCCGCGTTAGGCTTGCTTTCTCTGCTGATTCTCTCTGCTTCGGCTTCAGTGCCACAGTTTGCTGTGCCGGATTTCCCTGATCTGACAATCAAAACCCGCCGCAGCATTGACGACCGGCGACAGAGTAAGGAGATGCTTTATCTCAAGGGCCCGCGTCAGCGAAGCGTAGTGGAGATCGAGCTGCCTCACAGTAATGGTTCCAAGCACATCACCATCACCCAATGCGATCTCCGGCGGCGGTACAGCCTTGATGAGAACTTCAAGACATACGCTTCTTTTCCGATTCTGGATTGGCAAGAGCGCCTGAAACAAGCGCAACCCGCTCGCCCAGTGGAAATGAGCGGGAAAGAAGTGGTCATCACGGTAGAGGCGATTGACACGGGAGACAGGCGCAATTTCGGAAAATATCAGGCGCGCAGGGTCAAGACCACAACCGAGATAAAAGCTGATCCCGGTGCGGCTACCCAATCCAGCGTAACGGAAGTGGACGGCTGGTACATCGATTTACCGGGCTTCGGTTGTCAGGAGCAGCGAGGTTTAGGAATTGGAGTGACGGCATCCTGGGTTGGTGACAAACCGCGCAAGCGGGACCGGATAGTTGTCAAACAGACAGGCAAAGCCCCGCGCGGTTACCCGCTCGAAGAAGTCAGCCGAAAAACGGAAGCCGGGCAAACTGGTGTTTCTAGAATTGAACTGCTCGAGTTTTCAGAGGCGCCGATTGAGGATTCGCTCTTCGAACTCCCTGAGAGTTATCGGCCCGCGCTGCATGCACCATTCGGCGGCCGTGACATGACCAAGCCCGACACGCTTGGCAATCGTCTGCAAACTTACTGGAATTATTATTCCGCCTCGGCGCGCCGCTGGTTTCACTCACTTGGCTGACGCATTCTGGCTCAGGTATGGCTCTATGTCGCTCTGAAGCTCGGAACTACATGTGACCATCCTTCATGAAATACTTTGACCTATGGCAACTGAAAAAGTAGCGCTTATTACGGGTGCGTCCGGCGGTATCGGATATGACCTGGCCAAGCTTTTCGCCGCCGATCAGTGGAATCTGGTGCTGGTTGCTCGCAGCCGAGACAAATTGTCGCAGGTTGCCGATGAACTGCAGCGCCAATATGGCATTTCGGCCAAGGCCATTGCACTTGATCTAACGGAGGCGCCTGCGTCTCAGTTTCTCTTCGATCAGCTTCAAAGAGAGAACATCGCAGTCGAAGTTCTGGTGAACAATGCCGGATATGGAAAGTTCGGCGAGTTTGCAAAAGTCCCATTTGAAGAAAGCTTGGGACAGATTCAACTCAACATCACCGCCCTCACTCATTTAACGAAGCTTTTCCTCGGTCCCATGCTGCAGCGCCGTTCCGGAAGGATATTGAACGTTGCCTCTACCGCGGGTTTCCAGCCGGGTCCGCTGATGGCGGTCTATTACGCTACTAAAGCGTATGTCATCTCGTTTTCCGAGGCACTTGCCAACGAGCTTTCCGGCACCGGCGTTACTGTGACTTGCCTCTGTCCGGGGGCTACCGACACAGGATTTCAGGGACGCGCCGGAACCGAGAACACAGTGCTATTCAGAAAAATACATCCGATGGACTCAAAGACCGTCGCTCGTGACGGCTATCGCGGACTTATGGCCGGCAAGACGCTGGTTATCTCCGGTTTCAGGAACTGGTTGCTGGCCGAGGCGACGCGTTTTGGGCCAAGAAAGCTGATCACCGCAGTATCACGCAAGGTCATGGATGTCTCGCAATAACCGTACGCGATCGTGCGGTGTAACCGGTCTGTAACACGGAATTCCACACTCTGGACGCGTTGTCTTTTGCGCCTGGGCAGCGTATACTCTGTTTTTGGAAACTGTTGTGTAGTTCCAGATTTTGGCGAAGCACACCAGTGGGCGCAAGCCCACTTTTTAGTTTAGGCTGTGCCCGCAATCGTCCGACAGTCGCTAAGTTACTGGTTTAAATGGCGTTTGAGCTCGGCCCAGTACGCGAGATCGTGGAGCGTGTGGCGGCCTCCAGCGGCTTGGAGGTGGTTGACGTTGAAATGCGCGGCGGTGGAAACAGCCGCATGTTGCGCATCGTGATCGATAAGCCGGCTGCTGGTCCGGGTGAGAAGGCGGCAGGCGTGACGCACGAGGATTGCGCGAACCTTAGCCGGGAAGTAAGTACGATTCTGGATGTCGAGGACGTAGTTCCCGGCGGTTCGTATGTGCTGGAAGTTTCTTCGCCTGGGTTGGATCGCAAGTTGTCACGTCCGGCGGATTTTCAGCGATTTATTGGAAACCGGGTCAAGCTCACCACGCGAAATCCGGTAAATGGGAATCGGCATTTTGTAGGCCGCCTCACAAGTTTTGGAGATGCGGTTTTGACGCTGGATCTGGCGGTCGGGCAAAAGAAATCGCACGCTGCCGAGAGCGCTCCGCAAGAAGTGCAGATCGAGCTAAGCAACGTCGAGAAAGCGAATCTGGTGCCGGAAATTTAGGAGTTTGTTGGTATCGACCGGCTGCCGAACTGACTCTTGTAGCGTTTTAGGTTTTTCTTATGGCAAGTGAGCTTTACAACACGATTGATGCGCTCAGCCGCGAAAAGGGGATCGATCCCCAGATTGTCGTTAGCGCCGTAGAAGACGCCATTGTTGTCGCGACGCGTAAATACTACAAGACTCAGGAAAATCTGCGCGCGGAACTCGATAAGGAGACAGGCAAAATTCGGGCCTTTGCGGTAAAGACAGTAGTCGAGAACCCGGAGCAAGTGGAAGACCCGCTTCTGCAGGTCACATTGGATGAAGCGCGCAAGGTCGATCCAAACGCGACCGTTGGCGGCGAATTACAGATTCCCAAGCCAACCGAGGGAATTCTGGGCCGCATTGCTGCCCAGCTTGCAAAGCAGGTGATTTTCCAGAAGGTCCGTGAGGCAGAACGAGACACCGTTTACAACGAGTACATCGGGCGGGTGGGAGAAATCGTCAATGCCACTCTGAAGCGGATCGAGGGGCCGGACCAGATCTTTGATATCGGCAAGGCAGAGGCGCGCATGCCGCGGAAGGAGCAATCCCGGCTTGAGTCGTTCGCGATTGGCGAGCGGGTACGGGTAGTGATCGCCAGGGTCGAGAAGGCCTCGAAAGGGCCCGCGGTCGTGGTTTCGAGAGCTGCACCAGAGCTGGTGCAACATCTGTTTCAGACCGAAGTTCCCGAGATTTATGACGGGACGGTGGTGATTCGGGCGATTGCCCGCGAAGCCGGCGAGCGAACCAAGATCGCGGTGATGTCCAAAGATAAAGATGTCGATGCAGTCGGCGCCTGCGTGGGCATGAAGGGAATGCGTGTGCAGTCAATCATTCGCGAGCTGCGGGGCGAAAAAATCGACATCATCGAATACCACGAAGACCCAGTCACCTTTGCAGAAAAGGCGCTGCAACCGGCAAAGGTAAGCCGGGTCACAGTGCTGGAGCCTGGAGAGAAACATCTGGAGGTTGTGGTTGACGACAGCCAACTTTCGCTGGCGATCGGAAAGAAGGGCCAGAATGTCCGGCTCGCGGCCAAACTGCTCGGTTGGAAAATTGATATTAAGAGCGAAGAAGAAAAACGTCAGGAAGTCGAGCAGCAGATGTCGCAGCTGGTGCCGCCTACCGCAACTCCGCTCGAGAACGTGCCTGGTCTCGGTGAAGGTTTGATCGAAAAACTGACTGCGGCCGGCATTACTACCGTCGAGGCTTTGGCGGATATGACGCCTGAGCAGCTCGAAGCAATTGAGGGCATCGGCCCCAAAACGGTGGAGAAGATCAGCGTAGCGGTGAGCGATTTCTTTGCCGGCTTGGAGGGCGGCACGGTTTCCGAGGGAGAACCTCCTCAGGAACCGGCGGCAGAACCCGACCAGCAATCGGTGGAAACTTTGGCTGAAGGAGCACCCGAGGAGGTTGTTCAGACAGAATCTGCGGCCTCAGAAGAAGCGGTTCAGACAGACGCACCGGAGCCAGAGGAAGAGGCTGCATCTTCAGAAACCAAGGATTAGACTTTAACGGACGGCCAGTACGGATTAAATAGTAGCCGTGAGGTTGACATGAAGACTTAGCGGACAAGGTGGAGGAACCAAGAGGGCGGATGAGTAAGATTCGGATCAATGATCTGGCAAGGGAGTTGGAGGTCAAGAGTAAAGCGATTCTCGATGTGCTTCCGGAAGTCGGAGTCACCGAGAAAAAGACACACTCCAGCTCTCTGGAAGAGGATGAAGCGGAAAAGGTACGTGCCCGGCTTCGGGGCCCTGGAGCAGCGGCTGCTGCCCCTCCAAGGGCTAGTCGTCCTGCTCACCCCGCGGGAGATGAGATCAAGACTAAAATCGATCTCTCCCACATATCGCGGCCAGGTGATGTTCTATCCGCGATCCGCAAACAGCAAGCGCCGACCGCACCTGTCCCTCCCACGCCCCCTGCACCGCCTCGTCCCGTCGTACAGCCTCCGGAGGCGGCGAAACCCGCAGTAGTTGCGCCGCCCACGCCGCCAACCCCGGCCAAGCCTGTCGCACCTCCGCCGCCCGCACCGCGAGTGGTAGTTCCGACACCTACAGCTCGGCCGACGTTCACCGCTCCACCAGTAGTAACACCGCCAGCACCTGCTGCGCCGCCTCCGCCGGTAAAGCCCGTTACGCAACCGACAGCGCAAGCTACACCTTCTGTGCAGCCGCCACCAGCAGCGCACGCTCCGTCGGCTCCGGTTCAGCAGGCACCTAGACCTGCAACTTCTGCAGCCCCGCCGCGCATGATTGTGCCACAGACCGGACCACGCCCAGTTTATAAGGCACCTGTCCGCCCTGCGGCTTCTGCACCGACAGCACCGGGAATAACCGCCCGCGTGCCTGCCCGACCGATTCCCGGACAGCCAATTTTCCAGCGTCCTCGGCCTGCTGCGCCTGCTCCCGGCCGAGCACCGTTGCGGCCAGGCGAGCGGCGGCCGATGCATCCCACTCGGCAATCGCCGACGGGCAGTCGTCCGCTGGGCGTTGGTCCGGGGCTACCCCCTCCGGGGCCGACTCGTCCGGGTGCGCGACCTGGAGCACCTGCGCGCAGACCAGGGCAACGCTATGTTCCACGCGGCGTGAAGGAAGGCCCGATGAAGGGCTTCGTTCCACCGCCACGTCTGACGTTGTCCAACGAACCGCAGCCGATCACACGCAGCATCACGATCACGGAAGGAATCAGCGTCAAGGATCTTGCAGAAAAACTGGGTATTCGCGCCAAGGATCTGATCGCCCGGTTGTTGGCGCGCGGCGTTTTCGCCACTATCAATCAAACGCTCGATGCCGAGCTCGCCAGCGAAATGGCACGCTTCTTCGGCGCCGAAACCAACGTCATCAGCTTCGAAGAACAGGCTGCTAAAGACGTAGCCGAAACCGGCGTCGGGGAAGAAGGAGCTGCCACCGAAGGTGTTCCACGACCTCCCGTTGTAACCATTATGGGTCACGTGGACCACGGCAAAACTACGTTGCTCGATTCCATTCGTTCGACCGATGTTGCCGGTGGCGAAGCGGGCGGAATCACGCAACACATCGGCGCGTACAAAGTCACCATTCAGGATACACAGTCACCGGCTTATGGGCGTCAGATCGTTTTCCTCGATACCCCAGGTCATGAAGCCTTCACGCGGATGCGGTCGCGCGGGGCCAAGGCGACGGACATCGTCGTCCTGGTTGTGGCTGCTGACGATGGCGTCATGCCGCAAACGCTGGAAGCTATCGATCACGCGCATGCAGCTGAAGTACCTATCATCGTTGCAGTTAACAAGATTGACAAACCCGATGCTTTGCCGGAACGGGTTAAGAAGCAGTTGGCGGATCGCGGCTTGATGCCGGAAGAATGGGGCGGCACAACCGTCTTTGTCGATGTCTCCGCCAAGCAGAAGACCAATCTGAATCTGTTGATGGAAATGATTTGCCTGGTCGCTGACCTGCAGGAACTGAAAGCGACGCCAGACCGTCCAGCTACTGGGGTGGTTCTCGAAGCCAAGCTCGATCGTGGCCGCGGTCCGGTTGCAACGGTGTTGGTGCAAAACGGCACGTTGCGAACCGGCGACAACTTCGTAGTTGGCAACGTTTACGGCAAAGTTCGCGCCATGCTCGATGACCGCGGCAATCAGCTTGAGGAAGCGCCGCCATCAACGCCCGTAGAAATTCTCGGTATGGAAGGACTGCCCCAGGCCGGCGATCAATTCCTTGTGGTGGCGGACCGCGACAAAGCTCGTGGCATCTCCGATTATCGCGAGCAGAAGGCTCGTGAAGCAGCTCTCGCTAAGAGTTCGCGCGTGTCGCTTGAAGGCCTGGCGGAGCAGATGAAAAGCGCGGGCACAAAAGAACTCAATATTATTCTCAAAGGTGACGTGCAGGGTTCAGTCGAGGTCTTGAGCGATCTGCTGGGGAGATTGTCGACGGAAAAGGTCCGCCTCAAAGTGCTTCGTACCGGCGTGGGCGCGATTACTGAAAGTGATGTCCTGCTCGCGTCCGCTTCCAATGCGATCATCATCGGGTTCAATGTGCGGCCGGAACGCAAAGCCCAGGAGCTTGCCGAGCAGGAAAAAGTTGATGTCCGTCTACACTCGATCATTTACGAACTGCAGGACGAAATCAAGCGCGCCATGAGCGGCCTGCTCGAACCGACTATCAAGGAAACATATCAAGGGCGTGCTGATGTACTCGAGATCTTCCGCATCCCGAAAGTGGGCACGGTTGCTGGTTGCCGAGTTACGGACGGGTTGATCAAGCGCGATTCGGAAGTGCGGCTGCTCCGCGACAACGTCGTGATGTTCAAGGGTAAAATCGGCTCGCTGCGCCGGTTCAAGGACGATGCCAGCGAAGTCCGCAACGGAATGGAATGCGGCATCTCGATCGCGAACTACGGTGACGTCAAGGTAGGCGACGTGATCGAAGCCTTCGTGACTGAGCGGATCGCGGCGGAAGTGATCGCGTAAGAAGCCGCATGAAGGTGAACGGGTAGCGGGTATCTGTAGCGTCCCATCTTCGTGTTCGCTAAGCTTGCCGCTGCAATTTTTTTCGGTCGGACTTTACTCGGATGGCCTTATCCATTTCGATCCAGCCGCTCTCCTCCAGGTAGACCAGGATTCCGTTCGCTTTGTCCTTTAACTCCTCGGGTGGCACGGCCCGTTCTTTGCCACGTCGAAACAGCGCCAGGCTTGCGATAGAATCTTGGACTCATACTCGGAGGAATTGTGACATTACGAAGGCTGCTGCTTATTTCGAGTTTGCTCTTGGTCGTATCTGCACTCTGCGAAGTCGCGTCACCCACTCATTTTGACGGCAAGACCTGGTGGGACTATGTAAAGGTTCTGGCCGCCGACAACATGATGGGCCGCGAAACTGGGAGTAAGGAACTTCAGACCGCCGAGGCCTATGTGGTCACACAATTAAAGCAGGCGGGGTTGCAACCGGCAGGAACCGACGGTTATTACCAGCGTGTGAAATTCACGGCAAGGCAGATTGTCGAAAAGGATTCCAGCCTCGTACTTGTTCGGGATGGGAAGAATCAGCCGCTTACCCTGGGTGAAGACGCATTCTTCAGCTCACGGGTTGATCTCGCGCCATCTGTAGAAGCCCCATTGGCGTTCGTCGGTTGGGGACTGGATGTGCCTGAGCAAAACTACAATGACCTGGCGGGCATCGATCTGCACGGCAAAATCGCAGTCTTGATCAATGGTTCGCCCTCCGAACTTCCCGGGGCCTTGGCCGCGCATTACCAGTCTTCGGCGGAACGCTGGAAGGCCCTGCGCAAGGCTGGGGCGATCGGGATCATCGGCATTCCCAACCCCGCTTCGATGGACATTCCCTGGTCGCGCCTGTCTCTCAACCGAAATCACGTCACCATGACTCTGGATTATCCCCAGTTCAACGACACAGAAGGCGAGCAGCTTTACGTGACTTTCAATCCTGAAAGGGCGGATCAACTTTTTGCCGGCTCGGGCCACAGCTGGCAGGAGATTGTGGATGCCGCGAAGGAGCGTAAACAACTTCCTCGGTTTCCGCTCGCGGTTTCGGTTAAAGCAACGACCAAGCTGGAAAAACATCCGGTTGATTCGGCTAACATCGTTGCCAAACTGGCTGGCAACGATCCTGAACTGAAAAATGAATACGTGGTCTTGTCCGCTCATATCGACCATATCGGAGTCGGCGAAGCGGTAAACGGCGATCGCATCTATAACGGCGCCATGGACAATGCCTCGGGAAGCGCGGTGTTACTCGACGTCGCCTCCTCGCTGCACAAATCGCAGGACAAGCCGAAGCGGTCGGTCCTCTTCCTGTTCGTCACGGCCGAGGAAAAGGGCCTGCTCGGTTCGCGATATTTCACGGCATACCCGACCGTGGACCGCAAAGCCATGGTCGCCGACATCAATACTGATATGTTCCTGCCGCTCATTCCCCTGCACCGCCTTACCGTCTTAGGCCTGGCGGAATCGGATCTGGGTGACGATGCCCGGGAAGTGGCGGAGGCGCGCGGCATTCAGGTGCAAGCGGATCCACAGCCCCAACGAAATGTGTTTATCCGCAGCGATCAATACAATTTCATCCGGCACGGAATTCCGGCGCTCATGATGGATGTCGCCCCGGACCCGAACTCACCCGAACAGAAGCAGCTCTACAAAGACTGGCTTACACATCGATATCACGCTCCCTCGGACGACCTGGATCAGCCGGTTGATCTGTCGGCTGCCGCGCAATACGAGGAAGTGGTTCGAGCACTGATGATCAGAGTTGCCGACAGTAGTCAGCGGCCTCAATGGAAGAGCGACAGTTTCTTCCGGAGGTATGAGGAGACGCCGAGTCAGTACTAGGCACGGAGTCAGTATTCAGTGTGATCGCATTCCTCACTCTCGAACTGAATATCGAAGCGGCCCATTCGCTTAAAGACAAGCGGCAGGTCGTGCGCAGCTTGAAAGATCGGCTGCGCGCCCACTTTAATGTTTCTGTAGCGGAGCTGGATGCGAACGGCTTGTGGAACCGCGCCACCATCGGAGTAGTGGGCATCTCCGATTCACGCGATTATCTTGATGGCCTGATGAAAAATGTGGAGCGGCAGGCTGCTCGTATCGCCAACAACGGCGGTGCCGAGATTGCGGATTCCTTTGTGGAATTTTTATAAACCGTGAAACTAAACCGGTAGCTTCTCCGCAATCCCTGCCAGTTTCGCCAACGACTCGGTATATGGCGCACGCGCAATTCCCCTCTCCGTTACGATGGCGGTGACATATTCGGCTGGAGTGACATCAAATGCCGGATTTTCGACCAGTGCGCCTTCGGGGGCGATCTGCTTTCCTCCGAAGTGAGTGACTTCGTCAATATTGCGCTGTTCTATGGGAATTTTGCTGCCATCGGGTGTGTTCAGATCGACCGTTGAAATCGGCGCGGCAACATAGAAGGGGATTTTGTGTTCCTTGGCCAGAACGGCGACAGTGTAGGTTCCGATCTTATTCGCCACGTCTCCGTTCGCTGCGATGCGATCCGCGCCGACGACAATGGCACCGATTTTCCCCTGCTTCATCATCGCGCCTGCCATGTTGTCAGAAATGACAGTGGTCGGAATACCGTCTTTTACAAGTTCCCATGCCGTCAGGCGTGATCCCTGGAGAAAGGGACGAGTCTCGTCAGCGTAGACGTGGATCTTCTTGCCCTGCTCGACGGCGGCACGAATGACGCCTAACGCCGTGCCGTAGCCGCAAGTGGCCAGGGCCCCCGCGTTGCAGTGGGTAAGGACGCCGCCGCTAGCGGGCATCAGAGTAGCCCCCAAACGCCCCATCGCCTGGTTGGCAGCAATGTCTTCAGCATGCATGCGTTTGGCCTCTTCGATCAGAGCTTGTTTGATCTGCGGAAGCGGCCGGATCCGCAGCGACTCGAACTTATCCCGCATGCGCCGAATCCCCCAGAAAAGATTGACGGCGGTCGGCCGGGTTTCGCGAATGAGCTCGCAGCAACGGTCCAAATCGCGCTTCAGATCGCTCACGGTTTCTGCTTTCGACTCCTGCACCCCAAGAGCTATGCCCATCGCGGCAGCTACGCCGATCGCGGGCGCGCCACGAACCACCATTTTGCGAATCGCGTTGGCGACTTGCTCGCACGTGGTGCAGGTGACATATGTTTCCTCGACGGGCAGCTTCGTCTGGTCAATGAAGCGCACGCCGGAATCGGTCCATTCCAGAGTATTGATCATAGGCAACAGGCAATTCGCAGTTAGCAATTGGCATTGGGCCGGTGCGGACCTCACAGGGCCGGACGCTAACTGCTAAGTACCAAATGCTTCTTTCTTACATCATTCGCGGTAAAGATCGAGACAAACTGTGCCGGCGCTGCAGCCTTTTCAACAGCGACACGGCCCTTCGCTTCTTCGCGTTCTACCAGGCAGATCACACCCACAACGTTAAAGCCGAATTCACGAGACGCCTGGATGGCTTGAATCGTAGAAGCGCCCGTTGTGCAGACATCGTCCACAATCACCACAGGTGCGCCTTTCTCACTAAAGCCCTCAATGCGCTGCCCCGTACCATGCTGCTTTTCAGCTTTGCGCACCAGGAAGCCGTTAATGCTGCCGCTGGTAACGGCGACCGCGACCACGATTGGATCGGCTCCGAGCGTTAAGCCCCCAATGGCTTGCGGATTCCAACCGCGACTCCGAATCTCCTCGAGAAACACGTGCCCGGTAAGTTGAGAACCACGCGCGTCCAGAGTGGTTGTCCGGCAGTCCACGTAGTAGTCGCTGCGGCCGCCGGATGCAAGCTTGAATTCGCCCAGGCGAAACGACTTACTTGCCAATAGGCACAATAGTTCCTGGCGAGCCGAAGACATGAATTTTTAAGATAACAGTAGCGAGTAGCTGGGGGCTAGTGGCTGGGGACTTTGCCGCCACTAACGTCAGCCTTGCCAGCCGCGACTCATTGATTCAGTTTTTCCAAATGGCGAAAGCCATCGGTAGCGACGAACAACAGCGCGGACAGGGTTCCGTTGTATCCTACGTGGACGAGAAAACCAGCGGCCACAGACTTGGTCACCGCACGCACGATCGTGAGCACTATGCCCACAAGAAAAATAAGAAGTACGGCCCACGAATATTTCAACTGCGCCCCGTGCAGCATTCCGAACGCCGCCCCGGTGAGAAAAATGCTCGCAACCACCCCGAACCGGCGCGCTAGCACGGGATAGAGAAAGCCCCTAAAAAACAGTTCCTCCATGAAGGGCGCCAGGCTGACCGAAAGAATCGAGATCATGGCAGCTTCGCGACTAGTCTGAAAGAACCGATCGATAGGCAGATGTTTGGGAATGGGAAGCAACTGTCCCAAACCCATCAACGCGAAATATAAAAGCGCCCCCAACATGAGGAATCCTACCCAGGAGGACTGAGGCCAATTCCATCGCAAAGGTGCCCAGAATTCACCGGTGCGGGAGCGAACTAGATTGAAAATGAGCGCGAAGACCACCGCGTAGATGAGCAATTGCGCAACCAGCACGACTTCCGGGATCTGCACGATCTCGCTGAAAGAGGCCTTGGGAAAAAAAAGCGCATGTGCGACCACCACGGCGATGAGTGGAAGAACAATGAGCGCCACGACCGTTACTGCTACTACGCTGAGGACATCGAAACCGCTCCACGGCGGATTCTCGGGTGGTGCCGGTGGAGCAGAAGGAGGTTCAGGCTGTACTTCTGACGGCTCAGGCCACGGGTTTTGCGGTGATGACACGCGATCAGTTGTTTGTGAGACTCTTTGACTCTACACGAATTTCAAAAACCTGGTCGGCCCGAAAGAATTCTCAAACAATTTCCGCCAAGCGCTCCTAAACAGATGTGGACTATGCAGTGGATACTTTTTTCAAGTTTCCGTTATTGATGAAGTAATGAGCAAGGGCCTGACCTGTATAAGATTTTCGAACTCGGGCAACCTGCTCCGGTGTGCCTTGGGCGACGATGCGGCCGCCCTCTTCGCCGCCCTCCGGTCCGAGATCGAGGATCCAATCGGCATTGCGAATCACGTCGAGATTGTGCTCGATGATGACAACGGTGTTTCCCAGATCGGTTAGCCGATGCAGCACAGCAAGCAGCTTTTTAACATCATCGAAATGCAAGCCCGTAGTGGGCTCATCGAGCAAGTACAAAGTCTTACCCGTTTGCCGTTTACTTAGCTCACGCGCCAGCTTGATTCGCTGCGCCTCTCCTCCCGAGAGCGTTACAGCAGACTGACCAAGATGGATGTAACCCAGGCCGACATCCACCAGGGTCTGCAGCTTCTGCTTAACCTGGGGGATATTTTCGAGGAGTTGCAGGGCATCGGAAACCGGCGTCTCCAGCAAATCGGCGATAGAGTATCCGTTGTATTTCACTGCCAGGGTTTCCTGGTTGTATCGTTTGCCGCCGCAGATATCACACAGAACATACACATCGGGAAGAAAATTCATTTCGATCCGGCGCTGGCCTTCCCCCTGACAGGCTTCGCACCGGCCGCCAGAAACATTGAACGAAAATCGGCCTGGCTTGTAGCCGCGCTCCCGAGATTCTGGCAGCATCGCATAAAGATCGCGAATCTGCGCGAAGACACCGGTATACGTTGCTGGATTCGACCGCGGGGTGCGGCCAATCGGCGACTGATCAATACGAATCACTTTGTCGATATTTTCCGCTCCCGAGATCGCTTTGTGAGCTCCCGCCTGCTCGCGCGACCGGTAAAGAGTTTTGGCCAGGGCGCGATACAGAATATCGTTCACCAGGGTTGACTTGCCTGAGCCGGATACTCCTGTCACCACGGTAATGACACCGAGTGGAAATGTGGCGTCCAAATTCTTGAGATTGTTTTCACGAGCACCAAGGATTGTTATTCCGCCGCCGCTGGCCTGCCGACGCTCCGGTAACATTTCAATGTGCGCTCGGCCAGAAATGTAGGCGCCAGTCAAAGATTGAGGAGCCTGCATGATTTCCTGCGGAGTGCCGTGTGCTACCAGTTCGCCTCCGTGGCGGCCAGCACCCGGCCCCAAGTCGATCACATAATCGGAGCGGCGGATGGTTTCCTCATCGTGCTCGACCACCAGCACGGTATTTCCCAGGTCGCGCAACTGCTCAAGCGACTTGAGCAGGCGGTCGTTATCTCGATGATGCAAGCCGATAGACGGCTCATCCAAAACGTACAGGACACCGCGAAGTTTAGAGCCAATCTGGGTGGCGAGGCGGATGCGCTGCCCCTCGCCCCCTGACAATGTGGCAGCAGAACGATCAAGCGAGATGTAGCCTAAGCCCACAGCATTAAGAAACTGCAAGCGTTCCACAATCTCGTGGACAATTCTCCCCGCAATCAGCGCTTCCCTTCCGGTGAGCTGAATATTCCTCGCAAGCTCCAAGGCCCTTGAGACCGGTAAATGCGTGAAATCCGCGATCGAGATCCCATTTACTTTGACGGCCAGACTCTCCGGTCGCAATCGTTGTCCATGGCAAGCCGGACATTCGGTGGCGGACATGTAATCGAGGAGGAAATCACGATAGCCTTCGGAGGTCGAATCCTCGAGAACTCGCTTGAGGTAGGCGAGGATACCGACGAATCCCGTCTTGCCACCCTTACCAGCCTCCCCATACAACAGAAGGTTCTGAATTCGTTCAGCAAACTTCTCGAAGGGCGTACTCAAGTCGAAGCCATGGGCTTCCGCTGTGATCTGGAGCATATGGATGAGATTTTGCGAGGCCGAGCCCGGTCCCAATCCGCCATCCAAAAGCGGTTTGGACCAATCAACAATCACTTTTGCAGGGTCGAAGTCGTAGCGGCTACCAAGACCGTGGCACTCGGGACACGCTCCGTACCCACTGTTGAACGAAAAGGAACGCGGCTCGAGCTGGGGAACATTGATTCCGCAATCAGGACACGCCAGTCGCTCTGAGTAAAGCTGCTCGTCTCCACCGACTACCGCTATCTGTACCAAGCCCCCCGCGAGCTTCATGGCAAGGCCGACGGAGAGCTCCAGCCGATGTTCGATCCCCGGCTTGACCAGAAGACGGTCGACGACAACTTCGATGGTGTGGTTCCTACGTTTGTCGAGAGGGTTGTCGTCCTCGAGGTTGACCAACTCGCCATCGACCCGGGCACGAGTAAAACCGTGCTCTACCAGCTTCTCCATTTCTTTCTTGAACTCGCCTTTGCGACCACGCACGATTGGGGCGAGCACCATCACCCGATCCTCTGGTGCAAGACTCATGACCCGTTGCACGATCTGCTCTGCGGATTGGCGTGCAATGGCACGGCCGCAATTGGGGCAATGCGGAGCTCCAATGGAAGCAAAAAGAAGGCGGAGGTAGTCGTAAATCTCCGTGATTGTGCCTACCGTCGAGCGCGGGCTGCGGCTGGTGGTTTTCTGCTCAATCGAAATGGATGGGCTAAGTCCGTCGATGGAATCAACATCCGGGCGTTCCATCTGATCCAGGAACTGCCGCGCATAGGCCGAAAGCGTCTCCACATACCGTCGTTGACCCTCCGCATAAATTGTGTCAAATGCCAGAGACGACTTACCCGAGCCGCTAAGCCCGGTAATCACGGTGAGGGTATTTCGAGGTATCTCAACGTCTATGTTCTTGAGATTGTGTTGGCGCGCCCCGCGCACCGAGATCTTGGTAATTCCCATATTGGCCGACAGTAATGTTGTTTCCTGACCTTCCGTAATGTGGACGGGTCCCCTGAAATGTTGGAGAGTGAAAGTGCGCAGTTCTACTTACGTATCTTAGTTGCTAACAGCGACAAGGGTCAACGCAGGTAGATTGCATCTAAGCTGTCGCTTCGCGCTCGGCGAACGCGCCAGTTCATCAGAAGGCGGACCAAGCTTGGGTAGTTTACTGGGTGCTCTTGTACTTTCACTGACCGTTGTGACGGTAGTCGCAATCGGCATTCTGGTCGCCTTCGCTGCTGTCATCCTGATTCTGCAAGCCTTCGCGCCCCAGGCGCGGACTATGAGCAGCGAAAATTCAGTGGCCGTCCCGGCGCGCGCTCGCGCGGCTCATGCGGGCGGCGACTAGCACTCGCCTAATTCGATAGGCACGCTGACCACTCAAAGTTAAGATAGCTGCAACTGAACCCGGCGGACCTACTGTTCTTGCGGCTGCTGCTGCGGCTGGGGAAGCTGCACAGGAGCTTGCGGGAATGATTGTGGACTTCCCTGCTGTTGCTGTTGCATCTGCTGCTGCCGTTGCTGCAGTTCCTGCAGGAGCTGCTCGGGCGTCTTCACCGCTCCGCCTTGTCCAAACGGATTCTGTTGAGGCGCCTGTTGCTGCTGGTCTTCCGCCGGCTGGGGCTGATTAGCCTGATCATCGGCCGCCTCGTTCGTCTCGGGCATCTCGGCGCCATCGTCGTTAGAGACTTCGGCTGACTGAGGGACGCCAACCGGCGACCTGTACTGAGAAGCTGGTGGGCTTGGGGCAACCTGGTCAATTCCGGTGGATCTCGAGATCAGCACCACTCGTTCCAAGCCGTTAGGATTAGTTGCCGAACCTACCAGCACATAATTGAAATGGGACCCGTTCAGCAGCGAAGTCATGACATCCCGCACCGGACCAGGGCCGAATTTCCCGACTACTCTATCGGTTGCGTTTCCCGGAACATCGATTGCGGCGCCGGTCTGGCGGTGGACAGCACGCAGGATATCTCCCAAGGTCGCATTGTTTGCGTCGATGGTTAGTGTGTCATTGCTGAACGCAACTTGAGGTGGCGAAGCGGGCATTTGCTCCGGAGATAGTGGGGCAACTAGCTCGACTGATGGCGTAGTTGGCAAATCCTTCTGACGCGGCTGTCCGGCGGGTGTGGGCCGATGGGGACCTGACTGGGCCATGGCGCAGGAAGGCACAACAAAAGCAACCACCACGGCGAGGGGAACTTTAACTCTCAATCCATCACCTGATAATAGAACGCCGCGTTAGAGCTGTCTTGCGTGCCCCAGCCAACTCCGCCAATTGTAGCATCAATGTATTGGAGACCAACTGAGGGCAAGCAGCATACAACTACTGTCTCGGCGCATAGTACCCTTTGCGAGCACGCACTTGAAGGTCTTTCTTGAGCGCTGTGATCTCGATTGGGCGATAGCGGCCGTCAGCCTCAAAATCCGCGGGATGGTAAGAAATGATGTATTGGCTACGAAGCTCATCTTCGATGGCGGAAAAGGAACTCTTTATATCTTTCATCTTGAAGGGGAAGAATGCTCGCCCGCCCGTCGCGTCGGCCAACTGCTGCAATATTGTGTCACCCCGGAGAATCAGGCCACTGTCGTCGGTAGAAATAGCGTAAATAATCACTTCTGCGCGCTGCGCCATCTCGATCGCTTGCCCTTCACTAACCTCGCTTTGATTATCCTCGCCATCACTGACGACCACAATAGCGCGCCGCACCGGATGATCCTCCTGATCTTTCATGAGCTTGTTTCGGCAGGCGCGATAGATGGCGTCATACAAGGCCGTTCCGCCGCCGTTCTGCAAGCGATGGATCCCGACACGAAGCAGCACGTTGTCATCTGTGAAGTCCTGCATGACCGTGGTATGCGAGTTGAACCCCATTACGAATGCTCGGTCAAAATGCGGCCGGAGTGTTTGCTGGAGGAAGTCAATGGCGGACTCCTGCTCGAAATCGAACCGGGTGCGTACCGAGCCGCTGGTATCGATCAATAATCCCAACTCCAATGGCAGATCGGTTTCGCTGCGGAAATTGACGATTGATTGCGGCGGCTTGTGGTCATCCAAAATGGAGAAATCGTCCGCGCTCAGATTACGCACGAATTTGCCGTGCTTGTCGGTAGCGATGAAGAGCAGATTAACTTCGTTGACTCGCTTCTTGATTGTGAGAACGGACTCGTCCGAATCCGCTGTGCCAGAAGCAGCCGAGGCGACGAAGGCGCTGGCCGGAGAAGAGTTGCCTGGAACGACATCGCTGGATTGCGCAAACGCAGGAATCCCTGCAAGTAGAGCTAGCACCAGCGCGCGCAAAAAATACAGATTCGTGTACTTCATTCCAGACCCATATCAGCTAGTTGCAACAAAAGGCCCGTCCTACGCCACTCCACAACATATAGATGCACGTGTGGGGCCGAAAAGTCGGGCTTTTCACTATCTTGAATTTAGGAGAAGTGTCTTGGGGAGGCCAAGTTACAAAAGGAGCACACGTTTGGTCATGGACCCAACATCCGCAACAATGTGGACGGACACGGACCACGAGCTTTCGGCCCAGAACGAGGGCCTTGGGGGAAGAGTACAATACGGTCACCTCAAAGGAATCAGGAGATCCCATGAAGCAAACGCTGTTGGCGCTGCTGATTTTGTGTATTTCTTTACCCTGCGCTTTTGCGGCTGGCAACGAGAAGGAGCAAGAACGTGTAAAAGACTCAGGGCAAGTTCTCAAAGAAATTCTCGACATTCCGGACGATATTCCCCAAGACCTTCTCGACAAAGCTGAATGTGTGGTGGTGTTGCCATCGGTCAAAAAAGCCGCCTTCGGCATTGGGGCGAGTTATGGACGCGGTGTGATGGTGTGCAGAAGTGGTCAGCACTACACCGGTCCGTGGGGTCCTCCAGCTTTGTACGCGCTCGAGGGCGGCAGTATCGGGTTTCAGATCGGGGTGCAAGGTACGGATTTCGTGCTACTGATCATGAATCCCAAGGGGGCACAATCTCTGCTCAGCAGCAAAGTAAAACTGGGTGCGGACGCCTCGGCTGCAGCTGGCCCTAAGGGCCGCACCGCAGAGGGCTCAACGGACGTGGTTATGAAGGCGGAGATCTTGTCCTACTCGCGGAATAAAGGACTATTCGCCGGCGTCTCGCTCGAGGGATCTACATTGCGCTCCGACGGAAGCGCAAACGAGAAGCTCTATGGTCAGAAGCTGGATGCAAAAGAGATTATCCGCGAAGGGAAAGTGAAGAACCCGCCCTGCGCACAACAACTGGTCTCGCTATTGGACAAGCAAAGTCCGAAGAATCTGTCTGATCCGAAATCGCTAGAGTAACCAACTGCTTAGGGTCCACTGTTTTTTGTCCAGGGAACAGGGTCAAGGTTCTGAATGACGGTCAGGTCCGACGATCGAGTTCGCTGTTCCTGGGCAAGCAATGAGCTCTCCATCCGCTATCACGACGAGGAGTGGGGTGTGCCTGCACACCAGGACCGCGTGCTTTTCGAATTCCTTATTCTCGAAGGTGCGCAGGCCGGGCTGAGTTGGGACACGATTTTGAAGAAGCGGGAGAGTTATCGGGCGGCATTCGACGGTTTCGATCCTGAGCGGGTTGCCGGCTATACTGCCCGCAAAAACGGCGCTCTGTTGCGGGATCCGGGAATCATACGGAATCGCCTGAAGATTGCATCGGCCGTACAGAATGCCAAGGCTTTTCTCAAGGTTCAGCGAGAATGTGGCTCATTCGACCGTTACATCTGGCAATTTGTTGACGGGCAGCCGCTGATCAACTCGTGGAAATCAAAGCGCCTGCCGGCCCGCACATCCCTCTCCGATGCAATCAGCAAAGATCTCCGAAAACGCGGATTCAACTTCGTCGGCAGTACCATCTGCTACGCTTTCATGCAGGCTGTGGGACTGGTAAACGACCATGCGAAAGACTGTTTTCGCCGTTCTGAGATAGTGAAAATGGCCCCCTCGACGAGTAGCTAACCGCAGCTCGCCACTTCAATTTTCTAAGTTCGAAGCTATTTCCGGGGTATGACCTGGAAAATGGCAAAAGTTGCGCCCTGGGGATCGGCCAGGACAGCAAACCGGCCGGCGTCCTCAAGTGTCTTGGGCTCCATGTAGACCCGTGCCCCCGACTGCCTGGCTTGCGCAGCGCTGTTGTCACAGTTGGCCACTTGGAAGTATGGCATCCAGTGCGGCGGCGCGTGCGGGTTCACGTAGGCAGGGGGAAGGATCCCTCCGATGAAGTCCTCTCCATT
>Ga0187778_10000461_pt1 | contig 28901 bp, 23 predicted proteins | sample 1015_Q2_SP5_20_M_FD_132418 | JGI IMG/M metagenome (GOLD analysis project Ga0187778, IMG submission 132418) | Tropical peat soil microbial communities from peatlands in Department of Meta, Colombia - 1015_Q2_SP5_20_MG | ecosystem: Environmental > Terrestrial > Soil > Wetlands > Peat | place... | reverse complement strand
GGCACGGGCAGCCGCTTCGGAGTGGTCTGGAGCGGGGGCTAGCGCTGCCGGGAGATCTCCCGCCAGCCGATGTCCCGCCGGAACTGCTTTCCCTCGAACCGGATCGCCTCGGCGGCCGCCCGGCTCTTCTCCGCCGCCTCGGCGACCGTCTGACCGGTGGCCGTCACCGCGAGCACTCGGCCCCCGGCGACCTGCAGGGAGCCGTCGGGACCGGTCGTGGTGCCGGCGTGGAAGACGTGCACGGCCGGATCCGCCTCGATCTGGGGGGGGACGCTGATCGGCGCCCCGCTCCGGGGGCTGTCCGGATAGCCGGCGGAGGCCAGGACCGTGGTGACCGCGGCGCACCGGGCGTCTCCCAAAGTGTGCCCCGGTGGCATCCAGCCACCCTCGGCTACGAGCCGGAGCACGGGGAGCACGCCGCCGGGGAGCACCGGAAGGATGGCCTGGGCTTCTGGATCACCGAAGCGGCAGTTGAACTCGATTACCCTGATGCTGCCATCCTTCAGGATCATCAATCCAGCGTAAAGCATTCCCCTATAAGGTGCTCCCATGTTCCGGAGGGCAGAGAGCGTGGGCGTGAACACTTGGTCGGCCACCTTCGAGAGCAGTGCTCCGGAGGCGATGCTGACCGGGCTGTATGCTCCCATGCCGCCAGTGTTCGGGCCCTGGTCTCCGTCCTTCAGCCGCTTGTGATCCTGCGCCGGCGGCAGCACAGCGAAATGCTCCCCGTCGGTCAGGGCGAGCACCGACAGCTCCTCGCCGTCCAGGTACTCCTCGACCAGGATCTCGGCTCCCGCTGCCCCGAAGGCGCCCTGCTTGAGCATCGCAGCGGCGGCCGTCTGGGCCTCGGCGCGGGTCCGGCACACCACGGCTCCCTTGCCGGCTGCCAGGCCGGAGGCTTTGACGACCAGGGGCTCGGCATGCTGGCCGATGTAGCGGGCGGCGGAGTCGTAGTCGGTGAAGGTGCGGGCGGCGGCGGTGGGTATGCCGTGTTCCAGCATCAGGCCCTTGGAGAAGGCCTTCGAGGACTCGATCCTGGCCGCGGAGGCGGTCGGGCCGAAGGCCGGGACGCCGGCCTTGGCGAGCCGGTCGACCAGGCCGGCGGCGAGCGGCGCCTCCGGGCCCACGACCACGAGGTCCACGCGCTGGTCGGCGGCCGCCTGCGCGACCTTCTCGACGTCGCTCGAGCTGCCGGGCAGGTTGGTCGCCAGGTGCGCGGTGCCCGCGTTGCCGGGCAGACAGAACAGCGTCGCCTGCGGGGCGTCCCGGCGGATCGCCCACAGGAGCGCGTGCTCGCGCCCCCCGGCACCGACGACCAGGATCCTCACTGGCTGCCGGGCCCCCGGAAGGCGCTCTGGAAGGCGTCGCGCGCCTTCTTGGCGACGCCGGCCACCGCGTCGACCGCGCCCTTCGCCTGCTCGGCGTAGTACCGGCCGGCCTCGCCGAGATCGGCCGAGAGGGGCTGCTTGTCCTCGTCGGACCCGCGCCTCGGGTACTCACCGCGCAGGATGCGGTCGTACTCGCCGCCGGCGACCCAGCGCTGCAGCTCGGCGGCGCGGAGGGTGTGGAACGGGTGGGTGTAGCCCAGGGTGTTGAGCACCTTGTAGATGGTGTCCATCGCGTCGCCGCCCTCCTCGTACTCCTTCGCCTGCGTCAAGAAGGCGTCGAGGTTCATCTCGTCGATCTTCCCGCCGCCGGCCAGCTTCATGTACATCCGCATCGAGGCGATCGGGTCCTGGCTCGCCAGCAGGCCGGCGCGGTCGCTCGACAGCTCGCTCTTCCGGTACCACTCGAGCAGGGCGATCTGGATGGGCAGCAGCGCGATGCCGGCCAGGAAGGGCAGGTTGCGGAAGCCGAACTCGAGGATGATCACGAGGATGGTGCGGTACAGCGCGTGCCCGCTCATCACGTGGCCGAGCTCGTGGCCGAGGATCGTCCGCAGCTCCTCGTCGTCGAGCAGCGCCAGGGCCCCCGAGTTGAGGACGATGAACGGGTGGTCCATCCCGAACGCGCCGGCGTTCACCAGGGGCGTCTGCGAGACGAACAGGTCGGGGCGCGGCGACCAGTCCATGGTGGCGCACGCGTCGGTGAAGGCCGCGTGCACGCGCGGGAACTGGCTGGGTCCGACGCGCACCGCGTTGGCCTGGAACAGCAGCCGCACGCCGCGCTCGCCGAAGAAGCCGTACACCTTCCGCACCACCTCGTCGAAGCCGGGGATCGCGCGGAGCGTGCTGAGCGCGGCCCGGTCGGCCGCGTGCTCCCAGGCGCGCGACGAGATCTCCTTGAGCACCGTGCGCGGCCGGCGCGCGGGCAATTCCTGATCGGCGTCCGTCATCGCATCTCCCAGAGGGTTTCGACACCCCCTACGCGGCCCCCGGGGCCGCGTTTCAGCGTTACGAAGCCAGCGCCCGATCCAGGTCCGCGATCAGGTCGTCCGGGTCCTCGATGCCGATCGACAGGCGTACCAGGCCGTCGGTCAGGCCCATCGACTCGCGCATCGCCTGCGGCACGGCGGCGTGCGTCATCGTGGCCGGATGCCCGATCAGGCTCTCGACGCCTCCCAGCGACTCGGCGAGCGCGAAGATCCGGGTCCGCTCGACGATGCGGCGCGCGCGCTCCAGCGAGCCCGCCTCGAACGACAACATCCCGCCGAAGCCGGACATCTGCCGGCAGGCCAGCTCGTGCTGGGGGTGACTCGGCAGCCCCGGGTAGTAGACGGCCTCGACCCGTCCGTCGGCCTGGAGCCAGGCAGCGATGCGCCGTCCGTTCGCGTCGTGCTGGCGCATCCTGAGGGCCAGGGTCTTGGTGCCGCGCAGCACCAGCCAGCAGTCGAACGGGCCCGGCACCGCTCCGACCGCCTTCTGGAGGAAGGCGAGCTGCTCGGCCAGGTCGTCGCGCCGGGCCACCACCAGGCCGCCGATCATGTCGGAGTGCCCGTTGAGGTACTTGGTGGTGGAATGCACCACGAGGTCGGCGCCGAATTCGAACGGCCGCTGGAAGATCGGGGTGGCGAACGTGTTGTCGACGACGAACAGCAGCTTGCGCGAGGCAGCGAGCGCGCCGAGCGCCTCGAGGTCCGCGAGCCGCATCATCGGGTTGGTCGGCGTCTCGACGAACAGCATCCGCGTGGCGGGGCGGACCGCGCGCTCGACTGCGGCCGGGTCGCGCGTGTCCACGTAGCTGAACGAAAGGCCGAGCCGCGCGCGGACCTGCTCCATCAGGCGGTGAGTGCCGCCGTACACGTTCTCGCCGCACACCACGTGGTCGCCGGCCGAGAGCAGCGTGAGCACCGAATCGATGGCGGCCATGCCCGAGGCGAACGCGTGGCCGTGCGTGCCGCCTTCGAGCGCGGCGACGTTCCGCTCGAGGGCCTCGCGGGTCGGGTTGCTGACCCGGGCGTACTCGTGGCCCTTGTGGCGTCCGAGCGCGTCCTGCACGTAGGTGGAGGTCTGGAAGATCGGCATGGTCACGGCGCCGGCGAGCGGCTCCGGCTCCTGCCCGGCGTGCACGGCACGGGTGGGCAAGCCGTTGTCGAGGTCGTGGTCACGGATGCGCGTCATGCACCGCTCGGCCGGAGATTCCGGCGAACCTTACCTACGGGGCCCGCGCGCCAGCAAGCGGCAGCGGCCCCGCGGGCGCTCCGCGGCACGGACTCGCCGGCGGGAGCGCGGTGCCCCGCGGCCGGCGCGGGCCGGGGCCGGCCGCAGCAGCCGGCGCGCCCCGGTGCCGTGCGCACTCGGGTGGCCGTCGGCCAGGGAGCTCGGCGCCTCGTGCGAAGGCCCCTACAGCCTGTTGACACCCGGTCGGCCGCGGTCTTAGGCTAGGCGCGTGACCGGCGAGCGCGCCATGAGCTGCCTGGTGGTGGACGACGAGCCGCATCTGCGGAGCATCCTGGCGCGTCTGCTGACCGGCGAGGGGTTTGCCTGCCGGCAGGCCGGCAACGGCCGCGAGGCGCTCGCGGAGCTCGAGCGGGAGCCGGCCGACATCGTGGTGAGCGACATCCGGATGCCGGAGATGGACGGCATCCAGCTGCTGCCCGAGGTGCGCCGGCGGTGGCCCGACACCGCCGTGGTGATGGTGACGGCCGTCTCGGACGTGAAGAGCGCCATCTGGTGCCTGACCGAGGGCGCGCTGGACTACGTGGCCAAGCCCTTCCAGGTCGAGGACGTCCAGGCGCGGGTGCGCCAGGCGCTGGAGAAGCGCCGCCTGATCCTCGAGAACCGGGACTACCAGCAGAACCTCGAGCGCAAGGTCGACGTGCAGGCGCGCCGCATCGAGGAGCTGTTCGTCGTCGGCGTGCAGTCGCTCGCCCACGCGCTGGAGGCCAAGGACCCGTACACGCGGGGCCACTCGGCGCGGGTGGCCAGCTACGCCACGACGGTCGCGCGGTCGCTCGGACTCGACGCCGCGGCGCTCGAGGAGCTGAGGATCGGCGCGGAGCTGCACGACGTGGGCAAGATCGGCGTGCGGGAGTCGGTGCTGAACAAGCCGGCGAAGCTGACCGACGACGAGTACCTCCACATCATGGAGCACACGGTCATCGGCGAGAAGATCCTGACGCCGCTCCTCAAGGACCGGCCGCGCATCCTGCAGGTCGTGCGGTCGCACCACGAGCGCATGGACGGCGGCGGGCTGCCGGACGGCCTGAAGGGCGACGACATCCCGTTCGCGGCCCGCATCGTGACCGTGGTGGACGCGTTCGACGCGATGACCACCGGGCGCGCCTACCGGCCCCCCCTGCCGCCGGCGGCGGTGATGCAGGAGCTACACACCGAGTCGGGCCGGCAGTTCGACCCGACCGTCGTCGCGGCGTTCGAGCAGGCCTTCGGCGACGTCGCCGCTCTCCCCATCGCCACACCCATCGCCGTGGGCGCGCTGCACGACGCGGCGGTGGCCGCGCTCTCCCGCTGACCTCCACGCTGATGCGTTCGGTGTCGGGCCTCCGCGGCATCGTGGGGGAGGACCTGGTGCCGGCCGTCGTGACGCGCTACGCGCAGGCGTTCGGCGCGTTCGTCGCGGGACGCGGCGGCCGCGCCGTCGCGCTCGCGCGCGACTCGCGCCAGTCCGGCCCCTCCTTCGTCGCGGCGGCGGCCGACGGCCTGGTGGCGGCCGGGGTGGACGTCGTGGACCTCGGCATGGTGCCGACGCCGACCGCGCAGCTGGCGGTGGAGACGCTGGAGGGCGGGCTCGGCGGCGGGATCGTCGTCACCGCGAGCCACAACCCGGTCGAGTGGAATGCGCTCAAGTTCGTGGGCCGGGGCGGCCGCTTCCTCACCAAGGCGGAGGCGGAGGCGTTCTTCGCGCTGGTGGACGGCGGCGGAGCGCGGCCGGCCGCGCGGGCGGGGACGCGGCGCCGCGACGAGGGCGCGGTGCGGCGGCACCTCCACCGGGTGCTGGGACTGCCGTGGCTCGACCTGGCGGCCATCCGGAAACGGCGCTTCCGGGTGGCCCTCGACTGCGTGCGCGGCGCCGGGGCCACGATCATGCCGACGCTGCTCGAGGAGCTGGGCTGCGAGGTGCAGGCGATCAACCTCGAGCCCGACGGGCGGTTCCCGCGCGAGCCCGAGCCGATCCCCGAGCACCTCGGCGACCTGGGCGCCCTGGTGAAGAGGACGAGGAGCGACCTGGGGATCGCGGTGGACCCGGACGTCGACCGTCTGGCCCTGGTGGATGGGGACGGGACGCCGATCGGCGAGGACTACACGCTCGCCTTCGCTGTCCGGACGGTGCTGGGCGTGGCGCGGAAGCGCGGGCCGGTCGTGACCAACCTCTCGACCAGCCTGGTGGTGGACGACGCGGCGCGCGAGCACGGCGCGACGGTCGAGCGCGCGCCGGTGGGCGAGGCGAACGTGGTCGAGCGGATGGCCGAGCGCGGGGCGGTGATCGGCGGGGAGGGGAACGGCGGGGTCATCCTGCCCGAGGTGCACCTGGGGCGAGACGCGCCGGTGGCGGCCACGCTGGCGTTGGCCCTCCTGGCGGACCGGGGCGCGACCGTGGCGGCGCTGGTGAACTCCGCGCCGCGTTACACTATTGTTAAGGCGAAGGTCGCCCGGCCCCCCGGATCGCTGGAGCGGTGCTACGCCTCGCTGAGCGCGGGGCTGGCGGGGGCGTCGGCGGACCGGCAGGACGGCTTGCGGCTGGCGCTCGCGGACCGCTGGGTGCACGTGCGGCCCTCGGGCACCGAGCCGGTGGTGAGGATCATCGCGGAAGCGCCGACGCGGCGGGACGCGGAGGCCCTGGTGGAACGCGGCAGGACGGCTCTGGCCGAGAGCGGGAGGTAGCGCATGTGCGGCATCGTCGGGTACGTCGGGCCCCGGAAGGCGCTGCCGGTGCTGCTCGAGGGGCTCAAGCGCATGGAGTACCGCGGCTACGACTCCGCGGGCGTCGCGCTGATCGTCGACGGCAGGCTGGTCGTGCAGAAGTCGGCCGGGAAGATCGCCTCGCTCGAGTCGCAGCTCGGCCGTGAGACGGCGCCCGGAACCGTCGGCATCGCCCACACCCGCTGGGCGACCCACGGTGCACCCACCAGCAAGAACGCCCATCCGCACACCGACTGCGCGGGCCAGATCGCCGTGGCCCACAACGGCATCATCGAGAACCACGCCACGCTGCGGCAGATGCTCGTCAGCAAGGGGCACAAGTTCGCCTCCGAGACCGACACCGAAACCCTGGCGCACCTGATCGAGCAGTTCTACCAGGGCTCGCTCGAGCAGGCGGTGGCGGCCGCGCTGCAGGAGGTCGAAGGCACGTACGGGATCGTGGTGCTCTCGACCAAGGAGCCGGACACGATCGTCGCGGCGCGGAGCGGCAGCCCGCTGCTGCTGGGGATCGGGAACGGCGAGAACTTCGTGGCCTCCGATCCGTCGGCGGTGCTCGCGTACACCCGCTCGGTGGTCTACCTCGACGAGGGCAACCTCGCCGTGGTGACGCCGGCCGGGTACCAGGTGAAGGACCGGCACGCGGTGCCGCTCAGCAAGGAGGTCAGCCAGATCGAGTGGGACCTGGCCACGATCGAGCGCGGCGGCTACCCGCACTTCATGCTCAAGGAGATCTGCGAGCAGCCCGAGAGCATCCGCAACGTGCTGCGCGGCCACCTGCTCGAGGAGGAGGGCACGGCGCGGCTGGGCGGCCTCAACCTGTCGCACGAGCGGCTGGCCGCGATCAACCGCATCGTGCTCACGGCCTGCGGCACCTCGTGGCACGCCGCCCTGGTGGGCGAGTACATGCTGGAGGAGCTGGTGCGGCTGCCCGTCGAGGTCGAGTACGCCTCCGAGTTCCGCTACCGCAATCCGCTGGTGGACGAGCACACCCTGGTGATCGTCATCTCGCAGTCGGGCGAGACGGCGGACACGCTCGCCGCGCTGCGCGAGGCGAAGCGGCGCGGCGCCCACACCCTGGGCATCGTGAACGTGGTGGGCAGCACCATCGCGCGCGAGACCGACGGCGGGATCTACCTCCACGCCGGACCGGAGATCGGGGTCGCCTCCACCAAGGCGTTCACCAGCCAGATCGCGGCGCTGGCGCTGTTCACCCTGTACCTCGGCCGGCTGCGGTCGCTGTCCATCCTCCAGGGCCGCGAGATCGTGAAGGCGCTGCGCAGGCTGCCGGAGCAGCTCGAGGCGGTGCTCGGCAAGCGGCGGGTGATCGAGGAGCTGGCGGAGCGGTACACCCGGGCCTCCAACGTCCTGTACCTGGGCCGGGGCTACAACTTCCCGGTCGCGCTCGAGGGCGCGCTGAAGCTCAAGGAGATCTCGTACATCCACGCCGAGGGGTACCCGGCGGCGGAGATGAAGCACGGCCCCATCGCGCTGATCGACGAGCTGATGCCGGTGGTGTTCGTGGCGCCGCGCGACGCGGTGCACGCCAAGATCATGTCCAACATCGAGGAAGTGCGCGCGCGCGGCGGCCAGGTGATCGCGGTGGTCACCGAGGGCGACAACGAGATCACCGCCCTGGTGGACCATGCCATCGCCGTGCCCGAGACGCTCGACTTCCTGACGCCCATCCTGAGCTCGGTCCCCCTGCAGCTGTTCGCGTACCACATCGCCGTGCGGCGCGGCTGCAACGTGGACCAGCCGCGCAACCTGGCCAAGAGCGTGACGGTCGAGTAGCCCGTGCGGGTCGTGCTGCAGCGCGTGAGCCGCGCCGCCGTCCGCATCGACGGAGCCACCGTCGGCGAGATCGGGCGCGGCTTCGTCGTCCTGGCGGGGTTCGCGCCCGCCGACGCGGAGCCGGTGCTGGCCTGGATGGCGGACAAGATCGCGGGGCTCCGCCTGTTCGCCGACGCGGAAGGGAAGATGAACCTTCCCTTGGCCGACATCGGGGGCGGCGTGCTGGTGGTCTCGCAGTTCACCCTGTACGGCGACGCGTCGAAGGGCCGGCGGCCCTCGTTCGTGGACGCGGCGCCGCCCGGGCAGGCCGAGGCGCTGTACGACCGGTTCGTGGGGATGCTGAAGGAGCGCGGCCTCACGGTCGAGACCGGGCGGTTCGGGGCGATGATGGACGTGGAGCTGGTCAACGAGGGGCCGGTGACCCTGATACTTGAAAGGGCGTGAGCGGTGAGGGGTGAGAGGTGAGACGTTCAGGTGAGAAGTGAGAAGTCGAAGTGAGAGGTGAGACAGGCGTCCCCGTCGTCCTCGCGTCCGTGTCTCCCCGCCGCCGCGAGCTGCTCGAGCTGCTCGGCCTGACCTTCGAGGTGTCCCCCGCCGATCTCGACGAGACGTGGCGCAACGGCGAGCCGCCGGCCGCGCACGCCGAGCGGCTGGCGCGCGAGAAGGCGGCGGCACGCGCCCGCCCGGGCGCGGTGGCCATCGGCGCCGACACCATCGTGGTGGTGGACGGCGCGATCCTCGGCAAGCCGTCCGGCCCCGACGAGGCTGCCGCGATGCTGCGGCGGCTGGCCGGCCGCGAGCACGAGGTGTACACCGGCGTGGCGGTGGCGTACGGCGGGAAGACGGCCGCGGGGGCCTCGCGCACCGTGGTCCGGTTCCGCGCCCTGGACGACGCCACGATCCGCGACTACGTGGCGACGGGCGAGCCGCTCGACAAGGCGGGCGCGTACGGGATCCAGGGCTACGGCGCGGTGCTGGTCGAGCGGATCGACGGCGACTACTTCACGGTGATGGGACTGGCGCTCGGGCTGATGGTGGACCTGCTGCGGCGGGTCGGCCTGTGCTACCGGTTCGGCGCGGTCACGCCGGCGGCCTAGCGCGCCGCCACGGCGGGCCGGCCGCGTAGCGCGCGAGCGCCAGCCGCACCTTCTCCACCACGTCCTCCGTCCGGATCCGCGGCATCCGCTCCAGCCGGTGTTCCATGGAGATCGGGTAGTCCTCGCCCGGATCGCCGTAGGCGTCGACGAGCAGGTCCCCGAACCGCCGGTACGGCCCCACGCGCTTGGGGTTGTTGTAGCCGTAGAGCCCGACCGCCGGCACGTTCATCGCGACCGCCATGTGCAGCGGCCCCGTGTCGGGCGATATCACCACGTCGCACAGGTCGATCAGGCCGAGCAGCGTCCTCAGCCCGCTCCCCAGCGCGTCGATGGGCCGGCCGCCGGCCCGTGCCAGGATTCCGTCGGCCGCCGCCCGTTCGATGGGTGAGGTGCCGCCGAGCAGCACGCAGCGGGCTCCGGCCTCGCGCACCAGCACGGTCGCCGCCTCGGCGTAGCGCTCCGGCATCCAGTTCTTCTCCGCCTTGCTGGACGCCACCACCATCCCCACCAGCGGCCCGTCGCCGGCGCCCGCCACGACGGCCCGGGCGGCGGCGCGCTCTTGGTCGGTGGGGCCGAGGTGCCAGCGCGGCTCGCCGTGCGGCACGCCCAGGCATTCGATGAACTCGAAGTACTGGTCCTGCACGTGCTGCGGCGCGTGGGGCGGGATGCGGTGCGTGGTGAACAGCCAGTTGCCGTCCCGGGACCGCGCGAAGTCGAAGCCGAGCTTGACGGGCGCGCGCGCGAGCCGGGTGACGATGCCCGCCTTGAAGTAGACCTGGAGGTTGAGCAGCAGGTCGAACGGGCGCTCGCGCAGCTGTCGCCGCACGTCCGGGTAGGCGCCCAGGCCCAGCTCGCGCCGGAAGATCACGGTGTCGTCCACCAGCGGGTGGCCCTGAACCATCAGCGCCGGCCCGGGCTGCAGCACCCAGGTGACGTGGGTCGCGGGGGCGTGGCGCTTGAGGGCGTCGAGCAGCGGCAGCACGTGCACCGCGTCACCCAGCGCGCTCATCATGACGATGCCGAGCCGCCCTCCGGTCCATGGCGCCAGCGGCTTCACGGCTCCTCGGTGAGATAGGCGACGCTGAACAGCGCCCGGTCCTTGTCCGTGAGCCGCTCGCCGCGGAGCGCGTTCCACTTCGCCCACGACCGGTAGAAGCGCGCGAGGTTGCGCGCGCGCTCGGCGTCGGGGTCGCCGCGCATCGGCCGGCAGGTGTCCACGTCGAGCAGCCAGGCGTGCGGCGCGCTCCCGCCGGGGTCGCTGAGCAGCAGGTTGCGAAGTTGGAGGTCGGGGTGCACCCAGCCCAGGTCGTGGAGGCGCCGCACCAACCGGCCCAGCGCGTCGAGCGCGGCCGAGCGCGCGGCTCCCGCGGGCGGCCGCTCGCCGAAGAACAGCTCGACCAGGTCCACGCCGGCCACCTGCTCGGTCGCGACGTCGGCGCGATGGCCGAGGCCGGCGCGGTAGCGCACGCCGGCGAGGAGGGCCGGCGTCCGCACGCCTCCCTTCGCGAGGAGGCGCGACAGCTCGGCCTCACGCTCGAACCGCGGCCGGCCCCAGAACCGGTCCGCGAGCAGCGGCGCGAGCAGCCCGCCGTGCCGCGCGTGGCGCACCACCACCGGAAGTCCGCCGAGCGCGACGCCGTACGCCTCGCCGCGGCCGACGTAGGTGGTGCGGTCGGGCTGGGCCGCGGCCCACCGGTACAGGGTCCCGCCCGTGGCCAGGGCCTGCCGCACCGCCGCCGCGACGTCGCGCCGCGCCGCGGCCGCGCCGCCCTCGAAGGTCCAGGTTTCGAATTCGGGAGGGAACGCCGGAGCCGACAATCAGTACTTGGCGAGGTAGTTGGCGACCGGCTTCGACTTGCCCTTGAGCGGGATCGGCTCGCGGGCCTCGACTTCCGGCGGCTTCTTCAGCCGCTTGTAGAGCGGCTCCGAGATCATGATCTCGCCCTTCGCGGCCTTGGAGCACAGCCGGGAGGCCGTGTTCACCGCGTCGCCGAGCACGGTGTACTCCAGCCGCTGCTCGCTGCCCACGTTGCCCGCGAACACTTCGCCGAAGTTGATCCCGATCCCGATGTTCACCGCCGGCTTGCCGCCGGCCTCCCAGTGCTGGTTCAGCTGCACCAGGGCCTTCTGCATCTCGATCGCGGCGGCCATCGCCTTGTCCGCGTCGTCGGCCATCGAGAGCGGCGCGCCCCACAGCGCCATGATCGCGTCGCCGATGAACTTGTCGAGCGTGCCGCCGTGGCGGAAGATGATCTCCACCATCTCGGTGAAGTACTCCCGCAGCAGCTGCGCGACGTCGTCCGGCTCCATCTTCTCCGACATCGGCGTGAAGCCGCGGATGTCCGAGAACAGGATCACGACCGGCCGCTTGTCGCCGCCGAGCTTGACCTCCTCGCCGTGCTCGGCGATCTGCTTGGCGAGATCGGGCGAGAAGTAGCGCTGGAAGTTCGACAGCACCAGCGCCTCGCGGCGGATCCGGTCGGAGAGCTGGCTGTTCTCCATCGCGACCGACGCCACGCCGGAGAACGCGATGAGGAACTCGAGGTCCTCGTCGGTGAAGGCGTGGGTCGAGGTGAGGTTGTCCACGTAGATGAGGCCGAGCACCGAGCCGTCGGAGCCCATCAGCGGCGCGCCCATCGCCGAGCGCACGCTCTGGAGCAGGATCGACTTGCCCTTGAAGCGCTCGTCCTCGGCGGCGTTGTCGGTGAGGATGGCGACCCGCTCGCTCACCGCCTTGCGTGCGATGGACTGCGGGACGTGGCGCGCCGACGCCGAGCCCTCGCCGAGCCGGCTCTTGGAGATGCGCGGCACCAGGTCGCCGGTGTTCCTCTCGCACAGCAGGATCGAGCAGCGGTCCACGTCCATCACCTGGAACGTGAAGTCCACCACCGACTCCAGCAGCTTGTCCACCTCGAGCTGGCGCGAGAGCTGCTTGGAGATCTCGAGCAGCAGCTCGAACTTCTTGGCGCTGCGGGCGGCGGACGGCTCCGGCACCGCCTCGGCGGTGGGCGCCGCCGCCGCGGCCTTGCCGGTGCGCTTGAGCGGGCTCTCGATGACCCCGCTGACCTCGCCGACCGGCAGCTGCCGCACGATGGTGGCCCCGGCCGGCTTCGGCGCGGGGAAGCCCGCGTCCCTGGGCTGCGCCGCCGGCCGGGCGGTTTCCCTGACGTAGAAGGCGACCTTGCCGAAGGTCAGCACGTCGTTGGGGACGGCCAGCGTGTCGCTCACCCGGCTGCCGTTCAGGAAGGTGCCGTTGGCGGAGCCGAGGTCCTTGACGCGCACGCCGCCGTCCTCGGCGGTGAGCTGCGCGTGCTGCCGCGAGATGGTCGGCTCGTAGATGGGGATGTCGCTGTTCACCGCCCGGCCGACGACCAGGGTGACGCCCGGCTTGACGTCGATGGATTGGTCGCCAGCGGTGCTGACCAGCTTGAAGCCGTCGCTCATCTGGGATCGGGCTCCTCGGACCCCCAGAATATGCCGTCGCGCCAGGGGAGGCGCCAGCGCACGGAACTAGGCTCCGCGGCGCGCGAGGGCGACGGCGCGGAGCGCCGCCTGCGCCTTCGCTTGCGTCTCCGCCAGCTCGCGCCCGGGGTCGGAGTCCGCCACGATTCCCGCGCCCGACTGGATGAGGACGCGGTCGGGGAGGACCACGCAGGTGCGGATCGCGATGGCAGTGTCCAGCGCCCGCGCCCCCCAGCCGAGGTAGCCGACCGCGCCCGCGTAGGGCCCCCGGCGCACCGGCTCCAGCTCGTCGATGATCTCCATGGCCCGCACCTTGGGCGCCCCGGACACGGTGCCCGCGGGGAAGCACGCCTGCAGCGCGTCCACCGCGTCCCTGCCCGGCGCGAGCCGGCCCCGGACCTCGGACACCAGGTGCTGGACGTGCGCGTAGCGCTCGAGCGCCAGCAGCTCCCGGACCTCCACGGTGCCGTAGGCCGCCACCCGGCCGACGTCGTTCCGCCCGAGGTCGACGAGCATCAGGTGCTCGGCGCGCTCCTTGGGGTCGGCCGCGAGCTCGGCGGCGAGGGCGGCGTCGCCGGCCGCGTCGGTGCCGCGCGGCCGCGTTCCGGCGATGGGGCGCACCGTGACGAGGTCGTCCTCGACGCGCACCAGCACCTCGGGCGAGCTGCCCACCAGCGCGAAGCCGTCGAGCGCGAGGCAGAACTGATAGGGCGCCGGATTGAGGGCCCGGAGGTACCGGTACAGCCGCAGCGGGTCCACGGCCCCCGTGATCTCGAGGCGACGCGAGAGCACCGCCTGGAAGATGTCGCCGGCGGCGATGTACTCCCGGATGCGCTCCACGTCGCGGCGAAAGCGGTCCGGCGCGTAGCCGCTGGCCGCGGCGGACGGCGCGACGCCCTCGTCGAGGCCGAGCGGCCCGAGCTCGCCGGGGCCGCGCAGCCGGGCTTCCAGCTCGTCGATGCGCGCCGCCGCGCGGTCGTGCAGCTCCGCGCGCCGCGCCTCCGAGGCGCCGGCGGGCACCTCGGCGCTCACCACGATGCGCGCCCGGTTGTGGAGATTGTCGAGGACGATCACCGCATCCGCGATCATGAACAGTCCGTCGGGCAGGCCGAGGTCGTCGGGCGGACCCTCCGGCAGCCGCTCCAGCGCGCGCACCGCGTCGTACGCGAAGTAACCGACCGCGCCGCCGAAGAAGCGCGGCAGATCGGGCTGCGGCGCCGGCTCGAGCTCGCGCAGCCGCGCGCCCAGGTGCTCCATCGGGTTCGCGGCCGGCTGCTCCCGGCCCCAGCCGCCCTCCGGCGTCCAGCGGGCGGCGGTCCGGCCCCGGTAGCGCCAGGCCTCGCGGGGCTCGGTGCCCAGGAACGTGTACCGGGCCCAGCGCTCGCCGCCGACGGCCGATTCGAGGAGGAAGGCGAACGGCGGCCGGGCGATCTTGCGGAAGACCGCGACCGGCTGGTCGGCGTCGAGCAGGCACTCGCGCACCACCGGCACGATGCCGCCGCCGGCCGCGCGCGCGATCCAGGCCGCCCGCGCCGGAGCCGCCGCGGCGCGGGACGCGCTTGACCGTCCCATCAGCGCCCGCGATACTGCGGCGTCATGCCTCGCCGCACCGCTCCGTCCCTCGCCTCGCTGTGCATCGTCGCCTCGTTGCTCGGCCTCGCCGCCTCGCCCATGCCCGCGGCGGCCCAGGACTGGGACTCGCCGACCGTGCGCGACCTGGTGGATCGCGCCATCGTCCGCCGCAGCGCCGCGTTCGCGGACACGGCGCTCAAGGACTTCAGCGTCCGCGCCCACGGATTCGTGTTCTTCCTCGGCCAGATCGGAGAGGGGCTCTCGGAGCCGCCGCGGCTCATCAAGGCGGACCAGCTCGAGCTGCAAGTCTACTGGAAGGCGCCGAACCTCAGCAAGCAGATCGTGCTGGGATGGCGCAACCGCCTCGACCTGCCGACCGACATCCAGTACCACCGCGACCATCTCGGCATCGCCATGAACAACTTCCCCGACCGCATCCGGCTGGGCGAGGGCGACGAGGTGCGCGACGTCCCGCATCCGCTGGCGCCGAACGGCCCCGATCTCTACGAGTACGCGCTCACCGACTCGCTCAACATCCAGCTGCCGGACCGCGCCATCCGGGTATACGAGATCGCCGTGCGCCCGCGCGACTTCAAGGCGCCGCGCCTGGTGGGCTCGCTGTTCATCGACGTGGACCAGGGCGACCTGGTGCGGATGGCGTTCGAGTTCACCCGCGCCGCCTACCTCGATCCGCAGCTCGAGGACATCACCGTCGCGATCGAGAACAGCCTGTGGGCGGGGCGTTACTGGCTCCCCTACCGGCAGGAGATCGCGATCCGGCGGCGCGGGACCTGGCTCGACTTTCCGGTGCGCGGGATCATCCAGGGCCGCTGGGAGATCGAGGGCTACAAGTTCAACCAGGGCGTGGACGAGTACCTGTTCCGCATGCCGGGACCGGAGATCGTCTTCGCGGCGCCCCAGGTCCGGGACACGTTCCCGTGGCCCGACTCCCTGGACGTCGCGATCCGCGGCGTGGCGCAGTCGGCGCGGGTCGAGGACTTCGCCGACGTGCGCGCGCAGGTGCGCGCGGTGGCCGTGGGCCACGCGATCGACGGCCTGCGGCGCACCCAGCTCGGCGGGACCTCGCTGTCGGACTTCGCGCACTTCAACCGGGTCGAGGGACTGGCGCTGGGACTGGGCGCCACCCTGCGCGGCAGCAACGACGCCACGACGCTGCACGTGCGGGCCGGGGCGGCGACGGCGACGACGCTGGTGACCGGATCGGCCGAGCTCACCGCCCGGCACGGCTCGTGGACCTGGCGCGTGGGCGGCGCGCGCGAGGTCCGCGACCTGGGCGACGGGCCGGTGATCTCCGGCGTCATCAACTCGCTCTCGGCCCAGGAGACCGGCGCCGACTTCGGCGACTACTTCCTCGCCACGACCGGCGCGGCGAGCGCGGACGTCGCGCTGAGCGGGCGCACGTCGCTGCGTCTCGCGGCCGGGTGGGAGCGGATCGGCTCGCTCGCGACCCACGCGACCTGGGCGCGGGGCACCTTCGGACCCAACCCGGCCGTCGGCGCCGGCGACTGGACGCGGGTGCAGCTCTCGCTGCGCCGCCTCGCACCGTCGTTCACGACCGTGCGCAACCTCTCCGGCCGGCTCGAGCTCGAGGGCGGCGCCGGGCCGGGCGACTACCTGCGGACCTACGGCGAGCTGCGCTGGCAGGTCCCGGCGTGGAGCGGCTGGCTGGTGGCGCGCGCGAGCGCGGGCGCCGCCACGGCCGACCTGCCGGCGTACCGGGCCTTCGTGCTCGGCGGCCGCGGCACCCTGCTCGGCGAGCCGTTCCGGGCCTACGCCGGCCGGGAGTCGGCGTGGGGCTCGCTGGAGTGGCGCCTCCCGGTCGGCGTGCCCGAGATCCCGCTGGGCTCCTTCGCCGGCACCGGCAGGAGCGCGACCCTCATCCCGTTCGTGGCGGCCGGCTGGGTGGGCGACCCGGTCCTGCCGGCCGTCGGCGTCCCCTCGCGCGGCGCCCGGCCGGTGGCCGGACTCGGCGTGGGGTGGTTCCACGACATGATCCGCTTCGACGGCGGTTACGGGCTCCGGACGGGCAAACTGGGGCTATCCGTCGACGTCAGCCGGGACTTCTGGGACATCCTGTAAGTCCGCGTTCCGCGCCGCGTTGCCGCCCCGCCCGGCGCGGGGTCATATTTCCGGGACCCTGAGACGCTGCGGGAGACGGCAGCTTGGCTGAGCGGCTATTCCCCGACGAGTGGCTCGTCACCACGATCTCGGCGATGATCACGCCCGAGGCGGTCGCGGCGTTGCGCGAGGCCGCCGAGCCCACGTCCACGCTGTGGGAGCTCACCACCGCGAAGGGCTACGCCACCGACGACCAGATCCTGGCCGCGATGAGCAAGCGGTTCCGGGTCCCGGTCGCGGACGACGCCAAGCCCGAAGCGAAGATGAAGGAGATCATCCCCGAGGCCGTCGCGCGGCGCTATCACATCGTGCCGCTCGCGGCGACGGACTCGGTCCTCGAGGTCGCGACCGCCAACCCGTTCGATCTCGACGCGGAGAAGGGACTCTCCTTCGCCTCCGGCCGCGAAGTCCGGATGCAGCTGCTCTCGCCCGCCAAGATCGCCTCCATCACCGACGAGCTGTACCGGCCCGAGAACGTCATCGACAAGCTGCTCGAGGGCATGGAAGGCTCGGGCGAGATCGAGACCCTGGACACGGAGACGCCCGGCGACGAGTTCCAGGTCAGCGCGGAGGAGGCGTCGCAGCGCCCGGTGGTCCGCCTGGTGGACCTCATTCTCTCCGAGGGGATCCTGTCGCGGGCGAGCGACATCCACGTCGAGCCGGAGGAGGGCGGGTTCGCGGTCCGCTACCGGATCGACGGCGTGCTGCGGCAGGTGATGAAGGTGCCGCGGGCGGCTGGCTTCCCGCTGATCTCCCGCATCAAGATCATCTCGAGCCTGGACATCGCGGACCGGCTGCGGCCGCAGGACGGCCGGGCGCGCGTCGCGGTCAACGGCGTGCCGGTGGACCTGCGCGTGTCGACCCTGCCGGCGTCGCTCGGCGAGAAGGTGGTCATCCGGATCCTGGACTCGCGGGCGACGGTGCTGTCGCTCGACGCGCTGGGGCTCAACCCGGACGAGTTCGCGGCGTTCAAGGCGCTGCTGGACCATCACGAGGGCATCATCCTGGTGACCGGGCCTACCGGCTCGGGCAAGACCACCACGCTGTACTCGGGCATCCGCAGCATCCAGAGCGGCAAGACCAACATCGTCACCGTCGAGGATCCGGTCGAGTACCGGCTCCAGGGCATCGTGCAGGTCCAGGTGCACGAGAAGGCCGGGCTCACCTTCGCCAACGCGCTGCGGTCGATCCTGCGCCAGGACCCCGACGTGGTGCTGGTGGGCGAGATCCGCGACCGCGACACCGCGCAGATCGCCGTCCAGGCGTCCCTGACCGGACACCTCGTGCTGTCGACGCTGCACACCAACGACGCGGCCAACGCGGTGACCCGCCTCGTCGACATCGGCATCGAGCCCTACAAGATCGCGGCCTCGCTGCGCGGCGTGGTGGCGCAGCGCCTGATGCGGAAGCTGTGCCCGACCTGCAGGGAGGTCTGGGTCGAGTCCGTGCCGGAGAAGCTGGAGAAGTGGGTGCCGAAGGGCACGCCGCTCTACCGCGCGGTCGGCTGCTCGGACTGCGCGATGACCGGGTATCGCGGGCGCTTCTCGATCGTCGAGGTGCTCACGGTGACGCCGGAGGTCGAGCGGCTCATCGGGGCAGGCGCGACCGCCGACAAGATCGCCGAGGCGGCGCGCGCCGGCGGGTTGAAGGGGCTGTGGGAGAGCGGACTCGCGCACATCCTGCGGGGCGAGTCCAGCCTCGACGAGCTGATGCGGGTGGTGGACGTGCCGCACGAGGGCGAGGAGGGCGCCGAGCCGGAGCTGATCGGGCCGAACGAGGGTGCGGCCACCGCCGGTGCGACCGCCGACCCTGCCACCGCCGTGTACGCGGAGCGGCCCCCGGAGCCGGCGCGTTCCGGGGCCGGGGCGGGCACGTTCGAGCTGCTGGACAACCTCGACCTGCCCGGCGCGAAGGTCACGCGGCTCAAGCGGAAGGTGCTGCTGGTGGACGACGAGGACCAGCTCAGACGGGTGATGAAGGACCTGCTCGAGCGGGAAGGCTACGTCGTCTCCGAGGCGCGCGACGGGGTCCAGGCGCTCGACCAGGTGGATCGCACCGGCCCGGACGTCATCGTGCTGGACCTGAACCTTCCGGGCCTCGACGGCTACGGAGTGCTCTCGCACCTGCGCTCGCGGCCCGCCACGGCGGACATTCCGGTGGTCGTGCTCACGGCCAAGGGCGACGAAGACAACGAGGTGCGCGTCTTCGAGCTCGGCGCCGACGACTTCCTCACCAAGCCGTTCCGCGCCAGGGCGCTTTCGGCCCGGCTCGACGCGGTGCTCGGCCGACGCCGCTCCTCCGCCTAATCGCTTCCCCCGTGCCCACGCCGTGAGCCGCACCGCCGAGGTCCGCCGGGGCGCCCTCGCGACCGCGGTCGTCGTGCGCCTGGCCATCGACGGGCGCGGGCGGGCGAGCGTCAGGACCGGCGTTTCCGGGTTCGATCAGCTGCTCGAGACCGTCGCCCTGCACGGCCGCTTCGACCTCGACGTGGAGGCGGCGGGCGCCGCGCCGCCCGACGCGCACGGCGTCGTGGTCGCCGCCGGCGCGGCGCTCGGCGAGGCCTTCGGCCGGGCCGTGGGCCCGCGCGAGGTGACGCGCGGCATCGGGGAGGCCACGGTGCCGGTCGCCGGCGCCCTGGTGCGCGCCGTGTGCGACCTGCGGGGGCTGGGCCTGCTCGCCTACCAGGCGGCGCCGCCCGCGTGGCAGCTCGTGGGGGACTACGACGTCGCGCTGACGCCGGAGTTCTGGCAGGCGTTCGCGGCGGAGGCGCGGGTCACGCTGCACCTCGACCTGCTGCGGGGCGAGCACGGCCGCGCCGTCACCGAGGCGGCGTACGCGGCGGCGGCGCGGGCGCTGGCCGCGGCCTCCGAGCGCGACCCGCGGGTCGCGGGGACCGCCGCCGCGACGGCGGGCGAGGGCCGGCCGTGACCGACGTCCAGGTGGCGATCGTCGACGTGTACGTGCTCCGCTTCCGGCCCGAGCCTGGCAAGGGGATGGCCGGACCGGTCAAGCCGAAGCCGGGCGGCGGGCCCGAGGTGCTGGTGCTGCGCCGGGCGGAGGGGCTGCGCAGTCCCGGCACCTGGGAGGCGGTCCACGGGCACATCGCCGCCGGCGAGTCGCCGGTGGCCGCCGCGCTGCGGGAGCTCAGGGAGGAGACGGGGCTCGCGCCGTCGCGACTGTACAACCTGAGCCGCGTCGAGTCCTTCTACCTGCACCGCCGCGACGTCGTCGCCCTGATCCCCGCCTTCTGCGCGATCGTCCCAGCCGACGCCGCGCCCGCGCTGTCCGAGGAGCACGACCGGAGCGAGTGGCTCGCGCCCGACGAGGCCGCGCGGCGTTTCTTCTGGCCGAGGGAGCGGCGGGCGCTGGCGGACGCCATGGAGCTGTTCGGCGGCGGCGACGCGGGTGGAGCGGAGGACGTGCTGCGGGTTCCGTGAGAAGCCGGTAGGCGGCGCTCAGGCTGCAGGTCGGCCGTCTCCGGTGCCGTCCGGTGGCAGGTCCGACATCCGGAACACCTCCTCCGCCGTCCGCTTCAGCTCCCGCAGGTCGAACGGCTTCTGCAGCAACCTCGTCCCGGCCGCCAGGCGGTCGTCGCCGTCCAGCCGCGCGCTGGTGGACAGCACCAGGCGGGTGTGCACCGCGAAGGGCAGCCGTCGCAGCGCCGAGGCGAAGGGCTCCTCGCCGGCCGAGGCGAGCCGGTCCGCGATCACGAGGTCGTAGCGCTCGGTGCGGGCCAGCCGCAGCGCGTCCGTGCCGCTGACCGCCGCGTCCACCCGGTGGCCGTCGTGCGCGAACAGGGCGCTCACGACCTGGCGGGCCACCGGATCGTCGTCCACCACGAGAATGCGCCGGGGTCCCGCCGCGGCGGCCTCCGGTGCGGTGCCGGGGGCGGCGCCCGCCGCCGGCAGGGCGAGCACGAAGGTGGCGCCCTGCCCGGCTCGCGGCTCCGCGGTGAGCGCGCCGCCGTGGGCCTGGGCGATGCCGTAGGAGACGAACAGCCCCAGGCCCGTGCCCTCGCCCGGCGCCTTGGTGGTGAAGAAGGGGCTGAACATCTGGGCGCGCACGTCCTCGGTGAGCCCCGGGCCCGTGTCGGAAACCAGCAGCACGACGCGCCCGCCCTCCTCCTTGAGCCGGACGGCCACGCGCCGGGGCCGGCCCGGCGGCAGGTCGGTCACGGCCTGCACGGCGTTGGTCACCAGGTTCAGCACCACCTGCTGCAGCTGGTGGCGGTCGCCGAGGACCCTCGGGAGCCCCGGCGCGACCGCGATCTCCGCCGTGACGCTGCGCCGGCGCAGCTCGTAGCCGAGCAGCGCGAGGGTGCGCTGCGCGACGTCGCCGAGGTCCACCGGCTCGCGCTCGGCCGGGCCCTTGCGGGCGAAGGTCAGCAGGTCGCGGACGATGTGGCTCGCGCGGTCGGCCTGCTCGTTGATGATCCGCAGGTGCTCCCGCCCGGGCGCGCCGGCCGGGGACTGCTCCAGGAGGAACTCGGACAGGCCCGCGATCGACGTGAGGGGGTTGTTCAGCTCGTGCGCGACCCCGGAGACGAGCGTGCCGACGGCCGCCATCTTCTCGCTCTGGATGAGCTGAGCCTCGAGGGCCTGCTGCTCGGTGATGTCCTCGACCACCACCACCGCCGACGCGTCGCCCACGGCGCGGGCGACCGGAGCGACGGCGACCCGCAGCGTCCGGTTCAGCTTGTCCGAGCGGCGGACGACGGGCGCGGGGCGCTCCCCCGCGACCGCGGTGCGGAGCAGGGGTGCCAGCGCCTCGTGCTCGCCGAACAGCGTCTCGCACAGCCGCTCGCCGCCGATGGTGGTGACCTGCCGGCCGGCCAGCGCCGCGAAGGTGGTGTTGGATCGCTGGATGACGCCCTCCGCGCTCACCAGGGCGATGCCCTCGGAGATCGCGTCGAAGGTCGCCTCCCACTGCTCCTTGCCGCGCCGCAGCAGGTTGAACAGGCCGCGGCGCCGGCCGCGCTCGAGCAGCACCAGGGCGACCGCCAGCGCCGCGGCCACAGCGCCGAGCGCCAGCGACAGGGCGAGGGGCATCTCTTACGGCTGGCGCTGCGCGGCGCGCGCCAGGACGCGGGCGCGCTCACTCTGGAGCAGGGTCAGCGAGTTGTCGAACGTCCCCGAGTACTGGTCGCCGTAGAAGACGGTGAACGTCTGCGAGACGGGGATGGCCGGATCGAACAGGTAGATGGCCTGCGCCTGCTGGCGCTGGTCGAGCCGCGCGTCCGTCCACTGGGCGGAGAGCGGCAGGATGGCCAGGGGCCGGTACAGGATGCCCTGGCTCTGGATCTCCACCTGGTCGGGGACGAACGTCGCCAGCGGCTGGAGTCCGAAGAAGGTGACGAAGAACACCGTGGCGCTGTCCCGGCCCGCGGAGCGCGCGGCGGCGGCGATGGAGGCCGTCCTGGCCTGGACCAGCGCGTGCAGCGAGGCGTAGGTGTCGGGGGCCAGCATGCGGATGACGTGCTCGTCCAGCGGCAGCACGCGCACCGCGAGGCTCACGGTGGCGATGGTGATGGCGACCTGATCCTGGCGGAGCGAGCCGAAGCCCGCGGGCGGGAGGTCGTCGGTCTGGGCGGCGAGACCGGTGGGAGCCGCCAGGGTGGCCGCGGCGAGCGCCGCCGCCTCAGCCCACGTGCGCCAGTACGCTGTCACGGAGATCCTCCGCGCCTTCGCGGGTCCTCGAGCTCGTCATCACGAACTCGGCCGCGTCGAGGTTGAGCCGCAGCGCGATGGCCGCGGCGCGCGCGGCCCGCCGGCCGCGCGTCACCTGGTCCGCCTTGGTCAGCGCCACCAGCGTCGGAACGCCGCGGGCGTTGAGTCGGGCGCCGATCGCCAGGTCGTCGTCCGAGGGTTCCCGCCGGATGTCGAGCAGCCACACCACGCCGGCGAGCGTCGGCCGGCGGGCGATGTAGTCGGCCCCCAGCCGCTGCCACCCGGCGCGCTCCGCAGCGGCGGCCCGCGCCCATCCGTACCCCGGCAGGTCCACCAGGTAGCAGCCGGTGCCCCACCGGTACACGTTCAGGAACCGGGTCTTGCCCGGCACCCGGCTGGCGTGCGCCAGGGCGCGCCGGCCCACCAGCAGGTTCACCAGGCTCGACTTCCCGACGTTGCTGCGGCCGGCGAACGCGATTTCAGGAAGGGCGGGGCCGGGGATCGGGGCGTCCCATCGCGCCATCGACGTCACGAACTCGCTTACCAAAAGCCCCCTCGGGGAGGGGGCCTGGGTCCGCGGCACGTCAGGCCTCTTTCTTGGCGCGCGGTCGCTCGGTCACCAGCAGCGGCTGGCGGCCCTCGACGATGCACTCGCGGGTGATCGCCACCTCGGTGACGTCTTCCCGCGCGGGAAGGTCGAACATGATCTCCGTCATCACCTTCTCGAGGATGGCCCGCAGCCCGCGCGCGCCGGCCCCGCGCTTGATCGCCAGCTGGGCGGCCGCGCGCAGCGCCTCCGGCTCGAAGCTCAGCCGCACGTCCTCCAGCTCGAACAGCTTCTTGTACTGCTTGGTGAGCGCGTTCTTCGGCTCGACCAGGATCCGGACCAGCGCGTCCTCGTCCAGCGTCTCGAGCGGCACGGTGACGGGCAGCCGGCCGATCAGCTCGGGGATCAGGCCGTAGCGCAGCAGGTCGTCCGGCTCGACCTCGCCGTACGGGTTGCGGCGCTGCAGGGCCGGGACGCCCCGGTCCACCTCGTCCTTGGTGAAGCCGATCCGGCGGCGGCCGGTGCGCGACTCGATGATCTTCTCGAGCCCGTCGAACGCGCCGCCGCAGATGAACAGGATGTCCTTGGTGTTGATCTGGATGTATTCCTGCTGCGGGTGCTTGCGGCCGCCCTGCGGCGGGACCGACGCGATCGTCCCCTCGAGGATCTTGAGCAGGGCCTGCTGCACGCCCTCGCCCGACACGTCGCGCGTGATGCTCGGGTTCTCGCTCTTGCGCGCGATCTTGTCGATCTCGTCGATGTAGACGATGCCCCGCTCGCACTCGGCGACGTTGAAGTCGCCGGCCTGGAGCAGGCGCACCAGGATGTTCTCCACGTCCTCGCCGACGTAGCCGGCCTCGGTCAGCGTCGTCGCGTCGGCGATGGTGAACGGCACGTCGAGCAGCCGGGCCAGCGTCTGGGCCAGCAGCGTCTTGCCGACGCCGGTCGGCCCGATCAGCAGGATGTTCGACTTCTCGAGCTCGACCTCGTTGTCCTTGATCGACTGCGAGTTGATGCGCTTGTAGTGGTTGTAGACGGCGACCGCCAGCGCCTTCTTGGCCTGCTCCTGCCCGATCACGTACTGGTCCAGCACCTCCTTGATCTCGACGGGGGTGGGGACCTGGGTGATCGCGTCGGCGACCTCGCGCTCCTCGTCCTCGGCCAGGATCTCGTTGCACAGCGCGATGCACTCGTTGCAGATGTACACCGAGGGCCCGGAGATGAATTTCCGGACCGAGTCCTTGGACTTGCCGCAGAACGAACAGCGCAGGTGACGGTCGTTGGACATGGGCGCCTGGGTACGGGACCTTCGCGAATATGTTGAGCTGGCGCGCCTAAAGTCAAGCCACGCCTAGCTTTTCGCCCCCACTTCGAGCGCGGCGCCGGGCGCCAGGACCTGGTCGATCAGGCCGTACTCCTTCGCCTCCTCGGCCGACATGAACCGGTCCCGGTCCATGTCCTTCTCGATCTGCTCGACGGTCTGGCCGGTGTGCCTGGCGTACAGCTCGTTGAGCTTGGTTCTCAGGTAGAGAATCTCCCGGGCCTGGATCTCGATGTCGGCGGCGGTGCCCTGGGTGCCTCCCGAGGGCTGGTGCATCATGATCCGCGAGTGCGGCAGCGCGCTGCGCTTGCCCTTGCGGCCGGCCGCCAGCAGGAACGACCCCATCGAGGCGGCCATCCCCATGCAGATGGTGTTCACCGGCGCGCTGATGTGCTGCATCGTGTCGTAGATCGCCATCCCGCTCGACACGATCCCGCCCGGCGAGTTGAGGTAGAGGTAGATGTCCTTCTCGGGGCTGTCCGCCTGCAGGAACAGCAGCTGCGCGATGATGATGTTCGACACGTCGTCGTTGATCGGGACGCCGAGGAAGATGATCCGGTCCATCAGCAACCGGGAGAAGATGTCATAGGTGCGCTCGCCACGGCTGGAGCGCTCGATGATGTACGGCGGATACAGCGTGGACACGTCGGATCGGTCTCCCACGGTTGCGCCCTGTGTCAACGGGTGGGCGGTGCGTCCTCCACGGCGCTCTGGCCGAGGAGGAAGGTGAACACGTTCTCTTCGGTGATGGACCGCTCCAGCTCGCGGAGCCGGCCCGCCTTCTCGAGCGCGGCCCGCACGGCCGCCGGCGTCTCGCCGCGGCGGCGGGCCACGTCGGCGACGCGCGACGCCACCGCGTCGTCGCTCGCCGCGAGCCCCTTCCGCTCCGCCACGGTCTCGATGATCAGGTCGCGCCGCACCCCGGCCTCCGCCACCGGGCGGAACTCGCCGGCGAACCGCGCGCGCTGGTCCTCGGGGATGCCGTACGCCGCGACGTAGGCCGCGAGCGCGCGGTCGAGGAGCGAGGGCGGCACGGCGACGTTGTTGGCGGCCGCGATCTGGTCGATCAGCTCGCCCCGGACGCGGGCCTCGGCCTCGCGCCTGGCCTCGGCCTCGAGGTCGGTGCGCACGCCGGCGCGCAGCGCCTCCACCGAGTCGAACTCGCCGACCTCGCGGGCGAACTCGTCGGTCAGGTCGGGCAGGTGCTGCCGCTTGACCTCGCCGAGGGTGGCGCGCACGCGGCGGCTCTGCCCGCGCTTGGCCGCGTCGGGGTGGTCGTCCGGGAAGCGCACGGTGCCCTCCCAGGCGCCGCCGGGATCGAGCTCCATCAGGTGCGTTTCCAGCTCGGGGAGCGCGCGGCCCTGGCCCAGGACGAACCGCACCGGCTCGGGCGCCGGGCCGCCTTCCATCGCGGCGGGCGGCTCGTCGAGGTTGGTGATCGTGGCTTCCACCAGGTCGCCGGGCTTCGCGCGCTCGGCGACCGGGACCCACGGGGCCCGCTGCTCGCGCAGGCTGGTGAGCTGCGCGTCCACCATCTCGTCGGTCACGGCGGCCTGCCGGCGCGTCAGCCGGAAGCCGCCCAGGCGCTCCAGGGCGATCTCCGGCTTGACGTCCACCAGCAGCTCGAAGGTCAGCGGCGCGCCGTCCTCGAACTTCACGTTGCGCACCTGCGGGTCCGCGATCGGCTTGAGGCCGTCCTGGTCGCGCGCGGTCTCCCACGAGGCGCGCAGCAGCTCCTCGATCACGCTCTGGCGGATGGCGTCGCCGAAGCGGCGGCGCACCACCGACGCCGGCGCCTTGCCCTTGCGGAAGCCCTGCACCTTGAGCTGCCGGGCGTAGCGCTCGGTGGTCGCGGCCTCCGCGGCGCGCACCCGCTCGGGGCTCACCGACACGGCGTAGGTGCGGCGCGCCGCGTCCTGCGCGGCCGCGGTGATGGCGATGCCGGTCTCGGTCATAGTGCGAAAGGGGGGACTCGAACCCCCACGGGTTTCCCCACGGGCTCCTAAGGCCCGCGCGTCTGCCAGTTCCGCCACTTTCGCGCGTTCCGCGTCCCGCGCCGGACGCGCGCCTCCCACTCGATCCGGCCCTGACGCGAGTGCCCGGCACGGACGTCAACCGAGTGACGCGCAGGGCCTCGCCGCCGCCCGCTCGATCACGCCCTGGCGCGTGTGCCACCCCAAGATAACCGCGGCCGCCCGAGACGACGAGCGCCCGCGGGTGCGGGCGCTCGCCTCGAGACGGCCTCCGCGCGGCGGTCAGCGCACGCGGATGCGCACCATCCGGCGGGTGGCGTTGCCGCCGCCCACGTTCGCGACCCGGAGGGTGGCGATGTCGCCCGCGTGGAGGTCGTGGACGGCGCGCTGCAGCTCGTCGGTCGTGCGGACCCGGGTGCCGTTCACCTCCAGGATCACGTCGGCGCCCGCCCCCGCTCCGGGCGGGAACAGCTTCTGGAACGCGGGCCCGTCGGCGTCCACCTCGGTCACCAGGGGGCCGCGCATGTCGGTGGCGACCTGGCGCGCGTCCTCCGCGCTCAGGCTCTCGACCGTGATCCCCAGCTTGCGCGAGGCCTCGTCGCCCGGGGCCACGCCCTTGTCGCCGCCCCCGCTCCGGCTGGCCACCTCGGTGCTGTCGGCGCCGGCGGCGGCGAGCCGCACGTCGTAGGTGCGCACCTGCCCGCCGGCGTGCACCGCCTGCACGTGCACCACCTCGCCGGGGTGGCGGAACCCCACCATCGACTGCAGCTGCGCGACGTGGTCGATCGCCGTGTCGTTCAGCGCCACGATGACGTCGCCGGGCACGAGCCCGGCCGCCTTGGCGGGCGAGTTGCTGCCGCTGTAGTCCTGGATCACGACGCCGCGCACGTCCTTGAGCCCGACGGCCTCGGCGTCCTCGGGGCTGATCTGCCCGATCGCCACGCCGAGAATCGCGCGCTGCACCCGGCCGGTGGCGATGAGGTCGTCCATCACCTTGCGCGCCAGGTTGATCGGGACCGCGAAGCCGTAGCCCTCGTAGTAGCCGGTCTGGGACGCGATGGCGGCGTTGATGCCGATCACCTCGCCGTTGAGGTTGACCAGCGGCCCGCCCGAGTTGCCGGGGTTGATCGCGGCGTCGGTCTGGATGAAGTCCTGGATCTGATAGCGGTCGTTCGGGTCCTGCAGCCCGTACAGCGGCCGGCCCTTGGCGCTGACGATGCCGGCCGTCACCGTGAAGGTGAAGTTGAGCGGGTTGCCGATGGCGAGCACCCAGTCGCCGATGCGCGCGGCGTCGGAGTTGCCGAGCGGCAGCGGCGTGAGGTGGCCGGCGTCGATCTTGATCACCGCCACGTCGGTGGCCGGGTCGCGGCCCACCACCCGCGCGTCGAACTCGCGGTTGTCGAGCAGCGTCACCCTCACGTGGTCCGCGTCGGCGACGACGTGGTTGTTGGTGAGGATGTAGCCGTCCTGCGAGACGACGAAGCCGGAGCCCGAACCCTGGCGGACCTGCGGCCGCCGCGGGGTCACGTTCGGGCCGAAGAAGTAGTCGAAGCCCGGCGGCAGATCCGGATGCGGCGACGCCTGCACCTTGCTCTGCGTCTGGATGTAGACCACCGACGGCCGCACCCGCTCGGCGATGTCGGCGAAGCTCGGCAGCACGCCGTCCGCCGTGCGGGCGGCGGCGCCGCTCGAGGCGGTGACGTAATGCAGCCCGCGCGCCGACTCCGCCCGGCCCGGACGCGGCAGGTTCAGCCCGGACGCGAACGCCAGCCCCGCCGCGAACGCGACGGCCACGATCCCGCCCAGCTTCAGCAAATCGCGACTCTTCGACGACATGCGCCTACCTCCACCATTGGCCCGGAATGCCCGCTACTACACCCCGGGCCGGTTCGGGTTCTACTTCGACTTCCCGTCGTCCACGATCTCGTAGTCCGCCTCCACCGCCTCGTCCTTCTTCGGCTCCGGGCCGCCGGCGGCGGGCCCGGCGCCGGGCTCCTCGGGCGTCGCGCCGGAGCTGGCCGTCTGGCTCTGGTACAGCGAGCGGCCCGCCTCGCTGTAGGCGCCCTGCAGCGCCTCGGAGGCCTTCTTGATCCCCTCGGCGTCGCCCGCGCGCAGCGCCTTCTTGGCGCCCTCGACCGCCTCCTCGAGCCGCTTCTTCACCGCCGGCTCGAGCTTGTCCGACCACTCCTTGGAGTTCTTCTCGACGTCGTAGACCAACGCGTCGAGGCGGTTGCGGGTTTCGATCTCCTCGCGCCGCCGCTTGTCGTCCGCCGCGTGCTCCTCGGCCGCGTGGACCATCTTGTCGATTTCCTTGTCCGACAGCCCGGACGAGGCCTCGATCCGGATCTTCTGCTCCTTGCCGGTCGCCTTGTCCTTGGCCGTGACGTGCAGGATGCCGTTCGCATCGATGTCGAACGTGACCTCGATCTGCGGCATCCCCCGCGGAGCCGGCGGAATTCCCGTGAGCTGGAACTTGCCGATGGTCCGGTTGTCGAGCGCCATCTCGCGCTCGCCCTGCAGCACGTGGATCTCGACCGTGGTCTGGTTGTCGTCGGCGGTCGAGAAGACCTCCGAGCGCTTGGTCGGGATCGTGGTGTTGCGCGGGATCAGGACCGTGGTCACCCCGCCCAGCGTCTCGATGCCGAGCGACAGCGGCGTCACGTCGAGCAGCAGGATGTCCTTCACCTCGCCCGCCAGCACGCCGCCCTGGATCGCCGCGCCGATCGCCACGACCTCGTCCGGGTTGACGCCCTTGTGCGGCTCCTTGCCGAAGAAGTCCTTCACGATCTCCTGGACCTTCGGCATCCGCGTCTGGCCGCCGACCAGGATCACCTCGTCCACCTCGCTCGGCTTCAGGTTCGCGTCGGCCAGCGCCTTCTTCATCGGCTCCAGCGTCCGCTGCACCAGGTCGCCCACCAGCTGCTCGAGCTTGGCCCGCGTCAGCGTGATGTTGAGGTGCTTGGGCCCCGACTGGTCCGCCGTGATGAACGGGAGGTTGATCTCCGTCTGCAGC
>Ga0187778_10000460_pt1 | contig 28917 bp, 26 predicted proteins | sample 1015_Q2_SP5_20_M_FD_132418 | JGI IMG/M metagenome (GOLD analysis project Ga0187778, IMG submission 132418) | Tropical peat soil microbial communities from peatlands in Department of Meta, Colombia - 1015_Q2_SP5_20_MG | ecosystem: Environmental > Terrestrial > Soil > Wetlands > Peat | place... | reverse complement strand
GCCGTTGTTGAGGGAGGCGTAGCCGTTGCCGGCGATGAGCGAGGCAATGTAGCCGCCGTGCCCGAAGGGGTCACCCCCAGAGTTACCCGGCACGAAGCTCTGGTTGTAAACCACGCGCGACGAAGCATTATTGTCGGTATTTAAGTCGTAGTTGGGTGAGGCAATTCCACTGTCAACGACAGCCACGGCAACGCCAGTCCCGTTCCAGCCGTTGGCGGTGGCCAAGTCGGCGTTGACGGCGGTTACGACGTGGTTCATAGAGGCGCGCACGGCGCGATCCGGGGAGATGTAGGCAATGCTGGAGCCACTAGCCAGGGTGTTCAGATTGCTGCCCTGGATGGTGACCAGCTTTGCACTGATCACGGAGAGGTCGGCCTTGCTCTGTGCCGCGGCATTGTCCAGGTCCGCAGTATTAGGCGAACCTTTGAACTGCACGATGACATCCACGCTCTTGTTCGGGTCGATGCCTTTCAAATCCGGCGCGATTTTGGCCTCAATCAAAGACTGGGGATCTTCAATGTCATTCGTGGCTGGCGCGGCTTGCGGTTCGCTCGATCCATCCGCGATCACTTGCGGCACTGTGGCGGACGGTTTCTGAGCAGATTCAGTCAGCGAAGCCATCTGGGCCGGTTCAGTCGGAACATCCGCCCGCTTCGGCTGGGATGCGGCGGTTGGCCGAACGCTGGCGCTAAGCGCAATCCCACTGGCAAGTTTCTCTTCGTGGCTGGCATTAACGCTCGAAACAGCTTCCGATGGCTGCGGCGCCAGACGCAACGCAGCCTGGCCAGAGCTTGAGAGCTGCCATCGAACACCGCCCCCAAAACCAAGGACGGCCAGCGTCAACCCTGAGGCGATTAGTGAGCCCCACGTCGTGGTTTTCAGTACGCTTCCTTGCTTCCGCGTGTTTTTGCCTACGTCGGGTGTCATTTTCTGGTTCTTCGTCTCCTGGTGGCTGCTCGCACCACCGCGAACCTGATTGGGGGACCCTTGCTTTGGGTAGGAGTAGTTTTAGGGCTGCGGGCGTAATCGGGCCATAGTACAGGGGTGGGAAAGAACGAGTACTACCGTTCAAGGCTGTTTCGGCGCTTCGCATGCCGTGACAGAGATTCCGCCGAGTCAATTCCAAAGAGTGAATTCAGCAGAATTGTTACCTCAGTAAGTTGTGAGGCCACAAAACCAAGAACTCTCAACTCTGATTGAAATTATCTTAACTGAATATAATAGATGTGCTAACATTTCTCGTGTTTTTCAGTCCCCATTCCGCCTACGCCCGACACACCAACGCGTGTGACGCCAAGCGTGACGCCGTAACCCCCTTCGCTTCTTGCCCTTGTAAACTACCCCGTCACCGTGACGCCCGTAACTCCTTTAGCTTCTGTACTTGCGCAAAACACCGGGGGTGGGGCATCCCGTTTTCCCTTCCCCCACGGTCCTGGCATCTCCGGGCAGCGATTTCTCTTTCAAATCGCCCTTTTGTTTTCAACCGATTACACACTCTTCCGTTTTACGTATGCTCTAAGCGACTATCCGATGAGGATAGTCGTCCTGAGCGAGCGCAGCGAGTCGAAGGATCTCCCCGCTTTCTTTTCAGCGCCTTACGCACTCTTTCATTTTGCGTATGGGATAAGTCCTTTCTCTGCTTCTCTTACGAAAACTGCCGGAGTACCCAAAACAATTCCCATTTTGGTTCACTCCGAGTACTCTCTGGGCTGGCCAACTCGCCCTCAGCCCACGCAATTCGGCCCCACTTCGCGTATCATCGAGAATGTACCCCATGAACCGCGTCTACCTTGATTACAACGCAACGACCCCCGTCGAGTCCGCAGTCCTCGACGCCATGCTGCCCTATTTCTCCGGGGAATTCGGCAACGCCGCCTCCATCCACACCTTCGGGCAAAAGGCTCGCGCTGCCGTCGAAACCGCGCGCGAGCAAGTGGCTGCGTTGATCGGCGCACGGCCTCAGGAAATCATCTTCACCAGCGGCGGCACCGAATCGGACAACCACGCTATCTTCGGCATCGTGGCGGCCTCCGCTTCGCCGAATTCCCGTCCCCACGTCATTACTTCTTTTGTCGAACATGAGGCCGTCCTCAATGCCAGCCAAGCACTGGAGAAGCAAGACGTTGACGTCACTTACCTCCCCGTGGATCAGGATGGCCAGATTGATTTGGAACAATTGCGCAGCGCTCTTCGCCCACAAACCGTGCTCATCACCATCATGCACGCCAACAACGAGCTTGGCACCGTCCAGCCCATCGAGGAAATTGGCCGCATCGCCAAAGAAGCCGACGTTTATTTTCATACCGACGCCGTGCAGTCCGCCGGAAAAATCCCCATCGACGTAAACTTGTTCCACGTTGATTTGCTGTCCGTGTCCGGTCACAAACTATATGCTCCCAAGGGTATTGGCGCGCTTTACATTCGAGGGGGAACTCGGCTTCGCCAACTCCTCTACGGCGGCCACCACCAGCGCGGCTTTCGCCCTGGCACTGAAAACGTCCCAGGAATCGTCGGTTTCGGCAAAGCCGCGGAGATGGCGCGCACTTCACTGACCAATGACGCCCGTCGCTTGAGCACACTCCGCGATCAACTCGAGAACGGTCTCCTTCACCGCGTGCCGCATTCGCGCATCAACGGCCGGCGCGCTCCTCGCACCCCCAACACCACCAATCTTGTCTTTCCTGGCGTCGAAGGCGAGGCTCTGCTCATCGCGCTTGATCTCAAAGGTTTGGCATGCTCCACGGGCGCTGCGTGTTCTTCCGGCGCCGTTGAGCCTTCGCATGTCCTCACCGCGATCGGTTTGCCCGCCGAAGAAGCGCGCGCGAGCCTGCGATTCAGCCTCGGGCGACATACGACTCAAGCTGACATCGATTTCGCTTTGAGCGTGGTTCCCGCCGCCGTCGCCCAACTCCGCCAGCTTTCCCCGACCTATCAAAAGGAGGCTGCCGCAAAGACCTAGCCGCGGTGCGCTTCTCATGATTCCTGCCGAATCATGATTTTTTCCGGCCTGAACGGTTTACGATGCGAGAATCCCTATCAACGCAGTCAAATCCGCTAAAATACAATTGCAATCATGAGCACTGGAACCGAATTCGACACGTTGCCCCAGCGCGCGGAAACCCAACGCGGCCTCGTCGCGGTCGCCATGTCCGGCGGCGTCGATTCCTCGACCGTCGCCGCACTCTTGCAACAGCAGGGCCGCAGCGTCGTCGGCCTCACGATGCAGCTTTGGAATCAGCGCCGCCTTCCGGAATTGCAAGGCGACGGCCCAGCGCAGCATCGCTGTTGCTCGCTTGACGATGTCTACGATGCCAAGGCCGTTGCGCGGCATCTGAACTTTCCACACTACGTCGTTAACTTCGAAGAACAATTTGAGTCGCGCGTCGTGCGCCCGTTCGTCGATCAATACCTCGCTGGCCGCACACCTATTGCGTGCACCAATTGCAATACCGACGTGAAGTTCGAGCCGCTCCTGCGCATGGCGCGCCAGATTGGCGCGGAACGCCTCGCCACCGGCCACTACGCACGCATCCGGAAGAATGAAGAATCTAGCCGCTGGGAACTATTGCGTGCGCGCGATGACAGCAAGGACCAATCCTATTTCTTGTGGGGACTGACACAGGAACAGCTTTCGCGCAGTGAGTTTCCCTTGGGAGAACTCAGCAAGGAAGAAGTGCGCGCGCTGGCTCGATCCGTGAAGCTTCCCGTGGCGGAAAAGCCCGAAAGCATGGAACTGTGCTTTGTGCCGAACGGCAACTATGTGCAATTCATCCATGCCTATTCGCGCGAGCGCGGAATTCCACTGAACGATTCGGACGGGGAAATTGTCAACGAAGACGGAGCGGTCATTGGCCGCCACAACGGCGTTCATAATTTCACCGTGGGCCAGCGCAAGGGCCTCGGTCTTGCTGCGGGCAAGCCGCTCTACGTGCTTTCCATCGATCCGGAGAACAATCGCGTTGTTGTTGGTGATACCGCCGCGCTTCGCTCCGCATCATTTGAAGTGCAAGACGTGAACTGGGTTTCGATTGCGCCACCGTCCCGTGCGGTTCGCGCGTCCGTAAAGATTCGCCACAAGCATGAACCCGCTCTCGCCACCGTCGAGCCGCTCGGAGCAACGCGAGCCAAAATCTCTTTCGATACCCCGCAGCGCGCCATCACACCCGGGCAAGCCGCGGTCTTCTACGATCGAGCCGTTGTCCTCGGCGGCGGCTGGATCCGCTGAAAACAGTCGTCAATATTCAGTTCTCAGTTTTCTGCAGAAAAGAACGGGCCATTGCCCTAAAGCAGATGTTGGCACATTGAAGGGAATTCAGTTCGCGAAACGGCAAATTCAGCCAGAGGCACTCCAGAGGATCTCACTGAAAACTAGAGACCGACAACTGCAGCTAAATGAAGAGCTCTTCTTCCTGAGATTCGCGCGGTTCGTCGCTACGAGAGCTGGAGCTGCGGCGCGACCGCAGAAGATCTAGGCCGACTTTAATTCCTTGCACTAGCGCGGAGGCCTTTTGCATTGGCCTCCAGAAACTGTGTTTGAATTGCGAGCCAGCCTCTTCGACCGTTTCGAGCGCCGCGCTCAAAATGCGATCCATGTGAACGAGTTGACCGCGCAGCCGGTCCGCCGCTTCCGTAAACACGCGGTCCACCTTCTGCGCTTGCCCGCGCGTGAGGTAAACAATATGCGCGGCGTCGTTCACCATGCTTGAGATTTTTGGTTGCGTATCGTCCAAGAGAATCTGCACGCGGGTCAGAATCGGCCCTACGCGCGACTGCAAATCTCCCATGAGACGGTTTACGTTTTCCGTCGTCCGGCGCACCTCAAACAGCAACGCGGTCAAAACAACTACTTGGACGACAAGCGCAACTGCCGAGACGATGCTGAACAACTCAAGCCAGAATTGCATACTCACCCCACTCGCCTCTTCCGGCGAAGCCCTAGCGCCACAGTCTCATACTGTGCGCTTCTCTTCGAGGCGCTTCCACGACACTATCCCCTGAGGCCTTTACGACTTTGCTTCGCGCCGGTACGCTTCCCGCGCGCCTTCTACAGCGGCCGTAATCGAGTCCTTTTGCCGAACGGCAACATCTTTGCCCCGCTCGATCAATTCATCGGCGCGCTCCCGCAGTTCGCGAGCTTTGCGCTGCGCGTAGTCCTTGCCTTCATCCGCCTTCTTCGAAAGAAACTCGCGCGTCTCTTCGCCGGATTTTGGCGCGAACAAGATTCCCACCAGCGCTCCAACTCCCAGTCCCACAAGAAAATAGGTGACCTTGGATCCCACGTTGTCAGCCATGACAACCTCCAAAGAAACCGTAGCACACGGAAATGCAGGCTGCAATCCCAGCTAACCACATTGACGATTCGAATCGGTTAAGTGTTGCTTTTCGAATTCTGCAGGCCCGCCAGAATCATTTCGGCGTGCTTGCGCGAGATCACTTCGCTTAGACGCTCAACGCCCGCCTTGCGAATGTTGGCGACGCTGCCGAATTCCCGCAAAAGTTTCTGCGTGGTTTTTGGCCCGACGCCGGGAATCTCGCTGAGCGCGCTGTGCGTTTGGCGTTTGCCGCGGCGCTGGCGGTGAAACGTCACCGCAAAGCGATGCGTTTCGTCACGAATTTGCTGAATCAGATGGAGGACGGGCGAGTGGTGCTCCAAAACAATAGGCTCATCTTCCTGGCCGAGGACGTACAGAATTTCTTCTTTCTTGGCGATGCTGGCCACGGGCTGATTGATGATTTGCAGCGACTCGAGGGCTTGCGCGGCAGCATGCAACTGGCCGATCCCGCCGTCGATTAAGATCAAGCTTGGCAACTCGTGCTTTTCCTCGAGCACTCGCCGGTACCGCCGCGCGACTGCCTCGCGCATGCTGGAAAAATCGTCGTTCAGACGCGGAAAAGCGCCGTTGCCTCCCTCCGTGCCTGCTCCCTCGTCGCCTCGAATGATAAATTTCCGGTAATCGGACTTCTTCATGCGGCCGTTTTCCCAAACCACCATCGAGGCCACGGTGTCGGTTCCCTGAATGTGCGAAATGTCGAAGCTTTCGATACGCTTTGGCTCTTCGATCAGGTTCAGGGCATTTTGTAACGCTTCGCCAATGGCCTTGGAGCTAGGCTTCAACACGCGGAAGCGCTGCTCGAAGGAATGCTTGGCATTGTTTTCCACCAAATCGAGGAAGGCGCGCTTGGAACCCCGCTGCGGAGTGAAAATTTCCACCTTGTGTCCTGCGTGCTCGCTGAAGGTCTCTTCCAGCAAAGCGCGCTCCTCAAAATCTGTGGCGACGTGGATGGCTTTGGGCAAGTACTCAGCTTCGAGATAGAGCTGCTTCAAAAGCGATGGAACGAACTCCTGCGGATCGAACTCCTCGAGGTCCTCCCAATAAAATTCGCGGCGGTCGACGACGCGGCCCCCACGCAAGTGAAAGACGTTCGCAGCAACCAGCGGCGGCTCGGCGTAGTATGCGAGCACGTCGGTGTCGTCTCCTTGCGCGGCGGCGATGCGCTGGCGTTCTTCGATGTCTTCAAGCGTGCGAAGCAGATCGCGGTACGCGGCCGCTTGTTCGAAGAGTTCTTTTTCGGCCGCAGCCGTCATGCGCTCTTCGAGACTTTTCATCAAATCGTGGCGGCGGCCTTCAAGAAACATTTTCGTGTCGCGTACTGCCTCCGCATACTTCTCGTGGGTCGTCAATCCTTGCGAGCAAGGTCCCAGGCAGCGCTTGATGTAGTACTGCAAGCATGGCCGCGGATGAGCGCGAGCCAGGTCGACGGCGCACGAAGGAACCAGGAAGCGTTTGTGTACAAAGTGAAGAATGCGGCGCGCCAGCCCGGCGGGGAAATATGGGCCAAAGTAGAGGGAGCCGTCTTTCTTGATGCGCCGTGTGAAATAAACGCGTGGATATTTCTCCGCCGCCGTCAATTTAATGTAGGGATACGTCTTGTCGTCGCGCAGCAGGACGTTGAACTTCGGGCGGTATTGTTTAATGAGGTTGTGTTCGAGGGCCAGAGCTTCGCGTTCATTGCCGACGACGATGGTTTCGAGATCGGCAATTTCCCGCGCCAACGACCCCGTCTTGGCGTCAATCCGCCGTGATTCGAGGAAGTAAGAACGCACGCGGCTGCGCAAGCTTCGCGCCTTGCCGACGTACAGAACCGTTCCACCGGCGTCTTTGAACAAGTAGACGCCCGGACTTTCTGGCAGCAACGCAGCCTTTTCGCGAGGTTCCATGCTGGATTACACAACGCTGCAAAAGCAGACAACTTCCATCATACTAGAGGGAATCATAGGACGGGGAGAAGCAGGGTAGTTTTCATGAGAGTCCGGAAATCGATTACAACGTTCGTAGCGCTCGCCTTTCTCCTTGCGGTACCGCTGGGTCGGGCGCAGGATCCGCAGCCAGATTCCAGTTCAAAGCCGCAGGATGCGCCACCGGCCCCACCGCCCAAATCCCCGCCAAAACCGAACAAGGACTCCGCGACGCAAAACGCGCCCGACCAGCCGATGTGGGATCCGCTACGCGCCGAAAAAGATATCGAAGTCGGCCAGCACTACATGCACAAGGGTGACTTGGATGCGGCCATCGACCGCTTTCAGGACGCCATCATCGCCAAGCCCGGCTACGCCGTTCCCTTCCGGTATTTAGGTGAGGCTCAGGAAAAAAAGGGGTTGAAGAAACAAGCCATCAAATCCTACCAGCGGTATCTGGATTTGTTTCCGCACGCGGACGACGGAGACAAAATCAAAAAGAAAATCGACAAGCTGTACAAGGATATAGAAAAAGAGAAGAAAGACTAGATTTCTTCCAACCGCCCTCTTAGTGCACGTGGTAAGCAAACTCCTGTTTAACTTCCACCTCAACGGGTTCTCCCCTCACCAAAAACGGGCGGTACACGTACTCTTTCAGTGCGTCCTCTATCGCCTTTCCCATTTCTTGTGTGCCCTCGACCAATTGCACGCCTGTGACGCTTCCGTCCGTTTTGATCCTATACTTCACAACTGCTTCTCCGCCGGGTGGACGAATGGATTTCGGGTATTTAGGGAATTCTTGGTGCAAGAGGTAATCGAGCATCAAAACGCGCCCATCTGGAACAACCAGTTTTTCATTTACAGCCACTGCGGCTGGCGGGGGAGTGAAGTCCGCGGAATTTGGTTGCGGGATGGTCTCCAACCTTTCGAGATGCAGCGTCAAGTATAGTTTCCCGCCCCGCGTGACCCGCACATCCGAAGGAACATATCGGCCCTCGAATCGCAGAATCTTGTTATAAACGATTTCATCCCATACGGTGTCGGAGCCGAATCCCCCTTTGCTATATCGAAGCATCAGCGACTGGGGCTCGAAACAGAACCCTGCCAGTCCGTTATCAGATATCACATTGCTCATGTCGCTGCGACGGAGCATGACGCAAGGAAGTTGTAACTTGCCGAACTTTCGTACCTTTTTTCCGCCCTGGCAAATTGAAGTTTCATCTCTCGAAACATAGGGCGCACAAACTCATCGCGAGCTCTAGTCTGCAATACGCCGGGCCACTTGTCGTCGCCGGTCCGAAAGAGCCCCGCGTCGGTAGCGATTTCTGTTTGCGTAAAATCGTGGCTGGTGAAGATCAGGCGATATTGCTTGGCTCCCGCCCAGAACTCCTCGTAAGTGCCACTATCCACGTTGTCCCCGTCTTCATCGAATTTGTCGTAACTTACGAGGATATGCCAAGGCTTCAATCTGGGAGCGTCGAGGCCATTGACCTGTGCGGCAGCCAAAAGGAGTTCCTCCGCATCCTGCGGAACCACGTCCGCGGTTGGCGCTGATTGGGACTCCCCCCGAGCAACAGGCGTGTGCGCTATTTGCACAGTGATAGGTTTCGCAGTGCCGGATTTAGGCGTTGAAAAAGCAGGATCTAGCAAGCAGACAAGCGCAGTAAAAATAAGCAAACTCAGACGTCGACACTTGCCGCAACGCTGCACAGTATATTCCTCCCCCAGAAGTTATATAAGGTTCGGAAAACCTCTGCCTAGCGAATTATATCTTGAACTTGCGCTGCGAGAACCCACCCTTCGCGGCTACAGCTTGAACTTATATTCGGCTAGCGATGAGTTTATTTGCTCCAGAAAAGGCTCGTGCAGCCCTTTGAGGTAGCGATCGAAGAAGGCGATGCCGTAATCGGCGATGAGGCGAGCGTTCGCGACGTTCGCAAGGCACGATTGCGTGGTGCGCTCGTTGCCGCAGTTGGCCCAGGCAAGATGCGCGGCTGCTTTCAGCTTGACAAAGTACACCGGAGAATTGGCGGCAGCGTAAGCCCCTTTGGGACCTTCCAGGAAAGGGGTAATGCCCACATCGAGAGTGCCGCCCTGATACATCAGGGGAACATGAACATTGCCCAAAGTGCTTTTCACTTGAAATGGCATGACATAAGGAGAGAGGGCTAAAACCGCGCGGATTCGCGGATCAATCCAACTCTGCCAACCGCCTGCGATCCCCACAACGGTGTAACCGCCGAGAGAATGTCCGGCGAGACCGATTTTTTGCGACACATCACCGCGCGAGGCGGTCGAGAATTTTCCTGGCACGCTCGAATTCAGGAAAGCGCTTTTCCTCGACGCGAAATTCCGGCGAATGGGAAACCAGGCTGCAGCCCGACCGGCGCGTCGGATGTTTCACGTGGAGCATCTCGTGATAAAGCACGTATTCGACGACGCATGCCGGCACGGCGGGGTGATCCATGCGACGATTCAACAAAATCTGGTTCGGCCCCGGATCGTAGCAACCGAACTGCCGGCACCAGCTTCGCACGCTCCATCCAATGTGCGGTCGCGCCAACTGGCCTTGAAAATATTTCTCATTAAGCTCATCGAAGAGCTCGTGAAGGTCAAAGTGCCTGCCTTGGGGTCCGGCATGCGAACGGCGCACCCTGCGGCTGCGCATGCGGTTCATGCGGCTGCGCGTGCGGGCGGAACGCGCGTATTCGAGATACGGCTCGACAAGTTGTCTTGGCGCGCGGCGCCGGTACACTCGCGCTAGCAACAGCGCGGCAGCGCCCTCCAACACCGCAAGCGGTGCGCGGCGCAACAAATCGGAAAACCGCACGAAGACCACTTCTTCGCGGCGGCGAATGGTCAGCACGAGGCTCGAATACGGATAAAACTCAACGCGAAAGCGTGGCGGGCGGCCGTCGCAACCCAGGCGCGTGTACATGCGCTGAAAGAGCGGCGCTCCACCCGGCACAGAATCGAATTTGCTGCGATGCACCTGCATGCTCTTCGAGGCTCTTCTTACAACTAATTCTTCCGCCGGACAGGACCAGCCGCCACTTTCTTTTTTGCTTTTTCAGCGTCGTTCATGGCATCTCGCGTGCCTTCGATAGCATCGTCAAGATTATCCTTATAAGTATCGATTTCGATCGCGTCGGAAGAGATTTTTTCCAGAATCGCCAGGAAATCTTTCGTTCGCGCTGCCATCAGATCGATGCCCTTGCGAATATTCTCCTGTTTTTCAACGCCGAGTTGCATAAGGTCCGCAGCATCATCGACACAACCTACGTAGGCGTTCAGCAGCGAATTCAGCATATCCGCATGGCGGTTGGACGACGGATGTTCCAACTCGTACCGGAATTTCTTCAGCCGGTCCTCCGCAAAAGAAAGGAAAAGACGGATACGTTCGTTGTTATCGTTCTCCGCGTCGCGGATTTTGTCGGCTTCGAGCGAGGTGAGATAGTCTTTCTGTTGCGCAGTACGAGCTTGGGCGAGAGGCAGCGCAAGAAGCATGCAGATCAAAGAAAGAAAGACTCTCAGTTTTGCTCTCATGGTTGCTTCTCCGTAGGGGGAGCGGGCGGATGCTGGTCCGTGGGCCGATGCGGGAAAAGCGCTTTGATCAGCTCTTCGTCGGTGGCAATCAAATCAGCGCGAACGATCTGCAGCGGAGGCTTGTAGGGATCAGACGCCGCGGCTATGGATTCTTCGACCTCACGAATCCCTTTGCGAACGTGCATCTCGAGCTGGCGGTAGCCGTTGGAATGTTTCTCGGCGTCGGCGTGCTGCTTCTTGAGAGCCTCAAACGCCGCGCGCACATTATCGCGGTATTTTTCAAGAATGGAGTCGACAGTGTTGTTGTCGCCAGCTTGTCCCGCGCGACGCGTTTCATCAAACTGCGCGTCTCCGAGCTTAACGAGCAGCTTGGCTTTGCGAACGGAGTCTGTCTCGCGGTCGAACTGCTGCTGCAAGTCCGCGGTGCTTTGCGCAGGCACAGGAAGCGCCGCGAGCATGACAATGCCAGTGCACGCAAATAGCCTTCGTAAGCAGCTCGCTGTCCCCATTCGATTATTTTTTTCCTTCCAGCATTCGCCGCAACACTTTGCTCCGCTCCTGCGCCTGCCAGACCTGATCAGGATTCTTGTTTTGGTCTAGATCGAGAAATTTCTGATATGCCTCGAGAGCAGGCTTGGGCTGCTTCAAATTATCGTAGCAGAGCGCGCGAATGAACCAGGTCCCGGCTCCGGGAGTTTCGAACTGGTCAAGCCGGTCGAGCACCGCCAGCGTAGCTGGGTAGTTTTTGGATAGGTAGTAGGTGGTGCTGAGATCCCTCCAATAGTCGAGATTTTTCCCATCGAGCTGCAGCGCGATTTTCAATTCCTTCTCGGCGCCAGCAAAATCGCGCACTTGCAGGCAAGTGCGGCCAAGGCCGCCGTGAAGCTCTGGATCGCCCGGTGCCAGCGCGACGGCCTGCTGCAACGTCGTGATGGCGTCGGTCCATTTCTTCTGTGCGATTTGAATGTCCGCGCGAAGCTTCAGCGAATCGACGGTCGGTTTTCCGCCGTCCGCGCGATCCAGTTCGGCGAGCGCAGCGTCGGCCTGCTGCGATTCGAGCAGCAAGTGAATAAGCCGGGAACGCGCAGCGGAATCTCCTGGCTGCGCTGTTAGATAGTTTTTGTACGCCTCGATTGCTTCTGGTTTCTTTTGAGCATCGACGCTTCGCGCCAATCCGAGCAGCGCATGCGGATCGTTGTTTTGAATCTCGAGCACTCTCCGGAATTTAGCTTCGGCTTCCACGGGGCGCTTCAATTGCACGTACAAATTCGCAAGATGAAGCAGCGTCTCCGAATCACCAGGGTCCAGACGCGCGGCTCCCTCGAACGATTCAGCTGCCTTCGAGAGATCACCCGTTCGCTCTTCGGCCACTCCCAATAGAAACCGGGGGCGCGACCGCGCAGGCAGTAATTCCACTGCTTTGCTGAGCGGCGCGCGTGCGGCTGCGGCATCTGTATCGAGCAACAGCGTTCCGAGATTCAAATAGGCTTCGAACATTTTCGGATCGAGGGCGATGGTGCGCTCATACTCGGCGCGTGCTTCCGTTGGCTTCTTCAGCGCTGTGTAAACATAAGCGAGTTGAAAATGCGCGTAGGCAAACCCCGGTTCTTCCGCGATCACTTTTTGCAGAGGGGCGATGGCAGCCTCAAATTCACCTTTGTCGATGTGCTGCTGGGCTTCATCCAAATACTCATTCAGCGGGTTGGCTACTTTCTTTGACGTTCCTTGCACAGCCGCCTTTGGCTTAGGCTCCGGCCCTGGGTTTGTTTGCGCGTTTGCCGATAGGAGCGTTTCGGATTGTGCGTTGATAAAAAATAGGACGCACAATGGCCATCGAAGAAATCGGACCGCATACGTCCACGGATGCAATCGCTTCATGGCTCTGGAGGAGAAGTTTTCGCTCCGTTGGAAATTGTAGCTGAACCGTTCCCAGGTTTGGATGCGCCATTGAGCGCACGCTTTGCCTGCCCGTTGCCGTTCAGCACGTGGGCAAGGAAACGGCCCGTGTAGGATTGCACGTTGCGTGCGACTTGTTCGGGTGTGCCCGTTGCCACGATCTTGCCGCCTCGGTCGCCGCCTTCCGGGCCGAGGTCGATCAACCAGTCGGCGGATTTGATGACATCAAGATTGTGCTCGATGACCAAGAGCGACGCTCCGCCGTCGAGCAATTTACGAAACGCGCCCAAGAGCTTAGCGATGTCGTCGAAGTGCAGGCCGGTTGTAGGCTCATCGAGAATGTAGAGAATGCCTGCGTTGTCCGTTTGCGTCAGGTGTGCGGCTAGCTTCAGGCGTTGCGCTTCTCCTCCGGAAAGCGTTGTGGCCGATTGTCCGAGACGCAGATAACCCAGCCCAATTTCGTTCAGCACGCGCAGCTTCGAAACAACTTTCGGAACGTTCACGAAAAACGCCAGCGCCTCGCGCACCGTCATCTGCAGGAGCTCGTGGATATTTTTTCCGTGGTAGCGCACTTCAAGCACGCTGCTTTTGAAGCGTGTGCCGCGGCACTCTTCGCAAATCAGCTCGACGTCCGCGAGAAATTGCATCTCGACGGTAACCGTGCCGTCGCCCTGGCACGTTTCGCAACGCCCACCGGGCACATTGAACGAAAAATGGCCAGCGGTGTAACCGCGCCGCTTGGCGTCCGGCGTTTCGGCGAAGACTTCGCGAATGGCATCGAAGGCTTTGAGGTACGTCGCGGGATTCGATCGAGGAGTGCGGCCGATAGGCGATTGATCCACAATGACCACTTCGCGGATGTTTCCGTCGCCCTCTAGCCGGTCGCAGAATTCTTTCACGCTGCCACCGACGCGTTTTGCCGCCAGCGCTTTGTAGAGCACGTCATGAACTAGCGTGGATTTTCCCGAACCACTCACTCCCGTTACGACTGTCAACATGCCCAGCGGGATCATCAGGTCCAAATTCTGCAAGTTGTGGAGATTCGCACCGAATATCCTAAGAAATCTGCCTGCAGGCTTGTGGCGCACATTGGGCACAGGAATCCGCAATTCTCCGCTGAGATACCGACCGGTGAGAGACTTATGTTCCTCCAGCATGGCTGCGTATCGGCCCGCGAAAAGCAGCTTCCCGCCGAGTTCGCCCGCGCCGGGACCAAGATCAATCACGTGGTCAGCAGCTTGAATCGTGTCTGGATCGTGTTCCACAACCAAAACTGTGTTTCCCAGGTCGCGCAGCGATTTCAGGATGTCAATCAGCCGCTGCGTGTCGCGCGGATGCAAGCCGATGGAAGGCTCGTCGAGAACGTAGAGAGCTCCAACGAGATGAGAGCCGAGCGAAGTGGCCAATTGAATGCGCTGCGACTCGCCGCCGGAAAGAGTCGAGGTCAGACGATCGAGTGTCAGGTAGTCCAGTCCCACTTCGTCGAGGAATTGCAGTCGCGTGCGGACTTCTTCGAGGATTTTGTCAGCGATCTTCAGCTGCGCTTCGGAAAGCTGCAAGCCGACAAAGAACGCCCGCGCTTCCTTTACCGTGAATTTGGAGACCTCGGTAATCGATTTTCCTGTGATTCGTACGGCGCGTGCTTCGGGGCGCAACCGCGTGCCGCCGCAGTCCGGACAAGTGGCATAGCCGCGGAAACGGCTCAGAAAAACGCGCACATGCAATTTATATTTCTTCCGCTCGAGCCACTGAAAGAAACCCTTTACTCCGTCGTATTTGCTTTCAGGGTCGCCTTCGAGGACCAGCCGGCGCTGCTCGGCCGTGAGCTGGCGCCACGGCGCGTTCGTGGGAATGCCCTTGTCGCGAGCCCATTGTTTCAAATCTTGAAACAGGCCGCGATAGCGCGGCTTCGTCCATGGCTCGATTGCCCCGTCTTCGATGGACTTACTCGGATCCGGAACTACCAAATTCAAATCGAAATCAATGGTATTGCCAAACCCTTGGCAACGCGGGCAAGCGCCGTAGGGATTGTTGAACGAAAAAAGCCGCGGCTCCGGCTCCTGATGAAGCGTGCCGTCGTTCTTGCATTCGAAGCGTTCGTTAAACGTCAGCCGCTCGGCCGAATTTCCCGAGCCGTCACCCGGAAATTCCAGAATCGCCTCGCCCTGCCCTTCCCGGTAACAAATCTCAATCGAATCCACCAGCCGCGAACGCGACTCTGGATTCACTGACAGCCGGTCCACGAGCACGTAGACCGGCTTTGAGAAATCCACATCGAGCAGCGTTTCGGGAGTGGAGAATTCGTGCACCCGCCCAGCTTGGTACACGCGATTGAATCCTCGCTTTTGCAGATCGAGCAAGCCCTGGCGAACGGCCTCCGCCGTTGACGCCAATGCCTTCTTTGCCGAGCGTTTTGCGCTTGTCATGCCCGCCGGCCCGGCGATCCGAAACTGGTACAAAACATAAAATCGCCGCCCCGGCGATAGGGATAACACTCTTGTCCCGATTTCGTCCGGGCTGTCTTTGCGAACCTCGGCCCCGCACTTGATGCACAACGTCTGCCCACAGCGCGCAAAAAGCAACCGTAAATAGTCGTAAATCTCCGTTGACGTGGCCACCGTCGAGCGCGGATTGCGTGTCGAATTTTTCTGCCGTATTGCCACCGCGGGCGCGATCCCGGAAATTTCATCCACGTCCGGTTTTTCCATGCGCTCGAGGAATTGCCGGGCATACGCCGACAGTGATTCGACGTAGCGCCTCTGCCCTTCCGCATAAATCGTGTCGAATGCCAGAGAAGACTTCCCGGACCCGCTCACTCCGGTAACCACAGTGATGGCGTTATGTGGGATTTCGACGGACACGTTCTTGAGGTTGTGGACCCGTGCCCCTTGGACATGCAAGGTGTCTTCGGCTGGCTGGAAATGGTTCGTAGCCGCGCTGATTTCTTTGGTTGCCAAAGGGGAAGCCCAGACAGCGCGTTTCGCGCGCACTGCCTAAACTTCAAATTATACGGCGGCTGTCAAAGCGGGGCAAACCGCGCAGAATCGAGGAACTCGGCGGGGTCCAACTCTACTCTTCGGTCAAAACGATTTCTCCAATACCGCCTTCCACCTTCAGGTGGATTGTAGCCGGAGCCTTTCCGTAAGCCTCGTTCGTGTAGGAACCGCCCTCTTCTTTCAAGCCGTGCACGCGAATCGAACCGATTCCTCCGGAGGCCTGCGCGATCACTCCAACATTTTTTGGCAATCGCACGTTGGCCTGGCCAACACCGCCTTCGATGTCGGCGGTCAAATCCTTCGTACGGTCTCCCGTCAGGTCAACCTGCACTTGCCCGGCTCCGAGGTTCAGATCCAATCGCGTCAGCGGAATATTCCGGAGATTCAGGTTTCCCTGTCCCGCGCCCATATCGATGCGGAGCTCCATCGGAATTTCGTTATTGAGATGGAGCGTCCATTCATTGTGGGAATTTCCGAAGTGCACGGTCTGCGAATCCTGCGAAATGCTGAGTTGACCGACGCCCTCGCTGACGTTGTAGCTTATGCGTGGCTCGTCAAAAGAGCCGCTGAACGTGAAGTCGCCGTCGAGCAAGTGATTTGTGCCGCTGGAAATGTTGAGCTGCCCCGCGCCCATTTCTATCTTGGCATTCACTGACTTCGCACCTTGGATATCCACGGTCTGAGAAGTGTGGTTGCTTCCCGAATCAAAACCGTGGTGCCGGGAAAAACTTCGCCCGCGTGCGACAACTAGAATAAGGATCAGGGCGAAGAACAGAACTCCCAAAGTTGAACCGACTGACACTCCGGGACGCGCGTTGGGATTGCGGCTCTTCTGCATGTTGTCCCAAACCATTCCCAAGCCGACAAAAATGAGCAGGGCTGGCCACCAATCCCGCAAAACCGACCACGGGTCGAACGCCGGGCGCCAGCTTTGGATCAGGAACAGGGCTCCAATGGTAATCAGTATGAGGGGAAAAACGAGCGAAACTCGTCTCGGACTTCCGTCCTGAGGCATCGCACACCTCCACTACCTTGTACTACGCACGCCGGAGAGAAATAGTTCAATCGCGGAATAGCTACACTGTACATCAGTTGAGTACCCGGGGAAATGTTGCGTCTCCGCAGCCCTCGTTGTGACCTACGACCACTTGCGGAGTCATGCGTCACACAGGATTCGAATCCTCCCGCTCTTTGGAGCATAATCCCTCTTAGCATAAATGGCGCACGCAAGTTGCGAGGCTCAACGTGACTGCATTCGAGCGAATTTTTTGGATTGTTTTGGACAGCGTAGGAATTGGCGAACTTCCCGATGCCGCGGACTACGGCGACGTCGGCCGAAACACCCTCGGTCACATCGCCGAATCGCGCCCGCTGCAAATCCCCAATCTGGTTTGTCTGGGCCTCGCAAACATTGCTCCGCTCAAATATCTAAATCCGCCGACGATTCCGGCAGGTGCATTCGGGAAAGGCGCGACGCGTTCGCCGGGAAAAGACACAACTACAGGCCACTGGGAAATGGCTGGCGTCTGGCTGGACCAAGCTTTCCCGGTTTACAAAGATGGATTCCCTCGAGAGTTACTCGAAGAATTTGAAAAACAAATCGGTCGAAAAACCATCGGCAACAAACCGGCCTCCGGCACCGAAATCATCAAAGAACTCGGCGAGGAGCACGTTCGAACTGGCAAGCCCATCGTCTACACCTCCGGCGACAGCGTGTTTCAGGTCGCCACGCACGAGGACGTAATTCCTATTGCCGAGCTGTATAGCATGTGCGAAATCGCAAGAAAACTCCTGGATGGGCCCCACCGCGTTGGCCGCGTGATCGCTCGTCCGTTCACTGGAACCGTCGGAAATTTCACCCGCACCACGCGCCGCCACGATTACGCCGTCGATCCGCCCAAGCCCATGCTCCTGGATGTCCTCTCCCAGCGCAAAATTCCCGTCTTCGGTATTGGCAAAATTCATGACATCTACAACGGCCGCGGCATCGAGGAGTACGTCACTACCAAAGGCAACGCCGACGGAATAGAAAAATTGACCGTCGCTACTCAAGAGCGAAAGAACGGCCTGATCTTCTGCAATCTCGTCGATTTCGACATGCTCTACGGCCACCGCAAAGATGTGGAAGGCTTCGCCAAATCGCTGGAGGAATTTGACTGCCTGCTCAGTGATTTTCTTCCCCGGCTCAGCTTGAGTGACCTTCTCATGATCACCGCGGACCACGGCTGCGACCCCGATCCGCGCTGGCCCACCACCGATCACTCCCGCGAATACGTTCCAATCGTCACTTATTCGCCAGCCAGCGGCGCAGGCGTGAATCTGGGCGTTCGCGACACCCTCGCCGACATGGGGCAAACCGTCGCTGAGAATTTCGGCACGGTAATTCCCCACGGCAAAAGTTTCCTAGCCGAAGTACAGCTGCAGTCTCCGCTGAAAACCATGTCTCAGCCCGGCTCCTAGCTTTTCTGGCTCGCAGCCACCTCTCGTTCAACTCGTCATATGTCTCTCTGGCCGTAGATCGCGCATCACGACTTTCTTATGCCTGCTGAGGTACTCTGGCCCCACAGAGTGATCAAACTTGAGCTCTGGCAAAGGGAGGATTGCTATGACCATTTTCAATCGGGGTGGCGGGCGCGACGACGCGCCATTTGAAATGCGCCGGGAGGGCCCGCTTCTGAAATTCGCGGCCTTCGGTGTTGGGATTTTTCTCTTGCTGCTTCTGACGAGCGTGTTCCTGGTTCGCGTGACCCGCATCGAAGCTGGCCACGTGGGCGTCGAAATCAACCTGGCGGGCCGCCAGCGCGGCGCATCGGAAATTCCTGTGCGCACGGGCTGGGTGTTTTACTCGCCGATTAGCACGCAAATCATCCAGTTTCCGACCTACGTGCAAACCGTGAAATGGACTCGCGACGTCAACGAGGGCCATCCCATCAATGAAGAGATGAACTTCAATTCGAAGGAGGGCATGGAGATCAACGTGGACGTTTCCATGTCCTACGCGATCGAACCTACCAAGGTGCCGGAGTTTTATGTGAAATACCGCGTGGCGGACATGGAGATGTTTACCCACGGCATACTTCGCGACGTCGTTCGCAATTCGCTCAACGAGGTCGCTTCCACTTACGTCGTCGAAGACATCTACGGCGAGAAGAAAGCCGAGTTTTTGCGCAAAGTCCAGGCCATGATCGAACAGAAAATGTCGCCGGTCGGCGTAAGCGTGCAGCAGTTCGGTTTCATTGGAGCGCCGCGCGTGCCGGCCGTGATCGCCGCGGCGATTACCGCGAAAGCCCAAGCCATCCAGCAAGCGGAGCGTGCCCGCAACGAGTTGGCAACAACGCAAGCGGAAGCCGCCAAGAAAATTGCGGAAGCGGAAGGTGACGCGAAGTCGTTGGTGACTCGCGCGCAAGGCGAAGCCGATGCCAACCGCATCCGTCAAAATTCTCTGACGCCTCAATTGCTCGAACTGCGCCGTATCGAAAATGCCCGCGCCATGATCGACAAGTGGAACGGTCAGTTGCCTGCGGTGCAAAACGGGCAAGCCAGCGGCATGATCCTGCAACTGCCCAAGCCGCAATAAATCTAGCGGCTGCGATTCCCGGCTACCTCCGGCTCGCAACATACAAGTTCAACGGAAACGGCGGGGGAAGAAGTTCCGGAGGAAACCTATGAACGTACGTCCGAGGGCAAGGCTCAACGGGATGGGAAACCTCGGGTAATTAGTTGCCCGAGGCGGTGGTGTCGTTAGGGGCGTAGTAGCCGTTGCGCGTGCGCGCGACGAGTTTGCCGCGACCGCGTGGCGGGATCACTTCGACGGTGACGGTGCGGAACGTGCCGTCACGCCGCGAGTTCGTCGGATAGTAAGCCAGCGTGTACTGGTTGCGGATGTCGTGCGCGACCTGCTCGCAGATGTTGTGCACGTCTTCTACGTCTTCGGGGAAATACGCGACGCCGCCGGAAGCTTTGGCAATTTCTTCCAGGGCGCGCTTCGCTTTCTTCGCGCTCTTCTTGCTTTCCTGGCTGAGCAATCCGATCGTATAGATGACGGTGTCGGTCTTTTGAATTTCACGAACGGTTTTTTCCAGCGAGTTGTGGCTGGTATTGTCTTCGCCATCCGTCACGATTAGAAGCACGTGCTTGTCTTTAGAAGCTTTTTTCAAGTGATCGAGTGAACCGATGATGGCGTCGTAGAGCGCGGTGCTGCCGCGCGCATCGATGCGTTCCAGCGCTTCCTTCAAATCCGTGATGCTGCTGGTGAAATCCTTGTCGAGATCGAGGTAAAAGTCGTCGTTGAAATTGACGACGAATGCCTCGTCCTGCGGGTTGCTGGCTTGCACGAGTGTAATTGCCGCTTCGTTTACACGCGGGCGCTTGTCGCGCATGCTGCCGCTATTGTCGATCACCAGCCCCATACTCACGGGCACGTCTTCGCGGCGGAAAACAGATAGTTTTTGCTCAACCTTGTCTTCGAACACGCGGAAATTTTCCGATTTCAATCCGTCCGCGAAGCGCTGCCGGTCATCCAAAACCGTCGTGTGCAGCACCACCAAATTGACGTTGACCTTGATGCTCGCGCCTTGCTGCTTGTCGACGTTGGATGCCTGGCCAGGGGGAGGCGGCGTCGGTGTGGCTACAGGAACTTGCGCGGCTGTGGCGGACGAAAACAAGAAAATGACGCAGCAGAACGACAGGAGCAGGAAAGCACCGGAAGCAAGAGGGCGGAAATGCTTAGTGGCTGGGAGCGTAGTACCCCATCTTCGAATAAACCGTGAGCGGAGGAAGCCCGCGTGGGGCGCGCAGTTTGATTTTGACTTTGCGCCAGCGCGCGTCGTGGGCCTTGTTGCTTGGTCTGTAGCCGAGTACATATTGATTTCGCAGCTCCATGCCGATTTTGGTGGCGATATCCGGCAGATCTTCCAACTTTTCTACGGCGAAGACCCGCCCACCGGTCATTTCCGTGATCTCGCTGAGAAGCGAGGGACCGTTCAGTTCTTCCGGTGTCCGGTTCCGCGATCCGAGCGGGTCAAAGATGCCGATGGCGTAAAGCTGAGTGTCGGCTTCCTTCACCAATCGCTTGATATCGCTTTCGTTGTACCGGCTATGATTATCGCCTCCATCGGATAGGATGAGCAAGGCGCGTTTGGCGTTGTGTGCACCCCTCATCTGGCTCAGACCCAGGTAAATCGCATCAAGCAGGGCGGTTCTTCCCTTCGGAGCCGTGAGCATCATGCGGCTTTGCAAATCCTCGACGCTGTTGGTGAACGAACTTGTAAGCTCCGCGCGCTCGTTGAAGCTGACGAGGAAGAATTCATCCTGGGGATTGGCGGTCTTGAAGAACTGCAACGCGGCTTCGCGGGCCTTACCGACCTTGTTGGACATGCTGCCGCTGTAGTCGAAAATCACGCCAATGGAAATGGGGACATCCTCAGAGGAAAATGTCACGACTTCCTGCTCGACGTTGTCCTCGAAGATTCGGAAGTTGTCTGGCTCAAGTCCCGTAACCAGGCGATTGTAAGGGTCGGTGACCGTCACGTTGAGAAGGGCCATATCGACGTCGATGTGGATCGTGTCCCCGGGCTTAAACTTCACTCCGGCCGTGTTTCTCGTGACGTCATCCGTCTTAGCGAGTTTGACCACTTCCTTCTTTAAATCTTTGGAGTCATCTTGCGGTTTAACATCTTCCGCGGGAGATTGTGCGCGAGCCAAAATCGACAGCGCGCATATCGAACAGAGGATTAGCAGGATACGGAAGGAAACAAACAAAACGCGAACGTTCTCAGCACGTGACCTCGACCTGGTCACCGGTACATCGCGTTTCACGGCACCCCCTACGCCCCGGTCCAGCTGGGACGGCCGCGTGGCTCGCTCTAAAACGAATTCTACCACTCGGTTCGACGAATACAAGGGCAATTGCTCAATCCTTACCATGCGAAACTTGCATGGTGCGGCGGAGGCAGTAGGCGTGTGATAGCATCGCGCGCGGAGCAGGTCTCGTCTTTACGCAGACTGGCGACAGCGTACGCTTATTCCCGGCACGTGGAACTGGATTGGAGAGAAGAAGAGGAAGAAGCTAAGATGGGTTCGTTGAGAGTAGTGGTTGTAATTCCAGCGCGTTACGGCTCGACGCGGCTGCCCGGGAAACCGCTCGTGTCGCTTGCCGGAAAGCCGATGATTCAGCGCGTGTACGAACGAGCCAAGTTAGTGCAGCGCGTGAATCGTGTGATCGTAGCCACCGATGACGAGCGCATTGTGAACGCCGTGAAGGGATTCGGTGGTGAGGTGCGCATGACGCGGAGCGATCATCGCACCGGCACGGAGCGCGTTGCCGAAGTTGCGGCGCACGAAGACGGCGACGTCTTCGTGAACGTGCAAGGCGATGAGCCGCTGCTCGATCCCGCGGCGGTGGACACGGCGGTTGCTTCCCTACTGGAAGAACCGGTGGCGGCGATCAGCACGGTGGCAACGGCGATCAAGACCCCGGCAGACATTATGGACCCGAACGTGGTGAAGACGGTGCTCGACTTTGACGGGAATGCGTTGTACTTCTCGCGGGCGCCGATTCCTTGGGTGCGGGATACCGCGAGCAAGATTCTGGTCCGGCACCTGAAGCATCTGGGATTGTACGTGTTTCAGCGGGAAGCGCTGCTGGAGTATCCGACTTTGCCGCAGGGGGAACTCGAGCGCATCGAGCAGCTTGAACAATTGCGGTGGATGGAAAACGGGTGGAAGATTCGCGTGGCTGAAGTGGAACACGACGCGGTGAGTGTGGACGTACCGGAAGATGTGGCAAGAGTCGAGCGGTTGCTACAAGGACAAAAAGAACGGGTCTGAAGACCCGCCACTACAGGAGACGAGTTGAAAATTCCAAAAATTGGACTGAGAAGATGTGGAGGCCCCTCCCGCTACTTTTTATAAGTGCGGATTCTAAACGGGTTAGGTTGACGGTAGGCTTGCACTTTTGACAGAAATTCTCCGCCACCTCTGAACGAGCAACCTCGTCTAAAAAAGCTGCCCGGCGGGAACTCCGCCGGGCGTTGGATACTAACGTTGAATACCGACAATCAAATCAGCGAGCTTATGGAGTTGGCTGGAACACAGCCGTCCCGGCCGTGACTCGGTTGGTGCCCGTGCCGATTAAGAACATCTGCTGCGGGCTGGCTATATAGGCGATGAAGTTGATTTGCGGGGACGGGGACGTACCTGTGATGTTCAACTGGTAGCCATTGCGCTTTGTGCCGTCGCCATTTACCTGCAGGGTTCCCGCGATTGCTTCGTTCAAAAATGCTGGACTGTGATTGCTGCCGCTCCCCAGTTCCACAAAGTCAGATACACCGGTGATATTGCTCGAGGCAGCCGAGGAAAGGGCGTACTGACCAACGAAATCCTCTTCGAAGCCATTAGCGCCCAAGACCTGGCCGCTCAAATTAAAAATGTAATTCCCGGCCAACGAAGCGTTCGTGAAAGTTCCGCTTTGTGTGGCTGCCGAGCCGTCGGCAACGACGCTCGAACTGGTGTCCTGAATCACGAAGGAGTTCGGTGAGATGAAGTAGAAGACATCGCTGATGGTGGCCGACTGACCTGTGATCTGCGAGAGTGAAAGGGTGCCACGGCCCACGGTGAAGTTGGTCCCAGTCCCGATCACGTACGCTCCGACGGCGGAAGCAGCGCAAGCGCTATCCCCAGAGTCAACGCACAAGTGTGTGCCGTTGTTGTTCTGGTCATAGCGAATCGCGGAGGTGGTCAAAGTGCCGTTGCCGTCTGGCAGGAAACTGCCGGCGCGGGTGAGGGCAAACGTGTTTGAGCTATTAAAGCTGGTACCGCCAACCAGATAAACGAAGCTTGTGGTGAAGGCGGAATTCTGGCTGGGAATTGTCCCGGTTTGCTCGAAGAGGTCGCCGGAAGTGAGGGCCTGGCCATCGGTTTCCAGCACCTTGGCGTGCGTCTGATCGACTGGGTAAATGGCATAACTTAGGCCAGCGAAGGTGATCGTACTGCGACCATAAGTTGCGTTGTTTATTGGGTCGGGCAGATAACTTCCGCCAGCGATGATGGGTTGAGGGCCCGAGGGGTCAGTGGGAATATTGGCATCATTGCGGTCGAAAGTCCCGACGCCTACGACGCCGCCAGCGTTGATCGCTACTTCGCCAACATAAGAGGTTGGTGCTCCCACACTGTCCAAGCCGCTGAAATCAAAAACGTAGTTACTGGCGGCAAATGGTGTGGCGAAGATGGCAGTGTTCTGCTGGGAGAAGGATCCGCTCGATGTTGCGTTGAGGTCGGTCTGAATCATCAAACCCTGGCCGGCAGGCGCTGGAGCACTCAAAGCGATGCTCAACTGAAGGCCGGTTCCCGCCGCAGTCAATAATGTAAGGGTGCCCTTGCCGTTGGCTTGCATCGTATAGGAGCCGGGTTGTGTAAACGCAACAGTGCTCAGCGCACCGCCATCGCTCAAGTCCTCAAAGGCGCTGGTGATGCCACCGTTGCCGTCGGCAATAAAGCTTCCCACCCTGGTGATGAAGCCTCCGCTAGTATCCTCACCTACCATCGAAAAGGCGTAGTTCCCCTTCAGGCTAGCGTTGGTGAAATTGCCGCTAGGAGGCGGGGGCTGAACGCCGCTACCGCCGCTGCTGCAAGCAGCAGCAAAGGAAGCCAAAGCAACAGAAAGCAGTAAGGAAAGGCGCTTCACAGCACACCTCCCTGCTTGCTTCCGGACGTCGCAGCCATCGGCCGCAACGGGAAGCCGCGGACGCTGCGGAGGGTGACCGCTTGGGTGCCCTTCTGGAGGATGCGGGCGGCGAAGAACGTGGTGCCGTCCTCAAGCGCAAGATTTTCGCCGACGATGCGGACATTGTCGCCAGGGTTCAATTGAAGATGATTGATTTCCAGAAGCTTGGCGTTGCCGAGATGGACATCCACCTGACCGGACGCGGTTTGGATCAGGAGATGAGCGCCCTGGGGAGGCGTTGAAGAAGCAGGGTCATATTTAACAACCGTGCCGACAAGAGAGCCTTCGCGGCTAACACTGTAGCCCTGAAGGTTTGCCAAATCCGAAGTCCTGGCCTGCTGCGCGCCAGCGGAAACGCAGAGCGCCAGCGAGCCGGCAATGACAAAACTAAACTGTAACAGCCGAATGCTTATTTTCATTTCCCCTTCCCACCTGCAAGAGTCCCACTCGGAACCTTTTTTGCGTTGCGGGGCCAACGAAAAAACATCGCGAGGCGCAAGTGAAAGGTTCTAAATTATTAGATAGCAAAACCTTCAGCAAAGGTTTGGCCGGGAAATGCGTACGTTCCACCTCCGCAACAACCCAGGAACCGCAGAGGTTCATCTAGTATTCCCCGTTTGCTATAAACCCGTTCCCGAGGAGAAAGTTGCGCGTGATCTCCGAGCACATGGGAGATTCGTGATCTGAACGGGAACTTCGTGTCGACGGGATCTCTGTTCGACCAGCGTAGCGGATCGCGCGCTTCTCTGCTCTCGAACGGCAATGTATTCATTACTGGTGGGGGCCTTGCGCTTGGACCTGGGAGATAAGAAGTCCAAGCGGTGCGTTGGTTTCGCAAGGTTCGACATTCAATGGCGATGCCCGGGGTTACAGCCAAACTCACTTCTAGAACCTGTTGCAAAACCGGTCGGAGGCCCTATGGAACCATGAGTTAGGGACGCCAAGGCAGGGTTTCGCGATGGCTTCTAGACTCACTACGTGAGAATAGACTTCTTCTTTCATTTCAACTGATCCAGGGCGAAGACCGCAGTCGAGGTCTGTCCGTCCGGCGCCACAACTTCCACCTTTGTTGCGCGGGCTGCTACCTCTTCGGCGTCGAATTTCAGGTCCACGATGACTCCGAGCAACCCTCCGCCACAGCACCCGTATTTCGTTGTGGCATTGATCTCTCTAGGCGTAATCGTTTTTTCTTGAAGGACGCGGAATTGGTAGTCGCGCCAAAAATTCTCCCTGTGATCCAGAACCCGGCCTTCGCGATCGGTATAAAGTTGCGTTGGATCAGGGTGGCTGTTGTCGAAAACAAGATATACCCGAATATCGATCATATCCGCCGTGGCCGAATAATCTCGTTCAGCATCCTGGGCCGAGTACCCCCGGCGGGGTCTAACCAGGAACTCCGAACGATTCGCTGGTATGGCGTGAAAAGTTCAATGGTGCCCACGCAAATGGGCTTGTCTTGCAGTGTGAAGATCCGCCGATATTTGCCCAAAAATTCCGCTACCTTCGCCCGGTCTGAGCTCCGCCCCAGAAAGTAGGCTTCACGTACCTGCTCAGAAGATAGAGGGCAGATGTGCGCCAGGGCGGGCATACCTAGGAATAAGGCTGGCAAGAGTATGAAGGCCGCCGTTCTACGCTTCAGTTGCATATTGAGGGGATCCTACGTTTTGGACGTCTCGGGGAACTGAAGGGGTACGTTCATCCCTCATCGAGCAGCTTTTCGACGCGGGCGACACGGGATCCAGGTGAAAGCGAATGGAGGCAAGACTAGAGCAAGCCGAGATGGTCCGGATATTTGGCCTGGAGCGAGATGATGAGGACATCAAATTCAGGAAGCTGGCGCAGGTTGCGCAAACAAGGATCTTTCTGAAAGAACGGCCAGCAGGCGAAACCAGTGCTGACGCTGCGCTCGAGCCACTCAAAGGCGGTCTGGCAGCGGCTGAGCAACGAGAGGATGCAAGCAATCTGATAGTACGTGTGGTGGGCATGTCCGAAGGATTTGGGAATGGCGCAGGCGCGGCTCAGACAGTCCAGTGCGGCGGCCTCTTTGCCCGTCAACGCATAAAACATGCCTTGCATGCTGATAATCATCGGTTCTTCGGGATAAAGGCGCAGCGCTTCGTCGAGAAGAGATTCCGCCTCACTCCAATTCCCGGTCATCAGCGCGGGGTACAGAGCAAAGAAGACGGGATATTTATTCGCCGGACTTTCGGCGCGCCAGGCGGAGATTTCTTCGCGAGCCAACTCGTGTTCCTGATTCCAAACATAGACCTGCACAATGCTGTGGCTCACTTGCTTCTTTGGATGAAAAGCGCGGCCGCGCTCGTACATGTGACGGGCATGATCCAAAAGGCCAATGTGAGCCAGGACGGTGCCCAGGCGGTTGTAGGCGTGGGGTAAGTTGTTTTGGAGAGCGATCGCGTGTTTGAGTTCGGCAATGGCTTCGAGGTGCTGAAAATTCTTGGAAGGTCCCCAGAGCAGAAAGGCGCGGGCCACGTGCGCTTCGGGTAAAGCGGGGTCCAGCTCGAGAGCGCGCTGGCAGTGAAACTCGGCTTTTTCGAGCCAGACGCTGGCGGGATCGAACTCGAAGTGACGAGCGGCGCAGACATAAGAAAGTTCGGCATGAGCCAGGGAGAAAGAAGGATCTCGCGCCACGGCGCTGGTTAGGTGACGCGCTGCCTCGTCGAACCGTGACGGATCGCCGGAGGCGCTGATGCGGTAGCCGCGCGTAAACTCTTCGTAAGCCAGCGGGTCGCGACTGTAACGAGGGCGGCGCTCGGCGGGCGCCGGGCGCAAAGGCCGGTTGAGGGCGGCGGCGATTTGTCCGGCAATCTCGTCTTCATGGGCGGACAGTTTGTCCAGGTCGAGGTCCCACTTCCTTGCGAAGCAAGCGTTCTGAAGGTAGGAGTCGTGGACTTCGAGAGAAAGACGCCACAGGTCTTTCGAGAATTGAATGGCGCCACGAACAAGGAAACGAACGCCAAGGCGCGCGACAACTGCAGAAGTAGCCGCGTCGACGGGGACATTGAGGCCAGCCGAGGTCGGTAACACATCCACTCCCTGGAGGTTTCCCAGCCGAGAGACCAGGGCGTCGGCGATCCCAAGGCAAAGGCCACGGTCATCGGCCGCACCACCGACAAGCGCTAGAGGCAACACGGCGAGCGAAGTGCGCTCAGTCCAGGCCTCGACTGGACCGGAAGCCGAAGCACGGGCCGAGGCGTGACCGATGTTGGAACGATGGTGAAGCTGATCGATGACGCGAACCGGCCCGACGAAGCGATAGCCTTTCCCAACCACGGTTTCGAGATACCGGGGTTTGTCCGAGTTGTCGCCGAGAGCCGTGCGAAGCTTGCGGACGATGTTATTGATGTTGTGCTCGGTATCGATGAAAAGGCCGGAGCCCCAGAGCCTGGAGACAATTTCTTCGCGAGAAACAAGCTGATCGCGGCGGCCCACCAGGAAAATCAGAAGCTCCATGGGCTTTTTCTCGAGTTTGACGCGGCGGCCGGAACGGCGAAGCTCGTAGCGGCCAAGGTCCAGCTCCATGGAGGCGATCGATGATTTGGAGGGCGGCATACGGGAATGGGAGCATTATCCCCTAAATTCAATGACTTGCGACGATAGAAAAAAGATATACGAAGGTGAGGCGCTCCTCATTGAAACAACAACGATCGAGGACGAAGATTGCTCGCAGATGATGATTTGCAGGCCCAGGCTCAAGAGGCCAAATCTAAAAAACAGGAATGAGGCAAAAGATGAGACGGAAACTTTTCGTGATTTTGGGAGCGGCTGGACTGGCAGTATTGGTTGGCCGGTTTGCAGGGAGCGCCGTGCACGCGGAGGGTCACGCGAAAACCGCATTCACACCGGAGGCAATGCAATGGGTTAGCGCGCCGCCGCAACTAGCAGCGGGCGCGCAGCTCACGGTGCTGGAGGGCGATCCAGGGGCAAACAGCGGAGACTTCACGGTGCGTTTGAAGATGCCCAGCGGATACCGCATTGCGCCCCACTGGCATCCGCATCGCGAGAACGTGACGGTCCTTTCCGGAACGTTCAAAGTCGGGATGGGAGACAGCTTCGACACGGCCAAAATGGGTGCGTTCCCGGCCGGGAGCTTTGCCTACCTTGACCCCGACATGCACCACTATGCCATGGCAGAGGGAGAGGTTGTGGTGCAGGTTCACGGCGCATCGCCCTTCCAGATCAATTACGTTCACCCTGACGACGACCCAAGCCGGAGAAACTAGGACTAGTCGCCGAGCCTCATTGCCACTGTTTCCAATGGCCACGCGCGACCCTATTACGAAATCGGCCGAGACATTTCGTATTCGAGGATGGCGGGATCGTTCGGGTAGGGTTGCGCATCACCGGTGCGCGTGAATCCTAAACGCTCATAGAAACGGATTGCGGGTTCGTTGTGCGAAGTGACGAGCAGGAGTAGAGTACGGGCATTTCGCGAGACCGCGCCCACTCGAGAACTGCATCGACCAGAAGGCGGCCGACGCCGCGGCGACGGTGGGTTG
>Ga0187778_10000459_pt1 | contig 28962 bp, 36 predicted proteins | sample 1015_Q2_SP5_20_M_FD_132418 | JGI IMG/M metagenome (GOLD analysis project Ga0187778, IMG submission 132418) | Tropical peat soil microbial communities from peatlands in Department of Meta, Colombia - 1015_Q2_SP5_20_MG | ecosystem: Environmental > Terrestrial > Soil > Wetlands > Peat | place... | reverse complement strand
TACGAATAACACAACAAACTTCTTCATCGTTTATCCTCCCTTATTGTTAGGTTTCGTCCCGGATGAACCGAAACTTCGCTGACTTCTTAAGATGTAAAACTATAAGATGATTCTGAAACGATGGTGCGTTGTTGCCGAGTTGCTGCTTGGGTTAAGAGACCGCTTTCATCCCTCCTTTCATTATAAAATTTTTATTCGAATTCCGCGAAACGAACGATCGGATCTATCGAACATGAATGAATGCCGTGGTGCGAGTTCATATGGTGTGTTTCGATGAGCGCAGTCGCCGATGAAAAAGCGCGCTTCAGCGGCTCTTTCGCCGTCAAAAGAGAAAAGACATGAGTGACACGGGGAGTTGATAGTGGATATCTTCATAGATCTTTCAATCGTCTGGATCTACCACTATTACGTGCTCTAAGGACTATTCAATGTGCGTTTAGCAAAAAGGGATTACCGCTGAAAATGGTTGAAACACAGCCAAAATATAGCAAAGTCGTATATTCAAGTCAAGAATTTTCTACTAGATATAAAATTGTAATTATCAAGTTGCTATTTAATGAAACTGTATGAAACGCCGAATGCGCTGAGGCTTTCCACAGCGGTCATCGTGGTAATTCATTGCAAATTGAAAGGAAAAACCTCTTGGGAAAGGTGGCAATCATCGGGGGATTTTGTGTTTTCGATAACGTCTTTGGGTTAAAAATCCATACTTTGGCAACCAATGAAAAGGGCATATACTTTAATACTAAAATATTCCTTCGCGCTGCTCAAAGCGCAATCGAGCAAGGTGCCAGGACCAATCGTCACCAGGGAGCGGCGGCATCCAGCACGAGGACGTTCTTAAAGAGATTTCTTCTCGCCGTTGTCAGTCCCGGCCGCATACTGGTAATAGGTATGCACCCCAAGTTTTAACAGACCTTTTTCAATCAGGCTCTTGGCTGATTCCGCTATCCTCGGGTCAAATTGCATCCCCGATTCCCGTGCCAGCTCCTGGAGCACCTCCTGGCCAGAAATCATGCTTCGGTACGGCCTCTCCGACAGCATGGCATCAATGGTGTCCGCAACATTGAGCACCCTCGCTGCGAGCGTGATCTCCTCACCTGCGAGACCCTGAGGATAGCCCTTTCCGTCGTACCGCTCATGGTGCTGATAGACCGCGTTGATGATCTCTGGAGCAAATCCGATTGGTTCGAGGATCCTGATCCCGTGGGCAGGGTGGTCTTTCATGATGTCGAACTCCTCATGGTTAAGGTGACCGGGCTTGCTGATGATCCGTTCGCTGATGCCGATCTTGCCGACGTCGTGCAGGATGGCGGCGATGTGCATCTCCTCGAGCTGCGAGGGGGTCATGCCGATGTCGCGTGCGATCGCTACCGCGTACCTGGCAACATTCGTTGAGTGCCACCGGGTGTAGGGGTCCTTGGCCTCTACCGCCGCCACGAGCGCCTGTACCGTCCGGAAATAGTTTTCGCGCAGGTCTTCGAAGAGCGAGGCGTTCTCCATGGCGGTCACCACCTGGCTCGACAGAATGAGGACGATCTGCAGGTCGCTTGTCGTGAAAGGAGTGCCGGAGAATTTGCTCACGTTGAGCACACCGAACATCTTGTTCTTGCCGATGAGGGGGACGGACATGGAGGAAGCAGGCATGTCCTCAAGATTTATGACAGCCATGACCTCCGGGTCAGGATGTTTTCCCGCTGAAATGATGAGCGGCTTGCGATGTTTGAGCACCATGCCGGAAACGCCCTCGCCGCACCTGCGCCGGGCCTTCAAGGCCATATCCGCGGGCAATCCGTGAGAAGCCCGGATGAGCAGGTCCCCGCTCGGCTCGTCGATGAGCATCAGGGAGACCCGATCCACGGAGAACTCCTCAACGAGGACCTCGGTAATGATCTTGAACAGATGCGCAAGATCGATTTCGGTGACGAGCAACTTGCTGATCTCGAACAGGGGAATGAGCGCTTTAAGCCGGATGTTTTCCTTCTGGAGCGTGCTGCGCGTCACGGCACGGTTCACGGCGCCGAGCAGTTCGTCCTGGGTGAACGGCTTGAGCAAAAAACCGTCCACACCGCGCATCAGGGACTCGATAGCGGTATCGAGCGTCCCGTGTCCCGTGATGAATACCGTCACGATATCCTGGCTCAGCTGTTTCACCCGCTCAAAGAGTTCGAGCCCGTCCATTTCCGGCATCTTGATATCCGTAATGAGCAGGTCAATATCGCTGCGACCAAGCTCTTCGAGCGCCGCCATCCCGTCTGAGATCGTGGTCACCTGGTACCCTTCAGTAGTCAAGACATCGTAGCACAGGTCTCTAACTATGACCTCGTCGTCGACGACAAGTATTTTTTCGCCCGCCATGGGATCTCCTTACGTATGACCGCCGAGCTGCATCACGCCGGCAAGAGCACGCGGAATGTGGATCCTTCCCCGACCTTGCTCTCAACCTCAATATGTCCACCGTGATGCCGGATGATCATATAGCTGATCGAGAGTCCGAGGCCTGTTACGTAACCTTCAAGCCGCGTCGTAAAAAAGGGGTCGAATATCTTGTCGAGCTGCGTCTCGGGGATACCGATACCGGTGTCGCCGAATTCCAGCGCCACGAATTTGCCTCCGGACATGTCCGTTTCGCGCCGACAGCGGATCGTGAGGCTGCCGCCACCCGGCATGGCGAAGTAGGCGTTGTCGATGATGTGAACGAATGCCTGCTTCATTTCATCCGCATCCAATGCCACGGCGGGAATACCTTCAGGGATGTCCACGACAATATTCACGTTGTTCGGCCTGGCCTGGCTTTTCACGAGGTCCAGCGTCTCCTTAATGAGGGCGCCGATATCGGTTTTTACGAGCCTCGGCGGCCTCATCCGGACGAAGTCGAGCAGACTCTTGAGTATTTCCCGTGCGCGAAGCGTCTCCCGCTCTATCGTCTTCAAAAGCTCTTTCTTCTCAGCCGGGATATCATCGGACTTGATAAGCAGCCCCGTATACCCCATAACCTCGTTAAGGGGGCTGCTCACCTCGTAGACAATGTTGGCAGCGACTTCACTGATGGCCGCGATCTTGGCGCTCTGCACCAGCTGTCTCTGGGACCGGTGAAGATTCCGGGTCATGGCGTTGAACGCCTCGCCGAGTTCCCTGAACTCGCTTTCTGTGGTATCGCTGATGTCCACGCGGGGCTCCAGCTCTCCTCGGGAAATACGCCTGGTCGCCTCGAGCAGCATTCGTAGCCGCCGATCGAGGCTTTTCGCGATGATATAGGCAGCACTGACGGACAGGAAGAGACCGACGAGAACCGTGACATACAGGATGACCCGGACCTCCCGTATCGTGGCCATCGTCTCCTGTGTCTTCTGCTGCAGCCGGACATTGGCGGTGAAGGCCATCCCCTGGGTCACGGCAATGATCTCCTGGCCGAGGTCCTGCGCCCTTCGTTCAAGCTCGTCGATCCTTCCTGCATTCGCCGAGGCCGTGACCAAACGGCTTACGGCGGTCTTGTAATCATTCTCCAGGTCTCGCATCCCCTGCAGACCCTGCGTAAGCTCTGGCGAATGATGGCATCCCGTGCAGGAGTCCATGATCTTTTCCATTTCCCGCATACTGGCCATCAGCACGTCCACATCCGCGCCGCTTTGTACCTTGGTGCGGGTAACATGGGACTGGACCTGCTGCACATGGATGATGAGGTCTTCGCGGAGGATCTCAACTTGATGGAGCAAGAACAGTTTGTCCATCCGTTGCGTGGTCTCCGTGATGTACAATGCGGCTATAAGGCTACCCATCAGGAAAACGAAGAGGGGAAGGCCAAAGCCCAGAAGAATTCGTTTTTTCATGCAGTTCTCGTGTTTTTCGCCGTTTCTGCCGGCTCAGGCTTAAAGAAGCGCTGCTGAGCACCGCAATATCCGCCTGGTAATGCCGGCAGTGAAATCACTTCAAACACTAACATACGGGCAATCTTAATATATCGTTGGTACGCGAATTATTCAACTATTATTCGCTAAGCGGCAGCATACAGCATGCGCCTCTTATCACCGTCCTTTAGTGACGGTGCTTTAGGCGCATTAAGGTAAAAGCAATAAAAAAGGCAAGGGGCAACCCTTGCCTATGAATTCATGTCGTTCATTGTAAGAGACTGATTGATGGCCTGTTCCAATCGATCATGGCCCGACTGCCCGAATCACAAGTCAGTCACGTGCGTTCTGTATGTTTCCGGCTACTAGGTCTTTGACTTTTCCGACCCCTTTGCAGCGGCCGATTCTTTTTGCTGACGCTCCACGAGCTCGATAACCGCCATGGGAGCAGCGTCTCCTGCCCTGTTGCGCGTCGGGACGATCCTCGTGTAGCCGCCGTTGCGGGAGGCAAAACGCGGCGCGATTTGAGTAAATAGTCCGTTGACCACGGTCTCATCATGGATGAAGCTGAGCGCCTGACGCCTCGCGTGCAGGTCTCCACGCTTTGCGAGCGTGATCATCTTTTCAGCCAGCGGCCGGATCTCCTTGGCCTTGGCAGCGGTTGTCTCTATCTTTTCATTCTTGAGCAGCGAGGTAACAAGCGTCCTGAGCAGCTGCTTCCGATGCCCGGAGTCTCTCCCAAACTGCCTGCCTGCACATCCGTGTCTCATTTCAGCATCCTTACCCTACCCAATAGATTTTTACGCCTCACTCGGTTTTTCCGCCAAAAGCCTTCTGGCTTCGGTAACGATTTTATCGTCTACCTTCATCCCGAGGCCAAGTCCCATCTCAGCAAGGATCTCTTTGATCTCGTTGAGCGATTTCCTGCCAAAATTTTTTGTCTTGAGCATCTCACTTTCGGTCTTCTGCACCATTTCCGCGATGGTCTCTATCCCCGCGTTCTTAAGGCAGTTTGCGGCCCGTACCGAAAGCTCCAGCTCATTGACGCTGCGGAGAAGGTTCTCGTTGAACGATGGGGTCCTCTTGATTTCCTCTTCCATCGTCGGCGCCTCTTCCTCTTCTTCGGGCAGGTGAATGAAAATGGATAGATGGTCCTTCAGAAGTTTGGCCGCATGCGCCACGGCGTCATCCGGTCTGATGCTGCCGTCGGTCGACACCTCCAGAACAAGCTTATCGTAATCTGTCTCCTGCCCCACCCTGGCGTTCTCGACCTTGAAATTCACTTTTCTGATGGGAGAGAAGACCGAGTCAATCGGAATGACTCCTATGGGCTGCCCCGCCTCCTTGTTCCTGTCCGAGGGAACATATCCCCTTCCGCGGCGTGCTCGCATTTCAACTTCAAGCTTGCCGTTTTTGTCGATTGTGGCTATATGGAGATCGGGATTCAGGATTTCCACTTCTGCATCGGCTTCGATATCTTTGGCTGTTACCTCACCCGGGCCCTTCGCCTTGAGTGCTAATGTTTTGGGTTTGTCCGTATGGAGCTTCAGCCGGACTTCTTTAAGGTTTAAAATAAGGTCCGTCGTGTCTTCGATGACGCCCGGAATGCTTGAGAATTCGTGCTGGACGCCAAGAATTCTCAGCGAGGTGATTGCTGACCCCTCAAGCGATGACAGAAGAACACGGCGTAAAGAATTACCCAAGGTCGTCCCGAAGCCCCGCTCTAACGGCTCTGCCGTGAACTTCCCGAACGTGTCGGTGATTTTCTTAGGATCATATTGAAGCTTTTTGGGCATCTGGAAGTCTTTCGCTTTTTTAAGCATGTATCCTCCATAACGGAGTGAATATCTTTTTATCCGGCCATGCACACCGCGCAGCGGGCGCGGCCATTATGATATGCTGACCTGCGGTGCAGTAGAAGCGATGCTGCCGACTACGGTGCTCTTTAGGTCACTTTGAATACAATTCGACAACGAGCTGCTCTTTTACGGTAGGCAGTGTGCACTCATCCCGTGCCGGCAAACCGAGAACCTTCCCCTTGAACTGTGCCTTGTCGATCTCCAGCCATGAGGGGAATCCGCGTTTCTCCACCGCCGCAAGGGTCTGTTGGATCTGGGCGATGCTTCTGCTCTTTTCACGCAGCTCCACCACATCTCCCGCTTTCAGCAGGTATGACGGGATGTTCACTTTCTTTCCGTTCACGAGCATATGACCGTGGCGCACCAATTGCCGCGCTTCCTTCTTGGACCCGGCAAAACCCATGCGCTGAATGACGTTATCAAGCCTTCTCTCAAGGAGCTGGAGAAGGTTGTCGCCGGTAATGCCTTTCATCCTCTCGGCCTTCTCGAAATAGCCGCGGAACTGGCGCTCGAGCACGCCGTAGACGCGCCGGATCTTCTGCTTTTCCCTGAGCTGAACGCTGTACTCAGATTGCTTGATCCTCGCCTGGCCATGTTGCCCCGGCGGATAGCTCCTCCTGGTAATTCCGCATTTATCCGTATAGCAGCGCTCGGCTTTCAGAAAGAGTTTGATGCCCTCTCTCCTGCAGAGCTTGCAGACTGATCCTATATACCTTGCCAAGTGATTCCTCCTGTGACGGCCGTGTTCCTAAACCCTTCTCCGCTTCGGCGGCCTGCATCCGTTATGCGGGATGGGTGTTACATCCTTGATTGCAACAATTTCAAGGCCGGCGGCCTGAATCGACCTGATGGCCGACTCCCGGCCCGTACCCGGGCCCTTGACATATACCTCAACCTGCTTCATGCCGTGCTCCATGGCCTTCTTCGCAGCCGATTCCGCTGCCAGCTGAGAGGCAAAGGGCGTGCTCTTTCTTGATCCCTTGAATCCCTTGTTGCCGGCGCTTGACCAAGTGATCACGTTTCCCGCCGCATCAGTGATGGTCACGATCGTATTGTTGAACGACGCATGAATATGCGCAATGCCGTTGGCCACATTCTTTTTTTCTTTCCCCTTCTTGGCCATCTTTCCTCCTCATTATATGCTAAAGCGACTTCAGGAGCTTCCGCGAACGGTCCGCGGGTCCGTTCGCTGCCTACTTCTTTGCCAGGCCTTTTTTCTTGCCTCTGCCTGACATCGCAGACTTCTTCGGTCCTTTTCTCGTCCTTGCGTTCGTCCTCGTACGCTGTCCGCGTGCCGGCAATCCCTTCCTATGACGGAGCCCGCGATAGCTGCCGATGTCCATCAACCGCTTGATGTGCATCGTCACGTCTCTGCGGAGATCTCCTTCAACAGTATAGTCGCGATCGATAATGGTGCGGATCTTGACGATATCGGATTCCGTCAGGTTCCCGCTCTTGGTATTGGGATCGACCCCTGCTTCCGTTAAAATCGTCTTCGCAGAAGTCGGCCCTATCCCGTAAATGTAGGTGAGCCCGATCTCTATTTTTTTGTCCTTTGGCAGATCAACACCGGCAATTCGCGCCACATTTCCTCCTCATAAAGCTCATAGCTCTCGGCCCGTCGTTTATGGTATGCGGGTTTGCATCAATGAACGATGAGCACACGACACAACTTATCCCTGACGCTGTTTATGACGTGCATTCTCGCAAATCACGCGTACTATCCCTTTACGGCGGATTATGGAACATTTGGGACATATTTTCCGTACAGATGAGCGAACTTTCATAGGTCTTTCTTCCGTTCTCCGTGCAATCTATTCTTCCACGATACCCAGAGGATTGCGCTGCTACTTGAACCGGTAGGTGATTCTGCCTCTCGTCAGATCATAGGGACTCAGTTCCACGGTTACCTTGTCTCCTGGGAGTATCTTTATGAAATGCATACGCATCTTCCCGGATATGTGAGCCAGTATCTTATGTCCGTTCTCTATCTCAACACGAAACATGGCGTTGGGGAGCGTTTCCAGGACCGTACCCTGTACTTCTATGGAATCTTCTTTCGCCATATCCTGACTTTCATTGCATTCTGCCTTTCGGCAAGACACGCATACCGAAAACACTTATCTTCTCGAAAGGATCCACGGCCCATCGGGCAACACAGCCACGGTATGCTCAAAATGAGCAGAAAGGCTCCCGTCTGCCGTAACGGCCGTCCAGCTGTCTTCCTTGACCACCGTTGCGCTGCCGCCGATGTTCACCATCGGTTCGATTGCGAACACCATACCTGGTCTTATTCTGAGACCCTGACCCCGTTCACCGAAGTTCGGTATCTGCGGCTCTTCATGCAGGCTACTTCCAATGCCATGGCCGACAAACTCGCGGACCACGGAATAGCCGTGGGATTCCACGTAACTCTGCACAGCATGTGAAATATCGTAAAGCCTGTTCCCTGCCTTTGCCTCTGCAATCGCCCTCGAGAGGGATTCCTCTGTCACCTTGATCAGTAGTCCCGCCTCAGGTGAGACCTCGCCGACGGGAAGCGTGACAGCTGCGTCCCCGTAGAAGCCGTCAACAATTGCGCCTACATCTATGCTGATAATATCACCAGGCCTGAGAATGACCTCCCTGGAGGGTATCCCATGCACGACCTGGCTGTTCACCGAAGTACAGAGCGTCTTTGGATAACCGCGGTAACCCTTAAATGCCGGTCGTGCCCCGGCCTTCACAATTGAGCGTTCAGCGAACTCATCCAGCGCTTGGGTGTTCACACCGGGCCGTACAAGCTCCCGTATGCCTTCAAGAACGTCTGCAACAACAAGACAGGCGGCCCGTATCTTTTCAATCTCCTGAAGGGACTTGAGAATAACCATTCCCCACCCTGGTCCTGTTATCGTCTGCCTTTGATCGAAACGCCCTTCAGGAAACCTCCATAGTGTCTCTGAATCAGATGCGACTCGATCTGCGATACGGTATCGAGCGCGACCCCTATCACAATCAGCAGCGATGTCCCGCCAAAATAAAACGGTACGTTAAATCCTTTATAAAATATATCCGGGAGAACGCAGACCGCGGACAGATACAACGCGCCACCGAGCGTAATGCGAGTGAGCACGCGGTACAGGTAGTCCGATGTTTTCTTCCCCGGCCTGATGCCCGGGATGAATCCGCCATATTTTTTTAGATTATCGGCTATATCTACCGGGTTGAATACGATCGCCGTATAGAAGTATGAAAAGAATATGATCATCAAAACATAGACGGTCGTATAGAGCGGCTTTCCCGGGGAAAGCTGCTGTGCAATCGATTGAATCCAACCTACCTGTGCGAAGCCCGCGATCGTCGCCGGGAACAACAGAATCGAGGACGCAAAAATGGGAGGAATCACCCCTGAGGAATTGATCTTGAGCGGCAGATGTGTGCTCTGCCCCTTGTAGATCTTCCTTCCGACCATCCGCTGGGCATACTGGACCGCTATCTTCCTCTGTCCACGTTCCATAACAATTATGGCGGCCACTACCGAAATAATCAACGCGATGATAATGAAGATCATGAAATACGGGATTTCGCCGGATCTCACGAGCCCGATGGTGTTGCCGACTGCGTTGGGGAATCTGGCCACAATGCCCGCAAAAATGATCAGGGAGATCCCGTTGCCAATTCCGCGTTCGGTGATCTGCTCGCCAAGCCACATGATGAAGGTGGTCCCTGCGGTAAGCGTGATCATCGTGAGGAGTCGGAACGACCACCCCGTTGATTCCACGAATGCTCCGTTACCCATTTTCTCGATGCCGACCGCCATCCAAAAAGACTGAAAGGCCGAGATCAGCACCGTGCCGTACCGGGTATATTCAGTGATCTTTTTACGGCCCGCCTCGCCCTCTTTTGCCAGCGCCTGAAGTCGCGGGATAACGACGGTAAGAAGCTGGAGAACGATTGAGGCGGTGATATACGGCATGATACCGAGCGCGAATATCGTGACCCGGGATAGTGCGCCGCCCGAAAACATGTCAAAAAAGCCCATCAGGCCGGAAGCAGCTTGATGGAGGTACTGGCTCAGTGCTTCTCCCTTAACCCCCGGCGTCGGGACATGTGCGCCAACACGATAGACCCCGAGCATCATGAGAGTGAATAATATGCGCTTCCTGAGCTCAGGGATATTGAATATGTTCTGCAAGCCGGCGAACACGAGCTAGATCACCTCGACCTTCCCGCCTGCGGCCTGTATTTTATCGAGAGCGCTTTTGCTGAACTTATGCGCGCGCACAGTGAGCTTGGTCTTGAGCTCACCCATTCCAAGCACCTTTACCCCCGCCTTCATATCCTTGATCAGCCCGTTCTGCTTGAGCGCCTCGGGGGTAATAGGATCGGGACCTGCCATCTTTTCAAGATCGCGGAGGTTCACGACGGCATATTCCTTGCGGAATTTGTTCGTAAAGCCTCTCTTCGGGATCCTGCGCTGGAGAGGCATCTGTCCGCCTTCAAAACCAGCGGGCTTTACGCCGCCCGAACGCGCCTTCTGGCCCTTGTGTCCCTTAGTCGAGGTCTTGCCGTGGCCTGAACCAACCCCTCGTCCCACCCTTTTTGCTTTTTTTGTTGCGCCTTTTGCAGGCTTCAGTTCTTCTAATCTCATAATTGACTCGCAACCGTATACTCATTCATTATTTTAAGATGCCACATTATAAAAGTCACGCTTCCTCTACCCTGACCAGGTGAGAAACTTTATTGACCATCCCGCGGATCTGCGGCGTATCGACACGCACGACGGAATGGTTCAGCTTCCTGAGGCCTAGTCCGACCAGAACAGTTTTATGTTTCCCCGGGCGAGCGATGGCGCTTTTCACTAAGGTAATTTTGATTTTTTTCGGATCGGATTTCGCCATGCTTATCCAAGCTCCTCTACGGGTCTGCCCCGGAGCGCAGCCACCTGTTCTTTGCTCTTCAGTCTGGTCAATCCATTAATCGTGGCACTGACGACGTTATGCGGATTGCTGGAACCCAGGGATTTACAGAGAACGTTTCTGATGCCGGCAACTTCGAGCACCGACCTGCTCGCTCCGCCCGCGATCAATCCCGTACCCTCTGATGCCGGCTTCAGCAACACCTTGCCCGCGCCGTAACGGCCGAGGATTTCATGGGGGATTGTGTCGCCCTTCAGCGATATCTGAAACATGCTCTTCTTGGCCCGTTCTACCGCCTTCTTGATGGCTACCGGCGCCTCTGCCGCCTTGCCCTTCCCTACGCCGACTTTTCCTTTGCCGTCGCCCACGACGACGAGGGCGCTGAAGTTAAACCGTTTCCCCCCCTTGACCACCTTAGCTACACGGTTCAAGTAGACCAGTTTATCTTTCAGGCCGTCGCCCTCTTCTGCATCTTTCTGATATCTCTCTGCCAATGCCGCCTCCGAAATAAATGCCGTGACTAAAAATTCAGACCCTTTTCGCGTGCCGCGTCCGCAAGCGCCTTGACACAGCCGTGATACTGGTATCCGCCGCGGTCAAACACCACGTCTTTGATATTCTTGCCCAGTGCCCGCTCCGCGATGTTTGCGCCCACCTTCTTGGCTGCGGCCACGTTCCCGCAGTGCTTCAGACCGGCGTGAACGTCCTTCTCAGCCGAAGATGCGGCAATGATGGTCTTGCCGTTCGCATCATCGATAAGCTGGGCGTAGATATGGCTCAGGCTCCTGAAAACGCTCAACCTCGGTTTCGTCGGCGTGCCGAATACCTTTCTGCGTATTCGTTCATGCCTTCTCTGTCTGGCTTTTACTTTGCTGTGTGCCACAATCACTCTCCATCATGAAATCAGTTCATGGCTCTCTGCCTGGAGCTGCTCATGAAAGAACCATGAGCCGCCGGCGAGGAGCGTTCTACTTCCCGGTCTTGCCGGCCTTGCCTTCCTTGCGATGTACCACCTCGCCGCCGTACTTGATACCTTTGCCCTTGTATGGCTCCGGCTTCTTCAGGCTTCTCAGGTTCGCCGCTATCTGGCCTACAAGCTGCTTGTCGACACCCTTGAGTGTGATCTGCGTCTGTTTGGCGTCGACTGTTGCCTTGATCCCTTTGGGCAGGGGATACACGATGGGATGGGAGAACCCGAGGCTGAGCATCAGGTTTGTCCCTTGTGCCGCCGCTTTGAAACCGACGCCGGATATATCGAGAGTCTTTTCGTATCCCTTGCTAACCCCCGTCACCATATTAGCGATAAGATTTCTCGTTAATCCGTGCAATTCACGATAGATCTTCTGGTCTGACGGCCGCTCAACCTTGAGTTGGTTGTTTTCTTTTTTGACCGTCAGCTTCGGATCTACGCCCTGGCTGATCTCTCCCAACGGGCCTTTGATCGTTATTTTCCCGGTTTCGAGCTTTGCCTCGACTCCCGCGGGCATTTCTATAGGTTTCTTACCAACCCTTGACATTGTTGACAGCTCCTGCGCCTGATTGACGAATTCAATTGGCCAATTAATTACCACACATGGCAGATAACTTCTCCGCCCACGTTATCTTTCTTAGCCTGCTTGCCGGTCCGGATCCCTCTGGGCGTTGACAGAATGGCCGTCCCGAGCCCGCCCATTACCATGGGGATGGCATCGTTGCCAGTATACACCCTGCATCCGGGCCTGCTGACGCGCTTCAGGCCCTGGATGACCGGCATCTCGTCATCGGTATATTTGAGATACACTCGGATCAAACCCTGCCGGCGATCTTTCACCAGCTTCACGTTCTTAACATAACCTTCATCCTTCAGGATCTTCGCTATCTCCACCTTAAGCTTCGATGAAGGGATGTCCACTTTTTCTTGCTTTGCCTTACTGGCATTGCGGATGCGCGTCAGCATATCCGCTATCGGATCGGTCATCATTGATTCGAACCCCTTTGGCTTACCAACTCGCCTTGATCACGCCCGGGATCTCTCCCTTGAGCGCCCTGTTTCTGAAGCAAATCCTGCACATGTCAAATTTTCTCAGATACCCCCGGGAGCGCCCGCATAGCGGACAGCGGTGGTATGCTCGCACCTTAAACTTCGATGGTCTCAATGCCTTCGCGATCAGGGACTTCTTTGCCATTATTCCTCCATACATCACACACGGCTGACCGAACTATTTTCTGTAAGGCATCCCCAAATGGCCGAGCAATGCCCTGCCCTCTTCATCGGTCTTCGCCGTCGTAACAATCACGATATCGAGCCCATGAATCGAATCGACTTTATCGATTTCGATCTCAGGGAAAATAACCTGCTCTTTGATTCCGATCGTGTAATTTCCTCTTCCGTCAAAAGACTTGGACGACACGCCCTTAAAGTCCCTGATACGCGGAAGCGCCGCGCTGATGAACCGGTCGAGGAATTCAAACATCCGTTCGCGCCTGAGGGTCACCATGCAGCCGATCGGCATTCCTTCCCTGAGCTTGAAGGTCGCAATGGACTTTTTGGCGCGGGTGATCACCGGCCGCTGTCCGGAGATCCGCCCCAGTTCATCGGCAGCATGGTCGAGTGCCTTGGCATTGCTGATCGCCTCGCCCATACCGACGTTGAGCACGACCTTCACCAGCTTCGGCGCCTGCATGGTGTTCTTATAGCTGAACTCTTTCATGAGAGCAGGAACGACGACATCATGGTACCGCTGTTTCAGCCTCGGTATCGGGATCTTTTCCGGAGCGATTTTCCCCGCTGCTGCCTCCGGTGCACCTTCAGCTGATTTGGCTCCTTTTTTTGATTCCTTTGGTGCAGCCTTCGGCTTTGCCGCCGCTTTCGCTGCCGGTGCCTTGGGCGCTGCTTTCCGCTGATCGTCGCTTTTGGTCTCTTTGGTCTCTTTGGTCTTGTCTTTTTTATCTGCCATATTTCTTTTTTCCTAATTTCACCGTTCTAGACACCCGCTACGCAAGAACCGCCGCGGTATCAATCAATCGTCGCGTTGCAGCTCTTACACACCCTGACACGCGTCCCGTCGCCCTGATCCCTCCGTGACACCGTCGTGGGCTTGTCGCATTTCGCGCAGATCAACCTCACATTCGAAGCGGAGAGGGGACTCTCTCTCTCCACGATGCCGCCCTGCCGAAGCTGCTGCGTAGGCCGCGTATGCCGCTTGATCATGTTCAGTCTTTCGACAAGGAGCCTGTTGGTGGCCGGATAGACCGCAATGACTCTGCCCCGCTTACCCTTCTCCTTGCCGGAGATTATCATCACATTATCGTTTTTCTTTATCTGCATTTTCCTGTATCCTGCTCTCGAGAGGCGTAATCGGCCCCATAATGTGCGCTATAATACTTCTGGTGCAAGTGATATGATCTTCATGAAGTTCTTCTTCCGAAGCTCTCTCGCCACGGGCCCGAAAATACGCGTCCCGATCGGCTCGTTCTGGTTGTTGATCAACACCGCCGCATTCCTGTCAAACTTGATGTATGACCCGTCCTGCCGCCGGACTTCCTTGGTCGTCCGGACGACAACAGCCTTGGCCACCGTGCCCTTCTTGACCTGCCCCTCGGGAATCGCCATTTTGATGGCAACGACGATCACGTCACCGAGAGTGGCATAACGTTTGCGCGTACCACCGAGCACCTTGATACACATTACTTTTTTTGCACCGGAGTTATCGGCAACATCCAGTACTGTCTGCTGCTGGATCATATCTCATCCTCAGGTAAGAATATCGTGTCACGTACTGCTATTGATTAGCCTTCTCGACGATTTCGAGAACCGTCCACCGCTTTTCCTTGGATAGAGGCCTGGTTTCTATGAACCTGACCACATCACCAACCTTGCACTCATTCTTTTCGTCATGGACCTTGAATTTCGTCGTGCGCTTTATGGTCTTGCTGTATCGCGCATGCGCGATACGCCTGGTGACCGCCAGCACCACCGTCTTGTCCATTTTGTCGCTGATGACCTGCCCGACATACGTCTTTCTTTTTTTAGACTCGTTAGACTCGCCCATACTTTTCCTTTAAGACCGTCTTCGTTCTCGCGATATCCTTACGCAGCAGCCTCAGGCGCATTGGATTCTCAATTTGCCCCATCGCCTGCTGCACCCTCAAGTTAAACATTTCTTTTTTTAGATCAGCCGCCTTGGCCAGGAGCTCTTCACTCGAGAGGTCCCTCAGATCTTTTGCACCTGTCTTCATATTTCAGCCTCCCGGGAAACGAATGTCGTCGCGATCGGCAGTTTGTAAGCGGCTAAACGAAATGCCTCTCTTGCAACAGCCTCGTCAACACCACCCATTTCATAGAGCACTCTGCCGGGTTTCACCACGGCAACCCAGTATTCCGGCGCCCCCTTGCCTTTCCCCATACGCGTTTCCGCCGGTTTCTTGGTGATCGGCTTGTCCGGGAATATCCGTATCCAGATCTTGCCGCCACGCTTGACATATCGGGTCATGGCGATACGGGCCGCCTCTATCTGTCTGCTCGATATCCAGCCCGGCTCGAGGACCTTGAGGCCGTACTCTCCATAGCTGACTTCCGCGCCCCGGTAAGCCGTGCCCCTCCTCCTGCCCTTGTGCATCTTTCTGTGTTTTACTCTTTTGGGTGCTAACATAATGACAGTCCTTTATTCCCGTGATGGTCACACAACAGCAGATGGGTCACGCTGCAACAGTCGGCGGCTGGAGCACATCACCCCGGTAAATCAAAACCTTGACGCCGATCTGGCCCATCGTGGTTTTGGCCTCAAAGAAGCCGTACTGGATATCGGCGCGCAACGTGTGGAGCGGCACTCGGCCTTCGCGGTACCACTCGGTACGTGCGATTTCCGCGCCCGCCAGTCTGCCCGCGCAGGTTATCTTGATCCCCAGGGCGCCCAACCGCAGAGCGGAAGTCACCGACTTCTTCATGGCCCTGCGGAACGCAATCCTGCGCTCGAGTTGGAGCGCTATATTTTCCGCTACCAGCTGAGCGTCCAGCTCGGGCCTCCGGATCTCTTGGATGTTGATGTACATCTGCTTGCCGGTCATAGCCTCGAGGTCCTTCTTAAGTTTATCGACCTCGGCCCCCTTTTTCCCGATAATGATGCCGGGCCGCGCCGTGTGTATGTTGATCTTTGCCTTCTGGCCTGCGCGCTCTATCTCAATCTTGGAAACACCGGCGTGCATGAGCCGCTCTTTCACGATCTTTCGGATCTTGATATCCTCGTGCAGGAGCGACGCGTAACTTTTCTGCGAAAACCAGCGGGAATCCCATGTTTTTATAATCCCGAGCCGAAGCCCGACCGGATGAACCTTCTGTCCCATTATGCCTCCAAAATGATAGCTACGCTGAGAGCACCAGCGTTATATGGCTGGTCCTTTTTCTAATCACATTCCCACGCCCCATCGCGCGGGCCCTCATGCGTTTCATCGTAACGCCTTGATTAACATACGCCTTCGTTACTTTGAGCGTATCCAGGTCTCCCACTTTTTTCTGCTCGGCGTTCGCTACAGCCGAATCCAAGAGCTTTTTGACGATCCGCGCTGCGTGGAGCGGCGTGAAGGTGAGGATATTGATGGCATCTCCAACCATCTTGCCCCGGATGAGATCTACGACCTGCCTCGCCTTGCGCGGCGTAATTCGTATATGTCTGATTGTTGCGCTTGCTTCCATGTGCTAACCTCGCTCTCCATGCGCGGCGTGTGCTACGGCTTCGGAGCGCTTGCCTTTTCCGCGGCCTTTGACCCGCCATGGGCCTTAAATATCCGGGTCGGAGAAAATTCGCCGAGCTTGTGACCGACCATGTTCTCGGTGATATACACCGGAATAAACTTCTTGCCGTTGTGCACTGCCATGGTGTGTCCCACAAATTCTGGTGTAATCGTTGACCGTCGAGACCACGTCTTCACAATCTTCTTTTCCCCCGATGCGTTCATGGCCTCTATTTTTTTCATAAGGCTCTCATCGATAAAAGGGCCTTTTTTAACTGATCTGGGCACCGTACCCTCCGTTTATAGCAAACTACCTGCTCTTGGTCCTTCTCGAAATAATGTACTTGCTTGTAGTCTTGTTGTGCCTCGTCTTCTTCCCGTCGGGGAGACCCCACGGTGAGCAGCCCGGCCTGCCGCCCGAGGACTTGCCTTCCCCGCCGCCGAGCGGGTGATCAACGGGGTTCATGGCAACGCCGCGAACCCGCGGTCTCATGCCCATCCATCGAGCTCTGCCCGCCTTGCCGATACTTATGTTTTCATGGTCCAAATTCCCGACCTGTCCTACGGTCGCCATGCACTCTGAACGGACCATGCGTACCTCGCCGGAGTTGAGCCTCAACGTCGCATATTCGCCTTCACGCGCGAGCAGCTGTACCGATGAGCCGGCGCTCCTGGCAAGCTGCCCGCCAGCGCCCTTCTTGAGCTCAACATTATGAAGAATGGTACCGACCGGGATCGACGTGATGGGAAGAGCATTGCCGGGCCTGATATCCGCATTAGGACCGGACATGACGCTGTCGCCGACCTTTAACCCCACCGGAGCAATGATGTAGCGCTTCTCGCCGTCAACGTAGTGGAGGAGCGCAATCCTTGCCGAACGGTTGGGATCATACTCGATATGCGCCACCGTTGCCGGAATCCCAGACTTATCGCGCCTGAAGTCGACGATCCTGTATTTTTTCTTGTGCCAGCCGCCCCGGTACCGCACGGTTATCTTCCCACGGTTGTTTCTGCCGCCACTCTGGCTGGTCTTGACAACCAGCGATTTTTCCGGCGTACTCCTCGTCACTTCTTCAAACGTCGATGTGGTCTGAAACCGCCTTCCAGGGGAAGTTGGATTATAGGTCTTTACCGGCATTTAAGCACCCTCAAAAATATCAATTTTCTCGCCGGGCTTGAGCGTGACGTAGGCTTTCTTCCAGTCCGACCGGCGACCGAGCCGCTGCCCCATACGCTTCTTTTTGCCCGCACTCTTTACCGTCGTAACATCCGACACTTTGACCTTGAAGATGCCTTCAATCGCCTTCCGCACTTCAACTTTATTGGCGTCGGTCCTCACTTCGAAGGTCAGTACATTATTTTTTTCCTTGAGCCTCGTGCCCTTTTCGGTGATCCGTGGCACTCGAATCACATCGTAAAAATCTGTTGTCATTTCCCGTACTCCTCCTGCAGGGCGTCCAAGGCATCCTGTGTCGTAATGAGGTGCCGGTACTTGAGGACGTCATAGACATTGATGTTTGCCAACCTGAGCACCTTTACCGTCGGGATGTTCCGGGCGGCCAGGGTCAGATTTTCATTTTTTGCCTTAATGAGCACAAGGACGTTTTCCTGGACCCCGAGGTTCGCGAGCAGGGACGATGCGAGCTTAGTCCTGGGTTCTGCGATATCCAACGAGTCCACGAGAATCAACTTGTTCTCGTTGATTTTTGATGCAAGGGCTTCAACGAGGGCAGCACGTTTCGCCTTCTTCGGGAGAGAATAGGAATAATCTCTCGGCATCGGACCGAACACCGTGCCGCCATGCCTCCAGAGCGGCGACCGGCTGCTCCCGGCGCGTGCTCTGCCAGTGCCCTTCTGCTTCCATGGTTTTTTACCGCCGCCACTGACGAGCGCTTTGTTCTTCGTCGATGCCGTACCAGCTCTTCTGTTCGCAAGCTGATTCACAACAGCGGCGTGGACAAGGTGGGATCGTACTTCTGCCGAAAACACTCCTGGAAGCTCGACGTCCCTTACTTTTTTGTTGTTTTGGTCAACCATTACGACTGATGGCATTTCAGTTGGTCCCCTATTTCGTCTTAATCGGCCTTATAGATAAGCAGTAATCCATTTTCGCCGCCTGGCACCGCTCCGCGTACGAACAGCAAATTCTGGTCCGGCCGAACATCGACAATCTCCAAATTCTTAATCGTTACCGTGGCGGCCCCCATATGTCCCGGGAGCTTCTTGCCGGGCCATACCCGAGAGGGCCAGGCGCTGGAACCAATCGAACCCGGCGCCCTGTTGAACATGGAGCCGTGACCACCGGGTCCGCCTGCGAATTTGTGTCTTTTCATGACGCCCGCAAAACCTTTCCCCTTGCTGACGCCGCTGACGGCGATCAGCTCGCCTTTTTTGAAAATATCGACGGTTACGACCTGCCCCTGCTCAAACTCTCCGGTGCGAAATTCACGAAGAACCCGATGCGGCTGTACATTCGACTTTTTAAAGTGACCGGCGACCGGCTTGGTCACGCGCTTCTGTTTCTTCTCCTCTTCAAAGGCAAGCTGAACCGACTCGTAGCCGTCTTTTTCTGCGGTCTTTTTCTGGACTACCGTGCACGGGCCCGCCTGTATCACGGTAACCGGAATCAGCTCCCCGCCGCTGAAGTGCTGGCTCATGCCTATCTTTTTCCCGATAATTCCCTTGTTCATTTCGCATCCCTTCACCGCGAGCGGGCTTCAATTCTTACCGAATGCGCCGAGCTTTGGCGGTTGTTTTCAGAACGGCTACAGCTTGATCTCCACGTCAACGCCGGCAGCAAGATCAAGCTTCATGAGCGCATCAACGGTCTGCGGAGTGGGATCCAGAATGTCCATCAGCCGCTTGTGCGTCCTGATTTCGAACTGCTCCCTGGACTTCTTATCAACGTGAGGAGAGCGGAGTACTGTCCATCGGTTGATCCGGGTCGGCAACGGAATGGGACCAGACACCTTGGCGCCTGTCCTCTTAGCCGTATCCATGATTTCTACCGCGGACTGATCGAGCAGTCTGTGGTCGTATCCCTTTAATCGTATCCTGATCTTTTGTGTCACGTGCAATCCCTTCTCTTTTTACTCGATAACTTCGGTGATGACTCCGGCGCCCACCGTCCTGCCGCCCTCGCGGATCGCGAACCGCAACTCCTTGTCCATCGCGATCGGGGTGATCAGCTCCACCGTGCAGCCCATGTTGTCACCCGGCATCACCATCTCCACTCCCTCGGCAAGCTTCACCACCCCCGTCACGTCCGTCGTCCGGAAGTAGAACTGGGGACGGTAGCCGTTGAAGAACGGCGTATGGCGGCCACCCTCTTCCTTTGTCAGAATGTACGCCTCGGCCTTGAACTTGGTGTGCGGCGTGATGCTTCCCGGCTTGGCCAGAACCATGCCGCGCTCCACTTCTTCCTTCTTAATGCCCCTGAGGAGCACACCAACGTTGTCTCCCGCCTCGCCCTGGTCCAGAAGCTTCCGAAACATCTCGACGCCCGTGACCACCGTCTTCTGCGTGGGCTTGATGCCGACAATCTCGATTTCGTCACTGACCTTGACCACGCCGCGCTCGATCCTCCCCGTCACCACCGTCCCGCGGCCGGCGATCGAGAACACATCCTCAATCGGCATGAGGTAGGGCTTGTCGATGTCGCGCTTCGGCTGGGGCACATAGCTGTCAATGGCGTCCATCAACTCGAAAATGCTCTTGTACTCAGGGGCGTTTACATCCTTGCTGTCGCTCTGGAGGGCCTTCAGGGCGCTCCCCTTCACGATCGGGGTCTTGTCCCCGGGGAACCCGTACTTGGACAGCAGTTCCCGGATCTCAAGCTCTACGAGCTCGATGAGCTCGGGATCATCCACCATGTCGACTTTGTTCATGTACACAACGATATAGGGCACGCCGACCTGACGGGCCAGCAGGATGTGCTCCCGGGTCTGGGGCATCGGGCCGTCCGCGGCTGACACCACGAGGATGGCGCCGTCCATCTGCGCCGCGCCGGTGATCATGTTCTTCACGTAGTCAGCATGGCCCGGGCAGTCGACATGGGCGTAGTGGCGCTTGTCCGTCTGGTATTCCACGTGCGCCGTCGCAATCGTGATCCCGCGCTCCCGTTCCTCGGGCGCCTTGTCAATCTGGTCGTAGGCCACGAAACTTGCCATATTCTTCAAGGCCAGCACCTTCGTGATGGCCGCCGTCAGCGTCGTCTTGCCGTGGTCCACATGGCCGATGGTGCCCACGTTCACATGAGGTTTCGTTCTCTCAAATTTCGCCTTTGCCATGCTGTCCGCCTCCTGTCGGGAAGTGAAAATCCAGTGTAAATTAGGTTAACTACAACTACTTGGCTTTAACGGCCTCGCCCCTCACTTTAGCGATGATCTGCTCCGCTATATTCTTGGGCACTTCTTCATAGTGTGCAAATTGCATGGTATATGTCGCCCTGCCCTGGGTCTTTGATCGTATGTCCGTTGCGTATCCAAACATCTCCGAGAGCGGCACCTGTGCCGTGATGACCCTTCCGGCCCCTCTTATGTTCATGCCCTGCACCCGGCCGCGACGCGAATTGAGGTCGCCGATGATATCACCCATGTACTCCTCGGGACAGACGACCTCGACGGCCATGAACGGCTCGAGCAACACCGGGTTCGCCCGCGCCGCGCCTTCTTTGAAGCCCATAGAGCCCGCGATTTTGAATGCCATTTCCGAGGAGTCTACATCGTGGTAAGAACCGTCGATTATCCTCACTTTGACATCAACCATGGGATACCCGGCGAGCACGCCGTTCTCCATGGCCTCTTCGATGCCTTTCTGCACGGGCCCAATGTACTCCTTCGGCACCGCGCCACCGACTACCTTGTTCTCAAATTCAAACCCCTTGCCCGGCTCCTGCGGCTCGAGATCCAGCACAACATGCCCATATTGACCACGACCTCCGGACTGTCGGACATACTTGCCTTCCGCAGTAACTTTCTTCTTGATCGTTTCCCGGTAAGCGACTTGCGGTTTGCCCACATTCGCGTCCACCTTAAATTCGCGCATCAGGCGGTCGACGATGATCTCGAGGTGGAGCTCGCCCATGCCTGAAATGATCGTCTGCCCGGTTTCCTGATCGGTCATTACGCGGAACGAGGGATCTTCCTGCATGAGCTTCTGGAGCGATAAGCCGAGCCTTTCCTGGTCAGCCTTGGTCTTTGGCTCGATGGCAACGGAGATCACCGGCTCCGGGAACGTCATGGCCTCGAGGATGACCGGCTTGTTCTCATCGCACAGCGTATGCCCTGTGAGCGTGCTCTTCAGCCCCACCGCAGCGCAGATATCGCCGGAGTATATCTCCTGGATCTCCTCGCGCTTGTTCGCGTGCATTTTGAGCAGACGGCCGATGCGTTCCCTGGTCCCCTTGGTGGAATTGTACACGTAAGAGCCCGAGTTCAGCGTCCCAGAATAGACTCTGATGAACGTGAGCTGGCCCACGAAGGGGTCAGTCATAATCTTGAATGCCATGGCCGCAAATGGCTGATTATCTGCTGCTTTGCGCTCCTCTTCCTGCCCGGTCTTTGGATGGACCCCTCTTACCGGCGGGATATCCAACGGCGAAGGGAGGTAGTCCACCACGGCGTCGAGCAGCAGTTGTACGCCTTTATTCTTGAACGCCGAACCGCAGATAACCGGGAATATCTTCATGGCGATCGTTCCTTTGCGGATAGCGGCCATGATCTCGGCTTCCGTCGGCTGCTCGCCGTTCAGAAACTTCTCCATGATGGAGTCGTCGACGTCGGCGAGCTTCTCGATCATATGCTCCCGGTACTCTTTCGCCTTGGGGAGGAGATCTGCCGGGATGTCTTCCACCACGTATTTCGCGCCTAGGGTTTCGTCATCGAACAGGACGGCTTTCATCTTGACCAGATCCACACAACCGCGGAACTTGTCCTCTGCGCCGACCGGGATCTGGATTGGCACCGGGTTCGCGCCGAGGCGGTCGATCATCGACTGCACGCTCATGTAGAAGTCGGCCCCGATACGGTCCATCTTATTCATGAACGCAATGCGCGGGACCTTGTACTTGTCCGCCTGGCGCCAGACCGTCTCGGACTGTGGCTCAACTCCGTTCACCGAATCGAAAGCCGCAACAGCGCCGTCGAGAACGCGGAGCGAGCGCTCCACCTCAATGGTAAAGTCCACGTGGCCCGGCGTATCTATGATGTTGATGCGCTTGTCCCGCCAGAAACAGGTCGTCGCAGCCGAGGTGATGGTGATCCCGCGCTCCTGCTCTTGCACCATCCAGTCCATGACGGCGGTACCTTCGTGTACCTCGCCGATCTTGTAGGCAACACCGGTATAGTAAAGAATACGCTCGGTCGTGGTTGTCTTCCCGGCATCGATGTGGGCCATGATACCGATATTGCGTGTGTTTTCGAGTGAATACTGCCTAGCCAATCCTACCTCCGCTTCAGCGTGAACACCTTACCATCGATAGTGGGCGAAGGCTTTATTGGCCTCTGCCATTCTGTGTACGTCTTCTCGTTTCTTTACTGCCAAGCCGGTATTGTTCGATGCGTCAAGTATTTCCCCGGCGAGTTTTTCGACCATGGATTTCTCAGGCCTTTGCGATGCATAGAGCCTGAGCCAGCGATAGGCAAGTGAAAGCCTCCGGGGCTGCTTGACTTCGACAGGAACCTGATATGATGCGCCTCCCACCCGGCGGGATTTCACCTCGATGGTGGGTTTCACGTTCTCCACGGCCTTCTTGAATATGGCAATGGGATCGCCCTTTGTCTTTTCTTGGATACGGTCCAACGCCTTGTAGCAAATTGCTTCCGCCGTGCTCTTCTTCCCCTTGCGCATGAGCACGTTTACGAACTTTGCCAGCATTTTGCTGTTATACTTTGGATCCGGCAACGCTTCTCTTTTTACAACGACGCTTTTTCTCGGCATAGTGTTCCTTCAGCATTTGGGCGCCTGATTCGGCACCGCATTACCCCCCGCGACTATTTCGGCCTCTTCGCACCATATTTGGAGCGACCCTGTTTACGATTAGCAACGCCAACGGTATCCAGCGTACCCCTCACAATGTGATAACGCACGCCCGGAAGGTCCTTCACCCTCCCACCGCGTATGAGCACAATGGAGTGTTCCTGAAGGTTATGTCCCACCCCCGGGATGTAGGTGGTAACCTCCATTCCATTCGTGAGCCTCACCCTCGCAACTTTCCGAAGAGCTGAGTTCGGTTTCTTCGGCGTCGTGGTATACACTCTGATGCAGACACCCCTCTTCTGCGGACAACTCCTGAGCGCGGGGCTTTTCGTTTTGCTTGCGGCCAAAGACCTGCCTTTTCTTACAAGTTGGCTAATTGTCGGCACGTGAATTACTCCTTAAAAACATGTACATAGCAATTTAAAGAAACGTTGAGTCAAAACCCAATGATTATATCTTTACGACCCCGCATTGTCAAGTTTTTTTTAATATTAAAAAAGCTTCTCACTTTGGAGCGTCCCGGGCAGGACCGCTCCTCTCATCGAACATCGCAGCTTCTCCGTTGCATTGAGCCGTCTCTCGATTACGTCGTCGACTCAAGTGCAAATCGATCATGTTGATGCTGTCTCCTCCTCTTCCACCTCAACATAGGTATTCCGGTATTCGGTCATACCGGTTCCAGCAGGGATCAGTCTCCCCATGATCACGTTCTCTTTTAATCCCACCAGATCGTCCACCGCTCCAGTGATCGCGGCCTCCGTGAGAACCCGGGTTGTCTCCTGGAACGACGCCGCTGAAATGAAGCTATCCGTGGTGAGCGATGCCTTGGTGATGCCGAGGAGGATTGGCCGTGCCGTAGCCGGTCTTCCGCCCTTGGCGATTGCCGCCTCATTTTCCTTTCCGAAGGCAAAGCGGTCGACCTGCTCTCCAATAAGGAAAGATGTGTCGCCAGCATCCTCTATCCTGACCTTGCGCAGCATCTGCCGGACGATGACTTCTATGTGTTTGTCATTTATGCTCACACCCTGCAGTCGGTAGACCTGCTGCACCTCGTCCACGAGGTATTTCTGGAGTTCTTTGGGCCCGAGCACGTTGAGGATATCATGAGGGTCGACCGGGCCGTCCATAAGCGGTTCGCCGGCTGTCACCCAATCTCCTTCGTGCACGTTCACGTGCTTGCCCTTGGGGATGAGGTATTCTTTCTCGTTCCCCATGCCGTCCTTTACAAGGATACGGCGCATGCCCTTCACGAACCCGCCGAACTCCACGGTCCCGTCGATCTCGCTTATGATCGCCTGTTCTTTTGGTTTCCGCGCCTCGAAGAGTTCAGCCACCCTCGGGAGACCTCCCGTGATATCCTTGGTCTTCGTGGTCTCGCGCGGGATCTTAACCAGGATATCCCCGGGGAACACCTCATCTCCCTTGTCAACAAGGATGTGCGCTCCCGCAGGCAGGAGGTACCGCGCAACCACGTTCGAGCCCGGCAGCCTGGCGGTCTTGCCATGCTGATCCTTGATCGAGATCCTCGGCCGGAGGTTCTGGTTCGGATAATCTATGATCACCTTACGCGACAGGCCGGTGACCTCGTCCACTTCCTCGCGCATAGTGACGCCTTCGATGATATCGCCGAAGGCGATCTTCCCGCCAATCTCGGTGAGTATCGGCAAAGAATAGGGGTCCCATTCCACGAGCTTCTGCCCGACGTCCACTTTCTGGCCGTCCTGCACCTTGAGCCTGGCGCCGTAGATGATGGCATACTTCTCTTTCTCGCGTCCGGTTTCGTCGTAAAGGGCGATGCTCCCGCTTCGCGACATGGCGACATAATCCCCTTCTTTGTTCTTCACCGTGTTAAGGTTAATGTACTTCATGGTGCCGGCGTTCTTGGCCTCGAGCACCGTCTGCTCGACCACCTTGCTCGCTGTACCGCCGATATGAAAGGTTCTCATGGTCAGCTGCGTGCCGGGCTCACCGATGGACTGAGCGGCAATGATGCCGATCGCCTCGCCGATGTCCACAAGCTTGCCGCGGCCGAGATCCCTTCCGTAGCACATCTTGCAGACGCCGCGCATGGATTGGCAGGTGAGAACCGAACGGATCTTGATGCGGTCGATGCCGGCCTCCTCGATCCTCTTGACCAGGTCTTCATTGATCTCGCGGCGTGTCCCGACGATTACCTCCTTGGTGATCGGGTCCTTGATGTCTTCTGCCGCAACGCGGCCGAGGATACGCTCAGACAGAGGCTCGATGATCTCGCCGCCTTCGACGAGCGACCCGACGATAATGCCATCGGTCGTGCCGCAGTCCTCCTGCGTTATGATCACATCCTGAGATACATCCACGAGCCTCCTCGTGAGGTAGCCGGAGTTGGCGGTTTTCAGCGCCGTGTCTGCGAGACCCTTGCGCGCACCATGCGTCGATATAAAGTATTGCAGCACCGTGAGCCCTTCGCGGAAGTTCGCTGTGATCGGGGTCTCGATGATCTCGCCTGAGGGCTTAGCCATGAGGCCGCGCATGCCCGCAAGCTGCCGGATCTGCTGCGTGCTTCCACGCGCGCCCGAATCGGCCATCATGAAGATATTGTTGAAGGACCTCGCCTCCTGGAGCTCCGATTTCTTTCCGCCCCGGAGTTCGATTTCCTCCATGCCGAGTTCCGACATCATCTCGTCCGCGATCTTCTCCGTCACGTTTGCCCAGATGTCGATCTCCTTGTTATAGCGCTCGCCGTTCGTGATCAGACCCTCGGTGTACTGGTGATGAATCTCCATCACTTCTTTTTGAGCCTGGTCGATAAGCTTCTGCTTCTTGCTCGGGATATGCATGTCCGAGATGCAGATGGAGATGCCGGCACGCATGGCGAACTTGAATCCGATTTCCTTGAGGTCGTCAATGAGGACCACCGTCCTCCTTAAACCGAGCCTCCGATAACATTCGTCAATGAGTTTAGCGAGCTCCTTCTTGTTCATCTCCTTGTTGACCGAAGAAAAAGATATTCCTTCCGGCAGGATTTCGCTGAACAATACCCTTCCGATGGTGGTCTCCTCGATCTTGCCGTTCATACGAACCCTGACGCGCGCATGGATATCGGCCATGCGTTGGTCATAGGCGATTCGCACTTCATCCCTGCCGGAGAAGACCTTGCCCTCTCCGAGGACGCCGGAGCGCGCTTTCGTAAGATAGTAGCACCCAAGCACAATATCCTGCGATGGAACCGTGATCGGCCTCCCGTTCGCCGGCGAGAGGACATTGTTAATGGAGAGCATGAGCACTCTTGCCTCGAGCTGCGCCTCAACAGAGAGGGGGATGTGCACTGCCATCTGGTCGCCGTCGAAGTCCGCGTTGAACGCGGCGCAAACGAGCGGGTGCAGCCGTATAGCCTTGCCTTCCACGAGCACCGGGTCGAAGGCCTGAATGCCGAGCCGGTGGAGCGTGGGGGCGCGGTTCAGCAGCACAGGATGTTCCTGAATCACCTCTTCAAGCACATCCCATACTTCGGGACGCTCGCGTTCTATCATCTTCTTCGCGCTCTTGATCGTTGTGGCGTAGCCCTTTTCCTCAAGCTTGTTGAAAATGAATGGTTTGAACAGTTCGAGGGCCATTTTCTTCGGCAGACCGCACTGGTGAAGCTTCAGGTCCGGGCCGACCACGATCACCGAACGGCCGGAGTAATCCACGCGTTTTCCGAGCAGGTTCTGGCGGAAACGCCCCTGCTTTCCCTTAAGCATGTCGGAGAGGGACTTGAGCGGCCGCTTGTTCGGACCGCGCAGTACCCGTCCGCGACGCCCATTGTCGAAGAGCGCGTCGACCGCCTCTTGCAGCATCCGTTTCTCATTCCGTATGATGACTGACGGAGCTTTTAGTTCCTCGAGCCGGCGAAGCCTGTTGTTCCTGTTGATCACCCTCCGATAGAGGTCGTTCAGATCGGAGGTTGCAAACCTCCCGCCTTCGAGCGGAACGAGCGGCCGCAGTTCCGGAGGTATTACCGGGATCACGTCAAGGATCATCCACTCCGGCTTATTGCCGGATTTGCGGAGCGACTCTATCACCTTAAGCCGCTTCGTAAGCTTCTTCTTTGTGGCCATGGAAGTGGCAGTCTCAATCTTCTTGCGGATCTCGTCAGATTCCACTTCCAGGTCGATGGCTTTGAGCATTTCCCTGATCGATTCGGCGCCCATTCCCGCTTTAAATGCGCTGGAGCCATACTCGATCTGCGCCTTGCGGAACTTTTCCTCGGTCAGCAGTTCCTTCTGTTTGAACGGCGTATCCCCGGGGTCAGTCACAACGTAATTTTCGAAATAGAGAACTTTTTCGAGCTGTCGGAGCGTCATGTCAAGAAGGGTGCCGATGCGGCTCGGCAGTCCCTTGAGAAACCAGATGTGGGCGACAGGCGAAGAAAGCTCGATGTGCCCCATGCGCTCCCTCCGGACCTTGGATTGGATCACCTCGACACCGCATTTGTCACACACGATGCCGCGGTGCTTCATGCGTTTGTACTTTCCGCAGAGGCATTCCCAATCTTTTATCGGACCGAATATCTTTGCGCAGAAAAGACCGTCCCGCTCCGGCTTGAACGAACGGTAATTGATGGTCTCCGGCTTCTTCACCTCGCCAAACGACCACTCCTTGATGCGTTCGGGAGATGCGATCTTTATCCGCATTGCGTCAAAACTGATGTCTTTCGGCTTATCGAACAAGCTCATGACATCCGTTCTGGCCTTGTTTTCTGTCATTCTTTTATCTTCCACAGCGAACCTCCATAGGAGAGGGCAGCGCCCTCATGACCCTGAGCAGTAATCAACAATGGATGCATAACCGACAGCGGCACGATTGCTACCGTGCGGATGATATCTTCTCGAGCTCTATCACCCGTTCCTTTTCGTGCTTACGCTCGATGAGCTCCACGTCCAGACACAGACTCTGCAGTTCCTTGATGAGAACATAGAACGATTCTGGCAAGCCCGGTTCGAGCGCGTGCTCACCCTTCACGATCGCCTCGTAGATCTTTGCCCTTCCCGATACGTCATCGGACTTGACCGTTAGGAACTCCTGGAGACAGTAAGCCGCACCGTAGGCCTGCAGCGCCCAGACCTCCATTTCGCCGAGGCGCTGCCCGCCGAATTGTGCCTTGCCTCCGAGCGGCTGCTGCGTTACCAGTGAGTAGGGGCCAATGGAACGTGCATGCAGTTTGTCGTCAACGAGGTGATGGAGCTTGAGCATGTACATGTAACCGACGGTTACCGGTTTGTCAAATGGCTCGCCGGTGCGGCCGTCGTACAGCATGGACTGCCCCGTAACCGGGAGTTTTGCCTCTTTCAGCAGGCCGCGGACGCGCTCCTCGGATGCGCCGTCGAACACGGGCGTGGCAACGTGCAGGTCGAGCACTTTCGCTGCCCAGCCCAGGTGGGTCTCGAGTATCTGGCCCACGTTCATACGGGAAGGTACGCCGAGCGGATTCAGCACGATTTCGACTGGTGTCCCGTCGGGCAGATACGGCATGTCCTCCTCGGGGACGATCCTCGAGACGACGCCCTTGTTCCCATGCCGTCCCGCCATCTTGTCGCCGACGGAGAGCTTGCGTTTCATAGCCACATAAACCTTGACGAGTTTCACCACACCGGGCGGGAGATCATCTCCGCGCTTCAGCCTGCCGATCTTCTCGTCATAGATGGTCTC
>Ga0187778_10000457_pt1 | contig 28982 bp, 30 predicted proteins | sample 1015_Q2_SP5_20_M_FD_132418 | JGI IMG/M metagenome (GOLD analysis project Ga0187778, IMG submission 132418) | Tropical peat soil microbial communities from peatlands in Department of Meta, Colombia - 1015_Q2_SP5_20_MG | ecosystem: Environmental > Terrestrial > Soil > Wetlands > Peat | place... | reverse complement strand
GCGTGACTCCTTGTTGGTTGCTGAAATCCGACTCGACACTCGAATTCCAGCAGGTCACGCCGCCTTCTTCAACTCATCGTCGTACACCAGAATCGATCATAGCTCAGCCGAGGACCGACCCACCGCGAGCGAAAAATAGCGCGATGCTTAACACCAAGTACGCCGTTCATATTTAGTCTTGTCGAACGCCGATCGATCGGACTTTCAAGGCCGAATTACTCCCTCCGCGATTCCCTTTGCAACAGCCTCCTGTCGATTCGCAGCGCCCAACTTGCTCCGTATACAGTCAAAATGGAACTGAGCGGTGCGTGCAGAGATGTTAAGTCTTAGCGCAATATCCTCTGTATTTAGCCCCCGTGCGGCCATTTCGAGACACTCGCGCTGGCGTGCGCTTAGCCGCGCACCGCGCGACAGCGGAGCGACACCTTGCTCAACGACCCCCTTCCTGAAGATCTCATGGAAGTACGCCCCTAGGACGAGGATGTCGCCGAGGCGTCGAGAAATCTCGCTGCGGCGTTTATCGCTGATCACAGGGTCACGTGAACTTAGCGCCATCAGCCCTCTCACATAGTGATTATCGTGAAACTCGAATGCAAGCCCACTTCCTATGCCGTGCGCCGCCGCATCATCGAGAAACGCATCGGTGCGCTCATCTTTGCCACGCTCACTTCTGGAATCCCATAGCAGAGGGAACGTGCTGTCTCGGGTCTTCAGTATGCGCGGATCGATCTCGATGTAGTCCATCTCGTCGTACCGAACAATCCATTCGATCGGGACCGTTGTAAACACATAGTTCTGGCTCTCATGGTTCACGATCGGGCTGGTGCTCATCCCAAACATGAAGCTGTCGAAGCCCAGCTCAGCGACGATCGCTATCAGAGGCGGTTCAAGCTGCTCCCCTGCTTCTGCCGCCGAGATTAGGGGGAGCAGGAACGGCGGTGTAAGGGGAACCCGTTCCAGTGCAACTCTTCCGATGGCGACATTCTTGATCATTCTCCCCCCACTCGACGGTCGATCTCATCGTTTCAGCACAGGTGGTCGCGGGTTACACGCTGTCCGTAGAGTTTTTTCCACTGCGACCCTGGAATGCGGTCAAGGCTCGCTTCGAGCAAAACACGGACGGCGAGCCGGACTCCCGATTTTCTCCGTCGCCTACAAGCGCACGCATGCCCAGGCCACTGACTCGATGTGCGTAAGCTCGCTGCGCAATGTGCAAAGTCGTCTTCGCCAAGAGCCCTCTATAGCGCTATCGTTTTGTAAACACACCTCGTGCTTATGGATTCACTAGCGGTGGCCATTGGGGACCAAGGCCTTCCACATACAACTATGTAGCAAACATCGTTACGCTCGGCCCTGTCGGCCCGATTGCAGAGTCGAGCCGCAATTCGCCAATTCAATCCAATACCGGCGGAATTCTGCGTGGCGTTGCTTCCGGGACTGTCTGAGCGCGACGCAAGAGGACGGAGCCCAAACGCTTCGACCGCTGCAGGGATCCTGGGCTTGGCCGCGCTCAGTTTTGACGGCTGCTACAACCTCCTCCACCCCCCCGGCGCCAGCCCCTCGATCGGGCGGAAGGTTGCCTTGTACGCCATCTTCCTGCTCTCGGCGATCCAGTAGCCGAGGTACAAATAGGGGAGCCCGAGCTCGCGGCAGCGCTGGATCTGCCACAGGACGCTGTAGGTGCCGTAGCTCGCGCCCGGCGGATCGGGGTCGTAATAAGTGTAGACCGACGACAGCCCGTCGTGCAGCCGGTCAACCAGGCTCACCATCCGCAGCCTGCCCTGCTCCCGGAATTCGTATAGGTCGGTGCTGACGTTGCTGTGGAGCAGGAAATGCTGGTACTGCTCCCGGCTGTCCTGGTCCATGCCACCTCCAGGGTGGCGATGCCGCTGGTACCGCAGATACAGCGCGTAATGTTCGCTATCGAACGCCAATTGTCGTTTATTTGCGGCTAAGTCGCCGTGGCGCCGCCACGACCGGCGCTGGCTTCGGCTGCGCCTGAACTCGTCCACCGGGACCCGGACGGGCACGCATTCCCGGCAGTGGTCGCAGTAGGGGCGGTAGGTGAAGGCGCCGCTTCGGCGGAACCCCAGTCGCACCAACTCCCCGTAGACATGGCTGTCGATCAGATGGCTGGGAGTGGCCACCTGCGAACGTGCGAGGCGGTCCGGCAGGTAGCTGCACGGGTAAGGCGCCGTCGCATAGAACTGCAGCGCGGCGATCGGCAGGTCGTTGAGCTTGGTCACGGCGCATCCCCCGGGGGCGCCACGATGCTCCAGGCGCCAGCCGGCTGCGGCGAGTGTACCAACCGCGCCAGCGCCTCCGCAAACGCCCGCCTTGGGATCGGACGCGCGCCCAGCCGCGCGAGATGCGGCGTTTGCTGCTGGCAATCGATCAGCGGCATGTCGCGCTGCTTCAGCATCTCGACCAGGTGTACGAGCGCGACTTTCGATCCGTCGGTCACGCGTGCAAACATCGACTCGCCGAAGAACATCCGCCCGATCGCCACGCCGTACAGCCCCCCGGCGAGCTCATCGTCGACCCACGCCTCGACTGAATGCGCGTAACCATAGCGATGCAGCCTGGTGTATGCATCGATCATCGTCTGGGTTATCCACGTGCCAGCCTGGCCGTCGCGCGGCTCCGCGCAAGCTTCGATCACCGATCGAAATGCCTTGTCGACGCTGATGTCGAAGTCGCCGCGGCTCACCACTCTGCGCAGCGAGCGCGAGACCTTGAACTCGTCGACAAAGAGCACCATGCGTGGGTCGGGCGACCACCAGAGGACCGGCTGTCCGTCGCTGTACCACGGAAAGATGCCGTGGCGGTAGGCGTCGAGCAGCCGCTCGGGCGACAGATCCCCGCCGGCGGCGAGCAAGCCATTGGGATCGGCAAGGGCATCCTCGATCGGCGGAAAGGATTCGGAGGAGCGCAGCCAGTGGATCACCGTATCATTTTGCCGGCGGCGGTCGGATGCAACAAGCCGTGCTCCATGAGTGTCGGACCCTGCCGCCGTCGCGCGATAATCGGGGCGGGAGACCCTATGACGAAGCAAACCCGCTGCGCCTGGGCCGGCACGGACCCGCGGATGATTGCGTACCACGACAAGGAATGGGGTGTGCCGGTGCACGACGATCGGCTGCTCTTCGAGTTCCTCACTCTCGAGGGCGCGCAGGCGGGGCTCTCCTGGCAGACCATTCTCAATAAGCGCGACGCCTATCGCGAGGCGTTTGCGGGATTCGACCCGGCGCGCGTGGCACGCTTCGATCGCCGTCGCATCGAGCGGCTCCTCGCCAACCCGGGGATCGTGCGCAATCGGCTCAAGGTCGAGAGTACGGTGAGCAACGCGCGCGCGGTGCTCGAGGTGCAGCGCGAGCTTGGCAGCCTCGACCACTTTCTCTGGGACCTTGTCGGCGGCGCGCCCAAGGTCAACCGCTGGCGCAACCTGAGCGCGCTGCCGGCGCGCACGCCCGCGTCAGACGCGCTGTCGAAGGCGCTCAAGCAGCGCGGCTTCCGCTTCGTCGGCTCGACCATCTGTTACGCGTTCATGCAGGCGACCGGCATGGTCAACGACCACACCGCGACCTGCTTTCGCTACGCCGAGCTCTCGCGCTGAAGCGCGTAGTCAGCGCGCTTGTGCGACGGCAAGTCCTTCGCCCTTCACGCCAGGCGCATCGAGCCCGAACTGCAGCGAGGCAAGCCGGCGATACAGCGGATCGTCGCGCACCAGCGTCGCGTGTGTGCCTTCGGCGACCGCCACGCCACCATCGAGCACGACAATGCGGTCCGCGCTCACCACCGTCGCCAGGCGGTGCGCGATGATGAGCGTGGTACGTCCCGCCATCAGCCGGTCCAGCGCGAGCTGCACCATGCGCTCGCTCTCGGCGTCGAGCGAGCTGGTGGCTTCGTCGAGCAGCAGGATCGGCCGCCCCGATAGCACCGCGCGCGCGATCGCCAGTCGCTGGCGCTGCCCTCCGCTCAAGCGCACGCCCCGCTCGCCGAGCTCGGTGTCGAAGCCATGCGGCAGGCGTTCGAGAAAGTCACTGGCATAGGCCGCTTCGCAGGCGTTGCGAACCTCGGTGTCCGTCGCATCGGGCCGGCCGTAGCGCACGTTGTCCCACACGCTCGCGGCGAAGATCACCGGCTCCTGCGGCACCACTGCGATGCGACCGCGCACTGCGCGTGGGTCGGCTGCCCGTACGTCGACACCGTCGATCCGCACCTCCCCGACCTGCGGATCGTAGAAGCGCAGCAGCAATTGGAACACCGTCGTCTTGCCGGCGCCCGAGGGGCCGACCAGTGCGACTCGCTCGCCTGCTGCAACCCGCAGCGACAACGAGCGCAGCGCAGGATCGTTCGGGCGGGAAGGATAGGCGAAGGTCACCGCCCCGAGCGCGACGGTGGCGAGCGGCGGATCGGGCAGCGGCACGGGGCTCGCCGGGGAGGCGATGTTCGCCGGCGTGTCGAGAAGCTCGAGCAGGCGCTCGGTCGCTCCCGCTGCGCGCTGCAGCTCGCCCGCGACTTCGCTCACCGCGCCGACCGAAGTGGCGACGATCACCGCGTAGAACACGAACGCCGAGAGCTGGCCCGCCGACAGGCGACCCGCCAGCACGTCGTGCCCGCCGATCCAGAGGATGATTCCTACCGCGACGAACACCAGGAAGATCACCGCGCCGATCAGCAGCGCGCGCTGGCGGATGCGCTGCACTCCCGTGCCGAAAGCAGCCTCCACCCGCTTGGCGTACGCATCGCGATCCTGCGGCTCGTGCACGTACGCCTGCACCGTGCGGATCTCGTGAATCGCCTCGTCGACGTAGGCTCCGGTGTCGGCGACGCGATCCTGGCTCGCGCGCGACAGCCGCCGCACCCGCCTGCCGAACAGGATGATGGGCAGCAGCACGACCGGCAGCCCTGCGATGACCAGCAGCGTGAGCTTGAGGCTGGTGAGCGTCAGCAACACGAGTGCGCCGATGCCGAGCACCATGTTGCGCAGCGCGAACGACAGGCTCGAGCCGATCACCGTCTCCAGCATGGTCGTATCGTTGGTGAGCCGCGAGATCACTTCGCCTGTCCGCGTGATCTCGAAGAAGCCGGGCGAGAGCGTGAGCAGGTGATCGAACACGCGCCGGCGCAGGTCCGCGGTGACCCGCTCGCCGATCCACGACACGTTGTAGAAGCGCACGTAGGTCGCGATCGCCATGACCGCGATGATCACGAGCAGCCCCACGAGCGCGCGATCGAGCTCGCTTCCGTTGCCGGCGGAGAATCCTCGATCGATCACCAGCTTGAGTCCCTGCCCGACCGCGAGCGTGCAGCCAGCCGCCACCAGCAGCGCAATGCCGGCGACGACGAATCGCGCGCGATACGGTGCGAGGAAGACCGAGAGGCGTCCCAGCGTGCGGACGATCGGCGACTTGGACGATGTCGAGGGAGTCGGGCTCATGCGAAGCGAGGCGATTGCGGAGCACCATTATAGGTGCGGGCCACGTTGCATCGCTTCGCCCGTGGCCCGGTGAGCAGCGCGCGATCGGGGTAGAATTCCGCCGGTCGCCCCGGTAGCTCAGTGGATAGAGCAGCCCCCTCCTAAGGGGCAGGTCGCACGTTCGATTCGTGTTCGGGGCGCCACTTCTTGATACCGAACTGAGCGCCCGATCTCGCCGCCTTATATGACCTCAACGAGGTCGGAGTAAGGCCTGAGCGCCTTGTCCGCCGTCAGTAGCCGTGCCGGCTCGATCAACGCTTGCGCGACGAGCAGACGATCGAATGGATCACGATGATGCGTCGGCAGCCGAGCAGTCAGCGCGGCATGCTCCGCGCGAATAGGAAGTTCATCCAACCCGCTCTCGGCCGCGGCGCGAGCGACCTGTTCCGGATTCACCTTGAAATCGACGCGCCGGAGTTGCGATTTGATGGCGATCTCCCAGATGCTCGCGACCGAAAACCAAACCTCGTTCGCAGAGTCGAGAATGATCTTGCGCGTCGAGCGTGGTAGCTTCTCCGGGCTTCCCAAGACCCAAAGAAGAACGTGCGTATCGAGCAGGAGGCGCATTAGCGCCCTTCAAAGTCGGCGATAACCTTCCGCGGCAGCGGGGTGTCGAAGTCGTCCGGCACCGTAAACCTGCCTTTCAACGCCCCCATCTTGCGACGACGTTTCGTCCCCACAACCGGCACCAACTTCGCAACAGGCTTGCCGGCCCTCGCGATGATGATTTCACGCCCCTCTGTGACTCGCTCGACGAGCCTCGACAAGTGTGTCTTCGCGTCGTGGATATTGACCGAATTGTCGTTCATGACTCTCGCTTTCCGGCACTCTGCTGAACTTAGCTAAGTCTAGTCCACTCCGAAACGCTTTGCAATGACGGATCCAATTCGCCCGCCGCCTCAGACCCGCACCGCCGGATTGAGCGTATACACCCCGGTGATCGACGCCTTGGCGAGCACGCGCCCCTTCATCGCCGCGACGGCCTCGGCGCCGGTGAAGTTGCCCTGCACGGCCAGCCGCGGCACGTCGAGCGCGTAGAGCGTGAACACGTAGCGGTGCTTGAGCTCGTCGTTCCACGGCGGGCACGGCCCGTCGTAGCCGAAATAGTTGCCCGCCATGTCCTTGTCGCCGGCGAACCATCCGGTGTAATCGTTGACGCCCTGGCGCGCGCCGCGAGGTGCGGCCGGCCCCGGCTTGCCGCGCGCGGTGACGCCCCGCGAGAACTCCCCGCGCGCGATCGGCAGCGATGATGGCGGCAGGTCGATGAGCGTCCAGTGGTAGAAGTCCACGCGCGGCAGCGATGCCGGCACGCTGCGCCCCTCCTTGTTGACGTCGTCGCCGCGCGAGGGAACGTCGGGATCGTGGCAGATCAAGGCAAGCGATTTCGCGTCGGCAGGCAGATCGCTCCAGGCGAAATCGGGATTCAGATTCTCCGCCAGGCGCACGTGTGTCTTCGGATCGACGACGCAGAAGGCGAACTCCCCCGGGATGCGTTGGCCGTCGGCGAAAGCGGTGGTCATTAGACGCATGCGAATCTCCAGTGTCGGGGCCTATTTGATTGATGGGTCGCACCCTCACCCCTGCCCCTCTCCGCAAGCGGGCGAGGGGCTCATTTGCCATGGTTGGTCAGGATTGCTTCCAGTGGGGAGGAATGGTCTTGTCGAAGAACGGCAGCGCCTCGATGCGCGCCTTCCATACCCGAAGCTGCGGAGTGAGCATGCCGTCGGCGTCGAGGTCAGGCAGCTTCATCTTCTGCGTGCGATGGAGGAACGCCACCAGCGGGTAGAAGGTGAAGTCGGCGGCGGACAGCGGCCCGGCGAGGTAGTCTCCGCGCATCGCCTTGCTGAACATCGCCAGCTCCTCCACAGCATTCTTGCGACTGGCGGCGATTTTCTTGGCGTCGCGCTCCTCGGGCTTCACCGAGAACGCCTGGTCGAGGATCGGATCGATCGCCTTGCCGTAGTAGTTGTCGACCTCCTCGACGAATCGCCGGATGATCGCCCGCGTCTTGGCGTCCCCGGGAAAGAGCGGCGAGCCGCGTCCCGGATATGCTTCATCGAGGTACTCGACGATGGCGTTGGATTCCCAGAGCACGAAGTCTCCGTCGACCAGCACCGGCACCTGATGGCGCGGGTTGAGAGCGATGAACTCGGGCTTGCGCGTGTCGCCCGCGGAAAACGACAGCACCTTGAGCTCGTAGGGCAACGCCTTGTGCTCCAGCGCGAGATGCGCCCGCCACGCGTAGGGAGAGCCTGAACCGTAATAGAGTGTCAGCGGCATCTATCGCTCCTCGGATCGAGGCCGCACCTTCTTCGGCGCCGGCTCGGGCGTCGGTTCCTGGCGCGGCGGAGTCGCCGCTCCCCGCAACGCCTCGAGCGAAGCCTTTTGCAGCTCGAGTGTCTTGACGCTCATCTGCATGAAGTTGAGGCTCATGGCAAGCCAATTCTCGATCACCCGCAGCTCGGTGATCTTCTTGTCGATCTCGGCGGGATCGAGCGTTGCGAACATCGCCGCCGGGTTGGGAAACGGCGCTGGGGCGGGTGGCGCGCCGGGAGCAGCGGAAGGCGTGAATCCGGGAATGGGCATCCCGAACGGGTTCCACATCCGTTGCATGAACTCCAACGCCTGCTGTGGCGAAAATGGCAGCGACGGGGCATCGGCCACGGGTTTTCCTCCTTGAGCCATGGTGACGAAGTGTCTGTTTTTTCCTATATTATGCCGCAATGGCTGAATCCGCCGGTCCCCTGCTACCGACGCTGAAATCGATCGTCGGCGAAGCCAATGTTCTCACTGCCGCCGACGAGGTGGCGCCATTCTGCATCGACTGGCGCGAGCGCTATCGCGGCAGCACCCGCGCTGTCGTGCGCCCCGGGTCAACCGCCGAGGTGGCTTCCGTGGTGCGCTGCTGCGCCGAGCACGGAGTGCCGGTGGTCCCCCAGGGCGGCAACACCGGCTTGTGCGGCGGCGCGACGCCCCACGAGAGCGGCGACGAAGTCGTGATCTCGCTCTCGCGCCTCAACCGGGTGCGCGCAATCGACGCCGCCAATGCGACGATGACCGTCGAAGCCGGCGTGCCGCTTGCCGCCGTGCAGGACGCCGCGGCGAAGGCGGGCCTGCTGTTCCCGCTGTCGCTCGCCGCCGAAGGAAGTTGCTTGATCGGGGGCAACCTGGCGACCAATGCCGGCGGCACCGCGGTCCTGCGCTACGGCAATGCCCGCGACCTCGTGGTCGGGCTCGAGGTCGTGCTCGCCGATGGCCGCGTCTGGGAAAGCCTCAAGGGCTTGCGCAAAGACAATACCGGCTACGACCTGAAGCAGCTCTTCCTGGGGAGCGAGGGCACGCTCGGCATCATCACGGCGGCGGTTCTCAAGCTGTTTCCGCAGCCGCGCACTTCGGCGACCGCTTGGGCGGGAATCGCCGACGTCGCGGCCTCGGTCGCCCTGCTCGGGGCGATGCGCGCCGCGCTCGGAGACCGTCTGACCGGATTCGAGCTCGTCTCGGCGGAATGCGTCGCTCTGGCGTGCGCGCAGTTCCCGACGCTGAGCGACCCGCTGCCGGGACATCCATGGTACGCGCTGATTCAAGCCGACGATGCCGCCGCCGGCTCGCCGCTGCTCGGAGAGATCGAACGCGCGCTGGCCGAAGCCGTCGCCGAAGGGCTTGCGCAGGACGCGACGATCGCTCAATCGCAGGCCCAGGCGAACGCGCTGTGGGCCATTCGCGAGCACATCCCCGACGCGCAACGGCGGCGGGGCCCGAACATGAAGCACGACATCAGCGTTCCCGTGTCGCGCATCCCTGTCTTTCTCGACCGCGCCCGCGCTGCGCTCGACGCGGCGTTTCCCGGCGTGCGCTACTTCGTGTTCGGGCATCTGGGCGACGGCAACCTGCATTACAATCTTTCGTCGCCGGCCGGCATCGCTCCTGCTGAGTTCATCGCGGAGACGCCGCGCGCCAATCGCATCGTCTACGATTTGGTCGCCGAGCAGGGCGGGAGCTTCAGCGCCGAGCACGGCATCGGGCAAATGAAGCGCGCGGATCTGGCGCGTTACAAACCGGCGATCGAGGTCGAGCTCATGCGTCGCATCAAGCACGCGCTCGATCCGGATTCCTTGCTCAACCCCGGCAAGGTCCTGCCATGAGTAAGATCGTCGCCTGGCTGATCCTGATTTTCGTCGTGCTTTTCGCCCTGCGCATGATCGCCTCGCGCAACACGCGCAAGCGGCGCGCCCAGACCTCGTCGAACGACAAGGCAGGCGCGCCGATGGTGCGCTGCGTGCGCTGCGGGGTGTTCCTGCCGCGCGCCGAGGCCGCCGCGGTCAATGGCGGCTACGCCTGCGCCGACGGGCGCTGCGCCAAGAGTTGATATGGCCACTCAGCCGCATCCCGCCGTCCCGCCCTTCGAGCCGCCGCCGCTCCCGGCGATCATCACAGAGTCCGGGCGACGGATCCTGTGGATCATCGGCGTCTACCGCGCCATTTGCGGGACGCTCCTGGTGGGTGCTGCTCTGTTCCTGGAGGTTCCGGGAGGCTCGCCGAACGCCTTCCTCACGGCCGCCGGCATGTACTTCGTGTTCGGCCTGGCGTCGTTTCTTTGGATCCAGCGCGAGACGCTAGCCCTGCCGCTGCCCGCAGTGGTCCTGGCACTGCTGGGCGGAGACATCCTGTTCATCGGCCTGCTGATGTACTCGGGTGGCAGCGCCGGGGGACCGCTGCCCATCCTGCTCTTCCCGCAGCTCGCGGCAAGCGGCTGGTTGATGCGCTCGCGCATCGCCTTCTTTCACGCCGCACTCGCGAGTTCCGCGCTGATCGCGGTAGACAGCCTGCGCCTGATCGACGGGTTGATCCCCAGCCCGCAGATCCTGCAGACCGGGCTGATCGGCTTCGGCTATTTCGCAACTGTCGGCGTCGCGATGGCGCTCGGCCGTTATGCCAAGGCCAGCGAGGATCTCGCGGCGCAACGCGGCATCGACGTCGCCAATCTGGAACAGGTCAACCGGCTCATCATCCAGGACATGCAGGACGGCGTGCTCGTGGTGGACCTGAACGGCGTGGTGCGCGGCCACAACGCACAGGTGACGCGACTTCTTGGCGGCTTCGGACGAATGCGCGGCGGCATGCGCCTCTCCGAGTTCAGCAAGACGCTGCACGACTACTGGCGCCGCTGGCAGGAGGATTTCGCCGAGCCGCTGCCGCCATTCAAGGTCGAGACCACGCAGCGCTTGCTGCGCGTGCGGCTGGTGCGCATCGGGTCGGGGCTCAACGGCGGCACGCTTATCTATCTCGAGGACCTCGGGCGCGCGCAGGGCGAGGCGCAGCAGATCAAGCTCGCGGCGATGGGTCGGCTGACGGCGAGCATCGCCCACGAGGTCCGCAATCCGCTCTCCGCGATCAATCAGGCGGCGCAGCTGCTCGAGGAGGACGGTTCGGTCGCGGCGGAAGGCCAGCGCCTGCTGGCGATGATCCGCAGCAACGCCAAGCGCATCGATCGCATCGTCGGCGAGGTACTGCAGCTCAACCGCCGCGACCGCCAGCAGCCGGAAGTCGTTTCGCTGGGCGAGTTCCTGCGCTCGCTCACCGAGGAGATCGTGCAGGCGGAGCACATCCCCGAGGGCGGCGTAGCCATCGTCTGCCCCGAGGACCTGCTGGTGATCTTCGATCGCGGGCATTTGAACCAGATCGTCTGGAACCTGGTGCGCAACGCCTGGCAGCATTGCCAGAAGAAACTGGCGAGCATTCGCATCGTCGCGCGCGCCGGCTACATGGGCGATGCCGTAATATGCGAGCTGACCGACGATGGTCCCGGAATCCCGGCCGAGCTGCGCGCGCAGATCTTCGAGCCGTTCTTCACGACGCGACCGGGCGGCACCGGCCTGGGGCTGTACATCGCACGCGAGCTGGCCGATGCCAATGGCGCTGCGCTGGAACTGCTGCCCAAGACTCCGGGCGCGCATTTTCGCCTGACGCTCAGAAGGGCGGCCGTCGAGTCGCCCAAGGCGCAGGCTCAAGGAAGTTAAGGGAGGCGGTGCACACATGAGCAGGAGAACACGCGATCGCGGACAACCCAAGGTCCTGGTCGTCGACGACGAACCGGATCTTCTCGAGCTGCTCGAGCTCACCTTGTCGCGGATGGGCCTGGACACGATGCGCGCACAGTCGGTGGCGGAGGCGGTCGCCCTGCTCGATTCCCAGCCATTCGATCTGTGCCTGACCGACATGCGCTTGCCCGACGGCCAGGGTCTTGCCGTGGTCGAGCACATCACCAAGGAAGGGCTCGACGTGCCGGTCGCGGTCATCACCGCGTTCGGCAGCGCGGAGAACGCCGTCGCGGCCCTGAAAGCAGGCGCTTTCGACTACCTCGCCAAGCCGGTTGCGCTCGAGCAGCTGCGCGCGCTGGTCAAGCAGGCGCTCAAAGTTCCCGAAAAGCCGTCGACTCCTTCGTCGTTCCAGCTGCTCGGTGCCTCGCCGGCGATCATGCAGGTGCGCGACATGATCGAGCGGCTCGCCAAGAGCCAGGCGCCGGTGTTCATCACGGGCGAGTCGGGCAGCGGCAAGGAGCTCGCCGCGCGCATGATTCATTCCGGAGGCTCGCGCGCCGAGCTGCCATTCGTCCCGGTGAACTGCGGCGCGATTCCCGAGAACCTGATGGAGAGCGAGTTCTTCGGCTACAAGAAGGGGGCGTTCACGGGTGCCGAAGGCGACCGGGACGGCTTCTTCCAGGCAGCCAATGGCGGAACGCTGTTTCTCGACGAGGTGGCAGATCTGCCGCTGCCGATGCAGGTCAAGCTCCTGCGCGCGATCCAGGAGAAAAAGGTGCGCAAGGTCGGCGCGACCACCGAAGAGCCGGTCGACGTCCGCATCATCAGCGCAACGCACAAGCGCCTCCCCGCCCTGGTCGATGCAGGCGAGTTCCGGCAGGACCTGTTCTACCGCCTGCACGTGATCGAGCTGGCCATGCCCAGCTTGCGCGAGATGCGAGAGGACATCCCCGCGATCGCCGACGCCATCCTGAAAAAGCTCACCCGTGGCGCTACCGCCAAGCTCGACGCGGAAGCGATTACGGCACTCGAGGCGTATCCGTTCCCGGGCAACGTTCGCGAGCTCGAAAACATCCTGGAGCGGGGGCTTTCGCTCGCCGCCGATTCCCAGAAGATAACCGCTGCGGATCTAAGGCTCACTCCGCCGCCCGAAGAGGCCGACGAAGCCGCGCCGCCCAGCGGGGACAAGTGGCCATTGCAGGACTACCTCGATCGCGTTGAGCGCACGGCGATCAACGAAGCGCTGGAGAAGACGCGCTACAACCGCACCGCCGCCGCCAAGCTTCTCGGTATCACCTTCCGGGCGATGCGCTACCGCATGGAGCGGCTTGGGATCAAGTAGCCGCCTTCGCTCCGCTCGATCGGGCCAATTACCTGCCCAGGACCTGGCAGCGGCTGGGCTGCCCGAGGCGCATCGCGCGATATCCGAAGGAGCCAAGCCTAACCGCTAGCGCTTCGCATCTGCTAGAATAGGTGTGCAGCACAACGTGTAGCTTGGCATTAGGCTTATCCTATCGTTTGGTCTCGTTCCGGGACCTTGGCCGACAACATTCTCGACTCCATGGGTCCGCCCGCCGCGAGCCAACACGCGAGCGCAGTAGCTCGTCGCCCGGATACTTGGGCCAGCGCTCCCGCAGGTGGCGTAGTCATCCCGTTCGGCGAGGAGCGAAGCGTTGCTGCTTCGATCGCTCAGCCGAGCTTCGACGCGTGTTCCAGATGGCTGGAACTCTCCCTGCGCTATGCCTCGGACGCACAAGTAGCAAAGCACGCGCGAGTCACCGCGTGGGAAGGCACAGACGAAACGGCGAAGAGTGCAGCGCTAGAGTGGGAGTTCGAGGCCTGCACCCAGGCGATCGTTGCCTGCGGAATCGCCCTGGACGCACTGAGCGCGATGCTACGGACGCAACTCGAGTTGCCGCGGTGGTTGATCGATAAATGGCGAGAAAATCGGGCCCCGCATCACACCCGCATCACCGAAATCCTCAGCAGAGCGCTGTGCCTCAACCCCAATGCCACGAAGGCGCTGCAGCAGCATCTGAGCGAGATCCTGAGGTTCCGCGACCTCGCCGTCGGAGCGACGACAAAGGCGGATGCTCTGATCCTGCACCCGGAGCTTCGGACAGGCGTCGAGTGGCGGTTCGTCTATTTCCGTTGTGAGAACGCCTTGATGATCGTACGCGCAACATCGCGGCTCATCTGGGAGCTCACGACGCTCGGCAAGCCCAGGGATGCCGAACTGCAGAAGTACATAGGTGCGCTGCGCTCGAGGATCGAAGCGATACCCGGCTATCTTGCCTTCGCGACGCGCCCTCGCGACCGCGACGCGCCGCCCGCGGTGAGCGTCTCTCCGGTCGACGCGTTGCCCGCCCTGCTTCGCCAAGCAGGTTAGATCGCCGCCCTGATTGGTCCGGCTGCTCGGCCGCATCGCACGGCAACCTGACTTTCGGTCCCCGCCGATGCCAGGCGGGGCTCGATTCTTCGCCGAACTGCGGCGCAACGGCCGCCGGCGCGTAGGGCTACAATCACCGCATGCCTGCCAGCCCGCGACTCCACGTCGACAGCGCCGGCATCATCCGCTCCGTCGCTCAGATCGAGTCTCCGAACTGCGATGCTCGGCCCCCCGGGACCAAGATCACGCTGCTCGTCATCCATAACATCTCGCTGCCTCCCGGCGAGTTCGGCGGCCCTTGGATCGTTCAGTTGTTCACCAACCGGCTGCGCATCAAGGCGCATCCCTACTTCGAGCAGCTGGCTGACCTTCGCGTGTCGCCGCACTTCCTGATCCGTCGCGACGGTTCGCTGGCGCAGTTCGTGCCCTGCTCGCTGCGCGCCTGGCATGCCGGCGCTTCGTCGTGGCGGGGGCGTGAGCGCTGCAACGATTTCTCGATCGGCGTGGAGCTCGAGGGGGCCGATACGGTGGCCTATACCGAGGCCCAGTACGACCTGCTCGCGCAGCTCACTCGAGCCCTGCGTCGGCGCTATCCCATCCGCGACATCGCGGGCCACAGCGATGTCGCGCCGCGGCGCAAGACCGATCCCGGTCCCGCGTTCGACTGGCCCCTCTACCGCAAGATGATCGCCCCGCGGGTGCGCTCGGCATCTACCGCAGCGTAGTCAGCGGTCCGATGCGTCCCCCTTGGACGAAGGCGGATTTCGAGGTAAAATAATAGGTTATGCATGTTCTGGCGGACTACTTCCCGCTTCTTCTGTTCTTCGTCGCCTTCAAGCTGTGGGGCGTCTACACCGCTACGGCGGTCGCCATCGTGGCTTCGGGTTTGCAGATCCTGTACTTCCGCAGGGTCCGCGGAAAGGTCGCGCCCGTGCATTGGGTGAGCCTCGCCATCATCGTCATCTTCGGTGGCGCGACGTTGCTGTTGCACGACGAGACCTTCATCAAGTGGAAGCCCACCGTTCTGTATTGGCTGTTCGCCGTCGTGCTCGCCGGGGGGCGGCTGCTGTTCCGCCGCAACCTGATCGGAGCGCTGCTGCCTGTGCTGACGCTGCCCGACCCTGTGTGGGCGCGCATCACCTGGGCCTGGGTCGGCTTCCTGGTGGCCATGGGTGCGGCCAATCTGTATGTCGCCTCCAACTTCGCGACCGACATCTGGGTGAACTTCAAGGTCTGGGGCGGCATCGGGCTGTTCATGCTCGCAGCCGTAGGCACCGTCGCATCGGTGGCGCGTTACCTGCCGGAGGAATCGTGAGCGACGTGGCGACGACCCTGCGCGAGCGGCTGGCCGACCTCGCCCCGTCCGCCATGGAGCTGCGAGACGACAGCGCAAAGCATGTCGGGCACGCCGGCGCGGCCAATGGCGCCCGGCACTTTTCGCTTCTCATCGTGTCGAAGGCGTTTTCCGGGATGCCGCGACTCGAGCGCCACCAAGAGGTGCTCTCCCGAGTCAATGACCTGCTGCCCTTTCCGATCCACGCATTGTCGATCCGGGCGCTAGCCCCGGACGAAGTCTCTTGACCCGCTTCATCACTCCCAAAGGACTGTCATTCATGCTCAAGTCTGTCCCCCTCATGGCCGCCGCGTTGGCCGCCGTGCTCGCAATGCCCGCGCTGGCGCAGGATGCCGCCAAGGCCAAGGCCGCGCCGTCGTCGGCCGCGGGCAAGCAGCTTTACCCGCAGTCGTTCTACGACTTCCTGATCAAGCAGCGTACGTCGCAAGGCCAGCCCGATTCGCCCGAGTTGCGCGCGGCAGTTCGCGACGAGCTCAACACCAGGGAGCTTCTCGTGCGCGAAGCGAAGAAGCAGGGACTCGACAAGAACGCCGACATCAAGACGGAGATGGACCTTACTTCGCAGACCGTCCTCGTGCGCGCCCTGATGTCCGACTACCTCAAGGCGCACAAGGTTTCCGACGAAGCGTTGCACAAGGAGTACGACAGCATCAAGGCGCAGCTCGGCGACAAGGAATACAAGGTGAGACACATCCTCGTCGACAACGAGGCCGATGCGAAGGACATCATCGCCTCGCTGCAGAAGGGCGAGAAGTTCGAGAAGCTGGCAGAGCGCTCGAAGGACACCGGATCCAAGATCAACGGCGGCGACCTCGATTGGAATGCTCCGGCCAACTTCGTCAAGCCGTTCGCGGACGCGGTCGTCGCTACTCCGAAAGGCAAGTTCACGACTACGCCGGTGCAGACACAGTTCGGCTGGCACGTGATCATGATCGAGGATATCCGTGACGCGAAGATCCCGCCGTTCGACGAAGTGAAGCAACAGCTCGCGCAGCGCATGCAGGGCCAGATCGTCGAAGCGTACGTCAAGGAACTGCGCACCAAGAACGGGCTTTGATCGGCACGCCCTTCGCAAGGCTACCGGCAGGCGGGTCACCCCCGCCTGTTTTTTTTCGCTGCATGCGCTGCGGCCGCTCCGCGACCGCGGTTGGATGCTATGCTTACCGCGACCGGGCGACGCGACCGGCGTTGAGAGAGCCCGCAATGCGATTCATCCGCCACCCGAAGGATTGGTCTCGCGCGGTGATCCCACGGTGCTCGTGACGCGACCGATCTCGCTCGGCTTGCTGCTCGCCGCGGTCGCTCTGCTGCTGCTGATCGCGCTGCCGAATATCCGCAAGAAGCGCGAGCAGGTGTTCGAGGAAGGTGAGACATGAACGACGCTTCTCAACGCCGGCCGGCAATGCCGCTCGACTGGAGCCTCCCGTACGCTTCGCGCCGCGCGCCGATCTTCGCCAGGAACGTCGTGGCGACCTCTCAACCGCTCGCCGTGCAGGCGGGAATCGCGACACTGCGCTCCGGCGGCAACGCGGTCGATGCCGCGCTGGCGACCGCCATCGCGCTGACCATCGTCGAGCCCTGCAGCAATGGCCTGGGGAGCGACCTGTTCGCGCTGGTCTGGGACGCGCAGGAACTCGCGGGCCTCAATGCCTCCGGCCGCGCTCCCGCAGCGTGGACGCCGCAGCGATTCGCGGGCCTCCGCGCCATGCCACGCGGAGGATGGGATACGGTCACCATTCCAGGCGCGGTGTCGGGCTGGGTCGCGTTGTCGCGGCGCTTCGGAAAGCTCCCTTTTGCCGACCTGTTCGAGCCCGCGATCAGGTATGCGCGCGATGGATTCGCGGTGTCACCGATCATCGCCGACAAGTGGGCGAAGGCGATGCCTGTCCTCGGCGGCTTTCCAGGGTTCGCCGAGCACTTTCTGCCTCGCGGGCGAGCGCTGGCGATCGGTGAAGTCTTCGCATCCCCGGCGATGGCGAAGTCGATGGAAAAGATCGCGCGCAGCGAAGGCGAGGCGTTCTACCGGGGCGAGCTCGCCCACGCCATGGTCGCGCACGCGAGGCTTCACGGAGGCGCACACACGGAGAGTGACTTCGCGGAACACACGTGCGATTGGGTCACGCCGCTCGCTCACGACTATCGGGGCTACACGGTTCACGAGATTCCACCCAATGGCCAGGGCATCGCTGCGTTGATCGCGCTGGGGATCCTCGAGAAATTCGACCTCACAGGGCACGCCGTCGACTCGGCCGAGGTGCAGCATCTGGAGATCGAGGCGATGAAGCTCGCCTTCGCCGACGTTTACCGCTACGTCGCCGACCAAGACTCGATGTCGGTGACGCCGGCACAAATGCTCGACAGCCGGTATCTCGCCGCCCGGGCCCGATGCATCGACCTCTCGCGCGCGCAAGACTTCAAGCACGGCTCGCCGCCGTCCGGAGGCACGGTCTATCTCACTGCTGCCGACGAGCGTGGCATGATGGTGTCGCTCATTCAGTCGAACTACATGGGCTTCGGCTCGGGCGTGGTGGTTCCCGACACCGGGATAAGCCTGCAGAATCGCGGAACGGGGTTTTCGCTGGAATCCGGACATCCGAATCTGGTGGGAGGCGGCAAGCGGCCGTTCCACACCATCATTCCCGGTTTCGTCACCAAGGATGGCGCCGCCTGCGTGAGCTTCGGCGTGATGGGCGGCTCGATGCAGCCGCAGGGTCATCTACAGACGCTGGTGCGACTGGTCGACTATCAGATGAACCCGCAGGCTGCCCTGGATGCACCGCGCTGGAAGGTCAACCAGGGACTGTCGCTCGATGTCGAGGCGGCAGCATCTGCGGAGTTGCAGGCCGGGCTCGCCGCAAGAGGGCACCAGTTCGCGTCCGTAGCTGACGCTTACATGGACTTCGGCGGCGGCCAGTTCATCGTCTGCGGCGAGGGCGGCTATATCGCGGGATCGGATTCCCGTCGCGACGGGCAGGCGGCTGGCTACTGACGCCGAGGGCCACGCTGTTGCAGTTCGACGCGCGTTCCGAGCTCGACTACGCGATTGGCCGGAATATTGAAGAAATCCGTGATGCTCCCGGCGTTGCGGGCCATGGCGGAGAACACCAGGTCGCGCCACCGCGCCAACCCGCGCACGCGCGCAGCCGGAACGATGGTCTCGCGCGACAGGAAGTAGGAGACCTCCATCGGCTCGAGCTGCAGGCCTTGCGGCCGACAAAGCTCCAGCGCCGAGGCTACGTTGGGCTGCTCCATGAAGCCGTACCGCGCCGTGACCCTCCAGCAATCATGCGTCAACCGCTCGCACGCGACGCGCTCCTCGGGCTGCACCCACGGGACGTCTCGGAACTCGACCGTCATGAACACGTTCTGCTCGTGCAGAACCTTGTAGTGCTTGAGACTGTGGAAGAGCGCGGCAGGAGTAGCTGCGGGCGTCGAGGTCAGGAACACAGCCGTGCCGGGCACGCGCTGCGGCGGGAACTTGAAGAGCGACTGGAGGAAACCCTCCAGCGGCGGTGACGTTCCTAGCAAGTTCGCGCGCAGGGTTTCGCGGCCGCGCCGCCACACGACCATGATCGTGAACACGCACGCGCCCAGCGCCAGCGGGAACCAGCCGCCGTCGAGCACCTTGTGCATCGCCGCGGCGAAGAACACTACGTCGACCACCGCAAAAGTGGCGGTTGCGAGGGCCGACAACCACAGCGGATACCCCCAGCCGTAGCGCAGCACGAAGAATGTCAGCACCGTAGTAACCAGCATGGTGCCCATCACGGCGACGCCGTAGGCAGATGCGAGCCGCGTGGAGCTGCCGAATCCGACCACGGCGCCGAGCACCGCGCAAAGCACAATCCAGTTCACCGCCGGAACGTAGATCTGGCCGATCGCGCGGGCGGAGGTGTGCTGGATGGACACGCGCGGCAGGTAACCTAGCTGGATCGCCTGTTGCGTCATCGAGTAGGCGCCAGAAATCGTTGCCTGGGACGCGATGATGGTGGCCGCAGTCGCCAGTATGACCATGGGATAGAGCGCCCAGCGGGGGTACGCGAGGAAGAACGGGTTCTCGATGGCGCCGGGGCTCGAAATCAGCAGCGCACCCTGCCCGAAATAATTGAGCACGAGGGCCGGGGCAACGACGCTGAACCAGGCGAGCCGGATTGCGCGCTTGCCGAAGTGACCCATGTCCGCATACAGCGCCTCGGCGCCAGTGATCGCGAGCAGGACGGAACCGAGGACGACGAACGAAGCGAAGCCGTGGCCGGTCACGAAGCGCAGCGCGTACGTCGGATCGATGGCCTTCAGGATCGTGGGCTCCTGCGCGATGTTCCAAATCCCGATGGCGCCCAGCGACGCGAACCAAAGGGCGCACACCGGGCCGAAAAGCAAGCCCACGACACCCGTGCCATAGTGCTGGATCGCGAACAACCCCAGCAGGATCCCCGCCGAGATAGGCACGATGTACGGCTTGAAGGCCTCCGTGCCGACCTCCAGACCCTCGATGGCCGAGAGCACCGAGATCGCCGGGGTCAGCACAGCGTCTCCGTAGAACAGCGATGCACCAAAGACGCCGATCAGGAGCAGAGTCGCTCCCAGCTGCGGGCGGTCCCGCACGGACGCCGTCGCCAGTGCCAGCAGCGCCATGATGCCCCCTTCCCCCCGGTTGCCAGCGCGCAGCACGAGCGTCACGTACTTGAGCGAAACGACGATCATCAGCGACCAGAAGATCGTCGAGACGCCACCCAGAATGTTCTCCGGGGTGAGCGCGATGCCGTGATCGGGATTGAAAGTCTCTTTCGCCGCGTAAAGCGGGCTCGTCCCGATATCGCCGTAAACGACACCCAACGCCAGCAGAGCAAGACCCGCCGTCGAGTGCTTGGAGGGTTGCCGAGCGGCGTCCAGAGCGCTCGCTCTGGCGGGGGGTTCAATCGCACTCATTGCGCCAATGGCATGGAGCGGCTGGGGACTCCCCGAGGCCGAAGCGGCCGATTCTACGCGATAACTGCCTTTATCTCGATTGGGAACACCTGCACTTCTCGTCGAACGATCTTCGCGTTCGGCATCCCCGAGTACTATGGGACCAGCCGGTAGCCGATGGCCGTTTCCGTCACAAGGTGCTTGGGTTGCGCCGGATCATCTTCGAGTTTCTGTCGCAGATGCGCCATATGGATGCGCACGTAGTGCCCCTGATCGACATAGGCGGGCCCCCACACCTCGCGCAGGATCTGGCGGTGGGTCAGCACGCGTCCTAGGTTGGCGATCATTACCGAGAGGAGCCGGTATTCGATGGGTGTGAGGTGAACCTCCTCTCCGCCCTTCCGTACCAAGCGCTTTTCCTGATCGACTTCGACGTCGCCGAAGCAAAGGACTGGACCATCCTTGGGACCAGCGCCCAGTTTGCGTCTCAGGACCGCACGCACCCTGGCAAGCAGCTCGCCCACTCCGAAAGGCTTGGTCAGGTAATCATCGGCACCTGCATCGAGCGCCTCGATCTTGTCGGCCTCGTTGACTCGCGCCGAGAGCACGACTACCGGAACGGCCGACCAGGTGCGCAAGTCGCGAATGAAATCGATGCCGCTGCCGTCGGGCAGGCCGAGGTCGAGGATCACCACGTCGGGTTTGCGCGTGCCGGCTTCGACCAGGCCCTGCTTGACGGTTTCTGCCTCGAACACCCGCCAACTCTCGGTCTCCAGGGCGGCACGCACAAAGCGCCGAATCTGCAGCTCGTCCTCGACCAGAACGGCGACGGAGGCAGGATCGGTCACTGCAGCGTGTTCCTCACGTCGCACCCGTTGCGGTGGTGGTTTCGACCATGGGCGCAGGTGGTGTACCGAGCGGCAGGGTGAAGCGAAATCTCGCTCCCCCGCCGGGGTTGTCTTCGACCCAGATTCTTCCCCGATGTGCCTCGACGATCGCTCGGCTGATTGCCAGGCCGAGTCCCACGCCCGGTGTCGCGGATTCACGCGAACCGCGGGTGAACTTCTCGAACACCGCCTCCCGCTGTCCTTCAGATATTCCGGGGCCGTTATCGCTTACGGTGACAAGCAATCGGCCTTCGGAAGCAGCGGCATCGATTCCGATGGTCGTTCCGGCAGGCGTGTACTTCCCCGCGTTCTCGAGCAGGTTATAGAGCACGCGCTCGATCAACGTCGCATCGAACTCCACCAGCGGCAAGTCGCGCGGGAGGGCCACCTCGACCCGGTGATTCGCGAGCGCCGGTTGCGCAGCCTTGAGCGCGCTGCCGACGACCTCCTCGACCGATTGCCATTCCCGGCGCAGCTTCACCTCGCCGCTCTGGATGCGGGCCATGTCGAGCAGGTTGTTCACCAGGGCGCTCATGCGCCGCGCTTGCTCGGCAATCGCGCGGATGGTCTCGCGCTGCTCTCCCGCGAGCTCGGGCTTGGCCAGCTCCAGCCACTCGGCCAGCCCGACCAATGACGCGAGCGGTGTCCGCAGGTCGTGCGAAAGCGCGGCAAGCAGCGAATTGCGCAGGCGTTCCGACTCCATGCTGATGAGCGCCTTCTGCGCGACATCGACGTAATGGACACGCTCGAGCGCGATCGCGACGAGCGCGGCGAACGTATCCAGGTGCCGTCGCTGCTCGGGGATCATCAGCAGACGACGATTGCTGGCCCTGATTGCGAGCACGCCCCGCGTGCGCATCGGCGCACGCAGGGGCACGTAGAGAAACTCGCTGCCTGGAAGCGTGTCGGTACCCGCGCCCGCCGGTTGCGACTTGTCGTAGGCCCACTGCGCTGCCGCGCGAACGTCGATGTCGAGCGCTGCTGCGCCGCCGCCGGGAAGCTGAAGCCTCTCTTGTTCGTCGGGAATGAGAATGGCCACCCTCGCCTGAAACGTGCTTTCGATGAATTTCGTTGCCGCTTCGACGACCTGCTCTGTTTGCAGCAGGCTGGACATGTCGCGCGCGAATTCGTACAGCGCGCGGGCGCGTTGCTCACGGTAGGACGCGATCCGCGCCTGGTAACGAAGGCCTGCGGTCATCTGTCCGGTGATAAGACCGACGGCCAGCATGACCACGAAAGTAAGCAGGTACTGAAGGTCGGTTACCGCGAACGAGAACCGGGGCGGCACGAAAAAGAAATCGAAGCTGGCAACGCTGATCAGGGCCGCTGCGACCGCAGGGCCACGCCCGAACTTGACCGCGACCAGCACCACGGTCATCAGGAACAGCATGACGATGTTGGCGAGATCGAAGTAAGGCATCAAAGGCGTGGCGATCAGGGCCGTGGCTACGCAGGCCAGCAGCGTCCACACATAGGCGAGCCGCTTCCGCATGCGGGATGACGGCTCGGTCGTGTCCTCGGACACGGCCTGAGTCGCCGGCGTGGCGGGCTTCGCCTCGCCACGCCCCATCTCGATGACGTCCACGTCCGGCGCGAGCTTGCCGACGCGCTTCGCGATGCCGCTTGCCCATGGCCAGCGTCTTCCCGTCGGTGCCCGGCCGAGGACAACCTTCGAGCAATTGTGCGTACGCGCGTACTCCACAACGGCAGAAGCCGCATCGCCGCTCGAGAGTATCGCGGTCTTGGCGCCGAGGTCCTGCGCGAGCTTCACCGTCTTCAGGATCCGCTCGCGCTCGCTCGGTGGCAGGCGCTGCAGTGCCGGTGTTTCGACGTAGACCGCGGTCCACTCGATGTCGAGCTGAATGGCGAGGCGCGCCGCGCTCCGGACGACGTGCTCGCCTCCGGGAGAAGGGCCCACGCAGCAAAGCAGTGAAGCCTCCGTCTTCCAGACGCGCTCGATCGCCTCGTCGGTACGGTATGCCTGGACATCATCCTCGACGCGATCGGCCGTGCGGCGCAGCGCGAGCTCGCGCAGCGCCATCAAGTTGCCTTTGCGGAAGAAGTTGCCCGCGGCGCGCTCGATCTGCTCTGGGATGTAGACCTTGCCCGCCTTGAGGCGGGCGAGCAATTCGTCCGCCGGGATGTCGACGAGAACGACCTCGTCGGCCTCGTCGAAGAAGGTGTCGGGGACGGTTTCCCAGACCCGTATCCCGGTGATGCCACCGACCACGTCGTTCAGGCTTTCGAGGTGCTGGACATTGAGCGTGGTGAAAACATCGACACCGGCGGCCAAGAGCTCGTCGACGTCCTGCCAACGCTTGGGATGCCGCGCGCCAGGGGCGTTGGTATGAGCGAGCTCGTCGACGAGGATCAGCGCGGGATGACGAGCAAGTGCAGCATCGAGGTTGAACTCCTTGACCGACGCACCCTTGACGTCCAGCAGCAATGGCGGCAGTTGCTCGAGCCCTTCGACCAGTGCCGACGTTTCCGCGCGACCATGCGTCTCCACGAAACCCACGACCACGTCGGTGCCGGTGCGGCGCAACGTCTGAGCCGCGGCCAGCATCGCGTACGTCTTGCCGACCCCGGCGGAAGCGCCGAAGAAGATCTTCAGCCGGCCGCGCGCAGCACGAACTTCCTCGGCCTTGAATTCGGCAAGGAGCTGATCGGGGTCGGGGCGCTGTTTCGGCATGCGGCGAAGAGCGGCGTACCCGAAGGAGCAGGCCGGCTAAACGGCGGCGATGGCCTCTGTGTCTACGGGTGCCACGCCGCGCATCCTAGCCCCAACCGAAGTGCAGCCACAACCCCTTCGCTCTACTGCCCCGCGCGATCCAGCGCCAGGTTTAGCGCTAGAACGTTGACTCTGGGCTCGCCAAGGATTCCAAGGGTGCGTCCCTGGGTCGCCCCTGCCACGAGGTCACGGACACGTCGAACCTCTATTCCCCTCGCTTTGGCGACACGCGCGACCTGGTACTCCGCCGCCGCGACGCTGACGTGAGGGTCGAGCCCGCTGCCCGACGCCGTAACGAGATCCACCGGTACCGGCGCTTTGTTGTCCGGATCGGCGTCGCGCAGCGCCTTGATGCGGTCCTTCACGGCATCGGCGAGCGCCGGGTTGCGCGCACCCTGGTTGGAAGCTCCGGAGGATGCGCCGTTGTACGGTTGCGGCGACGTCGCGGAGGGGCGGCTCCAGAAGTACTTGGGATCGTCGAAGGGCTGGCCGATCAGCTCAGAACCCAGCGTCTTGCCGTCGACGACGATCAGGCTGCCGTTCGCGGCATGCGGGAAGGCAACCTGTGCAACGCCGGTGATGACCAGCGGATAAGCGACACCCGTCAGCACGGTAAGCACCACGAGCATTCGCAGCGACGGAACGATTTCAGAAAATGCGAACATCGATGTTCTCCCGGGTCAAGCCAGACTTGCCGCGGCCAGCAGCATGTCGATCACCTTGATTCCGGCAAACGGCAGCAGAATCCCGCCGACGCCGTAGATCAGCATGTTTCGCCGCAGCACCGCCCCTGCGCCAACCGGACGATATTTCACGCCCTTCAGGGCCAGTGGAATCAGCGCCGGGATGATCAGCGCGTTGAAGATCACCGCCGACAGGATCGCGCTGTTAGGCGTTGCAAGATGCATCACGTTCAAGGCTTCCAGCACCGGATACGTGCTCGCAAACGCCGCCGGGATGATCGCGAAATACTTGGCGACGTCGTTGGCGATCGAAAAGGTCGTCAAAGCCCCGCGTGTCATCAGCAACTGCTTGCCGATCTCGACGATCTCGATCAGCTTGGTCGGGTTCGAGTCGAGGTCGACCATGTTGCCTGCTTCCTTCGCCGCCTGCGTGCCGCTGTTCATCACCACAGCGACGTCGGCCTGAGCCAGCGCCGGCGCATCGTTGGTGCCGTCGCCGGTCATCGCCACGAGCTTGCCCTCGGCCTGGATAGTGCGAATCAGCTTGAGCTTCGCTTCCGGGTTGATCTCTGCGACGAAGTCATCGACGCCCGCTTCTGCGGCGATCGATGCCGCGGTGAGCTTGTTGTCGCCGGTGATCATGACGGTGCGGATCCCCATCTTGCGGAGCTCCGCGAAGCGTTCCTTGATGTGCGTCTTGACAATGTCTTTAAGCTCGACCACTCCAAGAAGGTGCCGACCCTCGGCCACCGCCAGCGGCGTCGAGCCGCGACGGGCTATGTCTTCGACGCGGGCGATAACCTCGGCATCCACGGTCCCGCCCTGCGAACCGATCCAACCTTTGACCGCGTCGAGCGCCCCTTTGCGGATTTCCCGGCCGCGAAAGGTCACGCCACTCATGCGAGTCTGGGCCGAGAAGGGGACGATGGTGAATTGCCCTGGCTCCAACGCTGGCGGCATGACACCCCAGGCGCGCTTGAGGTAGGTGATGATGCTCTTGCCCTCGGGCGTCTCGTCGCCAAGCGAGGCAAGAAGCGTCGCTTCGGCCAGTTGCTGCCCAGTGACCCCAGCCACCGGATAAATCGCCGAGGCCTGACGGTTGCCGAACGTGATCGTGCCGGTCTTGTCGAGGAGAAGTACGTCGCAATCGCCCGCGGCTTCGACTGCCCGGCCCGAGGTCGCGATGACATTCGCACGCATCATCCTGCCCATCCCGGCCACTCCGATCGCGGACAGCAACCCGCCGATCGTAGTCGGGATCAGGCACACCAACAACGCGACCAATACCGTGATGGTTACCGGCGTTCCAGCTTTGGTCACGTCGACGCTGTAGATCGAGAACGGCAACAGAGTCACCGTCGCAAGAAGGAACACCAGCGTCATCGCTACGAGCAGAATCGTGAGCGCGATCTCATTGGGGGTCTTCTGACGTTTCGCCCCCTCCACCATGCCGATCATGCGGTCGAGAAACGCTTCTCCCGGATTGACGTTGATGCGCACGACCAGCCAGTCGGAGAGCACACGCGTGCCGCCGGTCACGGTGTCGAAGTCGCTGCCCGCGGCCCGGATCACCGGCGCGCTCTCGCCGGTGATCGCGGATTCGTCGATCGACGCCGCGCCCTCGATCACATCGCCATCGCCCGGAATCAGATCGCCCTGCACGACCAGGACGACATCACCCTTGCGCAAGCTCGCGGAGGGCACGGGGGTTTGCGCAGCTCCGCGCTCGGGCTTGGCCAGCTTCTTTGCAGTCGTTTCCCGGCGTGCGCTCTTGAGTGACGCCGCCTGCGCCTTGCTTCGCCCCTCGGCAATCGCTTCGGCGAAGTTTGCGAAAAGCAGCGTTACCCAAAGCCACAGCGACACCGCGAGGATGAATCCCGCGGGTGCCTCGCCTTGGCCAAACAGCGCTTGCAACCAAAGGATCGTCGTCAGAATGCTGCCGATATAAACGACGAACATCACCGGATTGCGCCACTGGTAGCGCGGCGTCAGGCGCCGGAAGCTGTCGAGCAGCGCCGTCTTCATCAGATCGCCGCTCAGGAACCACGACAGCGCGGATTGTCTTGCGGTGACGGTCGACATAGTCGATTCTCTCGGTAGCATGAAACGTTACTGGGCGGAAAAGAGCAGAAGGTGCTCGACTACTGGGCCTAGCGCCAGCGCGGGCACGAAGGTAAGCGCCCCCACGGTAATCACCACACCGATGAGCACGAACACGAACAGCGGGGTATGTGTAGCCAGCGTACCTGCGGATGCCGGCACGCGCTTGGCCGCGGCCAACGCGCCTGCTAATGCCAGCACGGCGATCGCCAACCAGTAGCGCGCGAACCACATGCAGATGCCGAGTGCAATGTTGTAGAACGGCGTGTTGGCGTTGATTCCGGCGAACGCGCTTCCGTTGTTGTTGCTTGCCGACGAGAAGGCGTAGAGGATCTCCGAGAACCCGTGCTCGCCCGGATTCGATACGCCCGCCTTGCCGGCTTCCAGCAACACCGCCACCGCGGTACCGCACAGAACGAACAGCGGAGGCAACAGGATCGCGATCGAGGCCATCTTGATCTCGAATGCGCCGATCTTCTTACCGAGGTATTCGGGGGTGCGCCCGATCATCAAGCCGGCGACGAAAACGGCGACTACAGCGAACATGATCATTCCGTACAAGCCCGAGCCGACGCCGCCGTAGATCACCTCGCCGAGCTGGAGCAGCCACATCGGAATCATGCCCGCGAGCGGCATGAAGGAGTCGTGCATTGAGTTGACCGAGCCGTTCGACGCAGAGGTCGTCGCGACCGCCCACAGAGCCGAGTTGGCGACTCCAATGCGCGCCTCCTTGCCCTCCATGTTTCCCCCGATGTTGGTCGCGCTTGCGACCTGATCGACTCCAAGCTTGGAAAGAATGGGGTTGCCCTGCGCTTCCAAAGCATAGTCGGCCGCAAGCAGCGCGACGAAGACGATCGTCATCGCGGCGAGGATGGCCCACCCCTGGCGAGTATCGCCGACCATCTTTCCGAAGGTGTAGCAAAGCGCCGCCGGGATCAGTAAGATGGCTAGCATCTCCAGGAAGTTGGACAGCGGCGTCGGATTCTCCAGGGGGTGCGCGGAGTTGACGTTGAAATAGCCGCCGCCGTTGGTTCCGAGCTGCTTCATCGCGATCTGCGAGGCGACAGGTCCGAGCGGGATAGTCTGCTCGGTCGCGGTGGCCTTCTCGGTGATGGGGTTGCCCTTCTCGTCCTTGAGCGGCTGCCCGTCGGAGCCGGTCTTGGGATTGTCGTAGGTGACGGACTGAGTCAACGTTACCGTCGCATATTTGTCGAAGGTCTGCGGCATCCCTTGCCAGACTAGAGTGAGCGACAGCAAGATGCACAGCGGGATCAGGATATAAACGGTCGTCCGCACGAGGTCGACCCAGAAGCTACCGACACCCTTGGCTTCCTTGCGGGCGAAGCCCCGTATGAGCGCCACCAGAATCGCCATGCCGGTCGCAGCGGACAGAAAGTTCTGCACTGCGAGCCCGAGCATCTGCGTGAGATAGCTCATTGTGGATTCGCCGCCGTACCCTTGCCAGTTGGTATTGGTGATGAAGCTCACGGCGGTGTTGAACGACGAATCCGGCGAAACGGCGCCCATGGTCTGCGGGTTGAGCGGCAGCCATTGCTGGAGTCGCTGTAGCGCATAAACGACGATCCCGCCCAAGAGGTTGAACCACAGCATCGCCATCGCGTAGCGAGTCCAGTGCATGTCCTCATCGGGATTGATGCCAGCGGTGCGGTAGATCAAACGCTCCAGAGGGCCACCGATTCGTTGCGCTAGTGTGGCGCGTCCTTCGTACACCGCTGCCATGTACGCGCCGATCGGCTTGACCAAAAGCAGCAGGATAACGGTGTAGAGCCCAAGCTGAAGCCAACCCAAGGTGGTCATTCGAAGATCTCCGGCTTGAACATCGCGATGAGCAGGTACACAAAGATTCCGAGCGAAGCGATGCCGCTCAACCAATACGCCCAGTTCATGACCGCCCTCCCTTGTCCCCGAGCAGGTTTGCGCAGAAACGCACCAACCATGCCGACGCCGCGAACATCGCCACGATCAGCACGACGTAGCCAACATCGAGCACAATATCCATGCCGTTGCTCCTTTTCAGCCTGTTATCTTTGATCAACTCGTAACCATAGATCGAGTCGCATCAAGATTTCGTAAAGATGGGCGCTGCCAGCGTGTAAACGCTGCATAGAAACCGCAGCGTAACCCCTTCAGCAGGCATGCTACCCCTCCGTCCTTGGGGCTAATTGACGCCGATCAATGTTGCGTTGCCTACACCAGGCAGTAATGTTCGAGGCGAGCCTCGTCGCTTAGCCGGTTGTGCAAGCCTTACCCTCCGAGGACCCCTCGAAATCAGAACGTCTTCTGAACGAAAGCCGTTCCAGTGGATTTGCCGATGTTTTTGCCTTGGATGGTGTACACCGAACCGTTGGTGTTGGTGTCGGTCCAGTAGCCGCCGAAGTTCCATCCGTTG